>Ga0209614_1001207_pt1 | contig 20102 bp, 20 predicted proteins | sample BlaSprsedimmetaG_FD_185484 | JGI IMG/M metagenome (GOLD analysis project Ga0209614, IMG submission 185484) | Hot spring sediment bacterial and archeal communities from California, USA to study Microbial Dark Matter (Phase II) - Blank Spring... ... | reverse complement strand
ATGGCATGAGGACGAGTCTGCCCGAAATCTGCCAGACCGCCCATCTGGCGGGCCTGAAAACACGAAACGAGCCACAAAAACTCCGTCTCGCAGCGGCCGAAGCGCTCAGGCAGCCATCTCGGCGCTGCCGAAGCCGTTTATCAGACGTTCCTTGAGTCTTTCTCGCAAATCATGGATAAGGCCGCATCCCGACAGGATCTGGAGAAAGGCGGCATGGCCATTCACGGCCTGTTCCCATGAGCCATTTGTTTGAAGAACTCGATTACAGCATAACGCCGATCGGCGCGTTGAGCCTCCGGCGGCGGCGCGATCTGCGGCTTGGCGCGGATGTCTTCGAGATCATGCTCGGCGAGGAATTCCTGATGACCAGCCACTTTACCGCCTCCGAGGTTGCCCTCGGGCGGCTGGGGGTAGCGGCCTGTCAGGGCGCACCGCTCGATGTCGTGGTTGGCGGGCTGGGGCTGGGCTATACGGCGCAGGCGGTGCTGGAACACGAGAACGTCGGCGAGCTTGTGGTTGTCGAGTTCCTTGCGCCGGTGATCGAATGGCATCAAAGCGGCATCCTGCCCATGGGCCGCGCGCTGCCCGACGACCCGCGCTGCCGGCTGGTGCAGGGCGATTTCTTCGCCATGGCCGCGAGCGCAGCCGGTTTCGACGATAAGCGGCCGCGTCGGCTGTTCGACGCGGTGCTGGTGGATATCGACCACACGCCCGAATTGCTGCTCGACACGCGCAGCGACAGTTTCTATCAACCCGCCGGCCTGACGGCTGTGCGCAGGCATCTGAAGCCCGATGGCATCTTCGGGCTCTGGTCGAACGACCCGACGGATCAGCGGTTTCTGGATCGTCTCGCGCAGGCGTTTCCCAAGGCCTGGGCCGAGCCGGTGACCTTTCATAACCCGCTCACCGACCGCCCCTTCACCCAGACGGTCTATCTGGCGCGCAATGGCAGCAGATTTGCGGAATGAACGTGGCTGCGGCGACCATCCCCCATGCCCTTTCCAGGACCGACTGCCCGGTGTGTGGTGCGGTTCAGACTGAACAGTTTCTCAACGTTCAGGATAGACATTACTGGCGCTGCGCTGACTGCGAGGCACGTTATCTCGCGCCCGCTCAGCGCCCGCTGCGCGACGAGGAATACGCCCACTACCTGCACCACGAAAACGACCCCGACGATCCGCGCTATCGCCGCTTCCTTTCCAAGCTGTCGGAACCCCTGCTTGCGCGGCTGGCACCCGGTTCGCGCGGGCTCGATTATGGCTGCGGGCCCGGTCCGGCGCTAGCGGCGATGCTGCGCGAGGCGGGGCACGAGGTCGCGCTTTACGACCCCTTCTTTGCCCCGGATCCCGCGCCTTTGTCCGAAACCTACGACTTCGTCACATGCACCGAGGTGGCCGAGCATTTTCACGATCCACGCACCGAATTCTCCCGGCTGAGCGCGCTGATCCGCCCCAGCGGCTGGCTGGCGGTGATGACCTGTTTCCAGACTGACGACGCCCGCTTCAGGGACTGGCATTATCGCAAGGACCCCACCCATGTGGTGTTCTACCGCGAGGCCACTTTCCGGCATCTGGCGCATGGCTGGGGCTGGCGTTGCGAGGTGCCGGTCAAGGATGTCGTCCTGATGCAGCGGCCAGCCGCACTGGGGGGCGCATGACGACCCGGCTACACGAACAGAGGATTGAAGCCGCGCGGGCCGAGGTTCTGAATGCTGGCGCGGAAAGCGTGCTGGATCTGGGCTGTGGCGATGGCGATCTTTTCGTCTGCCTCGCTACACAACCGGGTTTGCGCCGTCTTGCAGGGATCGACATCTGCGCTGCGTTGCTGGAGCGGCTGCAGGGCAGGCTCGACGAGCATCCCGTGAGGGGTAGGCAACATCGAATTGCAACGGGCATCGATGATCGACGGCCACGTCGCGCTGGCAGGGTCCGAGTGCGCGGTGCTGATCGAGATGATCGAGCATATCGACCCTGGACATCGTTCGCGGCTGGAGCATGCAGTCTTCGGCCAGATGCGGCCCCGCACGGTCATCATCACCACCCCGAACGCCGAGTTCAACTCGCTGCTCGGCGTGCCGCCCCACCGCTTTCGCCACCCCGATCACCGTTTCGAATGGCCGCGCGCCCGGTTCCGCAGCTGGGGGCGACGCGTCGCCGCGGCCTGGCGCTACTATGTCAGGTTCCGCGATATCGCAGGCGCGCATCCAGACCTGGGCGGTGCCAGCCAGATGGCTGTCTTTCGCGCGCAAGCGGGTATAGGAAACGAAACCTCAGCATGAACACGAAGTGAGATTACACCACACCCATGACGGATCCCAAACATGAAGAACAGAACCGCCTGAGTGACTGCCTGGCCAGAATCGACGCCAATCTCAGGGTCATCGGATCACGCCTGTCCGAGTATCAGCACGAGATTCAGGCCGCCCATGATCATATGTGGGAGGCCCGGCGCGATATGGACCATATAGACAAGGTCGGCATGCGTCAGTCGATCGATCAGATGATGCGGTCATCTGACGTGCTGCGCGCGCAGGCGAAAAAGTTGGAGAAACTGCGCAAGTCACCCTATTTCGGGCGCTTCGACTTCCGCCGCGCGGATCGCAACGAAACGGGTGCCTATTACGTGGGGATTCACGACTTTCGTGACGAGGAAACGCAGGAGCCCTGGGTCCATGACTGGCGCGCACCGATCTCGTCGCTGTTCTACGACTTCGAGACCGGCCCGGCCCGCTATGAGGCGCCCTCGGGCACGATCCCCGGCGAAATTGATCTCAAACGGCAATTCCGCATCCGCGACAGCGCCATGGAGTTCATGCTCGACGTCAGCGTGAATATCGTCGACGACGTGCTGCAGGACACGCTTGCGCAGGCCAGCGACGATGGCATGAGGAACATCGTCGCCACGATCCAGCGCGACCAGAACGCCATCATCCGCGACGCCGAGGCGCACACGCTGATCATCCAGGGCGTCGCCGGATCGGGCAAGACTTCGATCGCGCTGCACCGGATCGCGTTTCTGCTCTACCGCTTCAAGGACACGCTCAGCTCGAGCGACATCCTGATCATTTCGCCGAACCGGGTCTTTGCCGACTACATCGGCAATGTGCTGCCGGAGCTGGGCGAAGAAACCGTGCCCGAGATCGGCATGGAAACGCTGGCCGCGCAGATTCTCGGCGACAAGATCCGGTTCCAGACCTTTTTTGAGCAGACCGCGCTGCTGCTGGAAAGCGACGACGACGCGATGAAGGAGCGGATTCGGGCGAAGGCTACGCCCGAGTTCCTGCGCCAGATCGAAGCCTATGCCCGGCATCTGGAAAAAACCGCATTCCAGCCCGAGGATGTCGTGGTGCGCAAGCGTCCGCTTCCGGGATTTGTGTTCGAGACCACGTGGGAGCGGCTCAAGCATCTCGATATCGCCGAGCGCATCGTCGCCACCGGAAACGCGGTCATCGAACAGTTCGAGGCGCAGTACCATATCGATCTGCGCAAGGAAGAACGCGCCGTGATCCGTACGGCGGTGCGCGGAATGGTGAATCGCACCACGCTGCGTAAGGCCTACAAGGAATTCTTCGACTGGATCGATCGGCCCGACCTGTTCAAGCCGACAGGCGGCAAGCTCGAATATGCCGACGTTTTTCCGTTGATCTACCTGCAGATGCTGACCGAAGGCGTCGAAAACCCCTATGCCGGTGTCAAGCATCTTCTGGTGGACGAGATGCAGGACTACACGCCAGTCCACTACGCGGTGCTGGCACGGCTGTTCAAATGTCGCAAGACGATCCTTGGTGACGCAACGCAATCGGTGAATCCATACAGCGCCTCAACGTCTGAGCGGATCGAACAGGTGCTTGACGGTGCGTATCGCGTGACGCTGAACAAGAGCTATCGCTCGACCTGGGAAATCATGCAGTTCGCGCTGAAGATCGCGCCCAACCCGGACCTCGTCGCGATGGAGCGGCATGGACCTGCGCCCTCCCTGTCGGTCGTCAATACCCAGAAAGAGGCCGTCGCGTGCATCAAGGCTGCCGTCGAGGATTTCCACGCCTCGGATCATACCAGCCTCGCCGCCTTGGCCAAGACGCAAGGCCAGGCAAAGCGCCTGCACAAGGCGCTGGCGGAGGCGGGAATCGAAGCACGGCTACTCGAGGAGGGTAGCACAGGATTTTCCACCGGTGTCCTCATCTGCACCCCACATCTGGCCAAGGGGCTGGAGTTCGACCGGGTGATCATCCCCGACGCCAGCGAGGCTGTTTTCTCCTCCGAGATGGATCGCAACCTGCTCTACGTCGCCTGCACCCGCGCCATGCATAGGCTGGACCTGATTTGCGTGGGTGCGCCGTCGAAGCTGCTGCCCCCCATCGCGCACGCATAATCAGCTCATTGGCCGACCGGGCGCACCGCTGTTTCTGCAAAGCTCCAAGGTTGCCGGATGACGACTACCTGCGGCAGCGTTTCGCACTCCAGGTCGGCTACATCTGCATGCCGCCAGGCTGTCTTCGAACGGTAAGCGCGACGGCGCCCCCCTCCTGCCATTTCTGACCTGATGCCTTCATTCTCCGTGCACATTTGCGGCGGAGGTGTTGGATTTGGAGAGAGACGGCAAAATGGGCGTCCATTTGAACAAGGCATTGTTGCAGAAAGGCGGCCTTCGACGTGAGGGCCTCTTTCCCCTTCAGGTTCAGGCCACGCGAACGATCTCGGCGGCGCCGAGAGCATTGAAGCGGTTGATGAGTGCGACGCGGATGTGGATTTCGGCGGTTCAGTCCGCCCTGCAGCTTCTTCTTCAAGGCATCACCGAAAGGACCGGGGCGACATCGTTCGTCGACAGTTCGAAATCGCCCGAGATCGCGCTCGCCTTCGGCCTGATGCGGGACGTCGACCTCTATGTGATCAATCTGCTCCGGGATCCGAGGGCCGTGGCTTGCAGCTGGTTCAGGAAGAAGCCGGATCATTTCGCGGTCCTCCGAAACATGCGGACCTGAGCGGGCCGACAGACTCGACTTTCCGACTGGGGCGCTGCGCAACCGGACCGTTTCCTGTCCTTGCGCTACGAGGAAGACGCAGCCAGGCCGCGCGAGACCGTGGTCGCCGTGGCAGACGTCACCGGCCTTGGCCGCACAGACTCCCTGTTCGAGGACGAGGCGCGGATCATGCTGGCCTGGCAATCCCAGCGCCTCTTCCCGCCCGCGGACGAAACGGTTCTGGCAGAGCGGAAGCACAATGTGGTCATACGCCCCGCCGAGACGTGGAAGGCCCCCGAGAACCGATGGCTGCATCGCACCGCCCGGGTCGGAACCTGGCCGATCGGCCAGCGGCTCTACCCTGATCCTGCATGAGGCAATGTCAGGCGAGCTTGGGGGAAATCCGCGCGATGGTCGCAGACAGAGAACCGAGACGGAAGACCCGGGTATCTCCGGACATCTTCACGAGGCGCCCCCCCGAAAAGCCTCAGCGCAACACCTTTGTGTAATACACCTTCATTTCCAGAAGGTTACCTGTCTCGAACCGTGAAGGTGAGGGGTGGTGGAGCCAAGGGGGATCGAACCCCTGACCTCTTGCATGCCATGCAAGCGCTCTCCCAGCTGAGCTATGGCCCCGACCTGGATGCGGCCCGGTTGCGCCGCGTGCGTCTCTCTAGGGAAGTGGGGGGGGGAGATCAAGCGAAAAAATGCGCATGGTGGCGGTTGTCGTTACGCCGGTGCCGGCAGGGACGACATCACGGGCGATGCGCGACCTGCTAGAGCCCTTCGGGGCGCGGGATCAGGGCGCCCGCGACCCAGTCGGCCTGGTTGTGGAACAGCCGGATGGTCTCCATCTCGGCCGGGCTGCACCCCAGCAGCAGCTTCAACTCGCCATCCCGCCGCGTCAGGTCGAGAGACGCCAGAACGCCCCCGACCCGCGCGCGGTCACCCGACCCGCACCAGACATCCACCCCGCCGCCGTCGATGGCGGTGGTGCCGTCGAGATAGCCGTAATCGAACGGGTAGAGGATCTGCGGAAAGCGCGGGTGGGCACTGCCGCGGGGGCGGTCGATCACCACCCGCGAAGCGGCTACGAAGCGGTCGGCGAAGGGCCAGAACCGCTCGGGCCGGTCGAACGCGAACACGTCGGCTGCGTTCATCTAGAGAACCATGTGGCGCGCCCGGGCGGCGCGTTCGATGGCCGCCCCGGCCAGCCGGTCGATATTCAGTTCGTAGCGGATTTCGGCGAGCAGCCGCAATTCCTCCTCGCCGAGCCTGCCATCGGCCGCGGCCACGTCGCAGGCCAGCACATAGGCGGTTTCGTGCAGCTTCTCGGGCAGCGCGTCGCGCACGAGGCCGAACAGGGCATCGAGCCCCTCGTATTCCCCGAACAGGTCGAACACGGTCTGCGCCACCACCCGTATGCGGTCCTGGTCGTATTCCGCGAAGATCGGCAGGTGGTTCACCATCCGCTCGATTGTCACCAGTTCCGCGGTGCGGATCGTCTCGTCCGAGGCGGAGACCGCCACCATGATCGCGATCAGCGCATCCTGGGCGGTCATGGGCGGTTCGGGGCGCATGGGGGTCTCTCCTCGGGGGATGTCGCGGTGCAGAATATTGACGCGGGGCCGAACGGGCAATAGGACACGGGGCTTGCCGGGCACGGGGTCCGGCCCTTCAGGAAGGCAACGAAAGATGTCCGAACTGCGCGACGCCGCGATGAGCGCGAAAGCCTGGCCCTTCGAAGAGGCCCGCCGGCTGGTCAAGCGCTACGAGAAGGCGCCGCCGAAGAAGGGATATGTGCTGTTCGAGACGGGCTATGGCCCCTCGGGCCTGCCCCATATCGGCACCTTCGGCGAGGTGCTGCGCACCACGATGATCCGCCGCGCCTTTGAAGCGATCAGCGATATCCCGACGCGGCTGATCTGTTTCTCGGACGATCTGGACGGGATGCGCAAGGTGCCCGGCAACGTGCCCCACCAGGAGATGCTGCGCGAGCATCTGCAACGGCCGCTGACATCCGTGCCCGATCCGTTCGACGAGTTCGAAAGCTTCGGGCATCACAACAACGCGATGCTGCGCCGGTTCCTGGACACCTTCGGGTTCGAGTACGAGTTCTACTCCGCGACCGAGTTCTACAGGACCGGCGCCTTCGACGACACGCTGCGGCTGGCGGCCGAACGCTATGACGACCTGATGGCGGTCATGCTGAAATCGCTGCGCGAGGAACGCCAGCAGACCTATTCGGTCTTCCTGCCGATCCATCCCGAAACCGGCCGGGTGCTGTATGTGCCGCTGAAGCATGTCGATGCGGTGAACCACACGATCATCTTCGACGACGAGGACGGGCGGGAATGGACGCTTCCGGTGACCGGCGGCAACGTCAAGCTGCAATGGAAGCCCGATTTCGGCGCCCGCTGGGCCGCGCTCGATGTCGATTTCGAGATGTATGGCAAGGACCATTCCACCAACACGCCGATCTATGACCGCATCTGCGAGATCCTGGGCGGCCGCAAGCCCGAGCATTTCACCTATGAGCTGTTCCTTGACGAGAATGGCGAGAAGATTTCCAAGTCCAAGGGCAACGGGCTGACCATCGACGAGTGGCTGAGCTATGCCGCGACCGAAAGCCTGTCCTATTTCATGTATCAGAAGCCCAAGACGGCCAAGCGGCTGTGGTGGGACGTGATCCCCAGGGCGGTGGACGAGTATCACCGGCAATTGCGCGCCTTCCCCGACCAGGAACTGAAGGCGCAACTGGAAAACCCGGTCTGGCATATCCACAATGGCGCCCCGCCCGAAAGCCGGATGGTCGTGCCCTTCGCGATGCTGCTGAACCTGGCCTCGGTCGCAGGCGTCGAGGATAAGGCGGGGCTATGGGGCTTCATCCGCCGCTACGCGCCCGAGGCCAGCCCCGAGACCCATCCCGATCTCGACGCGGCGGCGGGGTTCGCGGTGCGCTATTTCCGCGATTTCGTCGCCCCGACACGGGAATTCCGCGCCCCCGACGCGCAGGAGCGCGCCGCGATGGAGGATCTGGTGGCAAGGCTCAGGGGCTGGCAGGGCGGGCTGGACGCCGAAGAACTGCAAAGCCTGGTCTTCGCCGTCGGCCGCGAGCACGGCTTCGAGAACCTGCGCGACTGGTTCAAGGCGCTTTACGAGGTGATCCTGGGCGCCAGCCAGGGCCCCCGCTTCGGCGGCTTCATCGCGCTTTACGGCGTGGACGAGACCGTGCGGCTGATCGAGGGCGCGCTGGCGCGCGGGTAAGGGGGGCGCTGCCCCCCGTCCTTGCGGACTCCCCCCGGGATATTTGCGGCCAGAAGAAGGACAGTCGGCTGGTCCTGGCCCGCATCCCCCGGGGGGCGCCATCGGAGAGTGCGACAATGGCGAGGGGGCGGCGGTCTCTTGCCAGAATTCCCCGTCACGCGTAACGCATGAGAATGCACGGGTCCGGCCCCCTGCCCCATGACCCCGCGCCCGGGCTTTGCGCTCGGCGATGCGCTGGTGCCTGCGGGCACGCGGCGGACGGTCGATCTGCCGGTTTCGGTGCTGTCGGATCACACGCCGGTCACCATGTCCGCCCATGTGATCCATGGCCGCCGTCCGGGGCCGGGGGTCTTCGTGACCGCGGGCATCCATGGCGACGAGGTGATCGGGGTCGAGATCGTGCGCCGACTGTTGAGCCTGCCCGCGCTGGCGGCGCTGGCGGGCACGCTGATCGCCATCCCCATCGTGAATGCCTTCGGCTTTCTGAACCTGTCGCGCTACCTGCCCGACCGACGCGATCTGAACCGCTGCTTTCCTGGCTCGGCCGGGGGGTCGATGGCCGGACGGCTGGCGGATCTGCTGACCCGCGAGGTCGTGGCGCGGGCCGACCTGGGGATCGACCTGCATTCGGCGGCCGTGCACCGCACCAACCTGCCCCAGATTCGGGTGGCGCCGGGCGATGACGAGGTGTTGCGCCTTGCCGCGGTCTTTGCCGCGCCCGTGGTGTTGCCCTCGGCCCTGCGCGACGGCTCGCTCCGGCAGACCGCGCGGGAGATGGGCGTGGACATGCTGCTTTACGAGGCGGGCAAAGGGTTGCGCTTTGACGAGACCGCGGTGCGGGCCGGGGTCGCGGGCATTCTGCGGGGGCTGCATGACCGGGGCATGATCGGCGGAAGGGGCGTGCCGCGGGCGCGCCGCGCGCCGCTTGTGTGCCGCTCCTCGCGCTGGCTGCGCGCGCCGCAGGGGGGCTGTCGCGCCCTTACCGCTCGGAAGGCGACGTCGTCGACAGGGGCGATGTGCCGGGCGTCGTCTCGGCCCCCCTCGGCGAGATCGAGACCGAGATCCGCGCCCGCGAGCATGGCATCGTCCTGGGCCGCGCGGTGCTGCCGGTGGTCAACGAGGGCAATGCCGTCTTTCATCTGGCCGCGATCGCCCCCGAGATGCGCGCGGGCGATCGGATCGGGGCCTGGAATGCGGGGCTGGAGGCCGAGCGGCTGTTCGACGAGGACGAGATCCTCTAGCCCCCCGCCGCGGCCCGGGGGCCGCTAGCGTGCCGGGCGGTCCGCCGCGGCCTCCAGCGCCGGGTAGCGCAGCCCCAGCGTCGCCGCGCGCGCCACGAAGGAGATCAGCAGCGCCATCCAGAGCCCGTGATTGCCGCAGGCCGGGACCAGCGCCAGCGCCGCGGCGGCATAGACCGCTGCCGCCACGGCCATCATATTGCGCATGTCGCGCGTCCGCGTCGCGCCGATGAAGATGCCGTCCAGCATGTAGGAGGCCAGCCCGAAGACCGGCGCGGCCACCATCCAGGGCAGGTAGTCGCGTGCCGCGGCGCGCACCTCCGCCGATGTGGTCATCAGGTCGATGATCGCCCCGCCGAACAGCGCGAAGGCGGCCGCCAGCCCGATCACCGTCACCACGCCCCACAGGCTCGTCATCAGCGCGGCCCGGCGCAGCGTGGCGCGGGCGCGCGCGCCCATCGCCTGGCCCACCAGCGCCTCGGCCGCAAAGGCGAAACCGTCCAGCGCATAGGCGGTGATTTCCAGGAATTGCAGCAGCACCTGATTCGCCGCGAGCGGCACATCGCCGAAACCCGCCGCGACGAACAGGAAGGAGACCAAGACCGCCTGAAGCAGCAGCGACCGGATCAGGATGTCGGTATTGACGGCGGCCATGTGGCGCAGGCGCGCGGGCTCGAACACGCGCGCGCTCTCGCGCCAGGCCGCGCTGCGGAACGCGCCACGGCAAAGCCACAGCCCCAGCCCGGCCCCGGTCCATTCCGCGAGGAAGGTGGCGACCGCTACCCCCTGCACGCCCCAGCCCAGACCGAGCACGAACCAGAAATCGAGGAGGATGTTGACCGAGTTCATCCATAATTGCAGCACCAGCACCGCCCGCGTCCGGCCCTGCGCGATCAGCCAGCCGGTGATGCCGAACAGCCCGATGGCAGCGGGGGCCGACCAGATGCGGATCGCCATGTAGTCGCGGGCCAGCGTCTCGACCTCGGCGCTGGCGGGCGCGATCCGGAACGCCCCGGCGAACAGGGGCCATTGAAACGCGATCAGCACCAGCCCCGCCGCCGCCCCGATCAGCAGCGCGCGCGACAGCATCGCGTCGACCTCGGCCCGGTCGCCCGCGCCCCAGGCCTGGGCGGTCAGCCCGGTGGTGCCCATCCGCAGAAAGCCGAACACCCAGTAGATCGCGGCCAGGATGATCGCACCGATACCGACCCCGCCGATGGGGGCGGCCTCACCCAACTGACCGACGACGCCGGTATCGACCGCGCCCAGGATCGGCACGGTGGCGTTCGACAGTACGATGGGCAGGGCGATGGCGAGGACCCGGCGGTGGGTCAGCGGGGGCGGCGCAGGCGCGGCCTCGGCGGCGCTGTCAGCCATTGCGGGGCGGCATCAGGAAATGGCCGGTGGCCTGCGCGTAAAGCCGGGCGCGGTTGTCCTGCCACGCCTCGACATGGACCGAGGCATAGCGCCGGCCCGAGCGGTTGACGCGGGCGCGCGCATAGGCGTCGCGCGGCAGGCCGGTGCGCAGGTAATCCACGGTGAAGTCGATGGTCTTGGGCAGCCGCGGCAGGGTTTCGGGCGTCAGCGCAAGGGGATCGAGCGTGCCCGATTCCATGTCCTCCCAGATGATCGCCCAGCTCAGCCCGATGATGGCGGTCACTTCCAGGAAGGCCGCGGTCACGCCGCCATGCAGGGCGGGCAGCATCGGGTTGCCGATCAGATTGTCGTCGAAGCGCAGAAGCGCGGTCAACTCGTCGCCGCGGCGCTCGAACTCGATGCCGAGGAAGTTGACATAGGGCACGCCATGGACCAGCGCCGACAGCGCCGCGTCGCGCCGCTGCTTGATGACCTGGACGGGTTCGGGGGCCTTGCGCCTCATGGCGTGCCCCCGTGTTCGACGGTGAAGGCGCCCGCGGCGGTGGCGACCGGGTTCTCGCGGTCCTCGTCGGTAGCGATGGCGCGCACGAAAGCGACCGAGCGGGTGACATGGTAGCATTCGGCCCGCGCGGTGATCCGCTGGCCGGGGGCGGCGGCGCGCATGTAGTCGATGCGCAGGTCTATGGTGGCGGTGCCCGCGGGGGCGGCGTCCTTGTGGCTCATCACCGCGGCGCCGCCGCAGGTGTCCAGCAGCGCCGAGACCGCGCCGCCATGGATCACGCCGCTTTGCGGATCGCCGATCAGGCGGGGGTCATAGGGCATCGAGATCTCGGCCACGCCGTCGCCGATTTCATCCACGCGCATGTTCAGCGCACGCGAATGGGGGATCATCTCGATGAATTGCCGCGCGATCCGGGCCTTGTCCTCGTTCATCGGCCTCTCCCTTTCCGGCCGATTTATTGGCCCTTGCCAAGCCCCCCGCAAGTGCTAAGTTCTGCAATTGCGAATTATTCTCAGCAAAGGGCAGACATGACAACCGGAACCATCCAGGACGGAACGGGGCTTGCGCGGCTCGGCACGGCGTTGCCGGGCGGGTTCCGCCCCCGGCGGCTGGGGGTGGCGCTGGTGCTTCTGGCGCTGGCGATGGCACCGGGCGAGCTGGGGCGGCTGACCCGCGAATTGATGACCGATGCCTATGTGCAGGTCAGCGTCTTCGTGGCGGCAACGCTCCTGCTGTTCTACGGTTCGGAACGGCTGTTACGCTTCGACCTGGGCGATACGCTGCGCAACGCGCGCGGCTGGCAGGTGCCGCTGGCCGCCCTGCTGGGCGCGACGCCGGGCTGCGGCGGCGCGGTGATCGTTGTGGCGGCCTATACCTCGGGCAATGCGCGGATGGGCACGGTGGTGGCGGCACTGACCGCGACGATGGGCGATGCGGCCTTCCTGCTGCTGGCGACACGGCCCGATGCGGCGGCGGTGATCCTGCCGCTGTCGATGGCCGTGGGCATCCTGACCGGCTGGATCGTCGACCGGTTCGACCGGTCCCACCTGCCCCGTCTGCAAGGCGCCTCTTGCGAGCTGGCCCCGCGGATCGGACGGCTCAGGCCGCGCGATGTGGCCTATCTGCTGCCCGCCCTGCCCGGCCTTGCCGTGGGCATCGCCCAGCTTGCCCAGATCGAGATTGCAGCGGTATTCGGTCTGCCCGTCACCGCCATCGCCCTGACCGGCACGGCGCTGGGGCTGTTCATCTGGGCCAGTTCGCCCGTCACCGCGATGACCAATTCGAAGGACGCGCCGCTGACCCGGATGGCCGAGGAGACCAGCTTCATCTCGGTCTGGGTGATAGGCGGCTATCTGGCCTATGATTATGCCGCCAGTTTCGCCGGGCTGGACATCGCCGCCTGGTTCCAAACCGTCGCGCCGCTGTTGCCGCTGATCGCGGTGGTTGTGGGCTTCGTGCCGGGATGCGGGCCGCAGGTACTGGTGACCATGCTCTATGTCAACGGTGCCCTGCCCTTTGCCGCGCTGATCGGCAACGCGATCTCGAACGATGGCGACGCGCTGTTTCCCGCCATCGCGATCAACCCGCGCGCCGCGATCCTGGCCACCGCCTATTCCGCGGTCCCGGCGCTTCTGGTCGCCTATGGCTTCCACCTTTTCGTACCCGGTTTCATGAACTAGACTGGCGCGCGGGGCGCGGAGTCCTTTCGAGGACAGGAAAAAGCGGAAGGGCCGATGTCCGACGACCGTCTGTCGTTAAAGGAGATGTGCGCGAAGTTCGACGTGACGCCGCGCACCCTGCGTTACTACGAATATATCGAGCTTCTGAGCCCCGAGAAGGAAGGCCGCGCACGCTTCTACACGCCCCGCGAGGTAGCGCGGATGACGCTGATCCTGCGCGGGCGGCGCTTCGGCTTCAGCCTCGAGGAAATCCGCCAATGGCTGCTGATCTACGACGAAAAGGGCAGCCGGGCCCAGCTTGAGCGCACCGTCGAACTGGCCGACCGCCAACTTGTGGAGCTGAATGCGCAGCGCGAGGATCTGGAGCGGGCGATCGCCGAGCTGCAGGCGCTTCACGACGAGGTTTCGGCCATTCTCGCGCGCCAGGACAGCGCGTCCGGTCACGACGGCTAGCGAAGTCAACCGGGTGCCGTGACGCAGCGTTACGCGCACGTCAAGGTCCATCCGGGTTGCCAGCCGGACCCTCACCCGCCATCTCGGCACCAGGGAAGGGCCAACGATCAGAAGACGGAACATGACCGACGATCTGCTTTCGATCCGCCAGATGTGCGAGGCTTACTCGGTAACGCCGCGCACCCTGCGTTACTACGAATCCATTGATCTGCTGGACCCGGTCCGCGAGGGTCAGCGCCGCCTTTATACCCGCCGCGACCGCGGCCGGCTGACCCTGATCCTGCGCGGCAAGCGCTTCGGTTTCAGCCTCGAACAGATCCGCCAGCTTCTGGCGCTTTACGACGAGGAGCAGGGCCATGAGGCCCAGCACCGCGAAGCCTATGCAATCGGGCACGAACGGCTGGCCGACATGAAGCGCCAGCGCGCCGACCTGGACGAGGCCATCGCCGAACTGCAGCACCAGCTTGCCCTGTGCGAAGAAAAGCTGGCCGAGTTCGAGAGGGACGCACGCCGCTAGGCGCATCACCGGACAGGTCCGCCCCGCAGAGGGGCGGCGTTCAAGGGAGAGACAGATGCCGACCTATACCCCGCCGACCGACGAGATGCAGTTCCTGCTGCATGACGTTCTGGACATCGGCAATGCCGGGATCCCCGGCTATGACGAGCTTGACCGCGACTTCACCGCGGCCGTCCTGGACGAGGCGGGCAGGATCGCGGCAGAGGTGCTGGCACCGCTGAACGCCACGGGCGACGCCGAGGGCTGCACGCTGGACAACGGCGCGGTGCGCACGCCCGCGGGCTTTCGCGACGCCTATGGCCAGATCGCCGCGGGCGGCTGGATCGGGCTGGATGCCGATCCGGCCTATGGCGGGCAGGGCATGCCCTATCTGCTGAACACCGCGGTCGGCGAGATGTTCGTCTCGGCCAACATGGCGATGAACATGTATTGGGGCCTGACCCATGGCGCGATGTCGGCGATCCATGTGCACGGCTCCGAGGCGCAGAAGGCGCTGTACCTGCCGAAGATGATCGAAGGCATCTGGTCGGGCACGATGAACCTGACCGAGCCCCAATGCGGCACCGATCTGGGCCTGATCAGGACCCGCGCCGAACCGCAGGCGGACGGCACCTACCGGATCACCGGCACCAAGATCTGGATCTCGGCAGGCGAACATGACCTGACCGAGAACATCATCCATCTGGTGCTGGCGAAAATCCCCGGCGGACCCGCGGGCACCAAGGGCATCTCGCTGTTCATCGTGCCGAAATTCCTGCCCGACGCCGAGGGCAATACCGGCGCGCGCAACGCGCTGGAATGCGTCGGGCTGGAACACAAGATGGGCATTCACGCCAACGCCACCTGCGTGATGACCTACGAGGGCGCGACCGGCTTCCTCGTGGGCGAGGAACACAAGGGCATGCGGGCGATGTTCACCATGATGAACGAGGCCCGCCTGGGCGTCGGGCTTCAGGGCTATGCGCAAGGCGTCGTGGCTTATCAGAACGCGCTGGCCTGGGCCAGGGAACGGCTTCAGGGCCGCGCGCTGGGGGCTCCTGCCAACCCGGACGGACCGGCCGATCCGATCATGGTCCACCCCGATGTGCGCCGCAACCTGATGCACCAGAAAAGCCTTGTCGAAGGGGCGCGGGCCTTCACCTTCTGGGGGGCGCAGCTGATCGACCGGGCGCATCGCGGCCACGACGACAGGGCCGAGGCGCTGATCTCGCTGCTGACCCCGGTCATCAAGGGCTTCCTGACCGACAAGGGGTTCGAGACCACGGTTCTGGCGCAGCAGACGCTGGGCGGCACCGGGTTCACCCGCGCCGCGGGACTGGAACAATTCGTGCGTGATGCGCGGATCACCATGATCTACGAAGGCACCAACGGCATCCAGTCACTGGATCTGGTGGGCCGCAAGCTGCCGCAGGATGGCGGCCGCGCGATGCGCGATTTCTTCGAGATCGTGACAGGCTTCATCCGCGAGAACCAGGGCGATGCCGAGCTGAAAGCGGGCTTTCTCGACCCGCTCAAGGCAGCGTCGAAGGATCTTCAGGCGGCGACGGTCTATTTCGTCGAACAGGGGATGAAGAACCCTGCTGACGCGCTGGCGGGCAGCTATGATTTCATGCACCTTTTCGGCCATGTCTGCCTGGGCCTGATGTGGGCGCGGATCGCGCGCGCCGCGCGCGCTGGGCTGGCGTCGGGAAGGGGCGATGCGGCCTTCCTGTCGGCCAGGATCACGACCGGGCGCTATTACATGGCCCGCCACCTGCCCGCGACGGGACTGCATCTGGCGCGCATCACCTCGGGCGCCGCAACGGTGATGGCGCTGGACCCCGACGCCTTCTAGCCGCCTGAAAGGGAGGATTGCGATGCCCAGACGCCTGCGCCTGACCCGCCGCTTTCAGGTTGCCATGTCCGAGGACGCCTATCGTCGGCTGCGCCGCTTCGCCAACGATGCCGGCCTCGACGAGGGCGAGGCGCTGTCCTTCCTGTTCGAGAATTTCGACAGCGTGACGGATGCCGAGGTGCTGCCCCACCGGCTGCGGCTGTTCAATGCCGAGCTTGAGGAGCGCAAGCGATGAACCCCGGACGTCGCGCAGGATGGCGCGGGCAGCGCAGTGGGTATTTTCGCCAAGAAGAAGACAGGGCGGCTTCCCCCCGCCCGAACGGCACCCCCGGTCGATACCGGGGTGGAGGCGCCGGGCGGGGGGGCTTCTCCTTGGGCGGTCATCGGCTCCCCAGCCTGTACCGCGACTCGCAGACTGGCGCATTAACGTTAACGCCCGGTTACGGGGCGCGACCGGCTGTTTCTTCTTGGCGAAAATACCCCTGCAACGCCGCCGCCGGGCGCGACGCCGACCGTTTCTTCCAGACCGCGAGGATACCGACATGACCGACGCCTATATCTACGATGCGATCCGCACCCCGCGCGGCAAGGGGCGCAAGGATGGCAGCCTGCACGAGGTCACCGCGCTTCGCCTGTCCGCGCAGGTGCTGGATGCGCTTTCCGAGCGCAACGGGCTGGATGGCGGCGCGGGCATCGAGGATGTGATCTGGGGCAACGCCACGCAGGTCGGCGAACAGGGCGGCTGCCTTGCGCGCAGCGCGGTGCTGGCCTCGCGGCTGGACGAGCGCATTCCGGGCCTGTCGATCAACCGCTTCTGCGCGAGCGGGCTGGAGGCGGTGAACCTGGCGGCCAATCAGGTGCGGGCGGGTGCGGGCGCAGGCTATATCGCGGGCGGGGTCGAGATGATGGGCCGCGTCGCGATGGGCAGCGACGGGGCAGCGATTGCAGTCGATCCAAGCCTCGCGATGAAGGTCCATTTCGTGCCGCAGGGCATTTCGGCCGACATCATCGCCACCCAACACGGTTTCACCCGCGACCAGGCCGATGCGCTGGCCGTGGAAAGCCAGCGCCGCGCCGCGCGGTCCTGGGCCGAGGGGCGGTTCGACCGCTCGGTGATCCCGGTGCGGGACGTCAACGGGCTGACCATTCTTGCGCGCGACGAATATCTGCGTCCCGAAACCGACATGCAGACGCTGGGCGCGCTGAAACCTGCCTTCAAGGAGATGGGCGAGATGATGCCCGGCTTCGACCGGGTGGCGCTGATGAAATACCCGCATCTTGAACGGATCGACCATATCCACCATGCGGGCAATTCCTCGGGTATCGTCGATGGCGCCGCGGGCTTGTTGATCGGCAGCGCCGCGTTCGGGCAGGCGCATGGCTTGAAACCAAGGGCAAGAATCCGCGCGACGGCCAAGATCGGCACCGATCCAACGATCATGCTGACCGGCCCCGTGCCCGTGACCGAGAAGATCCTGGCCGATGCGAAGATGCAGGTTTCCGATATCGACCTGTTCGAGGTGAACGAGGCGTTCGCCGCTGTCGTCCTGCGCTTCATCCAGGCTTTCGAGGTCGATCCCGAGCGGGTCAATCCCTGCGGCGGGGCGATCGCGATGGGCCATCCGCTGGGGGCGACCGGGGCGATCATCCTGGGAACGCTGCTCGACGAGCTGGAGCGCAGCGACAAGGCGACCGGGCTTGCCACGCTTTGCGTTGCCAGCGGAATGGGTGCCGCAACGATCATCGAACGGGTCTGAAGGAGGCTGGAATGGCTGAGTTTCACTACGCGGTGGACGCCCAGGGCGTGGCCAGCATCACATGGGACGTGCCGGGGCGCAGCATGAATGTGATGAGCCTGGCCGGGTTCCACGAGCTTGACGCCCATATCGACGCCGCCCTCGCCGACCCTGCGGTAAAGGGCGTGGTCATCACCAGCGCCAAGAAGGATTTCGCGGGCGGGATGGATCTGAACGTCATCACCCGGATGCGGGACGAGGCGGGCGACGACCCGGCGCGCGGCCTGTTCGAGGGCGTGATGGCGATGCATGGCGTGCTGCGCAAGATCGAGCGCGCCGGCATGGACGAGCGCAACAAGGGCGGCAAGCCCATTGCCGCCGCGCTGCCGGGCACCGCGCTGGGGATCGGGCTGGAACTGCCGCTGGCCTGTCACCGCATCTTTGCCGCCGACAACCCGAAGGCGAAGATCGGGTTGCCCGAGATCATGGTCGGCATCTTCCCCGGGGCGGGGGGCACAACGCGGCTGGTGCGCAAGCTGGGCGCGATGGCCGCCGCCCCCTTCCTGTTGGAGGGCAAGTTGTCGGACCCGAAAAAGGCGAAAGCGGCGGGGCTGATCGACGAGGTGGTCGACGATCCGGTGGCGGCGGCGAAGGAATGGGTCCTGTCGGGCCCGGCCATCGTGAAACCCTGGGACGAGAAGGGCTACAGGATGCCCGGCGGCGCGCCCTATCACCCGGCGGGCTTCATGACCTTCGTCGGCGCCAGCGCCATGGTGAACGGCAAGACCAGGGGGGTCTATCCGGCCGCCAGGGCGCTGCTGAGTGCGGTCTACGAGGGCGCGCTGGTGCCCTTTGACACCGCGATCCGGATCGAGGCGCGGTGGTTCACGCATGTGCTGATGAACCCGTCTTCGGGCGCAATGATCCGCTCGCTCTTCATCAACAAGGAGGCGCTGGAAAAGGGCGCCTTGCGGCCCGCGAACGTGCCCGACCAGACGGTAAAGAAGCTCGGCGTGATCGGCGCGGGCATGATGGGGGCGGGCATCGCGCTTGTGGCCGCGCAGGCGGGCATCAAGGTGGTGCTGGTCGACCAGTCGCAAGAGGCCGCCGACAAGGGCCGCGCCCATACCGAATCCTACATGGACAAGGGCATCGCGCGCGGCAAGGCAACCTCCGAGAAGAAGGCCGATCTGTTGGGCCGCATCACCGCCACCACGGATTACTCGGCACTTTCCGGCGCGGATCTGGTGATCGAGGCGGTGTTCGAGGACCCGGGCATCAAGGCCGAGGTCACGAAACGGGTGCAGGCAGCGGTGGGCGAGACTTGCATCATTGCGACAAACACCTCGACCCTGCCGATCACCGATCTGGCCCGCGCCGCCGACCGGCCAGGCGACTTCATCGGCATCCATTTCTTCAGCCCGGTCGAGAAGATGATGCTGGTCGAGATCATCCGCGGGCGCGAGACCGGCGACCGGGCGGCGGCCAAGGCGCTGGATTTCGTGCGCCAGATCCGCAAGACGCCGATCGTGGTGAACGACGCGCGCTTCTTCTACGCCAATCGCTGCATCATCCCCTATATCAACGAGGGCATCCGCATGGTCGGCGAGGGCATCGCCCCCGCGCTGGTCGAGAATGCAGCGAAACTGGTGGGGATGCCGCTGGGGCCGCTGCAACTGGTGGACGAGACCTCGATCGACCTTGGCGTCAAGATCGCCCGGGCGACCCGCGCCGCGATGGGCGCGGCCTATCCGGACGGCGCGGTGGACGATGTGCTGTTCTGGCTGGCCGACCAGGGGCGGCTGGGGCGCAAGGCGGGTGCCGGGTTCTATGCCTACGACCCGGAGGGCAAGCGTGTGGGGCTTTGGCAGGGGCTTGGCCATTACCCGCGCGCCGCGGATCAGCCGGACTTGTCCGAGGTGCAGCACCGGCTGTTGTTCGCGCAGGTTCTGGAAGCTGTCCGCGCGCTGGAGGAGGGCGTTCTCACGGATATCCGCGAGGGTGACGTGGGCGCGATCCTGGGCTGGGGCTTTGCGCCCTGGTCTGGCGGGCCCTTCTCCTGGCTGGACATGATCGGGACGGACCGCGCGGTCACGCTCTGCGACGATCTGGCCGCGCGCCATGGACCCCGCTTTGCGCCGCCCGACCTGCTGCGCGAGATGGCCGAGCGCGACGAGACCTTTTATGGCCGTTTCGGTCCGGCGGCTCAGGCGGCCTGACGCGGCGCGGGCGCGGAGGGCGGTTCGCCTGCCGGGGGCTGGTATTCCAGCGCCGGGCCAAGCCGGCGCGCGACGCGTTCGATGCCCAGCGCGCCTTCGAGATAGCGCGCGGGTAGCAGCACGAAGGGATCTCCGTAAAGCTCTTCGGCCAGGTCGGATTCGACCATCACGCTTTGCTCGGTCAACAGCAGCAGCGGCGCGGACTTCCCGGCACCCCCTCGGGCACCAGAAGCGGCCAGAGCGGTTGGGGACAGGGCGTCCAGCCGCGCCACAGGACCCCGCGCCGGACCGCACGCACCGGCTGCGAGCCGTGATCGAAG
>Ga0209614_1001205_pt1 | contig 20114 bp, 10 predicted proteins | sample BlaSprsedimmetaG_FD_185484 | JGI IMG/M metagenome (GOLD analysis project Ga0209614, IMG submission 185484) | Hot spring sediment bacterial and archeal communities from California, USA to study Microbial Dark Matter (Phase II) - Blank Spring... ... | reverse complement strand
CCGGCCGCTGTTTCGCTCCGTTCCCGAAACGGAGCGACATGCTTTTTTGGGGGCAAAAAAGCATGCAAAAAACCCTTCGGCTGCTGATGCTTTTATGGAAAAACTACGGCGGGGGAAAGCCTGCCGCGATCCAAACTCGTCCCTGACGGCGCTGTGCTTGTCAGGGACTCAGACAGGATCGCTGCACAGGCCTTCCCACTTCTTCCCCCGCCTTGTTTTTCACATAAAACCCTCAGAGGCCGGGACTTTTGATGAAATGCGTGAAAATTCTGAAACAAAAAATACGGATAAGATATATACAAATGAGTGCTGAAGGGACGGCAAGATATTTTTTGGCTTGATGAACACGTTACCCATTCCCGCAGGCCGATTTTGTTCGCCGCCCTATGGTAAACGATCTGCTTTTTTCAGGGATGAAAAAACAGGCTGGTTCAGCATGGACTCATCGCAGGGGCCTTGCAGGGCGGTCAGAGTCCTGTTTATTATGGCCTGTGTTATCTTTGAATCAGATTGATTTCTGAGAGCTCCTGCCCAATTTGGTGAATGCCCATCAATATCTTGTCTCTTTGTGAATCTGAAGGTTTCTTTCGTCCCTGTACATATTGTGACAAGAGGGTAGGATTCATTCCAATCCTTTCAGCCAGGAATTTTGAGTTTAGAACCCTGTAATACTTGAAAAACTGCTTAAAGTCGATCTCGAATTTTATGTGCTCCTTCAATACCTTAATATCTTCATCTTCAAAATAGAGATTTGCTGCCTCAAAAGCATTATCTAATAGTTCAGCTACGGTTCTCCCGGTTGTATATATTGGATGGTCTACTGAATATGCCGAAAATCCTGAATCAGTTTTTTCCAGTATCATTACTATTTTCTTTTTTAATTTTTTCATCCCGGTTGCCTTATTTTAATCCTGCGTCTTTCCTTATTTTATTCTCCAATCCTTTACCTAGCTCACGTGAACCATGATTCGGAAACACTATCACTCCCTCTTTCTTTTCATGTTTTAGTTTTACGTGCGAACCACTTTGTGAAACTGGATACCATCCGTCTCCTTTCAATATTCGCAGTAATTCAGAGCACTTCATAATGAAGTTCTATTAAACACAAAGGTAAATAATAATTTACCTATTTGCAAGTATTGAAGGCCATTATTATACGGTTTTATAACATTGGCTATAACGTTCCCGCGGTTTGTGGCCGTCCCGCCGCCGGCGGGATGACACATATTGTGTGTTTTGGACTGTTGCATGGAGTCTGACTGTTGAAGGATTTCGGTATCTGCCAGGTGGATCTGCATGTTTTTGTCCCCTCAGCGTGTGTCCTTCAGGCCGCACTGGTGGGGTTCGGTGGTGGGAAAGAGATGATAGTCAGACGTCCACTGCTCGGGCCGGTTTCGTTCGCCGCCAGGTTAAGTCGCTTTAGATCGGCCTGTTTGAAGAGACTTTATTTATTCATCCCACCGGCCACTGTTTCGCTCCGTTCCCGAAACGGAGCGACATGCTTTTTGGGGGGCAAAAAAGCATGCAAAAAACCCTTTGGCTGCTGATGCTTTTATGGAAAAACTACGGCGGAGGAAGGGAATCATTCTTTTTCCTCTCGAGCAGGTCCGGGTTTCTTCCGAGAAGGATGACCAGAAGCGAAGAAAAGAGGATACTGAACAGTACCACCGAATATCCAAGGTCCATGATCACTTCGCCACCTGACAGGGCTCTCTGCATGGGAATGGAAGCCAGAATGGCCGGAACCAGTCCTTTTGGGGTCATGACCGATAATACCCCTTTTTCCAGTGCTGTCATGCTTTTATGTGTGAAAAGCCTTATGCTGAACTGGCGGAAAGCCATGATCAGGACAACCAGCAGCAGACCGACCAGGTAGATGCCGGCTGAACCGAACTGCAGGCTGATCCCCACGTACACAAAAAAATAGGTCTGCATTACAAAAACGATCTCGGCAAAGAAATTTCGTTCGTTGTCATTGAAACCGGAAAAATGATTGACCATTCTTTCTCCCAGACGCGGAATGAATCCAAAAAGTTCGGCATTACCCAGTATGATACCGAAGCCCAGTACGGCGATCCCCCCGTTGAACCCGTACATTTCTATCAGGCCGTATACCACAAAAACAAAAGCCAGGGTGGTGAACATGGAATTCTTGATGCTTCTGATACGGGAAATGAAAAACGACCAGATCAGTCCGGCTACCATGCCCAGAAGAATCGCGAAAAGAAAGGATTTCCATATTTTGTTGAAAACAGCCGACAGACTAACCAGTCCCTCACTCAGGCCATTCAGCAGGGCAAGTCCCACCACCAGGCACAAAACATCGCTGATGGCCGATTCCAGGATCAGGAGGGAGGCGCTTCGTTGCCCCAGCTTCAGTTGCTGAACCATGGGAATGACCACAGCCGAGGAGGTACCCCCAATAATGGCACCGACAAAAGCCGACTGCACCCATCCCAGCGGTGTGAAAGCCGTGGCAATTAGCATGGTGATCCCCATGGTCAGGATAAAGTTGAGTACGGTAAGGAGCAGGGAGGATGCAATGGTATCACGGATATCTTTCAGCCTGAGACCGCTTCCGCTTTCGAAAAGGATGATCACCAGGGTAATGGTGGTAAACACCTCACCCAGCTTTCCAAAGAAATCGGTGGTGACAATTCCTCCCACTGGCCCTATCAGAATGCCGATCAATAACAGCAGAAGCACATTGGGAATGCGGGTGCGGTCGAACAGCTGATTGAACAGGTGGGAGGAAAAGATCAGAACTCCCAGGGCTATGATGATCAGGTAGGTATTCATCTTTGAGGGTGTTGGTGCAGATGAAACGCCGACAAATGGTTATATAACAGGTTGTCCATTCCAAAAAGGTCTTGTTAACCGGGGTAATAAATGGGTGATCCGGGCCCCAGCGGGATGTTCAGTGATGTCCATCCGATCAGCAGCAGGGTCCACAGAACGAAAAACACCACGGTATAGGGGAGCATGGTGCTGATCAGGGTGCCGATGCCGGCTTTTTTGTCGTATTTTTCAAAATATACAATAATGAGGGCGAAAAAGCTCATCATAGGGGAGTTGATGTTGGTCACGCTGTCGCCTACCCGGAATACGGCCTGCGACAATTCCGGGCTGTATCCCAGAAGCATAAACATGGGAATAAATACCGGGCCCATGATGGCCCATTTGGCCGAGGCACTGCCCATGAACATATTGATAAACCCCGAAAGAAGAACGAAGAGGATAAGCAGGGGAGTAAGGCCCACATGCATTTCATGGAGGGCGTGGGCTCCTTTCACGGCTATGATCAGTCCCAGATTACTCCATTTGAAAAAAGCCACAAACTGGGCTGCAAAAAACACGAGGACCAGAAAGGCGGCCAGGGTTTTAAAACTGTCGACCATGCCTTTTACCACATCTGAATCATTTTTAAAGCTGCCCGTTATGGCTCCGTAAACGATTCCCAATATAGCGGCGGCGATGAAGAGGAAAGCAATGAACCCTTTCAGAAGGGGAGAATGCAGCAGCGATTCGTCCTCTCCTCTGAGCAACCCTTCTTCGGGGAGCAGTCCGGCCAGGATCAGCGCTACCAGTACCAGTGAAACGATCAGCACCCACTTCAGTCCCTTTCTTTCCTTCGGTCCCGGATCTTCAAGGGGTTCGTGTGGTACGTTACCCGTATACCGCCCCAGGCGTGGTTCCACCAGCCTTTCGGTGACCCAGGTTCCCGCAAGGGCTATAAATACCGTGGAAACCACCATAAAATAGTAATTGGCGGTGGGGAGCACATAATAGTCGGGATCAATGATATTGGCCGCTTCGGTGGAAATACCTGCCAGCAGGGGATCGATGGTACCGATCAGCAGGTTGGCGCTGAATCCTCCCGATACACCGGCAAAAGCTGCTGCCAGACCGGCAATAGGATGCCTGCCTGCCGAATGGAAAATGATCCCCCCCAGGGGAATGATCAGTACATAACCAAGGTCGGAGGCAATATTCGATACGATGCCCGAAAGAACGATCACAAAGGTGAGCATACGGGTGGGTGATTTGATCACCAGCAACCGGATGGCGGCGCTGATCAGCCCGCTGCTCTCGGCAATGCCTATCCCCAGCAGGGCCACCATCACAATGCCCAGGGGTGCAAAACCGGTGTAATTGTCAACCATTTCCAGCAGAATGCGGTGCAGCCCGTCTTTCGACAGCAGGTTCACCGCATGAATGGTTTCCTCCGTGGCAGGGTGAACGGCTTTCCAGTCGAGCCAGTGGCCTATCAAAGAAAGGATGAGGACCGAAGCAGCCAGAATACCGAAAAGGCTGGCGGGGTGGGGGAGGGCATTCCCTCCTTTTTCAATCCAGTACAGTACTTTTGATAAAAAGCCTTTTTTTGTGTTTTCCATAGATAACCCGTTTGTTCCGTCCGGTCTTTTCCCGCTTGCTCCGGGTCAAGTGCTACCAGTTTAAAACGGTCAAGATAAAAAAACCCGGGATATTGCGAAATATCCCGGGCCGGATTGCAATGGTTTTTTTCTCAGAGGCTGGCGTAGAAATCGTTGCCTTTATCGTCCACAACAATGAAAGCGGGAAAGTTTTCCACCACGATCTTCCGCACGGCCTCCATGCCCAGTTCTTCAAAGTCGACCACCTCAACCGATTTGATATTGGCTTTGGCCAGAATGGCTGCCGGTCCCCCGATGGATCCCAGGTAGAATCCACCGTGCTTTTTACACGCCTCGGTTACCTGTTTGGAACGGTTTCCTTTGGCCAGCATGATCATCGATCCTCCATGGCTCTGGAACAGGTCCACATAGGGGTCCATCCGGCCGGCTGTGGTGGGGCCGAAGCTTCCCGAAGGAAGTCCGGATGGTTTCTTGGCGGGCCCGGCATAATACACCGGATGGTTTTTGAAATATTCAGGCATGGGCTTGCCTTCATCCAGCATCTGCTTGATGCGGGCATGTGCCATGTCGCGTGCCACAATGAGAGTGCCGTTCAGGCTCAGCCGGGTTTTTACCGGGTGTTTGCTCAGTTCCTGAAGCACTTCTTTCATGGGCCGGTCAAGGTCAATTTTCACGGCGGGTTTCAGGGCCGGGGCTTCTTTGGGAAGGTATCGGGCCGGATCACGTTCCAGTTCCTCCAGAAAAATACCCTGCTCATTGATGCGGGCTTTGATGTTCCGGTCGGCACTGCAACTTACCCCGATCCCTACCGGGCAGGAGGCCGCATGCCGCGGAAGCCTGATCACCCGTACATCATGCACCATGTATTTCCCTCCGAACTGGGCTCCCATGCCGTTTTTCTGTGCCAGTCTGAGGATATTATTTTCCCATTCCAGGTCACGGAAAGCCTGTCCGTATTCATTGCCTTCTGTTGGCAGGTTGTCGAAATAGCCTGCCGATGCTTTTTTAACAGCCGTTAGCGTGGCTTCGGCCGAAGTTCCTCCGATCACCACTGCCAGGTGGTAGGGAGGGCAGGCGGCTGCTCCCAGGTCTTTCAGCTTTTCGGTGATGAACCGGGTGAGGTTCTCTTCAGTGAGCAACGACTTGGTCATCTGGTACAGAAAGGATTTGTTAGCCGATCCTCCTCCCTTGGCAACAAACAGGAATTCGTATTCCCTGCCGGGAACCGCATGGATATCGATCTGCGCCGGCAGGTTGGTTCCGGTGTTCTTTTCGTCAAACATACTGAGCGGGGCTATCTGCGAGTACCGCAGGTTTTTTTCCTGGTAGGTTTCAAATATCCCTTTTGACAGGTGCATGGCATCGTCGGCCCCGGTGGTCACGTCTTCTCCCTTTTTGGCCATTACGATGGCGGTACCGGTATCCTGGCAGGTGGGCAGTTCTCCTTCTGCCGCCACCACCTGGTTCATGATCATGGTATGGGCTACGAATTTGTCGTTGTCGGATGCTTCCGGATCCTCCAGAATGTTCTTCAGCTGCTGCATGTGGGAAGACCGGAGAAAGAACGATATTTCGTTGAAGGCTTCCCTGGCCAGCATTTCCAGGGCTTCCGGATACACTTTGAGAATTTTCCGGCCGTTGAATTCCTGTATGGAAATATGTTCCCGGCTCAGAAGACGGTAGACCGTGTTGTCTTTTTTCAGCGGGTAGGGGTTTTGATAATGGAACGTGCTCATGACGAATGGTTTTTATGAAGATGAAATTACGAAATTTTTGCCAAGGTAGAGAATGTCGTTCAACATAGAAGGGCTGGCATTCGCAGTGATTCGCAGGAAATCAGTACAGGCGGCAGAAGGGATCAGCGGATTTTGTCAGGCTTTGCCGGTGCGATGCGATATAATTGAAGTATCTTTATACCATAAAAAATTCTATCATTCCATGAAAACATACGACATAATAATTATCGGAGGCGGCCCGGCTGCCATAGTTACCGGCATAACAGTAAAGAAGTTCTTCAGGGACAAATCGGTTCTGATGATCAAAGAAGAAGCCGACGGCCTGGTGCCCTGTGGCATTCCTTATATTTTCCATGTACTGGGAAAGGATGCTGACCAGAACCGGATGGGGCCGAAACCCTTTGTTGACCTGGGTGGGGATGTGCAGGTTGAAACCGTGGTAAAGGTTGATAAAGACAAAAAAAACGTGACCCTCAAATCAGGGGAAACCTTTGGTTATGATAAGCTGGTTTTTGCCACAGGCTCCCTTCCCGTTGTTCCGGAATTTATTCCCGGATATGACCTGAAAAATGTGTTTTATATTAAAAAAAGTTATCCGTATATTAAGAATCTGGCCGCTGAAGTGGCTGATTTCAAGAAGATCGTGATCGTTGGGGGTGGTTTTATCGGGGCTGAAGTAGCTGAACAGCTGGCAGCTTCAAAGATCGATGTTACCCTGGTTGAAAGCGAATCCCTGTGCTTCTCGAAAGCCTTTTCTCCGGAACTAAGCGCCATTGCCACCGAAGAACTGAAAAAAGCCGGGGTGCACATCATGACTTCCACCCTGGTAAAGGAAATCATCGGAGAGAACAACCGGGTGAAGCTGGTATTGCTGTCCAACGGGAAAAAGATTGAGACCGATGCCGTGATTTTTTCCATCGGGTACCGGGCCAATACCCAACTGGCAAAAGAAACGGGTCTGGAACTCAACCGGTATGGCGACATCCATGTAGATAATTACGGCAGGACCACGGTGAAGGATATATCGGCCTGTGGCGACTGTGCCCAGGATTTCGGATTTCTTACCGGCCGAAGCGATGTGGTGAAGCTGGCCTCCACAGCCACGGCACAGGCCCGTACACTGGGTCATAATCTTTTCGGCATGAGAATCAAAAAGTGTACTTCAGGAACCCTGGGAGTGTTTTCCACAGCAATCAACGGAATGGCTATGGCAGCAGCCGGAGCCAATGAGAAAAATGCTTCGGAAGCAGGCATCGATATTGTATCGGCCAAATTCTCCTCTCCCGACCGGCACCCGGGTACCCTGCCCGATTCTTCGGTTCTTACCGTGAAGCTTTACGCATCTCCCGTAGATGGAAGCATCATAGGCGGGGAAGCATGGGGAGGTAAATCGGTGGGTGAGATCATCAATATCATCAGTATGTCCATTCAAAAATCCATTACGGTATTCGAGATGATCTCGTTCCAGGTGGGAACCCATCCCTTGTTGACCGCTTCCCCCGTAAACAACCCTATCATCCGGGCGGCTGAAGATATTGTTTATCAGATCAGTTACTGCAAGTCGGCGGTCCGGGAATGAAGGGTTATCTGGTTTTTCCTCCCTTTCATCAGGCTACCACAATTTTATCAAAAGATATTTGAGGATGTAAGCCGGCTACGTAGTTGGCTCTGTAGATAACTACGTAGTAAGATATCGATGGACATAAATAAATAACCAAATACTGTAAAGAACCGGAAATACAGTAATAAATTGTACATCAATTATTTTCCGATACAGAACCTTGAAAATATATTTCCCAGGATCTCATCGGTTGTGATCTCACCGGTGATCTGCCCCAGGTAGTGCAGCGCTTCCCGGATATCCTGTGCCAGCAGATCGCCGGGCAGGTTTCGGTCCAGGTTGTCGAGCACCCGGTCCAGGGCCTTGCTTGTACGACGCAGGGCTTCGTAGTGGCGTACATTGGTTACCACCTCTCCCGATTCTTCCTGCATATCCTTCTTTATGAAATCTACCAGCATACCGGCCAGGCGGTGGACCTGCTCCCTGTTTCTGGCCGACAGCAGCATCATACGGTCCTCCGGCCGCAGGCAAGCCGGGAAACTACCGCCAAACTTCTTGTCCAGGGTCTTCCGGTCCTGACGGTCGCATTTGTTGATCACCATCACCACCCGGCGGTTGCCATTCCCGGTTTGTTCCAGGATGTGGCGGTACGACCCGCGGATTACTTCCACAGTGTCGGCTGCATCCACCAGCAGGATCACTACCGAGGCTTCTTCGATTTTCTGGTAGGTTTTTCTGATGCCCAGGGTTTCAATAAAATCGGAGGTTTCCCTGATACCGGCCGTATCGATGAACCGGAAAAGCAGGCCTCCCAGGGCGACTATGTCTTCAATCGCGTCGCGGGTAGTGCCTGCAATTTCTGAAACAATTGCCCGGTCTTCCTGCAACAGGGCATTCAGCAGGGTGGATTTGCCTACATTCGGTTTTCCCACGATGGCCACGGGCACTCCGTTCCTGATCACATTGCCTATGGAAAAGGAATCGGCCAGTCGGCCTGTAACGTCACGAATATGGGTCACCAGAGTTTTCAGTTGGGTGCGGTTGGCAAATTCCACTTCTTCCTCGCTGAAATCCAGTTCCAGTTCCACCAGGGAAGTAAATTCAACCAGCCTGTCGCGTAATTGTTTTAGCTCGCGGGAAAAACCGCCCCGCATCTGGTGTATGGCCACCCGGTGTGATGCGGCCGAATTGGAAGCAATCAGATCGGCTACGGCTTCGGCCTGTGACAAATCTATTTTTCCGTTCAGGAATGCCCGGAGGGTGAACTCCCCCGGTTCGGCCAGACGTGCCCCTGCATTAATCATAAGTTCCAGGATCTTTTGCTGAATGTACGGGGCTCCGTGACAGGATACTTCCAGCAGGTCTTCGCCGGTATACGACCGGGGAGCCTTGAACACACTCACCAGCACTTCGTCGATCAGGTGACCGTTCTCCACTATATGCCCGAAATGTATGGTATGCGAAGGCTGTGCAGCCAGCTTATTTTTCCCTCCCGCAAAATGGAAGAGGGTATCCATCACGGCGAATGCATTTGGCCCGGAGATGCGAAGTACGGAAATGGCCCCCCTGCCCGGAGGAGTGGAAACGGCGCATATGGTATCCTGCTGTTCCATTCAGTTACATTTGAAACAAAGATAGGAATAAGTGAAATATTTTTCCGGCGGGAACTTTTGGTACTTTCCATTGGGCTTTGAAGAAAGTACGATGAATTTTGTCTGCTTATTTTCGCTGCCTGTTCCGGCCTTTCCGGTACCGCACTGTTCACTGCTCAATGCTCACTGTTCACTGTTCACTCCTCACTGCTCACTGTTCACTGTTCACTGTTCACTGTTCACTGTTCACTCCTTACCCTTTGCTGCTTCATAAACTCAGTGGGTGTCATGCCGAACTGTTTTTGAAAACTGGTGGCAAAATAGGATGAAGACGAAAAGCCTACCAGGTAAGATACTTCATTCACCCGGTAATCGTTCGACTGGAGCATTTCCGCAGCCTTTTTCAGCCGGTAAAGCCTGATGTATTCGTTGGTGTTCAGGTCGGTGAGAGCCTTGACTTTCCTGTAAAGGGTGGAAACGCTCATACCCATCATGCCGGCAACCATCTCCACACTCAGTTCGGGTTCTGACAGGTTTTTCATGATGATACCGTGCAGTTGCTTCATGAAGGCTTTGTCCATTTTGTTAATTGCCACGGTTTTGTAATTGGTGAGCGGTGATTTCATGAAGCTTTCGCAGGCCAGTTCCTTGTTACTGAAGAGGTTGGATATCTGGGCCAGAAGCAGTTCGGTGGTAAAGGGTTTTTCGATATAGGCGTCGGCCCCCGATTCCAGGCCCTCGATCCGCGCATGCAGGTTGATGGTGGCGGTAAGCAATATGACGGGAATATGGCAGTAGTCGAGATTCTCCTTGATGAAATGGCACAATTCGTATCCATCCATTACGGGCATGATCACATCGCTGACTACCATCTGCACTTCCTGCTTTTTGAGAATCTCAACTGCCTCGGCCCCGTTAAACGCTACCGCGGTATTGTATTTTTCAGAAAGCTCTCCGGCAATGAACCGGCAGAGTTCTTTTTCATCTTCCACTATGAGGATCAGCGGCCGGGGATCGTGGCCGTTTTCTGTCTGTTCCTGTGATGATTCATACCGGGCCGTTTCCGGAACCGGCCATTTTTCTTCTTCGGTAACCGGTGCAGCAGCCGCCTGGTCTTTTGGCAGTTCCAGCACAAAGGAATTGATCCCGGGAACACTCTTGTCAAGGTAGAGGCGTCCGTGGTGCAGTTCGGCCAGGGACCGGGCCAGAGGAAGCCCCAGACCAGTTCCTTTACGGGTTTGTTTTAAGGTGTCGGACCGGATCTGAAAGAAAGGTTCGAAGATTTTTTCACTGTAATCAGATGGGATGGGTTCCCCGTTGCTGTTTACCCGGATGCGCAGGGTGTTTTTATCAGGTACCCCGGGTTCCAGAACAACATTCACTTCATCTCTGGTAAATTTCAGGGCATTGGTCAGCAGGTTGCTCAGAATTTTGGTTGTATTTTCCTGGTCAAGGAATGCCGGGTATTCTTTTTCCGGAAGGTGCAACCTGAACCGGATATGGTTTTCCCTGGCGTTCAGTTCGAACCGTTTGAAAATACTTTCCAGCAGTTCACATACATTGGTTTGTTTGAAATTCAGCCGGAACATTTCCTTTTCGGTTTTCCGGAAATCAAGCAACTGGGTGGTCAGATCGAGCAGGCGGTCGGTGTTTCTTTTCATGATGCACAGATTCTCCAGCACGGAATCGGGACACTCATTCGATTGAAGGATCTTATCCAGAGGGGCCTTGATCAGGGTAAGGGGAGTGCGTACTTCATGGGTAATATTTGTAAAGAAATTGATTTTTGCGTTCAGAATTTCTTTTTCCTTTCTGTTTTCCAGGGCCTGTATCTTTTGTTCCTGTACCTGCCTTTTTTTCCGTTCGCGCCATCTGTACAGAAAGTAGGACCCGGTCAGGAACAAAATCAGGTACAATACGAAAGCCGGAAGAGAAGCGTAGAAGGGAGGGGTAATCCGGATCAGCAGGGTGGCTTCTTCCTCATTCCAGCTATTGTACCAGTTTTGTGTAGATACCCTGAACAGGTATTTGCCGGGCGGGACATTGGTATAATACACCCGGCGGTTGGTGGGCAGGTAAGTCCAGTTCTGGTCGGCCCCTTCCAGAATGTAGCGGTAACGGGTCATGACCGGATTGGTAAAGCTGGGGGCCACAAAATCGATACTGAAAGATGACTGATTGTGTTTGAGACGGATTTCCCTTGAATGGGTAATGCTCAGGGCATCGTCGTGGATGTCCTTTATATTTTCCGGTCCCTGTCCGGAACACTGGACCCCGGTAATGAAGACGGGTGGATCATACGTACTGGTGCAGAAATTGGCCGGATTGAAAGCGATCAGCCCGTCAACCGTGCCGAAATACATTTTCCCGTTGTGATCCAGATAAGCGGAATTGTAACTGAAATGATTGCTCAGGAGCCCGTGTTCTTTGTTATACATGGACATTTGCAGGGTTTCCGGATTAAATTTCAGCAGGCCGCGGGTGGAAGAGATCCATAAATTTCCCTGCCCGTCTTCCAGAATGGAACAGAAGATACCGCAGGGCAGGCCATCTTCCATGGTAAAGCGGCGGAACCGGTGGTTTTCCCTGTCTTCCAGGCAGCAAAAACCGTTGCCTTCGGTAGTGAACCAGAGGCGGTTTTTCCTGTCCTCGTAGATAGAAGTAATCCGGTTGGAGCTGATACTGGCAGGATCCCTGGGGTCGTAGTAAAGATGGGTACAGGTATTATTATTTCTGTCGTAACGGAAAATACCCGATCCATAGGTGCCAATCCAGATGATACCGTTCTGATCCTGGAATAAAACATGGATAAAGGTGTTGGGCGCCACATCGTGAAGGTACTCTAACCTGGCCTTTTCCCGGTCGTAGGTATACAGGCCTGTGCGGGTACCAATCAGGACCGATCCGTCAGCGGTTTTCAGAAAGCAGCTTACGTAATTGTTTCTTAGCCCGCTGGTATTGTCACCCAGAATAAAATGCCGTGTGACGGTTTTTCTTCCGGTATCATACAAAAATGCCCCGTTGTCGTACGATCCCATCCAGAGCAGCCCGTTGTCATTCAGTAATCCGTGATAATTGACACTTTTCAGGCCGGTAATGTTCAAATCGGAGCTGAGGTTTGTGAACCGGTTATTCCCCGGATCAAACCTTATCACACCGGCATCCTCGGTGGCTATCCAGATATTTCCGGTCCCGTCGCCAATGATATTTCGCACCACATTCCCACCCATGGAACCGGGTTTTCCGGTGGCGTAATATTTCTCAAACGGAGTGGTTTCCTGCGGGAGATAATTGATCCCTCCGTGGTAGGTCCCGATCCATACTCCCCCTTCCCTGTCTCTTGTCAGGTTTTTTGCTGCATTATCGGAAAGGGAATAGGGGTCGGAAACTATTTTGTATGTGTGACCGGTAAATCCTTTTTCCAGATGATAGCTGTAAATGCCGTATTCAGTGGCGAGAAAGAATTCCTCGTCGTTTTTTTTCAATATGTCATTCAGAATGATCTCATTGCCTTTCGAATCTGTCCGGCATAATAGGGTGGTTTTTCCCGAGTTCGGATCGAACAGTCGCAGGCCGGTACGGGTGGTTCCCATTAAAAAGCCGTGCGTACCGGCATCCTCGATGCTATTTACATAAACCGACAGGGCATGTTCTTCCTCCGTGAGCACCCTGTATTCGGTAAAACTGTCGGAACGTGGATTGTAGCGGTATATGTTCCCATTGTATGACGATAACCAGATATTCCCGGAAGCCGTAATGTGAATGGTTGAGGGGGTGAAAAATTCGTATGAGGGATAATGCCTTAATTGCCGGTTATTCTTTTTGTAGCGGAATATTCCCTGCCGGCCCGTGAACCATATCTCGCCGCCTGAGCTGACGGCGATATCGCTTACCATGCCGGTAGATATCTGACCGGGCAGGGTGGTAAAATGATCATGATGGGGTTCGTAGAAACAAATGCCACGGGGGGTGCCAATCCATATCAGCCCCTCCTGGTCTTCACAGAGTGCCAGGATCATATTGTCGATAATGCTGTACCTGTCTGTCGCATTATGAACATAGGTTCTGAACTGGTGTCCGTCAAAACGGTTCAGGCCGTCTTTCGTCCCAAACCACATGAAACCCTTCTGGTCCTGCAGGCTGCACATGATGGTATTGTTCGAAAGCCCGTCTTCATTGCCGTAATGGCGGAAGTAATGCTTCTGTGCGGTTGTGGCTGCAGAGGCCGACATGAGCACAAGCAAGGGTATCCAAAGGATGCGTTTCATGATGGGATGCTTGATGGTATATTATTACCTGTGCATTTTTCTGTGTCAGGCAAAGTAAGAAAAGAAAAAGATAAAATACAGGTCAGATCCTTTCATTTTTCGTTCATCCGGGCTTTTTATCCCTCTTTTATGCCGGAATATTGATATCATCTGACCGAATAAAAGATGAATGAATGTTTTTTCAACATTAATTTTAATAAAATTTAAAATGAAAATCGTGTTTTCATGATTTGCATTCTTCCTAAACCTTAAATTCTAACCAATCTATGAAAAAAAACAGTATTGATTTGAGAAAAAAGAGTGGGATTCCGTATTCTGCTCTTTTGACCAAAAAGCTTACTGTTCTCTTCGTCGCCCTTTTCTGTCCGTTCCTGATGTTCGGGCAGAACCTGCGTATCAGCGGGACGGTGACCGACGCAAACGGTGAGCCGGTCGTTGGTGTCACCATTGTGGAAAAAGGCACCACACATGGAACCATTACCAACGAAGACGGTCAGTATGTTCTGGAAAATGTTCCGGGCGATGCTGTTCTGGTGTTTTCCTTTGTAGGGATGATCACTCAGGAAATCCCTGTTGAAGGCAGAACGGTGATCAATGTGGAACTCCAGGAACAGGTGATCGGTCTGGAGGAGCTGGTGGTGGTAGGTTACGGCGTGCAGAAAAAAGCTACCCTGACCGGAGCCACCGCTGTGGTGAACAACGAGGACCTGGCCGTTTCTCCCACGCCAACCCTTTCACAGGCTGTAGTAGGTAAAGCCCCGGGTGTTATGGCCCGCCAGGCTGACGGACGTCCCGGTAAAGCTGCCTATATCCAGATCCGGAACATGGGTACCCCGCTTTATGTAATTGACGGGATCCCTGCAACAGAAGAGGATTTTAACAACCTGGACGTGAACAGCATCGAAGACATGTCTATCCTGAAGGATGCTTCCGCGGCCATTTACGGGATCCGGGCCTCGAACGGTGTGGTGCTGATCACTACCAAAAAGGGGAAAACCGGGGAATCCAACAAGATCAATGTCAACACCTATTACGGGTGGCAGAACTGGACCCGCTTCCCGCGTCCTGCCGATGCCGGCACCTTTGTGTTTGCAAAAGCCACAGCCGATGTGAACCGGACCATGGCATCAACAGGCACGGGAAGTACTTCGTGGACACAGGAAGACCTTGAGCACTGGAGGCTGCAGGACACCCCCGATCACCAGGGAACCGACTGGTATGAATTTGCTGTGGTGAAGAACGCTCCCCAGCAGTACTTTAATATCAATACCACAGGGGGTACCGAGAATACCACCTATTACATTGCCGTAAGCAGGCTCAACCAGGATGGGAATTTTACGGAATACAACTTTAACCGTACCAACCTGCAGACCAACGTGGAAAGCCGCATCAGGGAGTCGATCACAGTGGGTGCGCGTATCAGCGCTCAGATCAATAACACCAACAGCCCGGCAGCTCCGGGCGATGTGATGTGGAACCCCATGTACGGACTGTACCGGAATTATCCCACCTGGCGCCCTTACGCCAATGACAATCCGGATTACGTGAACCATACCGACTGGGACGAATCGCATCATGCCCTGTTCCGGAAAGATATCATCGGGTATTATGAGCAGATCTACCGTTCAATGAATTCAGTTCTGTATGCAGAATATCAAACGCCCCTGGAAGGGCTGACCGCAAGGGTACAGTATTCATTCAGAGCAAACCAGGGGAATTACGACCGGTTCCAGTATACTTATAATACCTATACATACGATCCGGAAACTGATATGTATAATGTAACGGGCGGTCTTTCTTCCGGCAGTCACAGCCGGAATTCCACCCTCAGACTGGGCAATGTATACCAGGCCCAGCTGAACTATGCGAATACATTCGGCCAGCACAGCATTGCCGCTACTTACGTTTTCGAGGCACAGGACAATGAATCGCCCAGTAACCTGAGTGTTAGTTCCAAACCTTCCAGTAATTATCTGGAACTGATCCAGTTTGCCGAGTTGACCGGTTTTTCCAATACCTGGAGCGCCGGTGCCCTGATGGGGCATGTGGGCAGGATCAATTACGATTATGCCGACAAGTACATACTGGAGCTTTCCGGACGGTATGATGCTTCGTACATTTTCCCTCCGGGTGAAAGGTGGGGGCTGTTCCCCTCTGTCTCTGCCGGATGGCGTATTTCCGAAGAATCATTCTTCCAGAACAGCGCCCTGGGCGGCATATTCAAGGAACTGAAGCTGAGAGGATCCTACGGAATGATGGGGAACGACAGTCCGGGTGGTTATGGAGCCTTTGACTATCTGGCCGGGTACGATTACAACTCCGGTTCACAGGTATTCGACGGGAACCTGGTTGTGGGCACTGCCCTGAGGGATCCCGGGACCACCAACATTACCTGGGCAAAAGCATATGTTACGGATATCGGGATTGATATTTCGATGCTCGACGGGGCCCTTTCCGCTGAATTCGATGTATTTCGCCGCGATATGAAAGGGTTGTCGGCACAACGCTATGATGTGCTGATCCCTGAGGAAGTAAATATTATCCTGCCGTATGAGAACCTGGAAGCCGACCGGCACGAAGGTTTGGACGGACTGGTCCGTTACAGGGGAAGGTCCGGAGATTTTACCTATAACGTGGCCGTCAATGTGGGTTATTCGCGGTCGAAAACCCTGGATGTTTACAAACCACGCTTCGGCAATTCATGGGATGAATACCGGAGTGGCCAGGAAGGCAGGTATAAGAACATTACATGGATGTACGAGTGCATCGGCCAGTTCCAGTCGATGGACGAGATCAATAACTATCCCGTGAACATTGACGGACGAGGCAATACCACCCTGCTGCCCGGCGACCTGATTTACAAGGATGTGAATGACGACGGGGTGATTGACGGATACGACATGCGTCCCCTGGGCTATCCTTACGAGCCACAGCTTCCCTGGGGATGGGGTAATCCTTATAGAAATGCTCTGCCGGGACTAAATTACGGCCTGACATTCAATGTGACATGGAAAGGGTTTGACCTGAACGTGGCTGCCCAGGGAGGAGCGCTTACCACATTCATTGCCGAATGGGAACTGAGGAATCCATTGCAGGGAATGGCCAACTCGGCCGAAAGGTTGCTGGATGATGCCTGGCATATGGAAGATATTTACAATCCGAGCGATGATTCCTGGGTGCCCGGTTTTTATCCGGCCGTGCGGCCCAATATGGCCTACCACAGCAACGGAAACAAATCATCTACCTTCTGGTCGCGAAATGTGAAATACCTGCGTTTCAGGAATATTGACCTGGGGTATACCCTGCCTTCGAAATGGGTGAACAGAATAGGTATCCAGAGAATGCGTGTTTACGCCAACGGATACAATCTTTTCTCGATCGATAACCTGAAAGATTTCGGTATTGATCCCGAACTGGCAACCACCAGCGGATTGCAGTATCCCCAGAGCAAAATCATTAATGTGGGAGTAAACGTAACCTTTTAAACAACATGGCTATGAAAAAAATTCTGATATATATCTTTTCTGTCACCTTGTTGTTTACCCTGACAACAAGCTGTGAAGATTACCTCGAGATCACCCCGAAAACCGTTCTGGTGGATGAGCAACTATGGAGTTCGGAGGATTTGATCCTGAGTCACCTGGCAAACCTGTACAACCGGATCCCGGTGTACTCCACCATCTATTCAAACTCGGATATGATGTCGAACAATGATGACCTGATGTGGACCGGGCTGTATGAGTATAATAATCATTATGATACCTATAGCTGGGATTACCAGAATTACTGGGACTGGGAATACATCCGTCACCTGAACAATTTCATTGAGGGGGCGACCAATGCCACCAGCCTGGATGAGAACAAGCGGAAATTGTATCTGGCTGAAGGCCGTTTTTTGAGGGCCTATGCCTATTTTGAAATGGTGAAAAGGATGGGAGGCGTTCCTCTGATAACCGAAACATACGTATATGAGGATTATCTGGCCGATCCAGAAGCTCTTCAGATCCCGCGGAGCAAGGAATCGGATATCTATGATTTCGTGGCTTCGGAAGTGGATGCCATTAAAGAGGATCTGGCGCTGAACGAGGGATCACAGACCCGGGCTACCAAATGGGCAGCACTGGCTCTCAAAGCCAGGGCCATGATCTATGCCGGGTCGCTGGCGAAATACAACAGCGCCATGGCCACACCCATTACCCTTCCGGGCGGTGAAGTGGGTATCCCATTGTCTATGGCACAGGGATATTACTCGGCCGCACTGGCTGCTGCAGAGGAGATCATTAACGACGGACCCTATGAACTGCATACTTCCAATCCCGACAAAGCCGATAATTTTTATGAGGCCATTATGCAGAAGGGCAACAGCGAAGTGATCTTTGCCAAGGACTTCACTGAAGGCAAAACCCACAATTTCACCTGTTACAATATTGTCAGGGCATTGCGGGAAGATGCTGCAGAAGCTGCCAGGATGTCTCCCACACTGGGTTTTGTGGAATCTTTCGAATATGTGAACGATTTCGATGGTACCCTTGAGAATGTGGACGGATCGGGCAATTATATTTTCTATGAGAATATGATGGATATCTGCGAAGGGAAAGATCCCCGTTTATTCGGATCGGTGCTTGTTCCCGGCTCCACCTTCAAGGGCCAGGACGTGGATATCCAGGCCGGAGTGGCTATCTGGAACGGGGGAAATGATTTCACTTTCGAATCATCCGTCAACCTGGGTACTACCTGGACCGACGGGGAAAGATGGGTTGGAATGAGCGGTCCCTGTGGTACCGAGATCCATACCACCAATACCGGCTTTGCCATGCGGAAATTTATCAGCGACAAGCCGGGGGATGCCATCCGTTCATCCGGGAACCAGGTGTGGTGGCCGTATTTCCGTTACGGTGAGATCCTGCTGATCGCTGCCGAGGCCGCCTTCGAAAGCACCCCTCAGAACATTCCCAAAGCCCTGGGTTACATCAATCAGGTGAGAGACCGTGCAGGTATCCAGGCCCTGGATGCAGGAACCCTGACCATTGAACGGATCCAGAACGAGAGAAGGGTGGAACTGGCCTTTGAAGATTTGCGCTGGTGGGACCTCAAGCGATTCAGGATTGCTCATGAGCTGCTCGACGGTATTTCGGTTACCTCGGAACACTGGGCGTTGTGGCCCTACCGGGTAATCGCTCCCGGAGAAACTTTCCACAATAGCTATATCTTCAGAAAACTGAAGGCTCCCAGGCAGCTTACCTACAGCCGGAATTTCAGGATGGGTAACTATTACGGAGAGATTTCCGAAGATTGGATCAGCAGGAATCCCAGTCTCATTAAAAACCCCAATCAGGACTAATAAGGAGGATTAGACTATGAAAAAATATATCATATTGTTTATCGGGTTAGGAATGATGCTTGGGTCATGTGAATTCGACAATTACGATGAGCCCACATCAAAAATAACCGGAAAGATTATCTACCAGGGAAAGACCCTTGGTTTCAGAAGCAAACGGCTGTCTCTGCTGTTGTTCCAGTCGGGTTACCAGCTCCATGAGAGCGAGAATGTGGCAATCAACCAGGACGGTACGTTCAGTGCCATAATGTTTGACGGGGATTACAAGCTGATCAATCCGGCCGGTACCAATCAACCCTGGGTTCTCAGAACCGACACCGTGTTTTTTGAGCTGAACGGACAGATCGCTATCGATTATGAGGTAACTCCCTACTTCATTATCAATAATGAGTCCTATGCCAAGAGCGGTAACAACATGACAGCCAGTTGTGAACTGGAACAGATCGTGGGAACATCCACCCTGCAAAGTGCGGCCCTTTTCATCAGCCGGACGCTCATCTGCGATGACCGCTACAATAACGGTTCGCATGTGATCCCTGCGGGTGATATTACCGATCTGTCGGATGTGAACTTCACCGTGCCTATCGAACAGCGTATCCTTGATTTCGGATACTGCTTTGTGCGGGTAGGGGTGAAAGTGAACCAGGCCAGTGAGTGGCTGTTTACTCAGGTAGAGAAAGTCGAGTTCTAAGAGGCTTGTTGTAAAAAAAAAGAGTATCCCCCTCCGGGGGGTGCTCTTTTTAATACGTTGTATGCAACGTACAAGGTGATCCTACACTTTAAAATAAATACTTATGTCTGAAATGAAAGAACATGCCTTTCCTGTTGTTTGCAGAGGTCTGTCCCGTGTGGTGATGGCCGTTGCGGTTCCTGTCATGTTTTTATGCAGTGTGCATGCACAGCAGCCCCTGTCAATAAACACGGAATATGGCACGCACGATCCGGTGATGATCAAACAGGACGGGATCTATTATCTGTTTGCTACCGGCCGGGGAATACAGGCAGCCTCCAGCAGCGATATGGTGAACTGGACCCGGCTGGAACCGGTATTTGACGACGATCCGCCCTGGGTGAACGATACCCTGGTGCCCAGGCACCGGCGGAACGATTTCTGGGCCCCCGACATCAGCTTCCATAACGGGAGGTATTACCTGTATTATTCCGTTTCTTCTTTTGGAAGGAATACCTCGGCCATTGGGGTGGCATCCAATAAAACCCTGCATCA
>Ga0209614_1001204_pt1 | contig 20120 bp, 14 predicted proteins | sample BlaSprsedimmetaG_FD_185484 | JGI IMG/M metagenome (GOLD analysis project Ga0209614, IMG submission 185484) | Hot spring sediment bacterial and archeal communities from California, USA to study Microbial Dark Matter (Phase II) - Blank Spring... ... | reverse complement strand
CCTCCCGACACCGCTGCAGGTACTCGACCGGCCGATCCGCCTGACCGTCCCGCAGGCACCGGATCGACATGTTGACATACCGCAGCATCCCATCCAGCGGATCATTCAGCTCGTGGGCAACCCTGGCCATCAGCCGCCCAAGGGACGCCAGCCGTTCGGCCTCGGCGAGCCGATCCTCCAGAGACCTCCCGTCTCGATTCTCGACGTCAGGGCGTGATCGGTCATCGGCATTCATGGCGTCAATCTAGGCAAGGCGAATCCCAAAGTCAACACGGAATGTTTCCAAAAAACAACACGACACCACTCTCATTCGTCACACCAGTGATCCCAGTTTAGCATCTGCCCTAAACTGCTGCCAATAAACCACATCCAGACGGCGGCAGGGCGGTCACATCGCATTCGCCACTGTTGGGAGCACAAAGGCAACGTGGCCATTTCCCAACGTCCGATTCTCCACCGCCGGTTCGGCGACTGCCACCCCAAGCGCACCTGGCCATAACCTGCTCTCTGAACTAGACTTACAGAAGATAACATGGGCAATCCAGCGACAGGCCAGCGGGAATGCCGATTGCATCAGGCTCTCTCGTCCCTTACAATGGTCGCATCCCGCCAGTGGATGGCGAAATCAGGTTTGGCCTGACAAAGTGCAAGGAAGCAACCGGATGGACCCTTTCGAACAACGCGCACATCGGCGTCTGCCTATTTCGATTCGCGTTCTGGCCCGTGGCGAACGCGAGGCAGAGCCATTGCAGCCGCTAGGCATCACGACCAACATCAGTTCCGGCGGTCTCTATCTCCACACAAACGGCCCCGTGCCGCACTGCGGCGACCCGATCCATATCCGCCTGCGGGTCCCTCCGACACCGGGAGTGGCGGACCTCGGCGCCGAGCTGTCGGCCCAGACACATGTATTGAGGATTGACAGCCTCCCTTCGCCGCCGACATCCGGTTCGTCAGAACCCCGTTATGGGGTCGCGCTGCAGTTTTGTAAACCGCCGGCAATCCACCTCTGATCAATCCGGCCAGACCCCTTCAAACACCTCCACCGCGGGCCCGGTCATGTAGACGCAGCCGTCTTGTTCGCACCAATTCAAGTCCAGGTCGCCACCGGGCAGGTGCGCCCGAACGACCCTTCCGCTTCGACCCGTTAATACACCCGCCACACAGCACGCGCAGGCGCCGGTCCCGCACGCCAGCGTAATCCCGCTGCCCCGCTCCCACGTCCGCACGGTTATGGCGCCGGGGCCGTTCATCTGCACGAAGTGCGCATTGACTCGTTTGGGAAAGTATGTGTGATGCTCGACAGCAGGACCCAGTCGCTCCAGGTCAACCGCCACCACATCGGGCACAAAGAACACGGCGTGGGGATTGCCCATGCTCACGCACGTCATCCTGAGCTGCCGTCCAAGCACCTCTATCGTCTCATCGACGACCCGGTCGCCACCCCCGACCGCCACCGGGATTTCGGCCGCGGCCAGAATCGGCTCGCCCATGTTCACGCAAACCCGCTCGACCTTGCCATCGGTGCCGACGGAGAGCCCCAGTCTCAGGACCCCGCGACCCGTCTCGATCCGCATTGACAGTGGCATCGAAGCCTGCCCAGGCACCTCGAAGGCCTCCTGGTGGCCTGCCAGGCCGCGGTCATACGCGAATTTCGCCACGCACCGCACCCCATTGCCGCACATCTCCGACTCGGACCCATCCGCATTGAACATCCGCATCCGAACGTCGGCCGCTTCGCTGGGACACACCAGAATCAAGCCATCGGCGCCTATCCCAAAGTGCCGGTCGCTGACCCGCACCGCCATCTGCGCAGGATCCGACAGCCGCTGCTCGAAGCAGTTTACGTAAACGTAGTCATTGCCCAAGCCGTGCATCTTGACGAAGCGCATAAGAAACCTCATATGAGTAACACGCTCAGTATACCTCCGCGCCCTCATTTCCGCAAGCGGAACCGCCTTGCCTCGGATCGGCTTTCACGGCATCACACGCCGCAGGCCTCCAACGGCCCAACGCAGGCGACTACCCGGCAATACAGGTAAACCTCGGTCAGCGAGGGCTACTTGCCGATGGCAAACTCCTTGCGGCGCGTGTTCATCTGGGCCTTCATGCGGGCGATGATCGACGAGTGCATCTGTGAGACCCGCGATTCCGACAGGTCCAGCGTCGCCCCAATCTCCTTCATCGTCATCTCTTCGTAGTAATACAGGACGATGATCAACTGCTCGGCCCGCGAGAGCCCTTTGGTCAGGAGATTCTTGAGGTCTCGCTTCTGCGCCTCCACTACGGGATCCTCGCTCTTGTGGTCCTCGATGATGTCGATCTCCCGGACGTCCTTGTCGCCGTCGTCATCCATGAACTTCGTGTTGAGCGACACCTGACCGGGAGCATTCGCATCGCGCTGGAGCCGCTGGAAGTCCTCGCCGTCGAGATTCAGCTCCGCGGCGATCTCCTGATCCGTGGGCTTGCGGCCAAGATGGGTCTCAAGGGAATGCGTTGCCCGTGAAAGCTGGTGCGCCCGCGACCGAACCAGCCGCGGCACCCAGTCCATGCTCCGCAGCTCATCCAGGATGGAGCCTTTGATCCGGGGCGAGCAGTAGGTCTCAAACTTCACTCCCCGACCGGGATCAAAGGCGTTGATGGCGTCCATCAGCCCGAAGGTCCCGGCGCTGATCAGGTCATCCAGTTCCACCTTGTCCGGTAGTTTGCTGCGCACCCTCTCGGCGCAATACCGCACCAGGTCGCGATAATGCTCCATCAGGGCATTACGGCACCGCTCATCGTGTGTCTTGTGGAACTCCTCCCACACCTGGTCAATGTCAACGCTCACCTTGGTCCTCACAGCTTACCTCCATGTTCAGCAGTGATTCGTCGGAATCCCCATAACCCATATTCACCCGGGCACATGACGCACAAGCGCCACATCGTCGCTGCCGCGACGCCCCCGGATTCGAGTCGATTGCCATGTAAAGCGCCGTACACCATGTCCGGACTTCTTATCGGCCGTTCCATCGGCCACTTTAGAAAAACAAATCCGCCACACGCCGAAAAAAGCCTGTCGGCTGCCTTCCGACGTTCGCCCCGCTATCCACTTTCGCCGCAAGGGCGGCCAAGGACAGGGTTATCGGAGCTTTCGGGTATGCCAGAACGACCGGCTCTCGCAGCTTGACGGACGCGCCAACCCGATCGTCGCGCAACAGAGTCCCGGCGTCGTACACATGCACCCCGAGAAAACGGGCCGCCACATTGGAAATCTGTTGGTAGGTTTTCTTGCCCTCAGCCGGCGAATCGGCCATGTTCACCACAAGGCTGACTCGTCCTTTGCACTCATGCCTGGCGAGCACCTTGATCATCGCATAAGCATCCATGATCGCCGTCGCCTCGGGCGTCGTCACGACCAGCACGTCGTCGGCCGCCAGGCAGAAACCCACGACCGACCGAGAGATGCCCGCCGCCGTGTCGATCACAATCAGGTCATGGTCGTCGCTCAGTTGCGACAGCTCATCCAGAATCCGGCGTCGCTGAAACTCGCTGAGGTCCGCTAATTCCTCGAGGCCCGACGCCCCACAGACCACCCCCAGACCGGCCGGCCCCGGATAGACGACGTCTCGGATGCTTCTCTGGCCGTTGAGCACATGTGATATGTTGTACCGACTGCCAAGATTCAGCACGACATCAAGATTCGCCAGCGACATGTCGGCATCCAAAAGCAGCACCCGCCGCCCCGACGCCGCCAGGCACACCCCGATATTCGCGGAGATGTTGGTCTTGCCCACCCCTCCCTTGCCGCTGGTGATGGCCAGCACCCGAGCCGGCCGTCGGCAAGCCGCCATTATTCGCTTCATCTCCATCGCGTCCGTGCTCATGACGTTTCAGCCGCCGGCTTTGGCGCCGTGCCGCCGTACTCCTTCTCCGAATCCATTCGTTATCGGGTCCGGACATGCCTGCCCGGATGCCCCTGTCGGCGGGGTCAAACCGCCGCGCAGTCCGTCTGACGCAACAATTGCGCCGCAATGCGCTGGTGCAACGAGTTTTCCACCAGCTTGGCCACCTGATCCTTCAGATAGGCCTCCCGATCGCTCTTGCGAAGCGACTGTGCGACGGCATCGGCCACCGAGTACACCTCAAAACCGTTGCGGCCGTCGAACCGGATATGCTCGGAACCGGCCAGCACAAGCCGTCGATTCTCCGCGTGTTCGGCGATCGCCGTATCCATCAGCACGCAGAACTCCTCCATCGGAACATCCTGTGGAACGAAGTCGGCTTCGTCCACGCAACGGATATTGCGAATCAGGACCTTCTGCCTGGCTTCGGTGAACTCCATCACCTTGACCAGCAACTCCGTCACGTTATCCGTAACAAACGACAACAAATCCATACCGAGGCCCTCAACAGTCCAATCCTTTGGATGTATGTGATCGCCACAGTGCCCGGCCGCCGGTACGCGGCATCCGTACCGGATACCCGGCCGCCGGGGCCCGCCTCAACGGGTCGTCCTGTCCTCCTGACGAAGAATCCGCCGAATCTCCTCCAGCGTCTTGTCCTTGCGCAATTCCATGATACGTGACAGCCGGGAGAACACCGTCTCGTCGTACAGACGATGTCCGCCCTGGGTCCACTCCGACTCGCGAATGAGCCCCATGGTCGTATAATTGTGAATCGTCTGCCGTGAGAACGGCGTGTGCCGCACCAGCTCTCCTATGCGGTACAACTTCTGAGGAACCGCGATCTTCACATCCTGCTTGGGGGACTGCATCACCATCATTTCTCACCCCTGCCTTGATAAAGAGCACACTCTGCGACGCAACAATCCAAGCGCCTGTGGCCGCCTTGATATTCCGCGTCGGGACGAAGCGTCCTTTACATTTTGCAAAGTGTAAAATACGTTTCCCCGCCTGTCAACCGTTTTCCGGAATTTTTTCAAAAATTTATGGACCTTGTGCGGACTCCCATGTCACACCTTATCGGTCCTGGTTTCCGCTGCCCATTTACCTGCGGATATAAGCCTTTTGCCTAAAGTGGACACGGCCGGATGCCGAATACCCTCGAATCGGATCGTGTGCAAGAGCTGGGGCGCAGGTCGCGGCGAGTTTCAAGGTCATTTGCGGAAGCACGCGTGTGAATTGTCCGATAGCAGACAAGGCAGGGCAATTGCCTCCCGGCCGCCGTTGACAGGGTCTTTGTTGTTTGAGACAGATGATGGAGCAGGACGACAACTTCGATAGAGCAACCTCCACACCGGATTTGCCGATGCTCGAGCAGATCACCCCCCTGGCCCGTCGCGTCAATTGCCTCGATCTTGATTCCATCGCGGAGGTCTGCGTTACAGACATACCCCGGCTGGTTGGCGTCAAGTTCGCCTCTCTCTACATCCTCGACGACACCAATAACATCCTCCACCTTCACAAACACAACCACCCCTTCCTCATTAACAGGATCGTCTCACTCAACCAGACCCCGCCGTCGCCCATGGTCATGGCCGTCCAGAGCAAGCAACTCATCCTCATCAGCAATATCGACACCCACCAGCAGCCCGTTATCCGCAAGTCTCAGCGGGCCTTCGCGGAGAACTACCAGACCAATAACTGCGCCATCGTGCCGCTTATCTGCCAGGAGAACGTCGTCGGCGTTCTGAATCTTGCCGACAAGATCGACCGCGCCGGTTTGACTCGCGAGGACATCGCCCTGGTGGAACTATTCGGCCAACTCGTCGGTGCCTCTATCGGCAATGTCAAGCTCTTTGAGCGGATTCAGCGTCAGGCGACCACCGACGGCCTGACCGGGCTGATCAATCACAAGACCTTCTACGACATGCTCGAGAAGGAACTCTGGCGGTCGCGTCGCTATGGCGGCAAGATTTCGCTGATCATGATCGACGTGGACGGCCTCAAAGGGGTCAACGACAACCACGGCCACCGCGCCGGCGACAAGATCATCCGGGAGATCAGCCGGCGCATCAAGGATTGTATCCGGCAGATTGATATCGCCGCTCGCTATGGAGGCGATGAGTTCGCCGTGATTTTGCCCAATACGCAACTGTCCGACGCCACGGTCGTGGCCGAGCGTATGGTGGCGGCCGTGGCCAAATCCCCCGTTACATGGAAAGGCAAGACCATCCACCTGTCCATCAGCGTCGGCCTGGGCGAATATGGACCTGACACCAATCCCGAAGAGGTAACCAGCAAGTCCGACCAGGCCCTCTACGCCGCCAAACATTCCGGCAAGAACACCGTCCGCGTCTTCCGGGAATCGGAGTAAGCCTGTTTCGGTCTCACCGGCCGTCCCGCGGCTCTCCCATCCTGGCCTTTGCGTCCTCGTAAACATCCTGACCCAATCGGCTGACCAACTCCCGGTCGGGATACATCCTGCGAAACTGCTCTCGAAACGCATCCTCGATCTCCACCGTCCGCCGATAATGCGCCGCGGCAACATCGGGATCGAGCAACCGCCCCATCGCCACCTCAAGCCGGGCACTACCCGGATACTTCCGTATGGCCTCCGCCAGCATCTCGCGGGCCTTTGCCGTATCGCCCGCCAGCTCGTACACCTGGGCCAGTTTCTCATTGTGCTTGTAATCCGCGGGGTTTCGGGCGCCGGCCAAGTCAAAACGGGCGCCGGCCGCCTCCAGCAAGCCGGCGTCTTTGCGGGCGGACTGCTCATACTGCCGCAGATACACCTTGCCGTCCAGGCTTAACGCCTCGTCCGACCACGTGTCCGCCTGCACCGCCGCCTCCAGTTGCGTGTGAGCCCGATCCAGGTTGCCCGCGACAATCGCCACATGCGCCAGGCGGATATGCACTGTACTGCGATATACGGGCAGATAGCACACGACCCCAAACACCACCACCGCGGCGGCAACCACCGCCGCTAAACCCACTCGGGCAGCGCCCCGCAGAGAGGTTGGACACGCCTGGGGCCGGTCCGCGACATGCACGCACGCCCCCAGACAGCCGATCATCGCCCACATGGCCGTATAGACACCCGGCTCAAACACGGCGAAGTCAATGAGATTCTGCACCAGAACCGCCACCACCGCACAGCAGACCGCGACGGCAACCCGTTGCAGATGCAGGCCAGAGGCGGCGTCGCCGGTTCGCCGCAAAGGCCCGCCGAAGATCGCCAGACCAATCACAAATGCCGCCACCGGCGCGACATACATCGTCACCGCGATGTAGATCGCCACATCCAATCCCGCATCGCCCGCGCTCACCGGGACCAATCGGTAGCGAAGGACAACCAGGCATACGGCCAGCACAGCGCCGAATACTCCAACGAACCGAGCCGCTCCGGGGCCATCAGAAACCATCTCAAAGCATGACCGGTCATTCTGAGCGCAGCGAAGAATCTCCTTCCGGCGACGCCCAGACCCTTCGCTTGGCTCAGGGTGGCAGTCCTTGGGAAGGCCTTTCGCATCGTCGCATCGCTCCGATACCTCCTGTGAACAGACGCCCAGCCACCGCCACAGGGGCCCGATCACCATGAGCAGAAAGCCCGCCAGCCCAAGAGGGCCGTACTGCCCCAACATACTCAGGGTGAAGTTGTGCGGGTCGCGGACGCTTTCAATCGCCCCGTCCGGCTTATAGTGCGTGTAGTGCGTTCCAAAGTTGCCGCCTCCGACCCCGGCCGGGTGGTCCGCCACCATCCGGCCCGTCGCATGCCAGTACTGCCAGCGCACCAGCATGGAGTTGCCCCCCGGCAGCGACCCGTGGGCCAGGCCATGGCCGGCCACGGCCGCCGTCGCGGCACAGGCCACCACGAGAATGCCTATCAACAGCTTCCATCGATGCCGCCGCACCCAATCGCCACACCGCGCCAGGGCCAGCCACAGGACCGCCCCGGTCGCCAGACCGAGAAATGCCCCCTTGCTGAGCGTCAGCACCAACGTCCCAAGCATCGCCGCCACAACCAGGCAACGCAGTAATAATGACCGCGTTTCATCGGCGCCGGCTCCTCCCCGCGGGCGACGGGGCAGAATCAGCATCGATGCGACGGCAAACAACCCGATCAACAGGAAACAGCCCGCGGAGTTCCGCGTCGTGAAGAATCCCCGCACGCCGCGAGAATAGAGCCGGTGTTCAAACAGAAAGGTATCGAACGTGCCCGGCTCAATGCCCAGCGCCCCCAGCATCTCCCTCGGGTTCTGCTCATACTGCTGGATCGTCACATCATTGCTGATGAAGTGCTGCTCGAGCCCCTGGTACACCGTCGCGGTTGCCAACCCCGCCAGCACGCACAGGACCAGATGAATCCGCAAGCGGCTGTTGAGCACCTGCACAAGCAGGGCGGCCATCAGCACCGGTGCCATCATCGCCGCGGTGGCCGTGGTCGCCGCCCGTTTATCCGATGCAAGACAGCCCGCGATCAGCGCACCGGCCAGAAACACCGCCGCCCCAATCTCGAATCCGCCCCAGCGGTACACAAGCCGCCCGGATACCACCCCATCAATCAGCCACACCCCAAACCCCAGGATGAGTAATCCCGACAGGGTCAACGTATACAGGGCGTCACTCGTCTCGCCCGGCAGGGCCCCGGTGCTGCCCATGACGCTCTCGGTCACAGTGGCCCGAATCGCAATGACCAGCAGGCATACCCCAAGCAGCAGGGACTCGAATAACCGCCGTCCGGCCGGAACTACGGCCCCGTTCACTGTCATAACCGACTTCGGATGTTTTCTGGCCGCCATAGATCGTTACTGTCCGCCACCGGTGTGCTCGAGTATCGCCACCATCGCCAGCACCAGCACCGTCTGGACGGCGATAAGCACAGCCCCGGTCATGTTGACCTGATTGAGAAAAACCGCCGCGATGCCGGTGCACAGCGTCGCAAGGTATAACGTCAGCGCCGTCTGGCGATCCGTCAATCCGCGCCGCCGCAGCCGATGCGAGAAATGCTGCGTATCGCCCACAAACGGGCTCTTGCCCTGGCGAATCCGCAGCAGCGTAACACTGGCGAAGTCGTAGAGCGGCACGGACATGGCCACCAGCGGCATCAGCACGGCATAACCGCGTCCGCTGCCAGCCTGCGAGTAGTAGGTCGTCCGCAGACTCAGCAGCCCCAGGAAAAACCCCATCACCAGCGACCCGGCGTCGCCCATGAATATCCTGGCGGGTGGAAAGTTGAACACCAGAAAGCCCAGCAGTGTGCCGATGAACACCAGCGCCACGCCGCCGACGAACACCTGTCCGCTGCCGGCGGCCGCGGCGAAGAGGATCGCCACCACGATGACCGCCATGCCCGCCGCCGCCCCGTCCATGTTGTCCAGGAAGTTGAACGCGTTCATAATCAGCACCATCCAGACCGCCGACAGCAGGACCGTCATGGTCCGACTCTCGATGAACAGCTCCACGCGGATATCCGCCAGCCACGCCGCCGCCGTCGCGGCCAAAAACTGCACGACCAGCTTCAGGAAGGGCCCCAGCTTCTTTTTGTCGTCCCAGAGCCCCACCGCAAAGAGCACGGTGGCCACGCCCATGACGATCACCAGTTGGCCGGCCTTGGACGCGAAATCCACCGGATCGATACCGCCCGCGGTCGTCAGAGATCTGAAGTGCCCCGGAACCAGCACGAACTGAATCCCGCAGGCCGCAACCGCCAGGAACAACATCAACGTCGCGTAGATTGCAATGCCGCCGCCCAGCGGCACCACCGTCCGATGGTACCGGTCTGCCGTCGGTCGGGCCACGAAACCCGTCCGCAGGGACCACTTTCGAACCAGCGCCGTCAGACAGACCGACACACCGAACGTCCCCAGAACCAGCCCTATCGCCACAGCCCAGATCATATACGCCCCTATACCTACACCCTATACCCTCAGTCCCCCCAGTATCCCCAAGCGCCGACGCACACGCACCGGGCCCTTCAACTGAGCCGCCAGCCGTTCCCGGACCTGGTCGAAGAACTCGAAATAGCACTCCTGCCTGTAGTCCGGGTATGTATACGGCATCGCCTTCCAGCCCTTGTCGTAGACCAGCGTCACCTCTGCCCATATCCGCCGTCCGATGTAGATTCGATGCGAGTAATTCTTGGTGGTGGCCAGCACCAGTTTCGACGGCTCGATGCAGCCGGGGTCCAGGTTGACCGGACGCGGCAACGGCAGGGCCGCCTGCACCGCCAGCCTGCGCTCCAGGGCATTGGTCATAAGCTTGATGGCCCCGAGCAACCCGGGATCAATCAGGTCGTCGATGCTGATGAATTGCCGCAGTATGCGCGGACCGATCTGTTTGCGGTAGTACTCCGTGGAATCGAACGGCCATTCCTCGCTCCTCAAGTCCACCGCCCCGAACCGGCGACCGGCCGCCTCGACCGCCTCGTCGAGACACTGGCGATTCGCCGCCAGTATCCCGATGATCAGCTTGACCGGCGCAGGGTCCTTTAACTCCCACATGGCTGCACGATCCATCCCCAAAGAAGACCGGGGCCATTAAGCCGGCCCCGGTTCAGATACGGCATCAGACATCGCAGATGCGAGCCGCGTACATCAGCGACTGCATCGGGTCCTTCCTGGGAACGAACTCGTGGCCGACATAGCCGTCGAAGTTCGTCTCGGCGATGGCCCGCATGATGGCCGGATAGTACAACTCCTGCGTCTCGTCGATCTCATTGCGGCCGGGGTTGCCGCCGGTGTGATAGTGCCCGATGTACTCGTGATACGTCTTGATCGTCCGGATGATGTCGCCTTCCATGATCTGGGCGTGATAGATATCGTACAGAATCTTCACGCGCGGCGACCCGACCTGTTTGCACACCTCCACGCCCCAGGCCATCTTGTCGAACATGTAGTCCGGATGATTAACCTTGCTGTTGAGGTATTCGATGACGATGGTTACGCCCTTCTGCTCGGCGTAGCCGGCCACCTGCTTGAGGCCCGCGACCATGTTCTTGATGCCCTCATCGTCGCCCATCCCCTGGCGGTTGCCCGGGAAGGTGATGACGTTGGGCATGCCGTGCTCGGCGTTGGCGTCGATGGCGTCCCGAATCGCCTTGAGACACTCCGCGTGATTCTCCGTGCGGTTGAGGCCCTTGGTCAGCCCGTGCGTATTCGTCAGCGCGCAGACGAGCCCGTGCTTCTTGAGCGTCGCGAACGAATTCGGTCCCAGCAGTTCGATGGCTTTCAGGCCGATGGTCTTGCACGACGCGGCGAATTCATCCAGCGGGATCTTGTCGTAGCACCACTTACTGACGGATTGTTTGATTCGACCCTTCGTCACGCATCGTTCCACTGTCGTCGCCCCTTTCACGCTGTCTATGCCCGCCCCCAGCGCAGCCACACCGGCGGCCGCCAGCGACGATTGACATATAAACGTCCGTCTGGATAACTGTTGTTCGTTCATAACCGTCTCCTTTGAACAAAAATGCCGTCGCCGACGGCGACAACGGCCGTTACGCCATATTCACACCTTGGGCTCCAATTCGCCCTTGAGCATCCCGACCAGCTCCACGGTCCGCTCGCAGGCCCGATCCACCGGCACAATTTCGCGGTCCGCCTCCCGGCGCAGCTTGACCTCCACGTTGCCCTCGGCCAGGGATTTCTTGCCCACCGTCACGCGAACCGGGATGCCAATGAGGTCCGCATCCTTGAATTTCACGCCGCCGCGGGCCTCCCGGTCGTCGTACAGCACGTCCAGCCCGCGCCCCATCAGGTCCTCGTAGATTCGCTCGGCGGCGGCGGCTACCTCCGGGTCCTCCTGATTGACGCACGTCACCAGCACCTCGTAGGGGGCAATGGAAATGGGCCAGATGACGCCGTTTGCGTCGTTGCCCAGCTCAATGGCCGAGGCGAGTATCCTGTTGACGCCGATCCCATAACAGCCCATCAGACAGGGCTGCTCATGGCCGTTCTCATCCAGAAACTTGGCGCCCAATTTGACGCTGTACTTGGTTCCCAGCTTGAATACCTGCCCGACTTCAATGCCCTTCTTGAACAGCAGCTCCTTGCCCCGATAGGTATCGCCCGGCACGGCCAGCCGAAGGTCCAGCACCTGTGCCCGGCCCACATCGAAATCCCGCCCGGGCACGATATTGACCGTGTGGTAATCCGTCCTGTTGGCCCCGCCGATCCAAACATCCATAGCCGCCACGGCGTGGTCGATCAGCACCTTGCCAACACTGTCGGCCAGGCCGACCGGACCGGCAAACCCGACATGGGCGCCGGTGGCCTTCATTATGGTCGCCTCATCCGCCAGTTCAATGTGTGCCCCGCCGAGGGCCCCGCGGAGCTTCTCCTCGTTGACGTCATGGTCGCCGCGGACCAGCGCCGCCACGACATCCTCGCCTGCGGTGTAGATCAGCGTCTTGACCATCTGGGCCGGTTGCGTCTTGAGAAACGCACAGACCGCCTCGATACTGCCGACATTCGGCGTGTGCACGTCCTGCATCGGGGGTACATCGGCAGCAGGGGCCGCCTGGGTCACCGGATCGACCGCGGCACGTTCGAGGTTGGCCGCGTAAGTCCCATCGGCCGTATAGACGATGGTATCCTCGCCGGATTCACAGGGGATCGTGAACTGATGCGACCCGGAGCCGCCCATCTCCCCGCTCTCGGCCTCGACAATGACGTACTCCAGTCCGCACCGCTCGAAGATGCGGCAATAGGCGTCGTACATCTTGCGGTAGGACTGCTCCAACTGCTCGGGATTGGCGTCGAAGCTGTAGGCGTCCTTCATGATGAACTCCCGCGAGCGGATCGCCCCGAACCGGGGCCGGAACTCGTCGCGGAACTTCGGACTGATCTGGTAGAGGTTGAACGGCAATTGCTTGTACGAGCTGATCTCGCCGGCGGCGATATAGGTGAACACCTCCTCGGCCGTCGGGCCCAGCACATGGGCCCGCCCGTGCCGGTCCTCCAGATGGAACATCGTGGGTCCGTAGTCGGCGCTGCGACCGGTCTGGTCCCACAACTCCCGCGGGTGCATCGAGGGCACGACAATCTCCAGGGCCCCGGCCCGATCCATCTCCTGGCGCACAATGGCGATGATCTTGAGCAGGCTTCGCCACCCGAGCGGCAGATACGCATAGGTGCCGCTGGCGACCTTGCGGAATATCCCCGCCCGAATCATCAACTGGTGGCTGATCGTCTCGGCATCGGCCGGAACCTCTTTGACCGTCGGTATGAACGTCTTGCTGTATCGCATGGCGTCTGTCTCAATGACTATGTAATCGCCTCAGAACCGCATTCCGAAGCGAAAACATTCTTATATTTCAAAACAAACCCCCACGCAAGCCCATTTCGCCCCTTGTCCGCGACCCACGTGGCGGCTATACTCCGTCCATCGACAGGGGGCCACGAGGGTCGCCTGTGATTCTACGGAGCCAACAATGCCACATGTCTTCATCAAAGAAATAGCACCGGCCCAGACCATCAACGACATATACCTTGTCCGCGACCCCATCCTGCGGAGCACCGCCCGCGGCGACCTCTACATCGCCATGTATCTGTGCGACCGCACCGGCCAGATCAACGGGCGGATGTGGCAGGCCACGGAGGCCACCTACAACGCCATACCCAAGCCCGGCTTCGTCCACATCCAGGGCCGCAGCGAACTCTACCAGAACAACCTGCAGATCGTCATCAACAGCATCAACCCGGTGGACCCGGAGAAGGTTGATCTGGACGACTTTTTGCCCCGCACCGACAAGGACGTGGCCAAGTTGTTCGAGGAGGTTAAGAAGATGCTCGCGGTCGTCAAGAACGAGCAACTGCGCCTGCTCGTCGGGCGGTTCCTGGCGGACAAAGCCCTGATGGAGGCCTTCTGCAAGGCGCCGGCGGCCGTCAAGCTGCATCACGCCTACCTGGGCGGGCTGCTGGAACACACGCACAATATGCTGCGCGTGGCCCTGTCGATCCTGCCGCTGTATCCGCAGGTCCAGGCCGACATGGTCCTGACAGGCATCCTCTTGCACGACATGGGCAAGACGGAGGAGCTCGCCTGCGACATCGCCTTCAACTACACCGATGCCGGCCAGCTCGTGGGGCACATCGGCCAAGCCCTGCTGATGCTCAATCGAAAGGCCGACGCCCTGGCCGCCGAAGGCAAGCCCGTCGATCAGCGGATCCTCGACGGCCTGGGCCATATCATCCTGGCGCACCACGGGCAGTACGAGTTCGGCTCGCCCAAGCTGCCGGCCACGGCCGAGGCCTTCATGGTCAATTACATTGACGACCTCGACGCCAAGCTCAACCAGGTCGCCGGCGCCATAGAGAACGACCCCGGTAACACGGATTGGACCGCCTGGGTCAACGCCCTTGGGACCCGTCTGTACCGCAAACGGATTGAGTAGCGGCCCGGCCCCGGCGGGGTTGTCCTGTTCACGAGCCGATTTCCCGATTGAACCGTCGCTGGAGGTCTTTGAGCCGATTGGAGGTCTCGAAGCCCATCCGCCAGATGGTGAACGCCGTCTTGTTGTGCGTCAGGGGCTCGTTCATGTCCACCCATTGCTCGCAGCGCCGGCCGTCAGGGGTTCCGGGAATCGGCGAGAAATCCGCCAGCATCCCGCGTATCCCCAGCTCGCGGACGAATTGCATGGACGCCTCCACGTCCTCGGCCGACATGTCCGGATGACCGAGTATCTGGTACGCCGTAATCAGCGCCCTGTCGGCCCCGGCGTCGGTCAGATGCCGCACGGCCTCGGCCAGTTCTTCGGAGTAGACCTTGCCTCCGGTTGCCTCCTGGACCTGTCGCCGGGCGCATTCAAAGCCCAGGTAGAACGTCTTAACCCCCGCTCGGACCATCAGTTGCGCTAATTCCCCTGTTACGAACCGGGCATTGAGGGCATTGGGGCTATGGAATTGGGCCCGGATGCCGCGTCGCAGGACCTCCTCCAGAAACGGCACAAGTACTTCCTGGGCCCGAAAGAGCAACGCATCGTCGTAGAACGCCACATTCCGGGCCCCGCGGCCGGCCAGCAATTCCATCTCCGTCAGCGACCGGTCGAGCGATCTGGGCTCAAAACGGCCGTAGACCATGGGAACCGAGCAGTATGTGCACGCGAATGGGCATCCCTGCGTCAGTTTCAGCACGCCGACACCCAGGTCCTCGTAGGCCTCCCAGAGGCCCGGCTGCTCCAAGTCCGGCGACAGGCCCAGGAAATCCCAGAGAGTCGCCAGTTCCATGCCCTTGACCACGAGGTCGGCCCCGAGCCGCTCGGCGTGCCGCCCGCACAGGGTCGCGTAATTGCCCCCAAGAACGACCCTGGCTCGGTCGCTCAGTTGTCGCACATCGTCAATGACCTCCCGCAGCGCCGGGTACCAATAGGTCATCATTGTCTGGACCAGAACGACGTCAAAAGGCCCCACCTCAGCCAGAAAACCGCGAAAGACCTCCCTGGGCAGGCCAAACCGCCGGAATCGCCGGGGAATCCCAGAAAAAACGGCCGGCGGCTCGATCCGCTGCTCGATAAAACGCCCCCGACCCCAAGCATCACTGACGACAGCCTTTGTACTGCGGGCCAACCGGCTGCGCCGGTCCATATAGTCGAAAAGCCTGAATGAAGCTTTACCCCGCAGATACCCCGCGATGCTCAGCAGCCCATAGGGCCGCAGCCAGAAGTCATAGGCGGCGAAGTCGTACACGGGCGGGTTGACCAGCAGTATCCTGAGCATCAAGAACCCTGATAACACTACAAGAACGCCGTTTTCTAATCAGACGGCGGTCAAGGGAACCCCTTTCGGTATTCTACCGCCTGCCCTGTGCCGGCTCAATCCCAAGACCACCGACAGGGCTGCGACGGACCCCGCATCGCCACCGGTTGACCCTCAGAAGGTTGGGCCTACGCCCCATATTCATCCCGAGCACGCGAACAAGCCCGGCTGATTCGCCTGTAAGAGCATCAACGACCGGGAAAATCGCGGTAACAAAACAGGATCACGGATTACCCTCGATTATGGTATAATGAACCTGCGTCAACAAGGCCTGCATATTGAAATCGCAGTAGTCAGTGGCCGATAACGACCCTGTGCAGCACGGAAGTGGCCCGCCGGTGTGGTGGGCTGTGTGTGCCCGCGCAAGGGCCGTCGCTTCCCAACTGCCCGACACAGGAGGAGTTTCTGCATGGCAGACTCTCGATACCCAGGTTCCAGGACAATTCTCACGCCGATACTGCTGACCCTGGCCGTTCTGGCCCTGGCCGCCGAGTCGGCCCAGGCCGCGATCATCACCGCCATCGCCCGGCGAAACAGCACGGCGACCGCCCCGCAGATCGGCCTGGGCCCGCTCGACGAGAGCGCTCTGGTCTACGTGGACCGCACCCATCGCTACCGTAACATCCCCGCCGAGGTGCTGGGACTCGAATACGTCATGACCGCCAATGACGACAAGGCCAACGCTGAGTACGAACTCGATGTAACGCTCTCGCAGGCATGCAAGCTCTATCTACTCATCGACAACCGCGTCGGCGACGGTAACGCCGGCGATCCGCCCACCCTGGGCGCGGGGGTCATGGACTGGGTCCTGACGATGGGGTTCACCAGCACGGGCCTGCAGATCGCCGTCGATGAGGGCGGCGACGGCACCATCGACAATTACGCCCACGTCTATGCCCGCAACGCCAACGCCGGGACTATCACGCTCTACGAGCAGAACAACGGGGCCAACCGGAACCACTACGCCGTCGCCGCCGGCCCGCAGACCGCGACCGTGAACAACCCGCCCGAAGTAGACGCCGGCGACTATGACGCCCTGATCTGGCCCATCAACACGCTCCAACTGAGCCCCGTCGTTCACGATGACGACCCGTGCGGCCTGGGCATCCTCACCTACCAATGGTTCAAGGTCTTAGGTCCCGGAACCGTCACATTCATCCCCAGTGTCAATATCGCCGACCCGTGCGTGGTCTTCTCCGAACCGGGCGACTACGTGCTGGAGCTGCGCGTCTGGGATGACCTGCTTCAGATGGGCAGCGCCACCGTGACGATCCCGGTGATCATGCCGTTGCTGGGCGATTTCAACGGCGACAACAGGGTCGATCTACTAGACCTGGTCATCTTCGCGGCGCAGTGGCTCGATCCGTGGCCGAGCCCGGCGGACCTCAACGCCCGCGACGGCGTGAACAACCAGGACTTCGCCATCTTCGCCGCCAACTGGGGCGCCGGCGAAGGGGCTCGCGTGGTGATCAACGAATTGCTCGCACGAAACGTTCAGGGCTTTCCCGACTTTCAGGGCCAGCGTGAAGATTGGATCGAGATATACAATGCCGGCAGTGAGGCCATCGACATCGCCGGTATGTACTTGACGGACGACTTCGATGCGCCAACGAAATGGCGGATTCCGCACGGCATGGCCCAGTTTACGCTGCTGGCCCCGGGCGGCTTTACGCTGATTTTCGCCGACGGCGACGTCAACGACCTCGGGTTACATGCGAACTTCAAGCTGGACGCCGACAACGGCGAGCAACTGGCCCTCTACGACACTGATGGACGGACGCTGCTGGACAAGATAGTGTTCGGCCCCCAGACGGCCGACGTGTCGTTCGGACGCGAGCCTGACGGGATCAACAACTGGGTTACGCTGGCCCCCAGCCCGTTTGAGTCCAATAACGGCCGCTATCTTGAGGTGGTCGCGGACACCAAGTTCAGCCACGACCGCGGCTTCTACACAGCGTCTTTTGAGGTGACCATCACGACGAAGACCGCCGGGGCCGTTATCAAGTACACCACGGATGGAAGCACCCCCGGCGAGAGGACCGGCAACACCTACACCGCCCCGGTCCCTATCGCCACGACCACGTGCCTGCGGGCGTATGCCTTCAAGGCGGGCTGCAAACCGTCCAACGTTGATACGCAGACGTACATTTTCCTTGCGGATGTCGCCAGGCAGGCGACGAATCCGACCACGGGAGCGCAGGTCGTGCCCTCCGGTTACCCGGCCACTTGGCCGGGCGGTACATCCACCGGGGCCGTTACCGGCGATTACCAGGTGGACCCCGACATCACCAGTCCGGCGGGGCTGTACGGTTCCATTTACGCCGCCACGTTCGCCGACGACCTCAAGCGCGTCCCGACAATCTCGCTGGTTATGCACAAAGACGATTTCTTCGGGCCGTCCGGCATATACGTGAACCAGTCGCTCGACGGGACCGAACGGGTCTGTTCTTTTGAGTATATCGACCCCAACGACCAGGACAGCTTCCAGATCAACTGTGCCCTCGCCATGCAGGGCGGCGTTACCGGCGGGGGGACGAGTCTGAGCCGCTGGAAGACATACAAACTATCCATGCGCCCCCGTTTCAAGCCGCTGACCGACGACCTGACCCCCACGGGCGGCCCGACTCGAATGAACTTCAAGATATTCGAGGACTCGCCCATCGACAGCCACAACACGATCGTCCTCGATGCCGTCCTCAATCACTCGTGGCTGCATACCGAACAGGGCCAGAGAGACACGGCCAAGTACATCCAGGACCAGTACGTCGCCGACCTGCACAACGCCTTGAACGGCCCGTCCTCCAACCATGGCTCCCATGCGCATGTGTACATCAACGGCCTCTACTGGGGTCTTTACTATCTGCACGAGCGCCCGGACCACGCCTGGGCCGCGGAGATATACGGCGGCAACAGCGAAGAGTATGACGCCATCAAACACACCAACTACGGCGTCATTCAGAACGGCGCCGGCGGCAGCGCTGTTTCCAACCTCAACGCCATGATTACCGCCGCCAACGCCGTCTACGCAGACTCCACAAGCATCGCAAAATGGCAGACTCTTGCCTCGATGCTCGACGTCGATAACTTCATCAGTTATCTGCTGGCCAACTGGTACTGTGGAAATCACGACTGGCCCAGCAAGAACTGGTACGCCACGCACCGCAACAAACCGGGCGGCCTGTGGCGGTTCCATTCGTGGGACGCCGAGCATACACTCGAAGGAACGAACAACACGGGCCAGAGCCCGCTGGACCTTCACGCCAAGCTGGCCCCCAGCCCGGAATACAAACTCCGCTTCGCCGACTGGATTCATAAGGCGTTCTTCAACGACGGTCCGCTCATGGCCCCGAACGCGGCCGGCCTGTACCAGAAACGGGTCAACTCGATTGAGCGTGCTATTGTCGGCGAATCGGCTCGATGGGGCGACAACCGAGAGAACTACTCGCCGTACAAGACCTACACCCGGCAGGATTGGCTGAGCACGCAGAACAGCTTGCTGACGAGTTACTTCCCGAACCGCGGCTCGACGGTCTTCGGCTGGCTCAAGAGCGCCGGGCTGTACCCCAATGTGGACGCGCCGATCTTCCTGGTCAACGGTAGCCCTCAGCACGGCGGGAAGGTCGATTCCACCGACCACTTCAGCATTACCTCGACGTCCGGGACCATCTACTACACCCTGGATGGGTCCGACCCGCGGCTGCCCGGCGGCGCGGCGAACCCGGCGGCGCTGTCTGTGGCTGGGGGCGGCAATGACGTCGCACTCGTTCCGGAAGCGGCTACGAAGAAGGTCCTCGTTCCGACGGCGGCCATCTCCGACAACTGGCGAGGCGGCGGCTCGTTCACCGATACGGCGTGGACCACCGTTACCGGCGCCCCCGGAGGCGTGGGATTCGACCGCGGAACCGGCTACGAGTCGTATTGGAGCCTCGATGTTGAGGCCCAGATGTACAACAGGAATGCCTCCTGTTACATGAGGATACCCTTTACGGTGAGTTCCGCGAACCTGGCGGCCATTCAGTCCATGACAATCCGCGTCAGGTATGACGATGGTTTCGTCGCCTATCTTAACGGCACCGAGATTGCCCGGCGGAACTTCACCGGCACGCCGGCATGGAATTCCCAGGCGTCCGCCTCGCATGCCGACTCGCTCGCGGTCGTGTTCGAGGACATCGACATCTCCGCACATATCGGCCGGCTCGCATCAAGCAACATCCTGGCCATCCACGCAATGAACCGCCGAACGTACGACGCGGACTTCCTGATCTCCGTCGAACTTACGGCCTCGATCCCCACTGATCCGGGTTCGACGCTGCTGCCCCGCAGCGCCGTGGTCAAGGCCCGCGTCCGGGACAGCTCGACATGGAGCGCGCTGGCACAGGCGCAGTTCTCCGTCGGGCCGGTGGCGCAAAACCTGAAGATTTCAGAGGTTATGTACAATCCGGGGGATACCGGCGATCCGGAGGACCCCAACTGCGAGTATATC
>Ga0209614_1001200_pt1 | contig 20161 bp, 16 predicted proteins | sample BlaSprsedimmetaG_FD_185484 | JGI IMG/M metagenome (GOLD analysis project Ga0209614, IMG submission 185484) | Hot spring sediment bacterial and archeal communities from California, USA to study Microbial Dark Matter (Phase II) - Blank Spring... ... | reverse complement strand
GCACTGAACATTGGCGAAAAAGTAGGAGGTGTAGCCGCCACACGGCAATGGATGAACAAAGCCGGAACCGTTTCAGGAGAAAAAAAGGCCGAAATTATTGATATGCTTGGCCGGCGGGGAGATAAGCTGGCTGCCGGTTTTGTGACCGGAAACCTGAACGATGCTGACCCCGTGATTCGCGAAGATGCCATTGAAGCATTAACACGCCTGCAAGGGAAAGAAGCGGTTCCCGTACTGCTGAATCACATGGAAAAAGGAACCGATATTGAGGCTGTAAAAACAGCTCTGGTTCAGTTAATTGACCAAAAGCACCTGGATCCGGTGGCTGCACGAATGAAAAATTCTTCCGGGAAAACAAAAGCTGCATTTATTGATTTGGTTGCAGCAAAATCGGGAAATGAGTATTTCAATGATGTGCTTGCAGTTACAAAATCGCAAAATCAGGCAGAAAGAACTTCAGCTTTTGAAGCGCTTAAAAACATTTCCACCGAACAAAACCTCGATGCATTGATTCAACTGCTGCTGAACGTTGAAAATGAAAAAGAAATTCAGCAGGTGCAACAGGCAGTAGTGGCTGCAGCAGAGGGCGTTGAAACCGAACAAACCGAAAACGGCAAACTGCTTCAGGCATTAAAAACCACGAATAAAAAAGAACGTATTGTTGCCATTCTTCCCGAAATTGGCGGCGATGTGGCACTGCAAACGGTTACCGGATATTTTAACAATTCAGAAGGAAGCCTCAAAGAAACCGCGTTTGAAGCCCTTGCCGGCTGGAAAGATTATTCGGCTGCTGCTTCACTTTACGAAGTAGCGGAAAATTCATCCGGTGATTTCCGTTCCAAAGCTATTTTGAATTTCGTACGGCAGGTACGAACGGCTAATTTAACCGATGACCAGAAACTGCTGCAATACAGGAAAATTATGCCTTTTACTTCCAGTGCGAACGAAAAGAGGCAGGTTATCAATGCCATTGGCAATCTAAAAACATTCCTTTCGATGATTTACCTGGAGCCATTTCTGGATGAACGCGGGTTGCAGCAATCGGCCGCGCGTGCCATTATACGCATTGCGCTGCCCGACTCCGACGGGAAAAACAGTTTTGCCGGCGAAAAAGTACGCGATATGCTCCAACGCGTAACATCGGTTCTAACCGGTGAAGAGAGCGATTACGACATCATCAACATCAACAATTATCTGGCTCAAATGCCTAAAGAAGAAGGTTTTGTTTCCATGTTCAACGGGAAAAACCTCGACGGCTGGCAGGGCATGCTGCTCGACGGCAATCCCATAAAAATTGCCCGGCTGAGCGACGTCGAACGTGCCAGAGCCCGGGAAGAAGCCGATAAAAAAATGCTGGAAAACTGGAGCGTAAAAGATGGCCAGATTATTTTTAACGGACACGGGGCAAATCTCGTTTCGGTTAAAAAATACAAAGATTTTGAGCTGATTGTGGACTGGAGAATCACCCGCGAAGGCGATAGTGGAATTTACCTCAGGGGAACCCCGCAGGTGCAGATTTGGGATACCTCGCTTGTGAGGGTTGGAGCTCAGGTGGGTTCGGGCGGACTTTACAACAACAATCCCGATAACATACGCGACCCGCTGAAAGTGGCCGACAATCCGGTTGGGGAGTGGAACACCTTCCACATTAAAATGATTGGCGAAAATGTAACGGTTTACCTCAACGGCGAACTGGTTGTTGACAATGTGCGCATGGACAATTACTGGGACCGCAGCATTCCGATTTTTGAAGAAGGAACCATTGAGCTGCAGGCCCATGGCAACGAGCTGGCATTCCGCGATATTTATGTGAAAGAAATAAATACCGACGAAATTGGCTTAACCGAAGAGGAAAAAGCCGAAGGATTTGTGTCACTTTTTAACGGTATGAATCTGAATGGCTGGCAGGGAAACACAACCGACTATTTTGCTGAGAACGGCGAACTGGTTGTGCAGCCGAAACGTGGCGGACATGGAAACCTGTTTACCGAAAAAGAGTACAGCGATTTCATTATCCGTTTTGAATTCCAGCTTACTCCCGGCGCCAACAACGGACTGGGTATTCGCGCGCCGTTAACCGGCGATGCCGCTTACCAGGGAATGGAACTGCAGATTCTGGACAACACAGCGCCCATTTATGCCAATCTGCACGAATACCAATACCACGGTTCGGTTTACGGTGTGATTCCGGCCAAACGCGGTTACCTGAAACCGGTGGGTGAATGGAACGAGCAGGAAGTAGTCGTTCAGGGAACACGCATTAAAATTACCCTGAACGGAACGGTAATTCTGGACGGCGATATTGCCGAAGCCAGCAAAAACGGTACAATCGACGGGCGCGACCATCCCGGCCTGAAACGCGAAACAGGTTACATCGGATTCCTGGGACACGGTTCAGAACTGAAGTTCAGGAATATTCGGTTAAAAGATTTGGGGAATTAATTCTACTCTTTTCTTTTCACCACCCTAAAGGGCGGTGCTGTTTTTACAAATCAATATGCCAAAGAGAATTACCAGTTCGATTCTTTAGAGCGAAATCCGCAGATTTATGCTATTCGTTACAGGGAAATTCGCTGTGTTTTAGTCAGAAAATTTCCTTATATGGTGCATTTTTACATTGATGAAAGGAACAACATTGTTGAGGTATTAGCAGTAATCAGTACCTATCAGAATCCTGAAATATGGATTGGAAAAACAGGTAAAAAATAAGGGCCTTCCAATGGAAGAGACCCTTGATTTCTACTTTATATTTTTCTGAAAAGTTACTCTAAAGGCTATTCACCGCATTCAAATCCTCAAACGCTTTTTGCAGACGTGTAATCATAGCTTCTTCTGCTTTGCGAATCCATACGCGAGGGTCGTAAAATTTCTTGTTGGGCTTGTCTTCGCCCTCCGGGTTTCCGATTTGTCCCTGCAGGTAATCGTGTTTTTCAGCTTCAAACTTCCGCACACCATCCCAGTAGGCCCACTGGGTATCGGTGTCGATGTTCATTTTGATCACACCGTAATCAATGGCTTCGCGAATTTCTTCCAGTGCAGAGCCTGAACCTCCGTGGAAAACAAAATCTACCGGAAAATCATCATCAAGATTGTGTTTTTTCTTAATGTATTCCTGCGAGTTTTTCAGAATTTTCGGCTGAAGTTTCACGTTGCCGGGTTTATAAACGCCATGCACGTTACCAAACGAAGCGGCAACGGTAAAATTCGGGCTTACTTTGCTCAGTTCTTCGTAAGCATAACAAACTTCCTCGGGCTGGGTGTACAATTTCGAGCTGTCCACATCGGTGTTGTCCACGCCATCTTCTTCGCCGCCAGTGATACCCAGTTCAATTTCAAGCGTCATACCCATTTTGCTCATGCGTTCCAGGTATTTTTTGCTAATTTCAATATTCTCTTCCAGCGGTTCTTCCGAAAGGTCGAGCATGTGTGAACTGAACAGCGGTTTCCCGGTTTCGGCAAAATGTTTTTCGCTGGCATCAAGCAGGCCATCAATCCATGGTAAAAGTTTTTTGGCGGCATGGTCGGTATGAAGAACCACCCTTACTCCGTAAGCCTCGGCCAAAGTGTGAATATGTTTCGCACCTGCTATTGCTCCCAAAACGGCGGCCTGGTGTCCTTCCATTTTTAACCCTTTGCCTGCATTAAAAGCAGCGCCACCGTTTGAAAACTGTATCATTACCGGTGCATTGGCCGCCTTGGCTGCTTCCATTACCGCATTTATCGAAGAGGAACTCACCACATTCACTGCAGGTAGCGCAAACTTGTTCTTCTGTGCTACTTTAAAAATATATTGCAAGTCGGAGCCTGTTACAACTCCCGGTTTAACAACATCAGCTATTCTTTCCATAATCAATCCTTTTTTAACTTTTTAAATTAGAGTTACTTATTTAACACAAAATTACGCTTTCGGTTTATAGCGTGCAACATTTGTCTGTTAAGGAAATTTAAATTTTGATTGCATGTTTTGTTAATCACCTGAACTTTTAGGTTAAATATGGTCGGGCAGTTGGATAAAATTCAGCTATTTAGTGATTTTTATTTATTTTCACGGCAGAAAAATTAAAAATCAATTAATTCAATTTAAAATGGCAATAAGTTATAAGGATTTAGGCCTGGTAAACAGCAAAAATTTATTTGCAAAAGCTGTTAAAGGCGGCTACGCCATCCCGGCGTACAATTTCAACAATCTCGAGCAGCTGCAGGCGATTCTGCAGGCATGTGTGGAAACAAAATCACCGGTAATTTTACAGGTTTCTTCGGGCGCACGTAAGTATGCCAACGCAACTTTGCTGCGCAACATGGCCAAAGGTGCTGTGGAATATGTGAAAGAGCTGGGATATGATATTCCAATTGTGCTTCATCTCGACCACGGCGATACATTTGAACTGTGCAAAGATTGCATCGACAATGGTTTTTCTTCGGTAATGATTGACGGCTCGCACCATTCTTACGATGATAATGTGGCTTTGACCAAAAAAGTAGTGGAATATGCTCATCAGTTCGATGTTACAGTAGAAGGCGAACTGGGTGTTTTGGCCGGCGTGGAAGACGACGTGGTTGCCGAAAAATCGACCTACACCCAGCCCGGTGAGGTGGAAGATTTTGTAAAAAAAACCGGTGTGGATTCACTGGCTATTTCCATCGGAACTTCGCATGGCGCCAATAAATTTACTCCGAAACAATGCACCCGCAATGAAGATGGCGTACTCATTCCGCCCATGCTGCGTTTCGACATTCTGGAAGAAATTGAAAAACGAATTCCGGGATTTCCCATTGTTCTGCACGGTTCATCCTCAGTTCCGCAAGACCAGGTGGAAACCATCAACAAATATGGCGGCGCCATTAAAGATGCCGTTGGCATTCCGGAGGAGTGGTTGCGCAGAGCGGCAAAATCGGCTGTTTGCAAAATCAACATCGATTCCGACGGTCGTTTGGCAATGACTGCCGCTATTCGCAAAACCATGGCGGAAAAACCGGGAGAATTCGACCCGAGAAAATATCTGGGACCAGCCCGCGACTCGCTGAAAGAGTTGTACATGCACAAAAATAAAAATGTGCTGGGTTCGGCTGGAAAAGCTTAAAAAAGATACGACCCAACAACAAAAGGATGGCCCGACCGGCTGTCCTTTTTTTTGTGGATTAAAATCATTGGATTTTCCGTTCTATTCCACCGAAGAAAAAATAAACGGGGAAAGGATTGGACTCACCGGGAATGGGCGATATTTTCTATTCAAGAGCACCTTCGGACCTGAACCAGAAAAGAGCCGCTGTTTCGGCGCAGGCTGAGGTTTACACAGCTAATTCCCTTCAGTACATACATTAACGTATCCTGAAGGTTGGCCACATCGTCGGTTTTTCCACAAACCCCTTTAACTGTGCAGCCGGTTCCTTTGGCTGCTTCCTGGCATTGAAAACAAAACATACTCATAATTATTGTTTTTTGAATTTTATAATGATTTTATACTCTTTCATTAGTCTGAACCATAGGAATCCACTGTTCGGAAAGCACTTCACCACGGGTGCTGATAACAACAACCTTTAGCGGCACGCTTCTTTCGGCTTGAGACAAAGCGGTTTGAACCAATGAAATCAATCCGCCGCAACAGGGCACTTCCATTATTGCAAGTGTTATGGTATTTACTTCGGCCTCATTTATCAACCGGATGAATTTCTGAATGTAAATGTCTCTTCCCTGGTCGAGTTTGGGGCAGGCAATTACCATTTTTTTACCGGCAACAAATTTTCGGTGAAAATCGCCGTGAGCAAAAGCCGTACAATCGGCTGCAATCAATAAATCGGCGCCTTTAAAATACGATGCCGCCGAATTGATGAGGTGCAATTGCACCGGCCAGTGTGTGAGGGCAGAGGCCAGTTCTTCTTTGGGATGTGCCATTGTAAAACCGGCTGCACCGAACGAAGCAGGCGCTGAACCCGGGCATCCGGCAGAAGCAGCTTTCTGTGTGATTTTCTGATTCTTTCCATGAAGCAGTTCGTGCACCTCTGCTATGGAAAAAGGCATTTTGTTTGCGTTGGATTTGATATACTCCAGCGCCTGTTTCAGGTAACCTGTTTCGTTGTGGTCCTGCAAATGTTTCAGGTGAGCAAATACCGTATTTTTCCCCTGGGTAACCATAAACTCCATGGTTTTCAACTCGTCGTATGGCTCAGCTTCACGTTTTTCGATGGTTATGGCTCCTTGCGGGCAATGCCCGATGCAGGCTCCCAGTCCGTCGCACATCAGTTCGCTAACCAAACGGGCTTTCCTGTCAATTATCTGCAAAGCCCCTTCGTGGCAGTTCGGTACACATTGTCCGCATCCGTCACACAACTCCTCGTCTATTTTAACTATTTCTCGTATCATTGTTTTCTACTATTTTCGTAAACAAAACTATGGGACTGGCGCTAGTAAAAATGTACCATTTGTTACAAAAACAGCATAAATGATCGATTACAAACAATTGGCGAAGTGTCCTGTTTTTAAAGGATTGTCTGAGAATGAATCGCAGAAGTTGCTTGGAGAAATCCACTATCAGATAAAAAACTTCAAGAAGGACGATTTGATTGCCATTACCGGCGAGCCTGCCATTAATCTGTACATCATTCTTTCGGGCAGTGTTCGGGGCGAAATGATAAATTACTCGGGGAAAACCATAAAAATTGAAGACATTGAAGCCCCGCGTCCTTTGGCTACCGCTTTTTTGTTCGGCAATAAAAACCGGTTTCCGGTGACTGTAACGGCCAATACCGATGCAATAATTCTTTCCATTCCGGTAACAGAATTTTTAAAGTTGCTGCAGACAAACGTTCAGGTATTAAAAAATTACCTGAACAGCATTTCCTCGCGCAGCCAGTTTCTTTCGGAAAAACTCCGGTTTTTGAGTTTCAAAACCATTCGTGAAAAGGTGGCCCATTTTTTATTGCAGCAGGCGGGCGACCGGCTTCATTCCGTTGAACTGAAAGCAACACAGCAGCAACTTTCAGACCTGTTTGGTGTTACCCGTCCTTCGCTGGGCCGCGTGTTAGGCGAAATGCAGCGCGAAAAGCTGATCATCATGGAAAAAAGAACAGTAACGCTGCTTAACCGGCAAAAGTTACACGAAATTTTAAGGAATTGATTGCGGCAGGCTGGTGTCGGGAATCATGCTGACGGAATAAACCGGTTTTTAAAATATCTTAAAAAGCAATCCAGTTGTTTCTGTTTATTACAAAACCACTATCTTCGCATCAATTAACCGTTTACAATAGTTTTTGAAGAAAGAAAACAGAATCAAATGAAAGAATATAAGCTGATTAACAAGGTAACAGGCTGGGTGGTGTTTCTCATTTCAGCCGTTGTTTATTTAATGACCATTGAGCCCACCACCAGTTTTTGGGATTGCGGCGAATTTATTACCACTTCATTCAAACTGGAAATTGGCCATCCCCCGGGAGCTCCTGTTTTTATGATATTCGGACGGTTTTTCACTCTATTTGGAGGGCCCGAAAGCGCTGCCGTACTGGTAAATGCCATGTCGGCGCTGGCAAGTGCTTTCACCATTTTATTCCTGTTCTGGAGCATAACCCACCTGGCGCTAAAACTTGTTGCCAATGGTGAAAAGGTGACCACGGGAAACACCGTTTCGGTTATGGCAGCGGGTGCTGTTGGAGCGCTGGCTTACACTTTTTCCGATACATTCTGGTTTTCGGCGGTGGAAGGCGAGGTTTATGCCTTTTCGTCCATGCTAACCGCCATTGTTTTCTGGGCCATTTTGAAATGGGAAAACATTGCCGACAAGCCGAACGCAAACCGCTGGCTTATATTTATCGCATATATGATTGGTTTGTCGATTGGTGTTCATCTGCTTAACCTGCTGGCCATTCCTGCTATTGTTTTTGTTTACTATTTCCGAAAATATGAACCTACACGAAATGGCTTTATTGGCGCCCTTATTACTTCGGTGGTTTTGCTTGCTGTACTCATGTGGGGAATAATTCCCGGCGTGGTAACTGTTGCTTCGTGGTTTGAACTTTTGTTTGTTAACACGTTTGGACTGCCCATAAAATCGGGTGTTTTTGTTTATTTGGTGCTGATTGTTGCAGCCATTGTGTATGGCATCAGATATACGGTTAAAAAGAAGATGGTGCTGTGGAATACCGTAATTGTTGGGATAACCGTTATTCTTATCGGATATTCTTCCTTTGGTCTTATTGTCATCCGTTCGGCAGCTCAGCCTCCCATGGACCAGAACAGCCCGAAGGATATGTTTGCATTTTTAGGTTATTTAAACAGGGATCAATATGGAAGCACTCCGCTTCTTTATGGCCATTTTTATAACTCCCCTCTCAATCCACAAGAGCGTTACAAGCAAGGCAAACCGGTTTATTCCCAAATCGACGGAAAATATGTGATTACCGATTACAGGGTAATCCCCAACTATGACGACAAGTTTAAAACCATTTTCCCCCGTATGTACAGCAGCATGGACCCGAATCATGCGCAGGCATACCAGGATTGGGGAAAAATAAGAGGAAGGCGCATTCAGCACCGCAACGAATCCGGGCAGGTTGAAACCATTATGAAGCCCACTTTTACTGAAAATATGCGGTTTTTCTTCCGGTACCAGGTGGGGCACATGTACTTCCGTTACTTTATGTGGAATTTTGTTGGCCGGCAAAACGACATTCAGGGGCATGGTGGACCACTTTACGGAAACTGGCTGAGCGGAATTAAATTCATCGACGAAATGCGGCTGGGAAGTCAGGATGACCTGCCCGACCGGTTTGCCAACAACAAAGCCCGGAATACCTACTATTTTCTTCCGCTGTTGCTTGGTCTCCTTGGCATTTTCTTTCAATACAACAAAGGGGCCGAAGGCAAAAAAAGCCTGTGGGTTGTTTTTCTGCTGTTTTTTATGACAGGGCTGGCCATTGTTGTTTACCTGAATCAATATCCCCACCAGCCACGGGAACGCGATTATGCCTACGCCGGATCGTTTTATGCTTTTGCTATATGGATTGGGCTTGGGGTGCTGGCCATATCCGAAACCCTGAAAAAGTACATGAAAGAACCGCTGGCCGGAGGAATTGCAGGCCTGGCAACCCTGATTCTGGTTCCCGGAATAATGGCTGCCGAGAACTGGGACGACCACGACCGCTCGGGTCGATACACTGCACGCGACCTTGGCGCAAATTACCTGAAGACCTGTCAACCCAACGGAATTATTTTTACCAACGGCGATAACGATACCTTCCCGTTGTGGTACAACCAGGAGGTGGAAGGAGTGCGCACCGATGTCCGGGTTTGCAACCTCAGTTATTTGCAAACCGACTGGTACATCAATCAAATGAAACGGAAAGCCTACGAGTCGGATCCGCTTCCATTCTCAATGACCGAAGACAAGTACCGGCAAGGAACACGCGATGTGGTTTACCTTTTGGATAACCCGAGAATTAAACGCGAATCCATCGGGCTGAAAGAGGCGGTTGATTTTATTGCCGACGATAATCCGGCAACCAAACTCAGACAGGCCGACAACGCCGCTTACCTGCCCAAAAAGGTAATTACCTTCCATATCGACAAGGAGGCTGTTATTCGCCACAATGCCGTCAGGCCTCAGGATTACGATAAAATTGTGGATACCATTACCATTGATTTATCAGACCGGAACCACATTCCGAAAGATGAAATGATGATACTCGACTTGCTGGCAACCAACAATTGGGAACGCCCAATTTACTGGGCCATTACCGTTGGGCGCAGCAAATACATGAACCTGCAGGATTATTTTCAGGTGGAAGGGTTTGGCTACCGGTTTGTTCCCATTAAAGGTGAACCATCGCCCGACCGGATGTCTTTTGGCACCGTGGCCACCGATTTGATGTACGATAACCTGATGAACAAATTTGAGTACGGGAACATGAACGATCCGGATGTTTATATCGACGAAAACAATGCCCGGATGATGACCAACATCCGTAACAGCTTCAACCGGTTGGCCGTTGGTTTAATTGAGGAAGGCAAAAACGATTCGGCCATTGCTGTGATCGACCGTTGCTTCGAACTGGTGCCCAATGAAATTGTTCCATACGAATATTTTACACTGGAACTGGCCGAGAGTTACTACCGCGCAGGAGCCACTGAAAAAGGCCGAATGATTTTGGAAGAAGCGCACGATATGTTTGATGATGAGCTGAGTTACTTTCTTTCCATGGGACCGAAGTTTTTGAATACTTCGGCAGTTAATGAAGAAATTCAGCGAAACCTGTTTTACCTGCAGCGAATGGAACGCACGGCCCGTAACCAAAACGATGCCGAATTTTCACAAAAGCTGGGCGGATCGTTGCAGCGGCATTTTGAAACATATAATTCAATTTAACCATGAATATTCTGGTAATTGGTTCGGGTGGCAGGGAACACGCCATGGGCTGGAAACTGGCGCAAAGCAAACGAACGGAACAACTTTTTTTTGCACCCGGAAATGCAGGTACTTCAGAACTGGGAACCAATCTCGAAATTGGGGTTAACGATTTTCAGCAACTGAAAAGAGCGGTGCTTAAAAATAAAATAAACCTGGTAGTGGTTGGTCCGGAAGTGCCGTTAGTGGAAGGAATTCATGATTTTTTTGCTGCCGACACCGAGCTTCGCGAAGTGAAGGTTGTAGGTCCCAAAAAGGCCGGCGCCCAACTGGAGGGCAGCAAAGACTTTGCAAAGGAATTTATGATGCGACACAACATTCCTACCGCAAAATACCTTACCGTTACCAAAAAGAACCTGAACGAAGGCCTTGCTTTTCTGGAGGCGTTACCGGCACCCTACGTTTTAAAAGCCGACGGACTTGCCGCCGGGAAAGGTGTGCTGATAATTGAAAACCTGGAAGAAGCCAAAAATGCTTTAAACGAAATGCTGGGCGGGAAATTCGGGGAGGCCAGCAATAAAGTGGTTATCGAGGAATTTCTCAGCGGTGTGGAAGTGTCGGTGTTTGTAATTACCGATGGCACGGATTATAAAATTCTGCCCGAGGCAAAGGATTACAAGCGCATTGGCGAAGGCGACACCGGACTGAATACCGGCGGAATGGGGGCAATTTCTCCCGTTCCTTTTGCCAACGAAGAGTTCATGAGCAAAGTGGAATCGCGCATCATCAGACCAACGGTTAACGGGCTAAAGGTGAGCGAAATTGAATACAACGGCTTTATTTTCTTTGGGTTGATCAATGTGGACGGTAATCCGTATGTTATTGAGTACAACGTGCGTTTGGGCGACCCGGAAACCGAGGCTGTTTTGCTTCGTGTGAAATCGGACTTCGCAGAGCTGCTGGAAGCTGCTGCTGATGGAACCCTCGCCGAAAAGGAAGTCGAATTCGACAATCAAACCGCGGTTACCGTGATGCTGGTTTCCGGCGGGTACCCCGGGAGCTACGAAAAAGGGAAGACCATCTCGGGACTGGAGAAAGTATCGGGCAGTATCGTATTTCATGCAGGCACAACCAGAGACAACGAAACTTTGGTTACAAACGGCGGCAGAGTTTTGGCTGTCAGCTCGCTGGGAAACAACAAAGTAGAGGCTTTAACCGCTTCGTACCGCAATGCCGGTGTCATTCAGTTTGAAAAGAAATATTTTAGAAAAGATTTAGGTTTCGACCTGTAATATGTTACTTAAAACGTTCAAATCGAACCGCACAGGCAATTTTCTGCTGTTTCCCCTGGCAGCACTACTTCTTTGGCTGAAAAGTTTGATTTCACCACAGGCATATCCGTTTTATCCGGAGGAATCAGAAAACCTTTTGTTCAAACCTTTGCATAACCTGTTGGCAGGGTTGCCGTTGGTGCAGGTAATTTTGGCACTTGTACTTTTTTTGTTGCTGGCCATTCTGATGATGCAAATCAACAACCGGTACAACTTTCTCAGGAGAAGGTCCATGCTTCCTGCCCCGCTTTTTATCGTTATGGTTAGCGGTTTTACCGGTTTACAAACGCTGCATCCGGTATGGTTTGGAGCATTGTTCGTTCTTTTTTCCATCCTCCGCCTGTTTAGCGCCTTCGATAATACGCGTGCATACTCCGCCGCCTTCGACACCGGATTCTTTCTGGCCATTGGCTCCCTGTTCTACTTCAACCTAATCGTTTTGTTTCCCGCTTTCTTTTTGGGAATCGGTATTCTGACACGCGAAACCCGGTGGCGGGAGTTTGCCGTTTATCTTACCGGATTTTTACTGCCCTTCATTTTTGCATTCAGTTATTTGTTTCTTGCCGGCACCACCGAGACGTTTCTGAACACAATGGAAATGAACATAATAACCATCAACAACCATTTTACAGATAATCTTCCCCAAAAAATCTATGCCGGCTTTTTGGTTTTTATCACCTTTTTGGGTAGCGCCGATATTATTCGAAATTACGATACAAAGAAGGTGAGTACGCGAAAATTCTTTACCGTGTTTTTTCTGATTTTTGTCTTTTCGCTTGCAGCATTGATTTTTATTCCCGCTACATCGCACGAAATGCTGGTAATTGCCATCATTCCCCTCACATTCTTATCGTCCAATTTTTTTGTTTTCATGAAGAAAAGATTTTGGGGAGAACTGTGGTTTACCCTGCTTTTTGTTTTTGCAATGGCTTTACAATTTTTAAACTGAACCGGCATGAACAAAAACAAACCTACGCTTGCTGTTTACGGAATTCAGGATCGCGAAGAATATCCGCACCCCTTTTATGTCCACGACCACAACCTGGCCTTCATGCAAAACGGTAAAGTGAAATATTTTCTACAGCAGGAACGCATTTCGAGGCGGAAAAGAGACAACACTTTTCACCTTCATTTAAAAGAAATTCTGAAGGAAAAGAAACTTTTAGCCGCCGATTACGATTTGGTGTTTGTTGACAATGTGGTTGGCCGGACATTTCTTACCCGGCAGGGAGATGCACGGTTCGAGGCTCCGTTGAATCCGGGTTTACATACCGGTTTGGAAAAAGGAAAATGCTGGTGGTTTGGAGGGGAGAAAGAGGCTTACGTGCTGAATCACGAACTGGCCCATTTGTTTTCGTGCCTTCCGTTTTTTGGCCATTTCAGGAAAAACAGCCTGCTTGTTCATTTCGACGGAGGCGCGAGCATGAGCAATTTTTCGGCGGCGGTTTTAAAAAACGGAAATCTGGAATGGATTGAATACCACTGGGATTTAAAACCTATCAGCACCATTTACAACGCCAATGCACTTGTTTTTGCCATTCTCGGAGCTAAACTTCCCGAACAAAATGCTGTGCCCGGAAAATTTATGGGATTTGCCGGTTGGGGAACTTCCCGGCAGGATTTGAAAGCGTGGTTGATTCAAAATCGCTTTTTTCAGGACATCTGGGGAAAAACCTCAGTGTTTTTTGAACGGGCAAAACAGGATTTTGGTGTGGAACTGAAATCGTTCGACCAGAAAAATCCGTTTATTCAGGATGTGGCTGCTTCGCTGCAGGAGGTTTTTATTGAGCAGATTTTGAGTAAACTTCAGGATCTGGCAGAAAAAACAGGGGCCGAAAACTTGTATTACACCGGTGGCTCGGCACTAAACATTGTGGCCAACACGCGTATTTTGGAAAGCGGCCTTTTCAGGCAGGTATTTATTCCGCCTTGCACCGAAGACAGCGGCCTGGCCTTAGGTGCCGCCGCTTTTACCGAATGGAAAAAACACGGTTCGGTGCATGTGCACAACAGCTACCTGAACAACTGGAACATTGAGGATTACCAGCCGGATTTCAGTTCGGAAACGATAAAACAGGTTGCTCAATTGCTGGCTGACGGGAAAATTATCGGGGTGTGCAACGGTTACAGCGAAGCCGGACCGCGAGCGTTAGGCAACCGGAGCATCCTGGCGTTGGCCGGTTCAAAAAAACTGGCTAAAGAAATCAGCATGAATAAAAAAGGCCGCGAGTGGTACCGTCCGCTGGCACCGGTAGCATTGGAAAAAAACACCCGCTATTTTACCGGCAAAACAAAAATTCATCCGCTGTCGAAATTTATGCTGCTCGATTTTAAGGTTATTCCGGAAAGAAGAGAAAAATTAGCAGGGGCTGTTCATGCCGATGGTACGGCCCGTTTTCAAACCCTTTTTAAACGCGAAGAAAACCCGTTTTTATATGATTTGCTGGACCAACTTGACTGTGAACATGATATAAAAGCGTTAATCAATACTTCGTTCAACCGAAAAGGCGAACCCATAGTTCATACTGTTGAAGATGCGCTGCAGAGCGCCCGGAAAATGAAGCTGGATGCCGTGGTGATTAACGGCAATTTACGCATGTTGGGCAATGAAAAAGCATAAAATACAGAGCTACAGGAGACAGGGCAGAATTTTATAATGCACTTCAAATTTGAATAAGAAGAATAAAAAATCACCCGGCAACACTCAGCTACCAGGTGAATAATTATCCTGTTTTCAATTTTCTTTTATTTGAATTCCAGAGGAAGCAAATAGGAAACCGGAACCGGTTTTCCGCGCTGTTTGCCAGGCTTCCAGACATCCATGTTCATTACGATGGTAGCTGCAGCTTTGCCAATCTCTTCGCTGTCCTGCTCCACAATTCTCACATTGGTCACTTTGCCGGTTTCTGAAACCGTAAAGGCAACTTTACTTTTGCCGGATAGATTATCAGATTGTGAAAATTTGTTTTGCATTTCCCTGATATACTCTCCCAGTGCCTGGAAACCACCCGGGTATTCAGGCATTTCTTCTATAACAATAAAAACTTCTTCCTGTTTATTGGCCGGAGGTGGTGGCGGAGGCGGCGGTGGAGCCTGAAAATTGTTGTTTTCATTTACAATTGGCGGTGGCGGTGGAGGGGCAATTAAGTCGTTCGGGTGAATAACAATTACACCTTCTTTCATTTTGACATCCAAAACTGTAATTTCCACCTTATCATCAACCGAAGAAACAGTTATGCGTTTCGTTTCACGGCCTACATAAGAAATCACCACATCGGAAGAATATCCCCCATTTTCCCCTTTTTTCGGATTAATAAAAAACTACACTGAAAAAAGAAAACGGCAGTCCGTATTTTTCGTTTTCCACAATACGAATGCCTTCCCGTGTTGTTATCCGGTGTTTTAAAATCAAATGAATCAGAATGGAGGTTTGGGTTAACAGGGGCAGCAAAAAAAGGACCGCACCGGTAAAATACACCAACATAACTGCCTGCTGCCAGTTAAATGCTCCGCCAACCGGTTCCTGACCAGTAACCGCCGGAATGTGTTTAAACGTATCGGGAATGGTAACGAATAAGTTCGAATTGTTTCCCTGTTCCACCAGCAAGGTATAGTGAACCGGAAAAAGCGGCAGTAAAACTGAAGTAAAAAGCACTGCCAGCAAAAACCAGCGGTTGGCGTTGTGGTAGGTTTCCTTTCGCAGGAAAAACCAGTAAACCAGGTAAAACAGAATAATTCCGGCAGAAGATTTTATTAAAAACGAAATAAGTGCTTCCATGGTTATTCTTTGTTATCGTCCTTTCTTAATTCGTTCTCTGTAATTTTCAGCATCTCTTCCAGTTCGCTAATGCTGAGGTTGTTTTCTTTGGCAAAAAACGTAGCCAGTTTCGGGAAAGAACCGTGGAAATAGTCTTGCAAAAGCGACCCAAACTGAAAGCGGGCATATTCCTGTTTTTTTACCTCGGGAAAGAAAAGATTGGTGTTGCCAATCTTCCTGCACGACACAAATCCCTTGTTTTCCAAAACTTTTAATACGGTGGCAACAGTGGTATATGCTGGTCTGGGTTCTTCAAATTGTTCTACCACATCTTTCACTACACCTTCTTTTAAACCCCAAAGAATTTGCATGATTTGCTCTTCAGCTTTTGTCAGTGTTTTCATTCCAATAGTAGATTTCCGATTTCAACTACTACAAATGTAGTACTAAAAACCGGAAATAAAACTAATTTTATAATAAATTTACTATTTTTTTAGTAGAGTGTTTTTAACGAACTTGTATTCAGCTATTTGTGTCGAGTAGCAAATATTCAGCAAAAGAAATATTCAATTTTCTTTAATTGGAATTAAAAAGTGAAGTACATACCTACTGTCCCCAGGTAATCTCCTTTTCGGCAACGGCAATTTCGCCGATGTTATAAATATTGTCAACCAGTGTTGCATCGGAATCGAAAATGAAAGCTTGCACATTCAACTTTATTTTATCTCCTGAATAAATCTGGGTTGACCAGTGCCCATTGGCAGAATTAATACTGAGTTCGGTTGTTTTTGGAGAAACCGAATAACTGGTGAAAACTGCTCTTTCCTCTTTAGTGAGAAGCTTAACCACGTATCCATCGGCATTGGCAACCGAATCCCATTTCACGGTTAGAGCCATGTTGGCCGGTTCAAAGGTTGTTGAAGTAATTACCGGTACCTGAAGGTTAAAAATTTCCAGTTCATCCACCTGTTGGACCTTTACACCTTCACTGCTTTCAATATCGAAAACATACAGGCCAGGTGCGGCTGTTTCGCTTTTAAATTCGGCAGCTGAAGGTTCTTTTTGGAATGTGAAACTCGATTCTTCACTTCTCGACAAATGAAAAGGCTCTCCCTGTCCTGCAGGAGGAGTAACTGTTGCCGATGAGATGCTCTGATTGGCATACACATAAAAGGTGGTTGCCGATTTCACTTCCCCGTCGATATTCTTTCGTATGATATACGCATCTGAGTTTACGTCGAATTTGAATTGGGTTTCTTTGTTACAACCCCAAAAAAGCAGGGGCAGAGCTGCTGTTAACAAAACTAATTTGTTCCAATATTTTTTCATGACAAGTGCATTTTTATTTGTCACAAAATTAATAAAATCAGTGGCATCTAAAATTTCGGCTTATACCGGACTTGTGTTTTGACGTTAGCCGGAATTTGGGTTAAAGTTTTTGAATCTCTTCCCAAACCTTTGTGTTGAGGGGAATTCCTTTTTCCAGGTTTTCTGTTCTTGTTTGCAATACCCGTTCACCTGGAAACCTGATTCTTCCCCCGGATTCATCGGGTGTTGAGTTTTTAAAATCTGATACAATAGCATGAATTGTTTTTTCAATAGAAGGGAGATTACTCAGTTTTTCCAGGCTGAAAGCAATAAAAACCTGCGAAACACTGTATTCAGCTTCTTTCTGACTCAACTCGCGAGTTGAAAGCCCTGCTGATAAAACGGTTGCCAGAATATCGAGCAGCAGCGACAAGCCGGCGCCCTTCCAGTACCCGATGGGCAGTGCGCGCCGCGATTCCAGAATTTCTGATGGCTGTTTGGTAAGTTCTCCTTTTTCATTGAATCCGCCGGGGTAGGGAAGTGTTTTTCCTTCCAATTGGGCAGCTTCCATTTTCCCATAAGAAAACTGGGTCATGGCAAAGTCGAGCACAATGGCTTCGTTACCAAACGGCACGGCAAAAACCAGCGGATTGTTTCCCAACCGGCTCTCTTTGGCGCCCCAGGCCGGCATATTGGCTTCAGTGTTGGTCCAGCCCAAAAATGCAAATCCTTTTTTAGCTGCCTTCCAGCCATACGTTCCGCCACGCATCCAGTGGTTGGTGTTGGCAATGGCCACGCAGCCCAGTCCGTTTTCTGCGGCCAGGTGCATGGCCCGGTCTGCACAAAACTGAGCATTCAGCGGTCCGGGGCCCAATTGTCCATCCCACTGTTCCAAAGCTCCGGCAGCGTGAATCAGTTTAGGCTCTGCATTTACATCAATGAATCCCCGTTGGATATAATCCACAAACCGTGGAAACCGGTAAACCCCATGCGAATAGATTCCCTCCAGACTGTTTTTGGCAAAAACCTCAGCACATTTCGTTGCTTTTTTTTCCGTGAAATTATATTTGAGCAATATCCGTTTGAATTCGGATTTCATCTCCTCAAAAGGTACTCGAATTGTTTTCATGTTAAACGCTTTTTCACCTTCGCTTTTTATTAAGACATAATTTAAATTTTCAATCCTAAACTTAATCCAAAATTAGGTAAAAGAAAAAGTACAAGAACAAAATAAACAGGAACCAACCGATTTTTCATATCCATTAAATTTGACTCAGAGCAGATTTTACTTTTTTCAGAAGTGTGGGTACTTTTTCAAACGGATCTCCGGCTCCAAGTGTTTCCAGCGGCAGGTAACCGCGGTAGCCTGCGTCTTTAATGATTTTGAAAAGGGTTACAAAATCGGTGGGTGTTTCTTTGCCGTCAATCCACACGTTTTCTTTGATTTGCCATGTCACCGCCTTGTCAATGTTTTTCTGAATTTCTTCATACGGATCATGCTGACGGTAACTTCCAATATCAAGGTTCAGCCCCAACCATTCTGAATCCACCATTTCAAATAAACGGTTGACATCGTCCGCCGTTTTTAGAAAACCGTTGTGATTTTGTACGGCGATAATCACGCCATATTTTTCTCCCAATTTGCAACATGTTTTGAAATCAGCAGCCATCCACTCAAATACTTCATTTCGTGAAAAACCTTCGTGTTCATTATGACCAGGGAATAGCCGGATTGCCGGAACTCCCAGTTTTGCCGATGCAACCAGCCACTGTTCAATCATTTGAATATCCGCTTTCCGGCTTTTCTCATCAGGATTGGCAAAATCGTTTCGCACTCCGGTTCCGCTGATATCCAGTCCAAACAAAAATGCTTTTCGTTTGAATTCATTGATGTATTCATCTGATGGTGGTTCCGGATAACCGGGGAAATAATAACCCGTGGGATCAATCGCATCGAAATTGTATTCAGCGCAAAAATCAAGTACATCAAACAAATCGATTTTTCCTTCGCGAAGCGGATTATTGAAGGAATAAACATTCAGGCTGAGTTTAAATTTATGGGAAAACTTTTCTGTGCCGGTTTTTTCTTCAATAGCTGAAAAATGCCACGGAAAACCGGTTGCCGGCAAAGCAGGTACCACGGCAAGTGCTTTCAGAAAACTTCTTCGTGATTTTGGATTCTTCATAGTCAGATGTTTTATCAGTCCGTTAATTGTTACAAAATTTCAAATCTTTACGAATTTATCAATTTGAAATCAAAAACAGCAGCAGTATTGAAAAAAGTATCAAAAACTTTCATTTGGATTTTTCTACCTTTGCGGCATTAAAATGGCAATAAATGGGGATTAAAAATGGTGCCGCCTGGCATGCCACATCATATAATGAAGTAATTGACTCTGTTGGAAGTTCTGAAAAAGGACTGACTTTGGAGGAAGCAAAAAGCAGATTTCAAAAGTACGGACCGAACCACATTAAAAGAAAACAGAAAGACGGTCCGTTAACCGTTTTATGGCGTCAAATCAACAATCCGCTCATCTGGGTTTTAATTGGTTCTGGCACACTTGCCGTTTTGCTGGGAAAAATTACCGACGGGCTGGTGGTTCTGGCTGTTGTGGTTATAAACACAATTATCGGTTTTATTCAGGAATTTAAAGCCGGAAAAGCCATTGAGGCCTTGAGTGAGATGGTTCCCGAAAATGCCACGGTTTATCGCGATGACCGGAAAGTGTCCATTCCTGTTTCTGAAATTGTGCCGGGCGATGTGGTGGAACTGGAAGCAGGCGAACGGATTCCTGCAGATATGCGGCTGATTCGGCAGAAAAACCTGACCGTGGAAGAGGCAGCATTAACCGGCGAATCGGTTCCTTCACAAAAATCAGTCAACCCGGTTGAAGAAGATGCTTCTCTTGGCGACCGGAAATGTATGGTTTACAGCGGTACGCTTGTATCTACAGGAACTGCAACGGCTGTGGTGGTTGGAACAGGAATGAACACCGAACTGGGCAAAATTTCGGATATGCTCAGCGAAACCACCGATTTGGAAACACCACTTACTAAAAAACTTGGTGTTATCGGAAAATACCTGACCATCGGCATTGTGGCGATTACAATTGTTATAATGGTTATTGGAACCATGCGTGCCACTAGCCAGGGAATTTTACTTGGAGCCGCCCTTAAAGACAGTCTGATTTTTGCCATTGCATTGGCTGTTGGCGCCATTCCTGAAGGGTTGCCGGCAGTGGTTACCATTGCTTTGGCCATTGGCGTGCAACGCATGGCCCGCCGCAAAGCCATTATCCGAAAACTTCCCGCAGTGGAAACCTTGGGAAGTACAACCGTTATTTGTTCCGACAAAACCGGCACGCTTACCCGCAATGAGATGACCGTAAATGAATTATGGACACTTAAATACGATATTCAGGTTACAGGAG
>Ga0209614_1001196_pt1 | contig 20193 bp, 13 predicted proteins | sample BlaSprsedimmetaG_FD_185484 | JGI IMG/M metagenome (GOLD analysis project Ga0209614, IMG submission 185484) | Hot spring sediment bacterial and archeal communities from California, USA to study Microbial Dark Matter (Phase II) - Blank Spring... ... | reverse complement strand
TATCCGATTATCCTTACAAAAAGATCGATGATCTTCTGCCTGCCAACTGGAAAAATATATCTCTCAAATAGTATAATTTACTCATCTCAATACACCGCCGTCAAGGTGTACTTGACCGAAGGCATACGTTTGTTCAGTGAAATGCCGGACATGAAAAAGGCGGTGCCCGCCCTGTGCATGGCGATCAACTCAGGGGTTCCCGTTAAGACCGAAACAGCCGAGTTCGTGATCCATTCTCTTACTTCCCGGGGAGTTGATATCAATCTTGACGGAGGCGTACTCCTTCAAACCTGTATTCGGGCAGAAAACAGTTCCCTGGTCGAGCTCTGCCTGAAGTCCGGCGCGGTCCCCGGTATACTTCATGATACCGGTTTTTCAATGCAATCGCCTTTGGCGGCAGCCGTCAGCCTGGGATGGGATGACGACTGCCGGTCTCGTCCCCGGAACTTGAACGAGGATGTCCGGGCAGCGGCGATCATCGACCTGCTGCTGGACAGGGGGGCCAATCTCTCCGAAAAAGGAATCATATGCAAGGCTGCGGGGAATCGAAGTCTTGATGTGATAAAAAAACTCATTGAGCGCGGCGGCAGTGTCCATGACCGGAACGACAAGGGCCAGACCCCTCTTTTTTTCTGTGCGGACTCACTGCCGGTAGCTCGTTATCTGATTTCCATGGGCGCTGACATTAATGCCCGGGACGAGGAAGGGAAAACCCCTCTGATGGCCGCGGCATCTTTCTTCGGGTCTGATGCCAAGGTTGTCCGTGTGCTTCTCAAGTCCGGCGCGGAGATAAACGCGCAGAACAAATCCGGATGGACGGCTTTGATGTTTGCCGTGACCTTCGGACGGAAGATTGTTGTCGAGGAGTTGATCAGGCATGGCGCGGACATCTCAATACGAAACCGACTTCAGAAAACAGCGCTTGATCTGGCCGAAGAATCGATTTTGCGAGAGGATGGTGTGTTGGAACGGCTTAAAAAGGGAACGGCGCAGTGAGATTTTATCACCCGTCAAACTGCTTGAAACCCATAAACCCGGAAGAATTCAGGATATGACATCGTTTGTTCTTTTCGATGGAGATACTGCTTGACATTCAATCAAATACAGCATATATTTCGTTTGTCGACTGAAATCAGCGGGATCTCTTTACCGGAATAATTGTTCGACTTTTATCACAACACCAACAGACTCGGTCACGGGTCATGCGAGAGATAAAATATCGGAATTCTCCAGGAGAGAGAGGAAAGCCGTACTGCTTGAGGCGGGATGAGAACCGTTTGAGGAGAAAGTACGGCTTTTTCGGTTTTGGGTGAAAAGAAACGTTGTTTTTTAAGAAATTGAAATCATCAATGAAAAATTGGGAGGGAACAATGAAACGAATGGTTATTGTCATGATTCTTCTGTTTGCGGGCGTGTTCAGCCTGCAGGCGAAGCAGAGCGCCAATATGTGGAAGCTGTCTGATTTTTCAATCAGCGTCAGGGATACAAGTGAATCTAATCCTGTAACGGCCTATAATTTTCTGGAAGACGAATTTATTGTGGTCTGGCAGGACAGGCGGCTGGGAAATGCTGACATTTTCGGGCGGATTCTGCACGGGGACGGCACGCCGCGCACTCCAGTTTTTCCGATTTTTACAGAGGGCAGCAGTAAATTGCATCCGCATGTGGCTTATAACCGGATTGACAATGAGTATATGGTGGTATGGACGGACTGGAGGCGCGAAGAGGACGGCGCTCCGGATATTTACGGCATCCGGCTGGATGTTGACGGCAGAAAAATCTGGTCTCCCAGGTCTGTTGCGGATACAAGCTTTGTCATCAGTGATGAAGACAGTCCCAAGTTTGGGCCTAAAGTTTCACATAATTATATTGACAATTGCTATCTGGCCGTATGGTTTGATGAAAGAGGCGAAAAAGAGAGCATATGGGGACAGAGACTGGCTTCGAACGCAGATCTTTTGCCTCCGGAAGAAGATCCGGACACAAAAATAAATTTTCCGATCACACCGGGCACGCATTATTCGGATATGAAGCCGGTCATAGCGTATCACGGCGGTCTTGCTGATACGCTTAACGAATGGCTTGTTGCGTTTATGCGCTCCGGCGAAGACTATAAATTCAGAATATGGGCATGCCGTGTAAATGGTGCAAACGGTGTTTTGATGAATACCTGGGGTATGTATGCCGGGTCTAATCCGGCCATATCCAAAAGTTCATCAGCAAATGGTGGGCCTCCCTGGTTTCCAGAATTTCCGGTAAGCTGGGAAGATACATCAAAAGTATGGCCGGAGCAGCCATTCATCGACGGAAGCCCTCATGTGTGGAGCAATGATTACTGGACGGAAACCGGATCGGAAACAAGTATAAGCGGAGATAATAAATATGTTTATCCCGTGCCTGAGTTTATGGTTTCATGGTCTTCAAACAGAGCAGCTCCCAATGACTGGAACATAATGGTACAGCGTATTGCGTATTTTCAGGGTAATGATGCACTTGAAATGGGCCTTATTGAGGGATTTCAAGATCCTTTCGCCTGGGTTTCTGTTCCTCTCAATGTGAACGGGAAACCGGATCCGAACGGATTCTGGATGAACTGGCATAATTATGCGGCGACAAATAATCCGGAATATCAGAGCTGGAATAATCTTGATTATAATCAGAATACGGGTGAATTTCTGGTTGTGTGGAATGACTGGCGGGAAGAGGGTTATGGAACCTGGCCGCCGGGACACGCGGATATTTACGGTCAGCATCTATATATTGATCCCCTTGATTCAAGCCTGGTCTGGACTGATCATTTGGGAAATCGCGGGCATGACCCCGCAGAAAACACGCCGATTGCCGCTACCAGTATGGATGAAGGAAACACCGCTTATCCTGCGCTTGCCTACAGCATTGTAAGCGATCAGTTTCTTGTGACTTATCAGTACGCTGACCCTTCTGAACGCACTATCAGGGGCATTCACGGCACCATGCATGCAGGGGCACCGTATACTTCGGTGCATGAAGAAAGCGTATTGCCAAGAGACGTTCTTATTGCCAGGAATTATCCCAATCCTTTCAATCCCGAAACAGTAATTTCGTTTTCGCTTCCTCAATCAGGGAAAACGAGTGTGGTTATTGTTGATCTTTTGGGAAGGGAAATTTTACGTGTTTTTAACGGTATGCTTGCAAGCGGACTGAATGAAGTTCGGTGGAACGGAAAAGACAGTCGCGGCCGCCCGGTGGGTTCAGGTGTCTATTTTTACAGAATAGAATCTCGGGGCAACGTGCTTACAGGCAAGATGATTCTTATAAGATAAGTGAAGTCGAAAAATTTTCATCCTTCCGGCCAGGGATTCTGAAACTCTGGGAAGATTCAGCACATCGGCAGAGCCTGTTTTTCATCCTCCGACATCAGTGCCGAGTACCCGCTGATGTGGGTGGACATGATGGCTGCCAGTATGAGTTGTTTTTTCATGCTCCGAATATTTCCAATTATTGAATACTCCCAACTGTCTTTCTTTTTTATTCCCGCCTGAAAAGAATCATCCAATAAAAAAAGCTTGACAATACCTAGCGCTATTAGGTATATTAGGGCATGGGGAAAGACTTTTACAAAGAACTGATCGCCGCCTCAACCATTCCGCTGATTCTGACCCTGCTGCGCAGCGGTGACAGCTACGGCTATGCCATCATCAAGCGGGTGCGGGAATTGTCCGGGGACGCCCTGGAATGGACCGAGGGCATGCTGTACCCCGTGCTTCACCGGCTGGAGAAACAAAAATTGATCGAATCCTATTGGAAAAAAGAGGGAGGCAGGCGCCGGCGCTATTACCGTCTCTTGCCGGCCGGTGAGGAGGAACTGGAAAGCCTCAGGGATCAGTGGAATGTGATCAATCAAACCATCAACAGGTCGTGGAGCCGAAAATGAAATTCAACATGGAACAGAAAATCGGGGATTGGAAAAAGCATCTCAGTTCCCGCGGCAGCTTTCTGCCGGAAGATCTGGAAGAACTGGAAACCCATCTCCGCGAGGAGATCAACGAATTGCGGCGCGGCAGTCTGGACGCGGAGGAAGCGTATTTTATCGCCATCAAACGGCTGGGCAAAACCGATGCGCTTTCCCGGGAGTTCTACAAGATCAACGCCCAGTCGCTGTGGAAACACCTGTTTGAACCGTCCTTGGGCCGCGATAAGACGGCCATACGGGATACGGCCCTCATCATCGGACTGGCCCTGCTGGCCGGGCTGCTCGGCAAGATACCCCATTTGTTCGGGTACCCGGTCGACGGTGAGGCCGCCGGGCCGGTTTATCTGCGCAACCTGGGCCTTTTCTTCATTCCCGTGATCGGCGGATGGCTGGCCTGGCAGAGAAAAAATACACAGATCCACCTTTTCATTTTCGCGCTGTTCTGTGCCGCCGGATTTCTGGCCGTTAATTTCTATCCGTTCGCGGGCGAGCGGCACACAGAAATTCTGGCCGGGATCCATCTGCCCATTCTTCTCTGGCTGGCCATGGAGCGGCTTTACGGTCCGGGCCAGGAGATCGTATCGGGACGGATGAATTACATCTCTTTCAGCGGGGAGTTTTTCATCTATTCCGTTCTCTGTTATCTCGGCGGGGGCGTGTTCATCGCGTTCACCGGAGCGCTTTTTAATGCCTTGAATCTCGATGCCGAAAAATTCATTTCCGAATACGTGGCCGTATTCGGAGGGCTGGGGGTTCCTGTGGCGGCGGTTTATCTGGTGGAAAAGAAAAAGGCTCTTATCGAGAACATGGCTCCCGTACTGGCGAAAATATTTACACCGCTGTTTCTGATTCTCATTGCGGGATTTCTCGTCGCTCTTCTGTCGCGGCAAACGAGACTGAGCACGGACCGGGAAATCCTCATCCTCTTCGATCTGCTTCTGATCCTGGTTCTGGGACTGGTTCTCTATTCCCTTTCGGCCCGGCCCGAGGCGGAAAAACCCGGTTTCTCGGATTATGTCATTTTTTCCCTTATCGTCCTTGCCCTGGCGGCGGATCTTTTTGCCATGGGCGCTATTCTCACCCGTCTCAGCCGGTTCGGTGTGACGCCCAACAAGGTGGCCGCTCTGGGTGAAAACGTGCTTTTATTCGTCAATCTGGCGGGTCTGGCCTTCACCTTCGGAGGCGTGCTGTTTGCCGGAAAGGCCATCCGGCGTCTGGAGACGTGGCAGTCCCGGTGCTACGTGGGATTCGGTGTGTGGATGGGCGTGGTGGTCTTTATCTTTCCGCTGGTTTTTCGTTTTGCCTAGTAAAAGAGTTGGCTTATCATGGTTTCGTGCGGGTCTAAATAATTCATGGATCGGAAAATAAATGGTTGAAAATAAGAAAACAATAACAACTGCTCAAATCATGAACAGAACCATCCGAATGATCAATGAAGAATATTCAAAATGTTCCGTTCAGTGTCGGTGCAAGATTCAATCAGGATACAGCCTGTGAATGAATAATGAGATTCATTTTTGGGGCATAAACATTATTTCAATCGTTTCCACATTCTGGATCATTACAATCAGGCATAGAATAACCAGAGTAATAATTGCGGCTGATTTGATTTTTGCCATATCATACTCTTAAAAATGTTGTCCCATGTTAAACATCCAGCGCACTTTTTCTTCTCCTGGCAGCGGCGAAATATTTATTCCGCATTCCAGGCGTGCGACACCGATAGGTGTTTGAATGCGGATACCTGCACCCGGAGATATACGGAGAGGCCTGTTTTCAAAATCGTGTTTATTCTTCCAGACATTCCCTGCATCGCAAAATAAGGCTAAGCCTGTCATTTTCCAAACCGGAATTCGTATTTCAATGATATTCCACACCAGTTTCAGACTGCCTCCTGTGGGCGTTCCCAGCGCATCAGCCGGACCGACACGCTGATATTCAAATCCCCGTAAAGATGAAGGGCCGCCTGTATAAAATCTTTCCTGAAGAGGCACAGCTTCAAGGCCGTCTCCGGCATACATCCAGCCTGCCTCAAGAGCAGAAGCGGCAACCAGTCCACCCGCAGAAACATATCCCCGCAGCCTGAAAATTACTCTGTGAAAATCACCGAATCCGTAGCCGAAAGCGCTGCCCATTTCATGAGTTCCTTCCAGAAAAAATCCCGAAGCCGGATTAAAAAGATTATCCCTTGTATCGTAAATCAAACTGTAATTTATGCTGCGTATACGGCTTAGGGAATCTGCCGGAGGAGCCTCAGTCCTGATTTCGCTTAGTTTTGCCCTGACACTTCTTATTGAACACTGAAAACGGATTTGCTCTGTCAGTTTTCTGCCTAAACTTATCCTGATTCCCGGTTCAATTACAGTATACCCTGGTTCTTTCTGACGGTGAATACCGCCTTTGACGTCCATCCGCCAGAGCGTTCCCCTTATCCGGGGTGCGGTAAATCCGGCTTTAGCGCTTCTTATAATAGAACTTGCCCTAAGCGAAAGCCCGATTTTCAGACCTCTGCCTGTCCAGTTCTGATTATATATTTCAAATCTGCCTCTCAGCCTGTCTACTGCGCCGTATCCAGCTGCCGAGTTCATTTCAATGGCTTGCTTTTCTCTGAGCTCAATTTTAATATTTCTCATTGAAGGATCTGCCCCGGGATGATCCGGCTGTATAAAAACGCTTTCAAAGAGCCCGCTTAAATACAGATTTCTCTGGGAAGCCATTAATTTTTTATAGGAAACTGTCTCTCCTGTGCTGAAAGTTAACTCCTGTCTGATAATTTCCGGACGCGTTCTGATATTCCCGATAATTTTTATTGTATCTACTGTCTGCTGCGCGCCTTCTGTAATAATAAAATCCACTATAGCACGGTTAAGCTCGTCATCAATTCTTGATTCAGGCGTTACGCGGGCATTCAGATAACCTGAATCTGCGTAATACTTTAAAAGAGCAAGTGTGCCTTTCTCTATAAGCCCTGAATTCATTGGATTATCCGGTTTCAGCGGCACAAGAGGGCGCAGAACTGAATCAGGGACTATCCTGTTTCCCAGAATACTTATGCCTTCAAGTGTCGTAAGCGGCCCTTCTTCAATTTCAACTGTCAGATAAACTTTCATGCTGCTTGAGTCAAACCTGACTGCCTGACCCCTGATCTGCGCGTTTAGATAGCCTTTCTGTCCGTAAAAACGTTGAATAACAGTCAGGTCATCCCTGAAAACTTTTTCATGATATTCCGGCCTGTTAAAGAGTGAGGGCGGCCTGCTGACCATAAGACTGTAAAGCATTCGATCTTTGAATGACGTATTCCCTGTTATTTCAACAGATTTTACTCTCCACTGAATCCCGGCTGAAACCCTGCCGCACAGAATGAAAATTAAAATAATATTGACAGTCTTTTTCATCTGAATTTCCACCAGAACTTCAGGTCGAGTCCGGAATTACCTTTTCGGTCTGTCTGCCCTTCAATGGATATATGCGGAGCCAGCCTGTAATCAAGTCTGAGCTGCTGTTCATTCATATCTCCAAGTGTAGCGGTGTAGCCTATTGACATTCTGCCGGATATCTTTTTGGATGCCAGAAGCTGCGGTCCCCAGGAACTGCCGAATTGAAACAGATTTCCCTGAATAGTTATATTATCCAGTCTCAATAAATCACCGAGCTGACGCGCGGCATAACCGGATATTCTTTGTGACGAAAGTTCTCCGATGCGGCTGCGGATCAGTCCGGTAACGCCGTTTCCTCCTGATTCGGCTGCAAGCTGCCTGCGTGTATATCCTGTTGTCAGAAGTGAAACTATATCCAGCTCATCCATGGGAGGCTGTGATGAAAGAGACAGCGAAATCTGATCTTTGGTCCCTGAAAGACTCAAATTCACTTCATAGCTCTGCCCGTCGGCAGTTTGATAATTGTGAATCCTGCTTTTTGCCTCTACATCCAGTATCGGATTTATCCGATGCGGGTCCGCGAAATCAATCACTCCTCTTGCCACGTCGAATTTCCGGTCAAGGTAAAGCACATAACCCTCTTCCGCTGTAATCCGGCCGCTTATCGTCGGCTGTGCGGCTCTGCCTGACACAGAGAGAGCAGCGGACAGACGACTGCGCGTTAAATTGTTGTCCAGCCAAAAATTGCCCCTGTTGACAATGCGTATATCCAGATCCAGATTCCGTAAAAAATCAGAAGGCGCCTCTGCCGGGCGCTGCGCCTGGTTTACCATTCGGATAAAAACCGCGGTATTCAGAGGGGTTATGATGCGGCTTCTCCCCAGATTGATATTTCCGGAACAGGTCCAGGTGTCATTTTTCCCTGTTATGATCACACGCAGAGAATCTATTTCACCAGACCAGTGATTCTTTTCTTCTGCATATAATTGTTTTCCTTTCAAAACAAGACTTGCAGAAGCAGGCGTTTCCCGATTCCAGGCATTGCTTATAATTCCGGAAAGTTCTAAAAACCCGTTTCCTGAAGGCAGATGAACAGAATTTAGAATTAAATCCGTATCCGAAAATGTGATTGAAACGCGCCCTTTCGTAACGGGCTTAAAATATAAGCCCTGTGAATAGGCTATCCTGTCAATTAACAACTTTCCTGCAAAACCCGGCTTATCCGGAGTGCCCGAAAGCTGAAAAGAACCTGTAATAAAACCGTCCAGAGAAGCAAGCTCCGGAACAAACGCCGCAGCAGGCTGAAGCCTCAAACTGTCTATATGCATTTTTACAAGTAGTGTGTCCCGGCCTGCATAAGCTGTCAATCTGGCTGCAGGCTTTCCCTCCAGCATCAATCCCATTTCTCCGCTGATACGGCTGTTTTGATGCATGAGAGCATATCCGTGCAGCCTGAACGAATTTCCCTGAATTTTGCCGGATATACCGCGGATATTGAGTATGCTGTCCTGAACAGTCAGTTCCCACAGATTCTCTGTCACAGGGAGAGCATCAGGCGCAATTTGCCAGACAGGCGCCCTGAATGTCAGCTTTCCTTCAGGAATTATATTGGAAGAAGAACCTGAAAATCCGAGATAACCATCAACCGTTCCATCAGGAAGAGGCTGATTGAAAAACGGCTGCGCCCATTTTACAGGTGCATCGTTCAGCATGAGCCTGCCGGTAAAAACAGCCTTCACAGGATCCTGCAGACTGCGGACAGCAGAAAGCGACATCCTGAGCCCGTCTTTATGCATTGTCAATTGATTCAAAGATAGAGTATCTTTTGCATGCTCAGCAATAATGACCACTGAATCAAGGTCTGCGTCTTGCCATACGATCTCAGTAAATTTTAAATTCAGCCTAAAATCCGGAACAGCATCACCCTGCATCATCTCTGCAGAACCGTTTATTCTTCCCTCTATTTCAGCAAAACTATCCATCATCACTGTAATTGACTCGACAGGCCATTCAGTGATATCAAATCGCGCGCCGTATACTCCGCTTTTATGTCTTTGCGCATGAAAAACCATTCTTCCTTCTTCATTTCGGACAGGAAACAGATTCAGCCTTGCGCTTCCGGAATAAAGATCAAAATATCCTTGTCCGAATATCCCGCCAGAACCTGAAAAAAGACGAAAACTGTCCAGTTCAATGCGGTTGCTCTGCAGCCTGAGTTCTGTTGCAAGAGAATCAGGCTGAAAACCGGCAAACTCAGGTTTTTGCCAGCTTGCTTTCACATCTCCCAGCAAGTCAGAGACAGGGCCCGCAAAATTTCCGCTGATCTGAAGCAGCCCCGCCGGCTGCATGGGCATGAGAATTTCCGGAATTTCTTCTGAAAAATCAATTCTGCTGCTGAAAACAAATTCCTTTATGTAAAGCTGTTTTTCCATCCAGACAAATTCAGCGCGAACACTGTCAACGGGCAGGCCGGACCATGAAAGAAAGCCCCCAAGCTGAAGTTCAGCCTCCGGTTTATCTGAAGTTCCTCTGATTGTTCCTGTTCCTTCCAGTCTCCCTTCTATATCCTGGAAACCCACGAGAATTCCAGGTTGTGTTAAATCTCCGAGCAGAATATCCATTTTTCCGCGAATTATTCTGTCTGAATACAGGAATATGCCGGCTTTTACGGCGTTAGCCCCCTGCACCAGGCTGAATTTCAGTGAATCCTGTTTAAAAAGCCCGGACAGCTTCAAATCAGGCACGTTACGGTCTCCGTAACGCACATCATATATTTCAGACTGAACAGAAATAATCCGTTTATCAATTTTCATCAGATCCATAACATCAGCATGCGCATTCAACCTGCCTGTCTGCACTGTTTCTTCTGAGCCGAAAAGTTTTTGAAGCCGTGATATTTCCACACCGACAACAATAATCCGAGCGGTTCCGCTCATAAGGCTTTCCGCATAAGTGTCCGCGTAAAATTCCGCATATCCGCCGAGAATCTCAGTATTGGCTGAAATTATAACTTTTCCGTTTTCAGCCTTTCCGTCAAGAGTAATCCTGCCCGGAGAAAGCAAATCAAGATTATTCTGTGACAAAAACGGCTTGAGCAGAACGGAAAGCTCTCCTTCTACTCTCAGCAGGCCTTCCGGACCTTTTTCAGGAGAATAAAACGCGCTGCCTTCAATCAAAGCCGATTCTATCTGACCGCTCATGCTGCTGAGTTCAACTGTATTTTTCCTGATCCCGCCTTTAATTTTTAGATTCAGCGCCTGGATATTCAGGGTATTGGTTTTAAAATCTGAGAACGGGAAAAGAGCGGACGCTTTAAGATTCCTGCCATGGCCGCTCAAATATAAAGAAATATTCTGTGCGTTTAGCACAATATCATGATTTATGTCTGCTGCATAAAAATCATTTACTTTGATCAGACAAAAAAACGAAGGAAGAGCCGGAAGTAAAAACCGTCTGCCAGCCGAAAATTTTTGCTTTTCTGCTGATTTTTCAGGCATGCTGAAGACAGCCTTTTCAATAATCAGGCTGCAGAAAATTATCCTTTTAAATTGTAAATCAAGGCTTAAACCTGAAATTTTTAAATCCGGCTCTTGATTTCCGGGCTTTTGAATCTTCAGGCCTTTTACAGCAATCCTTCCCGGGAAAGTAATATCAAGTGATTCTGCTTCAATATTTGTATTATGGAGTTCAGATATAATTCCGGTTAAAACCTGCCATAAAACTTTTTCAACAGGCGATTCTCCCGGCATTCCGACAATAATTGTCATAACTGTACAGATAACTATTATACTGACAATAAGAATTTTTTTAATCTTAATATTTTTCATTTAGGCTCATCACGGATTCGTGTGGGTCATAATGATTCATCGGCTTAATATTCCAATTGCTGTTGCATGGTTTTTAGTTTGAGATATTCCCAATCTCGGTAACCGTATTCTTTCTTAATCACTGTATAGATCAAATTATTCAGACCTTCAGCGAGACTGTTGGTGAATCGGTGATGAAAATAACTGATTATACCCCGATACCAGCGAAGAAGCATTACGGCTTTGACCGTCATCTCTCGACAAAGCATCGCGATAAACTGTTCCGGCCTTCTGGTGTATCGTCTGCCTGGATCCATGAAGTCGATCTGCTCAGTTACTACGCGTCTGCAAACATGGCAATATATCCTGTGTTTATCAAATAAATGAATAACAATAACATAATCCCGCTTAACCCCTGTTTATCAGCACGCTTTCAAATGATATCAAACCCCCTGGACAAACAACATCATAAATATCAACCCATTAAAGCATGACGATTATGTGAATATCCAGCATTGAAAGGATAATCATTATTTCAATTATTGGCAAGTAGAATCTGTTAATTGTTGGATAAATTTACGAAAAGTCTTGAACAAGTGACATTACCATTCTGTCCGAATCGATCCGGCTTGAGAAGTTCCCGACCCCGGCAAAAGAAAAACAGACAAATCCGGAACTTTTCGGGATATTCATTGTTTTAATCTGTCAGTCATTTCAATCATTACACGGCGTTCCGGTGAGTGGGACGATGTTTGCCACATGGTATAAGAATTGGGCATTGTTACAGGACAGTATATTTCATTCATGGCGTAGGGGTCTGTCACGGAAAGCGGCCGGATTCAGCCGTATCCAGGTCTCTCGGGGGGTGACCATAAATTCCAGGAATCGGAATGATATTCAAAACTGATAAAATGTAACTTTGAAAAACCGAAATACATCCAACTTTGCAGCAATACCGAGAAACGAGAAAATCGGAGGAATCCATGAGTAAGTACCTTGCAATTGGCGGTTTCTTGATGCTGGCTGTGATATTTTCAGGCTGTGACAAGAAAAATTCTACCGGGCCGGACAATCAGGACCCAGCCACAGTCACGGATATTGACGGCAATGTGTACACAACCGTGAAGATTGGCAAACAGCTCTGGACAGTTGAGAATTTGAAAGTCACCCATTACCGGAACGGCGATCCCATACCGGAAGTGATCGGCGAGATGAACTGGAAAAACCTGAGCACAGGCGCGCGATGCGCGTATAACAACAACGCGGGAACAGCCGAAACTTACGGATATCTGTACAACTGGTTCGCGCTGAACGACAGCCGAAACATCGCTCCCGAAGGCTGGCGCGTAGCCACGGAAGCGGACTGGCAGACTCTGGCCAATAGTTTGGGCGGCACGGCCGAAGCCGGCGGCAAGATGAAAGAAGCGGGCACCACGCACTGGCAGGCCCCAAACACGGGCGCTACCAATGAGAGCGGATTCACCGCGCTGCCCGGTGGATGCCGCGACCTGAACGGCAACTTCTACCTGCTGGGAAGGGTCGCCTATTTCTGGACGGCCACCGCCATCGACGCGAACGGAGCGTGGAACCGGGTTCTGAGTTATGAGGATACCATCCTGAACAGTGTCGGACCCAACAAGACGAACGGATTTTCCGTTCGGCTGATCCGGGAATAAAATGGCTGCCCGGGATGAATATCCCGGGATGATCGGCAAAATCTGAAGAATCCCCGGTGAGCGGAGTGCGCGACAGCCGAAAGCCCCCGCAGACAGAACAACCCGGCCCCGCATGCATCAGAGCATACGGGGCCGTTTTCCATTGAATCAAAAAGCGGTTTCAATGCCCAGATGAACGGTTCTGGGCAGTGTGGGCCCGTATACATAGCCGGGGTCCCGGTCCCTTCCGAAATCAAGATCTTTCTGATAGGCGTTGAATAGATTCTTCAGTCCGATGTGAATCTTCGTGTTGATCCCCTGATTCAAGGGAAGCTGAATCGTCATTCCCACATCCGCCTGGAGAAATACATCGCTCTCTTTCAGCAGCAGCAGGGGATCTTCCTGTCCTTCCACAGGGATTTCATGAGGAATTTTGGCTTTACCGAGATATTGGCCGTGCAGGTAAAGATCGATCTTTTCGCCTGCGCTATAGAAGAGACGGATGTTTCCGGTCAGATCCGGTGTTTTCAGAAAATGGCGCGTTTCAAAATCTTCCTGAAAATCATCAAATAGGCTTTCTTGCAGGGTCATTCCTGCGCGGACCTCAAACGCGATGAATGGGCGGATTCCGAGATCCAGCTCGATTCCTTTTACCGAGGCGCCGCCGCTGTTCACCCGTTCCCAGAGTTCGGTGACATCCTGTTTGGAGACGAATCTTTCAGTGAATGAATCGGACAGCCTGGTGTAAAAAGCGGTAAAGGACAGCATGGCGGGTATTTCCTGAAGGTATCCCAAATATTCAACCCCGCCGGTAACGGTATAGCTCCGCTCTTCTTTCAGATCCGGGGAATTTCGTATGATACGCTGGTCTCCTTCGACACCGCATATATGCAGGTCTTCATCATACGTCTGCGGCGGCTTGAAGCCGGTTGTATAGGCCGCCCTCATGGTGATGCCCTTTCCCAAGGCGAATTTGCCGTTGATTCTGGGACTTAAAATCCAGTTGTTGATTTCAGAATGCCTGTCGGCACGGATACCGGCCACAAGTTCGATTTGATCATCGCTTCCGAAGTGAACATTGTCCTGAATGAACAGGCCTGTGTTGATGATCCGTTCGTCCAGGTAATAAGCGGTCTCGGCGGCGGTTTCATCTTTCAGACGGTCGACCGAGTGCTGGAAACCTCCGGTCAGGAGATGATTGCCCAGGCGGAGATTGGACTGAAATCCCGTGATGTGCAGGGGGTTGTCGGTTTTACCGTAAAAGGCCAGGGCATCCAGACGGTCCTGATCGGTGTCTCCGCCCAGGCCACCGAAATAGGATTTTCGGTTGATGATGGAGAAAGAGTGGTACAATCGATAATCAAAGGCCGTGGAAGGGTGATGCGACCATCGAACCGTGCCTCCTGAGCGCCAGTGCTCGATCCACTCCGCAATGTCGGCCTCATGAGGAGGGAGATCGAACTTGTTGCCTCCCCGGCGTTCTTCGTGAATACGGTGAAAAGAGGTCAGAAGCTCGGTGTTTTTAAAGGGCTGATAATACCATTTAAAGCCCATGGTTTCGTTGCGGATTTCGCCCAATTGACTGAATCCGTCATTGTTATGATCATAAGGTGCGCGGTCCCGAAAGGAACCGAATATATACGCGCCCGAATTTCCGTTTCCGAAAACGGTTTCAGCCACCGCGCCCAGATGCCGGTCCGGTTTGCCTTCGATCAGGTTGTTGCGGTATTTGATCCGAACCTGATTGGTGACCGGTCGCCGGGTGATCATGTTGATCACGCCGGCTATGGCTCCGCCGCCGTACAGAGAGGATCCGCCGCCTTTTACGATTTCGATCTGATCGACCATCTCTTCGGGAAAATGCTCCAGCCCGTAGACGCTGGCGAGACTGCTGACAACAGGATCTCCGTCGATCAATATCTGGGAATACTTGCCGTCAAGCCCCAGAATGCGGACCTGGGTGAAATTGCAGTTCTGACAGTTGTTTTCCACCTGAATGCCCGTGTGAAAGGAAAGCGCCTCGGCCAGATTGCTGGCCTGTTTCCGTTCGATCAGGCGGCGCGGAATGACTTCGGTGCGGACCGGCATGTCGGCTATCAGGTGGGGAGTGGATGTTCCCGTGACCACCACGGCACCCATTTCCAGAATGGTGGATTCCAGTTCAAAGTCAACGCGCAATGTTTCATTCAGGCTCATGAATACCGTTCTCTGGACCCGCTTGTAGCCCATCATCGAGGAGACCAGACGGATCTCCCCCGCAGGGGCGTTACTGATTTCGTATTCACCGTTCATATCGGTGGCCGCACCTGCCGTGGTGTGCTCGATAAACACATTGACGCCGAACAGCGGTTCTCTGGACCGTGAATCGATTATTTTCCCTTTTATCACACCGCCGCCGGGAAGCGATTCATCGGCAATGGCGGAACCAGCCAGGACGAAGAGCAGGGCGGCAAGTGTTGTGTGGAGTTTGTTTTTCATGATAAAGTCCTTTCCTTATGTCTATTCGTCATCCAACACCGCCATGACCGGATGCCCTGAGATCCAATTTTCGGATTGATTGCAGACAGTCTGCTCTCGGTGCAGACGAAGGGATACTGCGTTTCAGGAATCAGGTTGACGCATTGACGAAGACAGGAGGGCCGCGCCTGCGGATCTCGCCGTAAAGCAGAGACGCGGGTATCCATAGAATGGAAAAGACTGATTGAGGATTTGATTCGTCCTTCAGCAGAAAGAGGAACAGCAGACATAAGAATGTAAAAAGAGAGTGCACATAACCGATGAGCGCCAGGAAAATAAATTCATTCCTTGAATGGGTATGCGAGGGGGCTGCCTGTGTTTTGGGGTTGTTTTTTTGAAAGGGATGGGCATGAACGACGATTTTGCCGTTCTCATCGGTGTGTACGTGAGAATAATAATATATATTAAAATGGCTCCAGATGAATGCAAGCAGGATCAGCGTGACTGTGAACAGAAGCGTTCGATCGTTCAATTTCAGTGTGCCGAGACTCATAATGGGAATTAATATAGAACAAAATGGAAACAATGTCAAGGAGAAAACGCTTGCACAGGGAAGACACACTGGCAATCCGAAATCCGAAATGCTTCTCCTCACGTTTTTCCCACTCATCTCTCCCGAAAATGAAAGAATTCAGTTGCGAAGTATCATATTTTTTTTTAGTTTAAAGAATAATTTCAGAAAGGTCAAACGGAATCGCTTCAGATCGAGGAGAGATTCTCATGCAGAACAATCACGCCATGGAAAAACGCAACCTGATCGCCCAATGGGCGTTCGACACCCGGCCCATATTGGGCCGTTTCCATTTGTGGCTCGACGATGTGGAGATCGAATGGCTGGACAACAAGGGCCATATCGAACTGCGCCATGATATTTCGTTTGCCGGCGACGCGATGGAGCGGCTGTTCATCATGACAGCCGCGGTCACCGCGCTGGGGACGCGTCTTTTCGGAAGATACGGAGAAGGCAAAGGGAAAGACAAAAAGGAACTGAACCACATTAAAAAGGACGCCGACGCGGTGAGCGCGTATATCATGAGCGAGTCGCTCTGGTACCTGACCCGGCAGCTTCCTGAAAACCACGCGGTCATGGTCTGTCTGGGCGAGGGGCTGATGCCCAAAGGCGGCGAATCTCCGGATATGGGCAGCAATCCCTTGCTCGGTTTCGGACGCGTCTATGCCCGGCCGCAGGTGGCCGTTTTTCTGGACCGCATGGTTCAGCGTCTGATCAACAATCCCGATTTCGGCTGGGACGATTTTACGGAACGGGTAAAAAAAGAGGGAGTGACGGTCTGGGGCGCGGCTATCGACACGCTGGAAAACACCAGCCGTTTTGCCAAGGGCGCGGAAACAGGTCCCATGACCGTGCTGCATCTTTTCGATCAGCCTCTTTCCATTACACGGCCTTACGAGGGGTATATGGGCAATCTGATTCTTCCCAGGGAGGTTGTGGAAAACGCGGCGAAAGAATCTCTGCTGGTCAAGTATCACACGCCGAGATCCCGGGTGATGGAAGCCATCCGCCTCACGTATCCCGATATCAAACCCGAACATGTGCATGTATGGACCCTGGCAGGGCCGACCCGCGTCAATCGCATAGGCACGCTCTGGAAACAGTGGCGGGATACCGGGGCTCATATCGTGGAAGAAGGGTACACTTTGCCCACCGGTTACCAGGTGTTCACGGATTCCGGCACCTATGCGCCGACCTATCAGGTCGGAACCTGGTTTGACGAGGCCGGAGACCGGCACCTCTTTCTGGTAGACGGATACGCGGCCACAGCCGAAGCCATGCAGGCGGCCAGCCTGGCGCCGATTCTCAATGTGGATGTGTCTCTGGCCCTGTTCAGTTCGAAATTCAATTTGTCCTGGGATGTGGAAACAAAAATCATGCATCTCGATCCGGATGACAAAGAATTTATTAAAAAGTTGTTCGCACTGGCGGGTCAACCCGTGGGGCGTGAGCAGATCGAGCTCTATCGGCAATGTATCTGTGAAGCCAGGGAAGCCGGAATGGACGTGAAGAAAAAATGGCTGGCCGCGAAAGATTTTATGCCCGATAAGAAATGGGATGTGATGGCTCTGGCCGGATACATGCTGGACGATCCCTACACGGGAGCTCCAGGCGTGCAGAAAATCGACAAGGACACGTATCGGGTCTCGGTGCGGCTCAGCACGCCGCGCGGCATGAAGCAGGTTTGTCTCAGTTTGCGCTTCATGGAACCCGAAAAGGACAGGCCTCTGGTCTGCAATCCGCTGCTGATCCGGTTTTTCAACGGAGAAGATTATGAAAACCGGGCGGTCAAGATATCCGATTCCGGGCGCATTCGAAACGAACTGCAAACGCTTTGTTCGGAAGCCATGGAGTTTTTCGGAGTCAACGGCATGCGTGTGCATTTCAACCGCATCCCCGATGACGTGATATCGCCTGAAAACCAGGTCCTGCTGCGAAAAATTCTCACCTGGTACAAGACGCATCATCCTCTCTGGTTCAGCTGGCTGGAGATCGCGGATTGATCCGGGTATTTACATAATTTCCGTGTTCCTGAATAGGAGTGTATACCAAATGAAAAATGGATGGATCACCGGCCCGGCACGCATCAAACATGGCATGTGGATTCTTTATTTAGCCGCGTGGGCGGGCCTGTTCGTGCTGTCTCAAACCGTGCATGGCCAGACAGCGGAAACGGTTCCGCATGTCAGCCGGGCCGATTTCGCCGCCTCCTACCTGCGTTTCGAACAGGCGTTTCTGACGGCTTCGCTCGATTCCGCGGAGACGGTCCGGGTGAACCGGGACTTCGATGCCCTGACCCTGCTGTTTTTCTCCAGGAGTTATGACCGGGCGGTCCGCAAACTGCATGAACTGACGTCTTCTCTGAGTTCGGGCGGAGCGATTCCGGCCGCGGCGGCATCCCTGGCTGTTCGTGTGGAGCCTTCTATTTACGTATTCGGGCAAGATAAGAACCCGGCGCCCTTCCTGCGTATCGAGAGTCTTTACGCCCTTCCGGAGAGCTTTGTGTCGATCGATCTGGCCGCAGAGATCCGTCCACCCGACGGAAGCCCGTCTCAAAAACCGGTCTTGTGCGTTCCGTTTACAGCAGAATGGGAGGAAGGCCGGTTTATCAACATCGAACTTCCATTTCCGATCGACCCTTCAACGATCGAACCCGGCATGCATGATTTGGGAATCCGCTTGAATACAGAATTTATACGGACCGGTTCATGGACAATTGTACGGAACGATCTTGACGACGTCCGTGAGAGGAATGACAGGCGAATCGAGTCCCTCCGTATCGGTACGGAACATGAACTCAGAGACGCCCTGGAGTCCGTCAGTGCCAGAAACCGCCTGCTCGCGAGTCATCCTTCACCGGAAAACACGGCTCAGGCGGTTCTCGACCTCGCTTTACTGGCGGAGGCGGTCGAAAATGAAATTGAGGCGCTCAGGCGAAAAGAAAACCCATTCCGCGAGAGGAAGGGGGATTCCTGGCGTGTCATTCCGTTTGAAGAGCACCGGGTTCCCGTGCGTGTCTACGCGCCAGGCACCGGCAGGCCGGATGCGGGATGGCCGCTGCTCATCGCGTTTCACGGAGCCGGCGGTGATGAAAACATGTTTATGGAGGGATACGGAGCCGGGCTCATTCGAACCCTGGCCGATTCAGGCGGAGTTGTCATCGCTTCTCCATTTGCAAATGCCTTTGCCGGAGTGAACGGCACGGCTCTGTTCGACCGCCTGTTGGAGATGTTGAGCAAGGATTATTGTCTGGATATGGTGCGCGTATACCTGATAGGACATTCGATGGGAGCCGGAGTGGTTAACCGGCTGGTTCAGGCCCGCTCCCAGAAAATAGCGGCCGCTGCCTGTCTTTGCGGATTTCGGGGTTTCGGTGAGACCGTTGAATCCGTGCCGCCGGTTCTGGTCATAGCGGCCGAGCTCGATCCTCTGGCCGGTCCGGCCCGAATCCGGCCGGCCGTCGAAGAGGCCGCAGCCAGGGATCTGCCCGTAACATACCGGATGGTTCCAGGATACGGTCACACCCTCGTGGTGTCGCATAAACTTCCGGATGTTTTTACCTGGCTGACCGGACATGAAAAACGATAGGCTTCTAATCAGACCGGACGAAGGGGTATCAAGAAGTAAATCAGGAAAATCTGCGGCAGTTCTTTAACATTGAAACAGCAAATTCCATCGTTTTTCAACGTGACAGGAGGTTTTAATGAAAAATCTGAAAAAGGCAGCACTTGCGGCAGCGATTGTGATGGCGCTCGTTCTGGGCGGAGTTTTGGTATGCGGATCCGCGGAACAGGATACCAACGATTACGGCAAGGAGCCGTGGATCGTGGATATCGAAGAGGCGACTCTGAACAACGGTCTGTTCCGTGTCGCGAAATGGACCGGCCACACTCTGCAGATGACGCTCATGTCTCTGAAGCCGGGTGAAGAGATCGGTCTGGAAATGCACGAAGGGATGGATCAGTTCATCCGGATCGAAAAGGGGAAGGGCCGGGTGGTCATGGGGCTGAGCCGGGACGCGCTGGATTTCGACCGCGAGGTGTCGGACGACTGGGCGATTCTGATTCCCGGAGGATACTGGCACAATGTCATTAATACAGGCCAGGGAGAGCTGAAGCTTTATTCCATCTACGGGCCGCCCGAGCATCCCGCCGGAACCCTGCACGCCACGCCGGAGGATGATGAACATCATCATCATTGAGGGAGTTTTGGACGGCGGATTGGAGAAACCGTAATTCGTAATTCTATGTTATGTCATTTGGCATCCACAAAAGAAATGGGTAAATTGAACAGTTCAAAACGTGGAGGCCAAAGCCATGATTCGCGATTATCGAGTTCAGAGTAAATTTTGTACAGATCGCATATCCTTTAAAAC
>Ga0209614_1001194_pt1 | contig 20218 bp, 20 predicted proteins | sample BlaSprsedimmetaG_FD_185484 | JGI IMG/M metagenome (GOLD analysis project Ga0209614, IMG submission 185484) | Hot spring sediment bacterial and archeal communities from California, USA to study Microbial Dark Matter (Phase II) - Blank Spring... ... | reverse complement strand
CGGCTCTCCTCGACCTGACGCCGGGCGTCCATTGCCGTAGGATACCCACGTCGGCCGTGGATTGGATGGGATAGATGCTGATACGTGACGCCACCATCGCGGACGCTGGCGCGATCGCCTCGATCTACAGCCACGCGGTCCTCACCACCACCGCCAGCTTCGATGTCGAGCCGGTCAGCGCCGAGGACCGTGAGCGCTGGTTGAAAGCCCGCTCCCCGGTGCACCCGGTGCTCGTGTGCGAGGTGGACGGTGTGGTGGCCGGATGGGGCGCGCTCTCGCCCTATTCCGAACGCCGGGCGTACGCCGCAACGGTCGAGCTGTCGGTGTACGTGGATGAGGCGTTCCGGAAGCGTGGCATCGGCCGCTCTATCATCGCGGCCTTGATCGAGAGAGCCGAGTCGGCACAGATCCACGTCCTTCTCGCCCGGATCTGCACCGAGAACACACCGAGCATAGAGATGGTGCGCGCGCTCGATTTCGCGTACGTGGGAACGATGCACGAAGTGGGCCGGAAGTTCGACCGGTGGCTCGACGTGGCCACATGGGAGTACATCGTTTCCAGCCCGGACGCGTCGTAGGAGCGTGAACAGGGCACACACTGTGGTGAAGGAGCAGCCACGGGAAGGAGGCGTCCTGTGAAGGCCATCGTGGACCGCGATCTGTGCATCGGTTGTGGGTTGTGCGAAGACACCTGCCCGGAGGTGTTCCGGATGGGCGAGGACGGTCTCGCCATGGTGATCGATGATGATCCGGCTGCCGAGACCTACCCCGACATCGAGGACTGCGTGGAACTCTGCCCCGTGGCCGCGATAAGCGTGGCGGCCGTCTGAGTCAAGAACACCTGACCGCCACACCCGACTATCCGGAGCGTCCTCCGGAGACCTCGGCGTAAATCTGCTCGAGACGTGTGACGATCGAAGGCAGCGCGTGCTTCTTGACGTCGGCCTGTCCCGCCGCTCCCATGCGCGAGCGAAGAGTCTCGTCGCCCAGCACATCATCGAGCGCATCGGCGAACCCGCCCACGTCACCGGGCTGCACCAGCACGCCGGCCCTCCCCTCGCCCACGAGCTCGGGCACGGCGAGCGCACGCACAGCTACGATGGGCAGCCCGGCCGCCATCGCCTCGAGCAGGACGATCCCCTGCGTCTCGATCGTGCTCGCCGTGAGGAACGCATCGTAGTCCCGGTAGATCCTGCCGAGGGCGCTACGGTCCATGAAGCCGCGCATCCGCACGCGATCGCCAACGCCGAGCCGTGCGGAGAGCCGTTCGATGTGATCCTTGGCCGGACCGTCGCCCACGATATCGAGCGTGTACTCCGGACGCTGCGTCAACAGCCGCGCGAACGCCTCCACCACCACGTCGACGTTCTTCTCGAACCCGAGTCGCCCGGCATGCAGGAGCCGCCCCGTGGGAGCGTAGGAGAGCTTGGATGCCACGGTGGAGTCGTCGATACCGTTGCTGAGGTACTCCACGGGAACGGTGACACCGTGCTCCTCCAACTCGCGTTTCAGCGTGAGCGACGGCGTGAGCACCAGGTCGGCGCGGTTGTACACGGTTCGCGTGAACTGCCAGGCGAAGCGTGTCGACAGCTCTGGAGACTGATCGCGCTCGAGTCCGCCCCGCACGTCCTCCGCAACGACCGCGACCTCCTCGATCGCCCGGTCTCCTCCGCTGATAAGGGAGGCGAGCGTGTGGAACATGCCCGACTCGAACATCCGCTCGAACACCAGCGAGTCGACGATGCGATCCTGAAGACTGTCGAGGCGCAGCAGCCGGTGCAGCTCCACGTACTGCATGAAATCGGGGATGTACGTGTGATAGGTCTCCACTATCGGGAGCCGCATCATGCGGGCGGTCGCAAGACCCACCACGCCCACCGAAAGGGGTGTGTGGATATGCACGATATCGGGGTCGAAACGCCGGAGCGTCGCCGCGACCGAGGCCATCGACGGGAGCGCGAGACGTGTCGCGCGGTTCGATGAGACGCTGAGACTCCTGTAGCGCTTGATCTGCACGTGCGGCACAACGTGCAGGATCGGTCTGCGGTACTTGGGGCAGATGATGAGCACCTGATGGCCCCTGGCGCCGAGTAGGCGGGAGTGAGAATCGATGCTCGTGACCGCGCCGTTGACCTCGGGCAGATATGTGTCGGTGAACACCGCTATCCGCATCGATGCGTCACCAGCCTAGGTGCGGGGAGCCGCTCCGGCGCCGTCCGCGAAGTACCCGCCGAACGCCGTCGGCAGCGAGTCAGGATCTCGACCTTCTGTGGCGGCTGAGAAGTCGTGGGAATCGAAGGTGTTCCAGAACAGCACACGGGCATCCGCGAGATCCCCTGTGGCGGCATCCGCCATCAGCGCCGCGAACGCCCGTCCTGTGTACGTGGCGTCAAGGACCAGCCCGGCCGTGCGGCCGAGTCCGATCGCCTTGGTGGCGGCCTTAAGAGGCTCTCCATACCCGTCGCCGTAGAACCCTTCCAGCAAACGCGCCTTCGGTTCGATCTCAACGGTGCAGCCGCACGAGCCATCCATCGCGCATACGAGATCCTGCACCTCGCCGATGAGCGAATCGAGGCCCTGCTGAGAGGCCACATCCGGCGGGGTGACGCGCACCGCCCGCACCTCCGCCTCACAGCCACCCGCCGCCAGGCCGACAGCGATACCGGCTGCGGTCCCCATCGAGCCCGCTGCCACATAGACCAGATCCGGCTCAGGCAGTTCGCCCTGGAATGCCTGCATCACGAGCTCCAGCCCGGCGTCGATCATCCCGGTGACCGAGAGCGCATTGGTGCCGCCGTACGGGATCACATACGGAGCCACACCAGCTTCTGCCGTGCGCTTGGCCACGTGCGCGGCAGCGGCGCTCGCCGCCTCCCCGGCATCAGCAGCGTGATGAAGGCGCGCGCCGAACACGTCGTCGAGCAGGAGGTTGCGGCGGACGTGGTCGAAAGCGGGCTGCGGCGTGAGGAACAGGTCCACGGACAGCCCCAGCCGTTTGCCGTAGACGGCTGTGGCGAGAGCGTGGTTCGAGCCCGCGGCCCCGAAAGTCATGACCTCTTTCGCGCCTGTACGGAGCGCGTCGGCCAGAAGGACCTCCAGCTTGCGGACCTTGTTGCCGCCGTAGATCTCGCCCGAGAGGTCGTCGCGCTTGACCCACAGCTCGCCCACGCCCAGGCGCGCCGCAAGCTCGTCGTGCCGCTCCACGGGCGTAGGGAACGTGCCAAGTGGCACGTGCGGCAACGACTCCCGCAGCGCGGGGCAGCGGGAGAAGAGCGGGTGCGCGCTCGGGCCGGAGAGGATCGTCATCGTTTCTCCGCGAATCCGACCACGACCCACGTCCCCGAGCGCTGGTCGGCTCTGAGCGTGATGATTCCCATCCGCTCCGCGTCCTGCAGGAACTCGGAGAACGACCTGTACCCGTAGCTCGACTCGGAGAACTGCGGCTGCTTGCGGCGCATGGTGTCCTTGACCATCGAGGCGAGCATGACATCCTTGTTCTCGCGCTGCAGCGCCTGGACCGCCTCGATCATGAGGTTCATCGCTGGGCGCTTCGTCCGCGGGATGTCAGCAACAGGGACCGGCGGCTTGGCGGGACCTTTCACGATATCCTCGTAGTAGATGAACTCATCGCAGCTGGCGGCGAGCAGATCGCTCGTGGAGTCCTTGATGCCGAGACCGATCACACTCTTGCCGTTCTCCTTGAGCTTGGAGACGAGCGGCGTGAAGTCGGAGTCGCCCGACACGATCACGAACGTGTCGATATGCTCCTTGCTGTAGCACATGTCCATCGCATCCACGCAGAGTTGTATGTCCGCATGGTTCTTGCCGGTCTTCCCTCTCTCGGGGATCTCCATCATCTGGATCCCCGAGTCGTGCATGACCTCGCGGTACGAGTTGAAGCGCCCCCAGTCCGCATAGGCGCGCTTGACGATGACCTTGCCCTTCTCCACCAGCCGCTCGAGAACCAGCTTGATGTCGAAGGCGTCAGTCGTCTTCTTCACGCGGGACGTCCGTCCCGAAGACGGCTTGCCGGACGGACGCTCTATGCCGAGCGCCAGGTTCTCGAAGTCGATCAAGACTGCGAGCGAGTGTGATTCATCGGCCATGGAGGCACGACCTTCCCCTCAGGATCCAACGTGCACCCCAATCATGCCACACACGCGGCCGGGCAGGACATGGCGAAGACGAAGCGCCCCCCGTTGGTGTCACCCGCACACGCTGATGGGCGGCCCCGGTGGGACCGCCCATCATCAGTGCCACGCGTAGCGCCAGAGGACGGCGCGGATCCGTCACGCGTTACAGCGTCGTGGCGCAGGAGCCGTCACGCAGACCCATGCCACCCTGGCCGCCGCCGGAGCCCATGCCGCCACGGCCACCCTGACCGCCGCCCATGCCGCCGCCCAGGCCGGCCCATTCGGGACGACCGGTCTCATCGGTGGTCACGCGGTCGCTCAGGCGCTCGGTCATCCGGTCGTAGGCCAGGTCGGCCCGCTCCTGGGGGATCGTGCCGTCAGCGACCTTCGCGTCGAGGATCGCCTTGCGCTCATCGAGCGCCTTGGCGATAATGTCTTCGGTGGCAACGCCGTTGGCTTCAGCGATATCGGCCACCGAAGTGCCTTCCGCGCGCTCAGCCTGGACATCCTCGACCGAAAGCCCGGTGAGGTCGGCCACGATATCGATGAGCCTGGCGCCCGCGTCACGGATGGACTGCCCCATCCTCGCCCCGGCGCACACGACCGGACTCGTGCTCTCAGTGTCGGTCGCGGCATACGAGACGCCGACGCTGCCCAGTACGAGCCCGGCCGTCAGGCCGAGCGCGACGAGTGCGAGTGTCTTACCCTTCTTCACAGTGCACACCTCCTACGGTGTTCTCGATCATACGGCACGGCATCGGTTGATGCCTTACAGTGATGAGTATCACCGGAGGGTTTGAAGAAGATGTGAACGCGAAGCGCGCCTCACGTGAACATCGCGCAGACAGGCACGGCGCCACAGACCTGCGCCCACGACAAGGATACCCTTCGACGGTGTGCGCACCACTCCGGTGGTGCATAATCTGAGTACTGTTCCGCATAATGATTGGAGCCGAGATGTCCGAACGACGCATCGTGATCATGGGGGCCGCGGGACGCGACTTCCACGACTTCCTCGTCCGGTACCGCGACGATGAGACCGTACGCGTGGTGGCGTTCACCGCGACACAGATCCCGGGCATCGACTCTCGGACCTTCCCCGCAGACCTCGCCGGACCCCGGTACCCCGACGGCATCCGGATAGTCCCAGAGAGCCGCCTGCTCGACCTGATCGCGGAAGAGGACGTTGACGAGGTGGTCTTCGCCTACAGCGACGTGAGCCACGAGTACGTCATGCATCACGCCCAGGCGGTCGTAGCCGCGGGGGCGGACTTCACCCTTCTTGGCGCGGAACCGACGATGATCGCCTCCACCAAGCCTGTCATCTCCGTGTGCGCCGTCCGTACCGGCGTGGGCAAGAGCGGCATCAGCCGTCACCTCTTCAAGCTGCTCCGTGAACGCGGCCTCAAGGCCGTGGATATCCGACACCCCATGCCATACCGCGACCTCACCGCCATGGCGGTGGAGCGCTACGCCTCACTCGAGGACCTCGATCGGCTCGGCTGCACCATCGAGGAGCGCGAGGAGTACGAACCGCTCATCGAGGAGGGCGCCGTGGTGATGGCGGGCGTCGACTATGAGCGCATCCTGCGTGAGGCCGAGAAAGAGGCGGATGTGATCGTCTGGGATGGAGGGAACAACGACCTCCCCTTCTACCGCTCAGACCTTGAGATCGTCGCACTCGACCCTCACCGGGCCGGCCACGAGCGCCTATACCATCCCGGGGAGGCCAATTTCCTGCGCGCCACGGTGCTCGTGATCAACAAGGTCGACAGCGCCGATCCCGACGACGTGGCCGCCGTGCGGGCAGCTGCGCTCGAGCACAACCCCACCGCGATAGTGATAGAGACCGACTCGGTGATCGACGTGGACACCTCCGCGCTTGAGGGTAAGAGCGTGCTCGTGATCGAGGACGGTCCCACCGTGACCCACGGCGGCATGCCCTACGGCGCTGGCGCGGTAGCCGCCAGGCGCGCCGGCGCAGCCGAGCTCGTGGACCCGCGGCCGTTCGCCGTGCGCAGCATCAAGGCCACACTCGACAAGTTCCCGCACCTTACCGAGGTGCTTCCCGCGATGGGCTACTCGAAAGACCAGCTCGCCGATCTCGAAACAACGGTACAGGCCTGCGATGCCGACGTCGTGCTTGTGGCCACCCCGGTCGACCTCTCCCGCCTGCTGGACCTGGGCAAGCCCGCCGTCCGCGCTCGATACAGTATCGCCGAGCGGGGCACGAGCCTCCCCCTTTCGCATGTCATCGAGATGTTCTGCACGAAATTCAGCCTCAAGACGAAGCCGATGGTGCGCTGACACACGCGTTGCATCGACTCCACGAACGGCCGGCACATGCCGGCCGTTCGTGTGCTGTCAGGGCGCTATCACGTCCTCGAGCCATGCGAGCATCGTCGGCGTAAGGGACGATGTGCCGAAGAACACCCTCAGGAGATCCGAGTGGTGACCCTTCGGGTCGGCTGCGAAGACAGCATGGTCCCCCTCGGCACCGTTGGCACGCAACACGAACGAGGCGGCCACCTCCACGGGCACGAGCGGATCGCGGGAGCCATGAAGAGCAAGCACGGGGATCACGGGTCCGCCATGCACGAACCGGGCAGGATCGGCTTGCTCCCATCCGTCCTCCCCGCCCATGAGGTCCCGCACAAGAAGGCAGGCCGAGCGGTCGGGACACAGCACCTCGAGGTCAAGGACGCCGCTCACGGCGAGGACACCCGACAGCGGCAGGTCACCCGCTCCGCGGAGCCGCCGGGTCTCCAGGTCGAAGGCGGCCAGCGCGGCAAGATGCGCACCAGCCGACTGGCCGGCGAGCACCACGGCTCCCGGCGGGAGGCCGGCCTCCTTGAGATGACGCACCGCCTCAGCCATCCCGTCCACCGTATCGTGCAGCTGTGCGGGGAACACCGAGCCAGGGAGGAGGCGGTACCCGCCGAGCGCGGTGACATAGCCGTTACGCGCGAGGAATCTGCCCACGGCCCTGAAGTCGCCCGGGGAGCCATGCCGCCAGCTTCCGCCGTGCAAGAAGTAGACGAGCGGCGCACCGGGACGGACGTTCTGAGGGCACACGAGCAGGACATGCTGCTCCGCCGAAGGGCCGAACGACAGCATCTCCTCCGTGAAGGCGGAAGCCGCCCCGGAGCCGCGAGCCCTGAGCTCCGCGTACAGCAGCGGGAGCGAGAGCCGTTCCGCGATCTCCCACGCCCGGGAAGCCACCCTGCCTACGCCTCCCCCCAGAACACCACCGCGAGCATGCCCGGTCCGGTATGCGCGCCGATCACAGGACCTGTCTGCATGGTCATGATGTCGGCGACATCAACGCGTTCCTCGATCAGCGCTTTCAGCCGATCGGCGTCGTCGGGGACGTCGGCGTGCGCCACCGCGATCGTCTGCGATGACGGGTCGGCCGCCCGCTCGGCAACGAGGTCGGCGAGCGCGCGCATCGACTTTGCCCTACCACGAATCGACCGTTTGAGTTCGAGACGCCCATCGCTCGTCACGTGCAGAAGCGGCTTCACGTCGAGCAGCGTGCCGGCAGCGGCAACCGCCCCGTTGAGCCGGCCTCCGCGTCGCAGGGTCTCCAGGTCGTCCACGATGAACCACCCGTTGAGGCGGCGCCGCTGTTCGGCGATCCATACCTCGAGAGCGTCGAAGTCCATGCCGTCGCGCCAGCGCCTGGCGGCCTCATACACGAGCAGGCCCTCCGCCACCGCGGCCGCCTTGGTGTCCACGAGCCTGATGTCCGCATCGGGATACTGCTCCAGTACCTCCCGGCGCGCCACCCAGGCAGTGTCGAAGGTGCCCGAAAGCGCCGAGGAGAAGCCAAGGTACATGATAGGCTCTCCGACCGCGGCATACCGGGTGAAAACATCGATGAACGTCTGGCGCGGCACCTGGATCGTGGTGGGGTGCTCTCCCGCCCGCATGGCTGCATAGAACTCGCCGTGCGACTGGGTGCGCCCGAAGTCGTCCCGGAGCTCGACCCCTCCGAACGTGTACGGGAAGTGAAGGACCTCCACGCCGAGTTCCTCGACGAGTCCGGCCGGCAGGTCCGAGCAGGTATCGATGAGTAACATGGAATGCTCCCCACAGCGTGTTGGCGCAGTCCACCCCTGGAACCGCGCACGGCACATGCATGACTCAGTCCTACTTGTGCATCAGGTCATTCGTATAGTAGACGACTCCTACCGTACCCGGACCCACATGCGTGCCGATCACCGGGCCGATGTCGATGAGGTCGACCGGTCTGTCGGCGACTTCAGCGATGCGATCCGCGAACCGCTGTCCGGCAGCCGGGTCGTTGATGTGATGCACACAGACGCCACCCAGACCGCCCTTCTCGCGGATGTCGCTCGCGAACGTGTCCACGATCAGGTCGTGCGCCTTCTGTACGGTACGCACCTTGGCGAAGGTGTCGGTGACCCCGTCCACCACCGTGAGGATCGGCTTGATCTGCAGCAGCGTTGCGAGCAACGACTGCGCATTCCCTATCCTGCCCCCGCGACGCAGGTATTCGAGCGTGAGGGGCGTGAAGAGGAATCTCGTGTGAAGCGTGCGCTCGCGAGCCGCTTCCACAACCTCGGCGGCGTTCCCGCCGTCGGCAGCCTTCTCGGCTGCCGCGAGCACCGCGTATCCGAGCTCCATGCAGTTGCTCATCCCGTCCACCACCTCGATCCGGGCGTCGGGATACCGCTCAAGGACCATGTCACGCGCGAGCAGCGCCGTGGAGTACGTACCGCTCATGCGCTCCGAGATGAAGACGCCTACCACCGCATGGCCTGCGGCCACACGCTCCTCCATCATGTCCACGACATCCTGCACCACTGGCTGCGACGTCGTCGGAAATGAGTCGGAGGCGGCGAGCGCCTCGTAGAAGGCCGAGCAGTCGTCGGGGTCGTCGGCGTACGTCACGCCATCGAGCAGCGACGAGAGCGTCGTGACACCGATGTCGAGCGACTCGCGCTGCACGCGCGGGATGTACGATGTGCTGTCAGTGATCACCTTGACGTCCACGAGCGGCTCCTCCCCGGAACAGCGGGACCCTGCCCGCACAGACTACCACGTACGTACGCACGCGCACGCGACGGCTCCCCGCCGGCTATCCGGCAGGGAGCCGTGTGGTGCAATCGAAGACGCTTCGCCGGACCTAGGGCACCGAGACGCCGTCGATCTTGAACAGGAAGCTGAGGCGCCCCACGGCGCCATCGGGTGACCCCAGGAACGACGTGTAGCCGTCTGCCGCACGCTTCATGGCGTTGGTGAGCGCTTCGCCCTCCCTCGCCTCGGCGATACCGTCACCGAGGCCGGTGCCCATCTCATCGAGCGCCCCGACCGTCGTATCGATCCCCGGCAGCTCGGAACCTTCCACCGTCCCGCCATCGGCCAGCGCGCTCAGGACAGACTGCAGCTCGGCCATCATCGCTGGCACCTCGTCGAGCATCTCGAACTGGTCGGACGAGCCGACGAACCCCGCTGCGGCCTGACCGATGCCGTCGGCCAGCCCGGCAAGGCCGTCCCTGGTGGCCTCCAGGCCCGGCATCACCGGCGCGGGTCCGGCGCCGTCGGGGTCGCCGCCATCGCGCAAGACGATCAACGCGCCTTTCATCCGCTCGAATGCTCCGGGGACCGCGCTCAGCGACCCCGCCTGTGCCTCCAGGGCTTCAAGTCCTTGCCGCAGGCCGGTGAGTCCGTCACGGATCTGCGCGAGGGAGTCGCGCGTATCGCGAAGTCCGGGCATCGCTGGCTGTGGCCCCGGGCCGTCCGGGTCGCCGCCGTCGAGCAGGACGCCCAGCAGGTGGTCCTGCGCGCCGAGCCCGCTCGCAAGGCTCGCGAAGTCGCCGGACGCGGCGAGCGCCGTGGCGTCGGTGCTGTACGCGCCATACTCGGCTGCGTATCCCGATGCCTCGGCCAGCAGAGCGGCATTGGAAGCCTTCACCGACTCGGCCAGTGCGATCTGACCATCGAGCAGCGTCACGAGACCGGCGGTGCCCGTCTCGAGTTGTGACGCGGCCGCCCGCATGTCCGAGATCGCCACGCCCAGCTGACCGAGCTGGTCGAACTGCGACGTATCGATCGACCCGATCACACCGTCGAGGTAGGCATACTGACCGGCCGAGAGCCGCGCGAGACCTTCCGCGCCAACGGTCAGCTCATCGAGCCCGGTCCGGAGCGCGCTCAGGCCGTCGGCAGCGCCCGTCATCGACGAGAGGTCGTACGCGGCCAGCTCGCCGCTGATGCGTTGTGCCACCGTGCGGTGCCCCGACGACAGCTCCTCCAGAAGCGACAACGAGTCGCGCAGCTGCACGAGCTCATCGACCATGGAGAAATCCGGCGAGGCGGAGAGCGTGGGGAACACCGAGACGATCGTGGGCGCCAACTCGATGTCGCGCGCGTCCATCTCGATTGCCACCGAAGCCTCGGGCATCGGCATCATCGGGATGGCGTACGTCATCGTCTGACCCGCGATGGCGAGCTGAGACCCCTCCGGGGGCACGACACCTGTCATGCGCGTGCCGTCGAGTTCGAGTTGCGGGATACACAGGAGCGGCACGGTATAGGTGACCTCGGACGACGCCGGGGCGCCTTCGGCATCCAGGTACTCGACGACCTCGGTGCGCTCGAGACGGTTCACGACCTCGAACTCGATGCGGAGACGGCCGCTCTTGCCCGCGATCTCATCAGGCGCCATCTCCTCACCATCGAGGACATAGGTGACGGAGATATCGATCGGCAGAGGAGCGTCGGTCTCGGCGCGGTAGAAGAAGTCGCCGTATCCGTCCACGTCCACCGTGGCGGCCACGGTGTCACCGCTCTTCACGGGGTCGAAGCCATCGGTGAGCGACTCTATCGCGCCAGCGCCCGGCGCAGGATCGGCGATCTCGAACGTGCCGTGTCCTTCCACTTGCAGCCAATCGACGACGACGGTGGTCTGCGGCGTGCCGGACGCGTCGGCGACCACGTACACCGTCTCGTTGTCCACCAGCGAATCAGGAGCGCCCGGCGCCGGAGCTGATGAGGCTACCGCGGCGGACATCAGCGTCACGGCCGTCAGCACCGCGACGATGGAGGCCCGGCGGGTCACGCGGACGATCTTCAGGGGCTGTGCCATGTGCTACTCACCCTTCACGGTATGACGCGGCCAGCCGATGCTGAGCCGTTCGTACAACGGTTGCCCGACGACAAGGATCGCGGGCAGGATCACCAGCACCACAAAGAAGCTCACCAGCGCTCCGCGGGCGATGAGCATCGTGAGCGACGAGATGATCCCGATGCTCGACATCACCGCGAGCGCGATCGTCGCCGCGAACATCGTGGAAGCGCTCACCAGGATGGACTTGCTCGACTCGGACACGGCGACCGTGATGGCCTCCACCCTGTCCCGCGTACGCTTGAGTTCCTCTTCGTAGCGCGTGGTGATGAGGATCGCGTAATCGACGGTCGCGCCGAGCTGGATGGCTCCGATCGCGAGCGATGAGACGAAGATGAGCTCGCCGCCGCCGAACGCCTCGAAGCCCTGGTTGACGAGGATCGCAAGCTGGATCACCGCCACCAACGCCACCGGGATGGCCACCGACTTGAACGCGATGCCGATGATCACCACGATCGCCACGATCGAGATGAGGTTGATGCGCACGTCGTCGCCCTCGGACACCCGCTCCATGTCGTTCATCAGGACCGACTGCCCCGTGACGTACGACGCGCCCGGCCACTCTGCATCGGAGACGGCACGAACGGCCTCGATCGTCTCGGTGAGCCGCGGGTCGGCCATGCCGTATGAGACGTCCAGCGTGAGGTATGTGTAGCCACCCGAGAAGAAGGACTCCCGCGCCTCCGCTGGCACGAACTCGACGGGGATCCGCGGATCCACCAATGACCCGTACCCGAAGGCCCGTGTGACCCCCTCGATGCCCTCCAGCCGGTCGCTGAGCCGCTCGAGGTCCACCGCACTGCCCGTATCCTCAAGGGCGACGATCATGGTGCCCTCCCGGCCGAATGCCTCCGAGATAGCCTCGTCGGCCTGCACCGACGGCATGTCGTGCGGGAGGCTCGTGTTGAGGTCGTACGTGATGTCTATCTGGGAGTTCGCCCAGAGGGCCGGTACGAAGAGCAGCAGCCCCACTATCGATACGACACCGGCGTGCTTCGCTACGAAGTGGCCGAGTCTGGAGAAGTCGAACGACGGCGTCTTGTGCCGGATCCGGTCTATAAGGGGAAGCGCTGTCAGGATCAGAGCAGGCAGCAGGGTCACCACCGCCACAAGGGTGATGAGGACGCCCCGCGCCAGCGTCACGCCGAGGTCCTCGCCGAAACCGAGGTGCATGACCATGAGCGCCAGGAAGCCCGCGAACGTGGTGATGGCGGCAGCGGAGATCGACTTGAACGTCGTGGCCACCGCGGTGATCATCGCCTCTTCGGGCTCGGAGCGGCGGCGCTCCTCATCGAAGCGGTGGTACAGGAACAGCGCGTAGTCCATGGTGACGGCGAACTGCAGGGCGAAGACGATCACGCCCGTGATGTACGACATCTGCTGACCGAGGTAGTGCGACAGCCCCAGGTTGAGCACCACTGCCGCTCCGATGGTGAGCACGAAGAGGAGCGGCACCACGATCGACGGGATGGTGAGCAGCAACACGATCGTCACGAGCACGAGCGCCGCGAGCGCGAACTTCACCGTGTCCTGGCTCATCACCTCTTCCAGCTCCAACTGCTGGTGCCCGGTAAGCAGTGTGTCGTAGCCGTCCAGCAGGTCGCGGATCTGCCTGATTGCCTCCTTCACGTGCGGGTCGTTCGAGCCGCCGTCGAACGCTACCTGGAGCAGCGTGCCTCCCTCAGCATAGTAGTTCGACACCACCTCTTCGTCGCGGAACTCCGTGGGCTGCGTCACGGGCGCCAGATCGGTGACCCAGTGCACGGCCTTGACGCCCTCGACCCCGCGTATCCGTTCGGCGATCGCATCCACGGTGGCGTCGCTCTCGTCGTACACCATGATCTGCACCATGGTGCCGAGGGCGAACTCCTCGTCCACGATCTCCAGACCCTGCATCGAATCCAGGTCGGCGGGCAGGTACGACATGAGATCGTAGTTGATACGGTTGTTGATCATTCCCCAGATACCGGCGATCACCAGCAGCGCCGTGATCGCCATGACCGTTCTGCGGCCGCGGACGATCGTCTGAGCGATCCTTAGCATGCGCGGATCCCTTCCAGGAACAGACCGGTCATCGACCGGGCACGCTCCTCGATGGACGCTCCGCCGGTCTGGCCGAGGGGCGTATCAAGGACGCGGGCCGTGATCAGTGTGTTGACGAGTGCGAACAGCGCCGTGGCTGCGAGATGTGTGTCCACCGGCCTGAACTCGCCCAACGTCACGCCCTCCTCGATCACCGATTGGAGCCGGTCGATGGTGACGGCGCTGCGCGTGAGCACCTGGCCCGGCGCAGGGCTGCTGACATCCGTGACGCTCCGGACGAGCAGACGCATCAGCGCAGGGTGGCCTTCGAGGAGGGTCATGTAGGAGTGGATGAACGACTGGAGCCGATCGGTGGGATGCCCGTCTGCGCCGAGCGTGCCCACGGCGGTCTCCTCAAGCAGGTGAAGGCCCTCCCTCACCACGCTCTCATAGAGGCTCTCTTTGTCCTTGAAGTGGTAGTACACAAGGCCGGTGGAGATACCGCTGGCGGTAGCGATGTCAGCGATGGACACGCCGTTGTAGCCGCGGTCGGCGAAGAGCTCGCCTGCCGTGCCGAGTATGCGCTCACGTGCGGAGAGACCGTCGAGTGCCATGGATCCCTCCCTGGGGCGAAGGTACTGACTGAAGGTTCAGTCAGTACCTTCGCAGACCGCCTCGGCTCGCGTCAAGGCAAGGTCGGCCCCCAAGGGGTCTCCGCCTCCGCCATACGTCGGCGACGCGGTCACACATACGGAGGCCGGCGCCCTTGCGGGACACCGGCCTCCATGCCCGAGGTCGTACAGCTCACATGTTCTCCGGAGCCGCATCCCCCTCTGTCTCTCCAGCATCACCGGAGCCATCGTCAGGCTCTACGGTGACGCTCGTCTCCACGGTACCGCTCGTCTCCTCGGAGCCGTCCCCGTCATCCGGAAGCGGCGACTCGTCGGGAGCCTCGATACCCAGCCACGACATGAACTTGGCGATGACCCTCTGCAGTCCGGGCGGCAGCGAATCGCGGGTTCCCGCGTCCAGGTCCTCCTGCATCCTCGCGAGGTTGGCCTGGAGGCGGTCGAGCGCGTTCGCGATCCCCGTCCGCTTCATCGACACGGTACCCGAGGCCTCCTGGCTCCGGACCCGCTCCCGATCCTGCACGGTCTCGCCGTCACCGGGGGCTTCCTCCTCGGAGCCGCCCGCGTTGGCGCCGGCCACCGCGCGACCGTTCCCGCGCGGTTCTTCGCCTCGAGCTGCGTCGCTCACATCCTTGCCGCGAGCGCCCTTCTCCTCGACATCGCGGTCCGCCTTCGCAGCCGCAGCCCCTTTGCCGTTCTCGCTCGACGGGACGCCGCCACGCCCAGCCATCGCCGTCGCCGGCAGCAGCATCGCGAAAGCGAGCGACAGAGCGAGCGTCGTCGTCAGTATCCGTTTCATCCGACACCTCCACACAGGTCAGTCCCTCATATGCCCCTGGTGGTGATATCGGCCGCCATGCCCGGGTCCAGAAGCCCGAGATGACGGACGGTGCGCGCGTGACCGATGACACGCGTCAACGACGGGCGGACTCTCAGCGGTGTGCCGCCGTATGCTGCAGCAGCCACGCCATGTTCCGCCCGAGGGTATCCATCGTCCGCATGCCCTCTTCGTCTTCCTCCACGGTTCCCGGAAGTCCGCCGATGCCGAGGTTCCAGTACGTCGACCCCGCGATGATCATCTGGCGTATCAGGAACATGTGCATGATCGAGTCGAATGCGTGCACCGCGCCCGCCCGCCGCTCTGCGACCACCGCGGCGGCGACCTTGCGCTCCAGCATGTCCGGGTTGGCGCCGGCAACGTAGCCCAGACGGTCGATGAGCGCCTTCGTCTCGGCCGACACATCGGCGAAATACACGGGAGAACCCACGATCACACCGTCGGCCTCGTCCACCTTGGCGATGCATTCGTTGATGGCGTCATTGCGCCCGTGACACTGCCGGTCCTTGAGCTCGCGACACTTGAGGCATGCGGTACACCCCTGCGCCTTCTTCCCCGCCAGTTCGATCAGCTCGGTCTCCACACCCTCCGCCTCGAGAGCCGCCAACGCACGCCGGAGCATATGGGCCGTATTGCCGTTCTTGCGCGGACTACCCGCTATCGCGACCACCTTCATCGGTGTCCTCCTTAGATGAGATCCGCCAGAGCTATCGTGTGGGCTCCCGCACTCCGCATCTGTGCGAACGCCCGCTCACTGTCGCCCTCCTGCAACTCAACGGCCCGGCAACCGTCGGTGATCACGGTAACGCCGAAGCCGAGTCCGCACGCGTCGAGCACAGTGGCCTTCACGCAGTAGTCGGTGGCCAGACCCATCACCACGAGATCCTCGGCTCCCCGCTCCTCGAGGAAAGCCGCAAGCCCGGTGTCCTTGCGGTGGTCGTTGTCGAAGAAGGCGCTGTAACTGTCCACCGCGGGGTCCGTGCCCTTGCGTATCACGTGGTCCACACCGCCCACATCGAGTGCCGAGTGGAACGAAGCGCCCGGCATACCCTGGACGCAGTGGTCGGGCCACAGGACCTGTTCCACACCGAACAGGTCCACGGTATCCCCGGCGGTCGCCCCGGGGTGACTGGACGCGAAGCTCCCATGGTCCACGGGATGCCAGTCTTGCGTGGCCACCACGAGCGAGAACCGCCCCATCAACGCGTTCGCCACGGGCACTACCGCATCGCCTTCCGCCACGGGCAACGCGCCAAACGGCATGAAGTCGTTCTGCAGGTCCACAAGCAGCAACGCACGCACGACACTCACCCTCCTAGCGTCCGGGTCCAGAGCCACGGGCCTCGAGTATGAGCGCGGTCTTGCGTTCATAGAGCCCGATCTCCATACCTACCTTGTACACATGTGGATTGAGCAGGCGCACATGGCTCGGGTCGAGCCGGTCCACCTGCTCCCGTGCCCGCTCCCGCGACGACTCGATGGGCGGCACGTCGTGGACGAGCCGCCCCTCCTCGAACACCGGCAACAGCAGCTCCTCGTACGATTCTGAGCCACAGTAGGACGTGCGTCTCGTGGCGTCGGCTGGATCCACCATCACGCACTCGGAATCGGGCGGCGCGAGTTCGTCGTACACCATGTCACCGACGAATCGGCCCTCCCCGTTGGTGAAGCGCCTCACGCCGAGCAATCCCGGCGTCGTCACCTTGGCCGCCTGCTCGGACACCTTGACGCGCGGCTCCCATGTCGCGCCCGGCTCGCGGACCGCCGACAGCTTGTACACCCCGCCCAGCGCGGGCTGGTCGTAGGCGGTCACCAGCTTGGTCCCCACGCCCCATACATCGATCGCCGCACCCTGCTCTTTCAGGCTCTCTATCGTGTGCTCGTCGAGTTCGTTGGAGGCGTAGATCCGCGTGGCGGCGAATCCGCTTGCATCGAGGATCTCCCGCGCCCGGATCGAAAGCCACGCGAGGTCGCCCGAATCGATCCGGATGCCGGCCAGATCGCTGCCAAGCTCACGGAGCCGTTCTCCCGCGATCACGGCGTTCCGGACCCCTTCGAGCGTGTCGTACGTGTCGACGAGCAGGACGGCGTTGTTGGGCATGGCCTCGGCATAGGCCATGAAAGCCTCGATCTCCGAGTCGAACAACATCACCAGGCTGTGCGCGTGGGTGCCGCCCACCGGAATCCCGTACCGCTGCCCGGTAAGGACGTTCGACGTTCCGGCGCAACCGCCGATGTAGGCCGCCCGCCCGGCCGACAGGCCCCCGTCGGGCCCCTGCGCGCGCCGGAGCCCGAACTCGAGCACCGGATCGCCCTCGGCGGCCCTGCACACCCGTGCCGCCTTGGTGGCGATGAGCGTCTGGAAGTTGATGATGTTGAGCAGCGTCGTCTCCACGAGTTGGCACGTGGTGACAGGACCCGTGATGCGCAGCAACGGTTCTCCCGGGAACACCACGGTCCCCTCCGGCACGGCGTGCATGCTCGCGTTGAACCGCATGGAGCCGAGCCACTCCAGGAATCTCGGCGAGAAGAGCGGTCTCCCGTCGTTGCCCGTGAGGGTCGAGAGGTACGCGGTGTCCTCGGCGGTGAACCGCATGCTCTGCAGATACTCGATCGCCTGGGCGAGACCGCACGCGACCGTATAGCCGCCGTCGAAGGGGTTGCCCCGGAAGTAGAGGTGGAAGCACGCCTCCGTGTCGGCCACGCCCGCTTCGCGGTATGCGTGCGCCATCGTGAGCTGGTAGAGGTCCGTGAGCATCGCCGGTGGACCGGTGCGGGCTCCGTGCATCGAGCGCTCCTCCCGTATCGTCCCCCTACGATACGGGAGGCGGCGTTCAGGCGTCCATGCCCATGAAGTCGACGAGATACCGGTCGCCTTCCTTCACGATCTCGAAATCCTCCTGGTACTGGCTGTCGGCCCACTCCTCGGAATCCGATAGCCGCACGAACACGAGGTATGTGCCGTCTTCGGTCTGTGCGGCCTCGGTCATCTGCGCGAACACTATCTCGGCGCCCTGCGCCCGCAGGTAGTCCTCGGGGTGCGCCTCGATGTCGGCCTTGAGCCGGTCGGTCCCCATCGCGGCGAGCGCTTCGAGGTCTCCCGCATACTGCGCCCGCACGAACTCCATAGCGAGCGTCTGGACGGCGGTGTTCACCTCGGCAGGAAGGTCGCCGGGGGTCGTATCGACGATCGGCACCTCCTCCCCGCCGACGGTCTCAAGCCTCACCGTGAGCTCATCGACTTCATCCTGGAGCGCGGCGTTCTCATACTCCAGGCGCTCGATCTCCGAGGCGATCGGCACCGGCAGCTGCCGGGCGAGCGCCGGCACCGTGAGCGCGCTCACCGACGCCACCGCCACGAGCGCCGCGGCAGCGGTTGCGGCACGCCATCCCCAGCCGGCGCGACGCACCTCACGTACAGGCTCGGGTGCCGCGAACCGCTCAACCGGCACGAACGACTCGGCGATGTCCCGCATCCCGCCGATCAGCGTGCGCAGACGCTCGTACTCGGCAGCGCATCCGTCACACGTGGCCAGGTGTGCGGCGACATCGAGCGATTCGCTCTCGGAAAGCTCTCCCGCGATGTACATCTCAAGGGCGTCCATGGCCTCGTGGCAGTTCATCTGCGCACCTCCTGAAGGGTCGGCCGGTCCATCTCGGCACGCATCGCGCCAAGGGCCCGATTGATGCGCGACTTCACCGTACCGGCGGGGCAGCCGAGGACGCGCGCGATGTCCTCCAGCTTCAGGTCGCGGAAGTACCTGAGGGCGAGGACCTCGCGGTGATCCGGGGTCAGCCGCTGGAGCGCCTGCATGAGGTCCATACCGTCTTCGGGCCCGTCCCAGCGGAAAGCGACAGGCTCCGGGGGCTCGGCCACGGGCACCGTCCGGCTGCGTGACCGCAACATCGAGTTGCAGCGGTTCACAAGAATCCGGCTCACCCAGGCGCCGAAGCGGTCCGGGTCACGGAGCGTGCGCAGCTTCGCATGCGCCGTCATGAGCGCGTCCTGCACGGCATCCGCCGCGTCCCATTGCGACCTCGTCATCGCGTACACGGTCGCGTACAGTGTCCGCTCGTGACGTCGTACGAGCAGCGTGAACGCCTGCCCGTCTCCCTGCTGAGCACGGGCCACCAGGTCGTGGTCTTCCACGATCGCCTCCTCTCGGTCACCCTGTTAGATGACCGGGACACCCAGAAGGTTCCCTGTCGACGAACAGCGGGCCTCCGGGATCCGCACGGACTTTGAACGTCACCCATCTGCACGGGTACCCTGTGAGGGACGACGCCAACCACCGGGAGGAACCATGGCCGGGATCTACGACCGCGTGGATCGAACCATAGGCGGCACGCCGCTCATCCGGCTGAGCCGCATCGCGGCCGGACTCCCGGCCAGCGTGGCGGTCAAGCTCGAGTCGCGCAACCCGGGGGGCTCCATCAAGGACCGGATAGCCCGGGCAATGATCGACGACGCCGAGGAGCGCGAGCTCATCGAACCCGGTCGCTCGGTCATCATCGAGCCCACTTCGGGGAACACGGGCGTGGCGCTCGCCATGATCGGAGCCGCGCGCGGGTACCGCGTCATACTCACGATGCCCGAGTCGATGTCCCGCGAGCGGCGGGCGCTGCTCGCAGCGTACGGCGCCGAGCTCGTCCTCACGCCCGCGGCCGAGGGCATGGCGGGCGCGGTGGCCGAGGCCGAGGCGATCGCCGGGCGCACACCCGGCGCCCACCTCACACGGCAGTTCGAGAACCCCGCCGGTCCGGCCGCCCACTACGAGACCACGGGGCCCGAGATCGACGAAGCGCTCGGTGCCCAACGGCTCTTCGCGTTCGTGGCCGGTGTGGGTACCGGAGGGACCGTGACCGGCGCGGGACGCTACCTCCGTGAGCGACGGCCGGGGTGCAGGGTGGTGGCCGTGGAGCCCAGGGAGTCGCCGATCATCACGCAGACCCTCGCCGGACAGCCGCTCCAGCCGGCTTCTCACGGCATCCAGGGCATCGGCGCCAACTTCGTTCCCTCGGTGCTCGATGCCTCTGTGCTCGACTCGGTGGAGACGATCACCACCGGCGACGCCATCTCCATGGCCCGCAGACTCGCGGCCGAGGAAGGTCTCTTAGTGGGCATCTCCACTGGAGCGAACGTCGCTGTCGCGCTGAGACTCGCACGCATGGCGGAGGCTGATGGCATGACAGTCGTGACGGTCGCGCCATCAACCGGGGAGCGGTACCTCTCCACACCGCTGTGGGAAGGGTACGGGGCGTAGTCCCAACGCTCCGCTTCTGGCACATCGGTTGCATATGCATCGCTCAGGATCGTGGACCCGCTTCAGCGAGGGACGATGGTGCATACGGCACAGATGGTACGGCTGCTCACAACGGTGTTCGTTGCCGCTGTGCTTGTGAGCGCCGCCACGCCGGTGTGCGCGATGCCGGATTGTGGCGA
>Ga0209614_1001191_pt1 | contig 20236 bp, 15 predicted proteins | sample BlaSprsedimmetaG_FD_185484 | JGI IMG/M metagenome (GOLD analysis project Ga0209614, IMG submission 185484) | Hot spring sediment bacterial and archeal communities from California, USA to study Microbial Dark Matter (Phase II) - Blank Spring... ... | reverse complement strand
ACGCCGGAAGCCGGGTCGCCAGCGGCGTCTACTTCTACCGGCTCGAATCCGGCGGGCTCTCCCTCACGCGTAAAATGCACCTCGGAAGATGAGCCGGATATTTTTTCTCTTCTTTTTCACATGACCGATGACGCCGGACACGGTTCCGGTGAGAACACAATCCTTGACATTGAAAGTGCAGTGTGATAAATTCCCGAAGGAATATTCAACAGAACATTCCGTTCCGTCCTCCGAAAAGGACAGACCGCGATTGGGTTCACGAAAAACGGGAATGACACCGATGAGAGCGTTGGTCAAGAAGCTCCCCCGGAAAGGGATCTGGATGGAAGAGGTCGCCGCGCCGCGGATCGGCAACAACGACCTGCTCATCAAAATCCGCAAAACGGCCATCTGCGGGACGGATCTCCATATCTACAAATGGGACGAATGGTCTCGGCACACCATCCGGACACCCCGGATCCTCGGCCATGAGTTCGTGGGCGAGGTGGCGGAAAAGGGCCCTGACGTGACCGGATTCGCCGTCGGAGACCGCGTCTCCGGAGAGGGGCACATTGTCTGCGGCATGTGCCGTTCATGCCGCGCCGGGCGGAGGCATCTCTGCACCAACGCCGTAGGCATCGGCGTCAACCGGGACGGATGCTTCGCTGAATATCTCAGCCTGCCGGCTTCCAACGCCTGGCATGTGGATCCCGCCGTGCCGGATGAAATCGCGGCTTACTTCGACCCCTTCGGCAACGCCACGCACGCGACCCTTTCGTTCAACCTGGTGGGCGAGGACGTGCTGATCACGGGCGCGGGCCCCATCGGCATCATGGCCGTCGCCATCGCCCGTCATGTGGGGGCGCGCAATGTGGTGATCACGGACGTCAACGATTACCGGCTCGGGCTGGCCGCACGGATGGGCGCCACGCGGGCGATCAATGTGAACCGTTCGTCGATCCGGGAATGCATGGAAGACCTGAACATGATCGGATTCGATATCGGCCTCGAAATGTCCGGCAACGGGGGGGCGTTCGAATCCATGCTCGAAGCGATGCATCACGGGGGCCGCATCGCCCTGCTCGGCATCCTCCCCGGAAACACCCGGATCGACTGGGACCAGATCATCTTCAAAGGGCTGGAAATCAAAGGCATCTACGGCCGGGAAATCTGGGAAACCTGGTACAAGATGCATACCATGCTGCAGAGCGGTCTGGACATCTCCGGCGTGCTTACCCACAGGCTCCCGTTTGAGGATTATCAGGACGGATTCGAGATCATGACGTCGGGACAATGCGGGAAGGTGATTCTCGAGCTGGACTGAAGGAATCCCGGCCCGAAGGAGGGAAAGCATGTACGGAAGAATCCGGTCCGAACTGACTGAACGGCTGAAAGAAATCCGGGATGCGGGACTGTACAAGCAGGAACGGGTGATCGACGGACCGCAGGGTGCGGAAATTCAAGTGGAAGGCGGCCGGAAAGTCCTTAATTTTTGTGCAAACAATTATCTGGGTCTTTCAAGCCATCCCGGAATCATCGAGGCGGCGCACCGGGCGCTGGACGCCTGGGGCTACGGGATGTCCTCAGTACGGTTCATCTGCGGCACCCAGGCCGTCCATAAAACGCTGGAAAAGAGGATGTCGGCCTTCCTGGGCACGGAAGACACGATCCTCTACGCCGCCTGCTTCGACGCCAACGGCGGGGTGTTCGAGCCCTTCATGGATCAGGACGGTGTGATCCTGACCGACGCGCTGAACCATGCCTCCCTGATCGACGGGATCCGCCTCACGAAAGCCCGGCGGATGATCTACGCGCACGGCGATATGGCGGATCTTGAATCCAACCTCTCAGAATCCATGGACGCGAAGAACCGGCTGATCGCCACGGACGGTGTCTTCTCCATGGACGGAGAAGTGGCGGATCTGAAGTCCATATGCGACCTGGCGGAAAAATACGATGCGCTCGTTCTGGTGGACGACAGCCATGCCACCGGCATACTCGGGAAAACCGGCCGGGGAACCCCGGAATTCTGCGGCGTCGAAGGACGGGTGGACCTGATCACCACGACCTTCGGCAAGGCTCTCGGCGGCGCCTCGGGCGGATGCGTTTCAGGCCGCGGCGAGCTGATCGAATATCTCCGCCAGAAGAGCCGCCCCTACCTGTTTTCCAATACCCTGTCGCCGGTGGTCGCGGGCGCCACCGTCGCGGTACTCGACCTGCTCTCGGGAACCACTTCGCTGAGGGATAAACTGGAAGCAAACACCCGGTATTTCAGGACGGAAATGGTGAAGGCCGGCTTCGATATCAAACCCGGCGTCCATCCCATCGTGCCGATCATGCTGTATGAGGAGAGACTGGCCCACGACATGGCGGACGCATTGCTCGGGGAAGGCATCTACGTGGTCGGATTCAGCCATCCCGTCGTGCCGAAAGGCCGGGCCCGGATCCGGGTGCAGATCTCCGCGGCGCATGAGAGGACGCATCTGGATCGGGCGGTCGGCGCCTTTGTTCGTGTCACGGAAAGATTCGGCGCCGGGGACCGGATCGTTTGAGGGCGTAGACGGAAAAAAGAGATTGTTTTTTGATAAAGCGCTCCGTACATTTGCATCGGAAACATAGCGGCCTCTTTCAGCGGACAATCCGATCAGGACTTTCTTTCACAACCAGGAGGGCGTAATCATGAAGAAAACAGGGATCGTGGTCTTAACCACAGCCGTCATGCTGACCGCCGCGACGGGTGTCCATGCCGGTCCGCTCGGAGCCGCACTGACGCTTCAGGCCGGCTCTCTGGGATTCGGTGTCGAGGTGGTCAAGAATGTCCTCCCCGATCTGAACGCCCGCGTCGGGGGGAATTTCTTCTCTTACGGACTCAATCAGACGAACAAGGATTATGACGTCCAATATGACGCCAAACTCAGGCTGCAATCCTTTTCCCTCCTGGCCGACTGGCACGGACTCCCGGGGGGATTCTTTCTGAGCGCCGGGGCGTACATCAACAACAACCGAATCGAGGCGTCCGGTGTGTCGACCGTCGATTACACCTACGGTGGCAGCGTGTATACGCCCGAGGACCTCGGGGATTTGAAGGTGGATGTGAATTTTTCGAAGATCTCGCCTTATGTGGGACTGGGGCTGGGAAATCCGGTCAAAGAACCGGGACGGATCGGATTCGTACTGAACGTCGGCACCCTGTATCACAATGCGCCGCGGGTGCGCGTGACTGCGACCGGGATGGTCGAACCGACGGCCGAGCAGCAGCCGGACATCGAGAACGACGTGAAGGATTTCCGGTTTTTCCCGGTCGTATCCTTCGGACTCTCATACAGCTTTTAAAAAAGGGGGAACGTCATGAAATCTTATTTACGCAAATATATTTGGCTGGCGATCCCTCTGGGAATCGCGTTGATCTTTTTCTCGACCTGTAACTTCAAGAACCCGACGGACAATCTGAAGCTGATCGTCAATTTTGAGTCGGTCAAGACCACGGTGGCCGTAGATTTTGTGAACAGCAAAACAGGCGCGACCATCGACGACCGGACGATCACGCTCCAGGTCGAAGGAAAGGATCGGGCTATGGCGGTCGACCTGACCAACGAACCGGCCAGCCGGTTTTCGGTCACGGAAGGATTGATCAGTTTCGGCATCCGGGAAGGCGTGACGCCCACGCCCGATTCACCCCTCGAATTGCGTCTGATCGTGAACGCCGCCGGCTATCTGCCGACGAGCCTGCCGGTGGTCATCGATTCGACGGGAAGCCATCCTTTCTCCGTGTTCATGGTCCTGAAATCCGATCCCCCTGAAGGCGTCTCCACCACTTCGGACAATTCCGGACAGGCCGGCAACAACGGCGCCGTCCTCGGCGCGATCGTCGTGAGCACGGACCCGGAACCCGAATCCGGATGCGCGGCGACCGTGACCATCCCCCAGGGTACGATCGTCACGGACGGATCCGGCAATCCCCTCCAGGGCGGGCTCACGGTCGAGGTGACGTATTTCAACAGCCAGACGGAATCTTCTCTCAACAGTTTTCCGGGCGGTTTCTCGGTCAACGTGAGCGCAGATCCGGACGGCAATCCGGGCGAGGGCGTCTTCATTACCGCCGGGTTTATCGTCGTCGAAATCACGGACGCAAACGGACGCAAAGCCTCCTCTTTCGATCCGGAAATCACCCTGACCATTGAAATCGCCCCCGGAACCATCAATCCCGAAACGGATTTGCCCGTAGCTGCGGGGGACATCATCCCGGTCTGGAGTTATGACAATGCCACCGGGGAATGGCAATATGAAGGCCCCGGGGTCGTGACCGGCCCGAACGCCAACGGAAATTTCCAGATTTCCTACCAGACCGGTCATCTGTCGTGGTGGAACCTCGACTGGTGGTGGTGGTGGTGCTCACTGGGCAAACGCATTGTTTTGCAGGGAAAGACAGACTGCGACGGGTGTCTCTGGGTGAACGTCAAAGCGGTTTGGGGCGGATGGACGAGCTGGCGCTATATCTGCGACGACTTCATCCAGTTTTACTATATCGTTCCCAAAAGTCTGCCCGTCGAGATCACGGCCTTTGACCGGTGGGGACGGCGGGTCGGCGGCCCCCTGCGGATCGAGGATCTCTGCGACCTCACCCAGCCCGTGATGAATATCAACATTCAGTCCACGAATACCTACCGGGTCTTCCATATCACGGGCACCTGTCCGAACAAAGACCGCCTCGACATCCGGCCTTCACTGCCCGTGTGGATCCGCGAGGCGGGCACCTCCCGCTGGCGTTATCTGGGGTACGTCCGGAACGGAGTCCTCGAAATCTGCAATTTCGAAGTCCCCAAACGGTATGAAATCAAGACCTTTTACCGGGGCAGATACTACAGCGCCCTGTTCGATTTTTACGCCGATTATTCCGTCTTCGTATCCGGAAACTATGTCACAGCCACGGCCAGCGGCAATCATGTTTATTACAACGTCACGCTGCCGGACAATCTCTGTAACCGGCTGTGACCGGCCATTTCCGGTCGGAATCTTGAATCTCAAACCCCGATCCTGTTGAGGGATCGGGGTTTTACATTCCAGTTAATTGGGGAGGTGCATGTCCCGTTCAAGGATAAAAAGGATCGGCATACTGACCGGGGGAGGCGATTGCCCCGGCCTCAATGCCGTGATACGGGGAGTCGCCAAGGCCGCGATCCGGCGGTCCGGCGCGGAGATGGTGGGAATCCTCGACGGATTCCAGGGGCTGGTGGAACGACGCGTCATTCCCCTGGACTGGGAGGCGGTCTCGGGCATCCTCACCCAGGGAGGCACGATTCTCGGAACCAACAACAAGGCCGACCCGTTCCGGTATCCGGTCCCGGACGGGCAGGGGAAGACCGCCGTCCAGGATGTGTCGGACGCCGTCGTCAAATATATCCGTGAAATCGGGTTGGACATCCTGGTCTGTATCGGCGGCGACGGGACCATGACGATCGCCCACCAGATGAGCCTGAAAGGGATCCCGATCGTGGGCGTCCCCAAAACCATCGACAACGACATCGCCGAGACGGACATCACCTTCGGTTTCAATTCGGCCATGACCACGGCGGCCGAGGCCATCGATAAAATACACTCGACGGCCATGTCGCATCACCGGGTCATGATCGTCGAGGTCATGGGACGGTATGCAGGATGGCTGGCCCTCGAATCCGGTCTCGCGGCCGGAGGCGACGTCATCCTCATCCCGGAAATCCCCTTCCGGATCTCACAAATCGCCGCGGAGGTACGCAGACGCTCGGAACACGGACGGAAATTCAGCATCATCGTGGCGGCCGAAGGAGCGCGGCCCGAGGGCGGCGAAATGATCGTCCGGCGGACGGTCGCGGACAGCCCGGATCCGGTCCGTCTGGGCGGGATCGGCCAGAATGTCGCGGAAGGACTGGAAGAGGCGACCGGACTTGAATGTCGCGTCACCGTGCTCGGCCATCTGCAGCGGGGCGGCGTGCCGACCCCGTTCGACCGGGTCCTTTCGACGCGTTTCGGCGTCAAGGCCGCAGAGCTTTGCGTATCCGGAGCAAGCGGCGTGATGGTGGCCCTGCGCGGCAGAGAAATCATCGCGGTGCCGCTGAGCCGGGTCGACGGAAAGACCCGGACCATCCCACCGGATCACAAACTCATTGAGGTGGCCAGAGAAGTGGGGACCTGCTTCGGGGATTGACGGGTCTTAACGTTTTTCATACGGGATTCATCCGCCCATATGCACGGGACGCAGACAGTTGTGGAACGAAAAGTTCGTGCATCCCGATTTATTTAGTGATGATGCAAAAGAGATTGATGCCGAGTTCTTCCGACTCCACCTCGAGCGACGCGTAGGGGACGTTCGCCTCCTCGCATATGCCGATCAATTCGTGCGCGGAACGATGGATCAGATGCCACTGGCCTACGAGCTCCATGCCTTTCCGGGTCGGATTCAGGGGGCTGAAATTTCCGAAGATGATCTTTCCCCCGTCCCCGAGATATTTCCAGAATTTTCGGATCAGCAGGGTGGCGACCCGGTTTTCGAGGTAGTCGAACAGCCCTGCAGACCAGATCAAATCATATTTCCCGTCACCGCGGAATTTGAAAACGTTCGCGCATTCCAGGGTGACCTGATTCCCGGCTCCGGAGTCCCCGAGCAGAGTTTTCGCATATTCGATGGCCTGCGGTTCGTGATCGATGCAGTGAAAATGGTAGCGTGTCCCGTTGTTGCACAGGGTATAGGCCTCGACAACATCCCGGCAGGAACCGCAACCCAGATCGAGTATGTTGACATGTTTTTTTCCGCCTTCCGCGAGTTCGCGACACTTTTCGATGAAGTATTTCTTCCGGTTTCTGACGGCCCGGGCCGCTTCATAGGTATGAAACATCTCATCGAACAAACGTCCGACCCCCGAATCGGCCGTTTTATGGGTATAAATCCAGTCGATCAGGAGGAAATCACCGGCGTATCCCAGCGGTTTTTTTCGTGTGCGGCGATGTAGAAAACTCGCGTCGATCGGTCCGCAGCTTTCGAAAAAAAGAGCTGAATCCTCCTCGGGCTGATCCGATCGGGAAATCTGATCCGCGATGATGTCGACGTGTTCGAAAAACCGGTCTCTGTAATCCGGAAGCGAATGTTGATCAATCGAATGCAGGAACTTCGAAAATTCGGCGCAGGATTTCCGGATGGTATTCCGCATGGGTCCCCCTAAGACTAAATTGGAATATCATGAAATTCATCAAGAAAATGTGCGGATAATATAACCAACATTCGCATATTTGTCAAGTTTTATCATGTATATCGGCCACACATGACAGGAAATAAAAAAGCCCCGGGAAAAACGTCCCCGGGGCAGGAATCGATTTGATATGGAAATGGCTTTTTTATTCTGTGATCCGCTTCGTTTTCCGCCTGTCCCGCTGCCGGTTCCATGTCACCCAGTCGGATTGCTCTTCGGCATCTTCCAGAGAAAAATCACTTCGTGAAACCACGGCTCCTTTTTTGTCGATCGTGATCTGTTGCATCGCCTGGATGATATAGAACCATTCTTCGACCGTGACCTCCCTGGGTCCGGGAATCTCATACGGTCCGGGGACTTCATGGGGGGCCAGTGACCGTTGCTGAGGAACGAGGGCTTGCGGCCTGTTGCGTATTTTGACCTCCCCCTCATAGACCTTGAGTTGGGTCGTAGTGTCTTCCTTGACCTTCATGCGGAGAACGGTTCCCGTGATAGCTGCGGCGGCGATTGGAGCGGAAATGTCAAACTCCGTCGCGGCCTCGACCTGGTGTATCGAAGCCCAGAGATCGCCCTCTTCGAGATGGATAGCCGTCTGTATCTTCTTTTCCTTGCTCTCTTCGTAGAGTTTGCTGACATGTATCGTCGTCCGCGGTGCGAGCCGGATCACATCGAGCCGGGCCAGATTGAGTTCTGCACGGGATTCTCTGTAGGTCCTGACCCGGTCCCCCGTGAGGATTTCTGTATTCACCGGGGCATCCAGCCAGGTTTCCTCGATCGTGAGGCTTTTCTTGACCTGACCGTCTGTGTATGTGACAATCCCCTTTTTCTCGTCACCAGGCAGACCGAACAGACAAACGGCGGCGATGACCAATAAAACCGCCCCGGCGATCCAAGAAAGACGCGCTTTCATCATGTCCCTCCTACTCCTTCTTCGGGATAATATCGGCTATAGACCAGATCCACCAGCTTGATCGCTTCTCTGGAAAATGGATCCACATCGCGTTTGAACAGTTCATTGTCGATCAGAATCTTGGCTACGCGCCAGCTTTCGGCCTCTTCCAATTTTTCGAGAAGTCCCTGATAACTGTCCTGATCACCATCAAACAGTTTTTTGACAAAAATCTTTTCTGTGCGGTCGTCGATCAGCTCCCGGATCCCGGAGGAAACCGGGGGTTCCGTCTCGGATTTTTGTTTTTTCACGGCCGGCGCAGCCGGTTTTTCCTCTTCTCCACCTTTGGAATCTCTTCGAATGATACGCATCTGACTCGCAGGTTGTTTCTTTCCTGCCGGTGATTCCTGTGTCTTCCCGGGTTCTGTTTCCGCCTCATCTCTCTCTGCCAGTGGAGCGATCACATCATTTTCGGTGGCCGAAGGCATGTCGGGTTCCAGTTCGATGACAGGAAATGCCGGTTCATCCTCGATCATCAACGGCTCTTCACCGATCACATCTTCGAGATCCCATGACTCGGATTCCTGCCCGGCTTCGGTTTCCGACTCCACTTCGGCTTCCGGTTCGGGCAAAGATTCCGTTTCTTTCGTGCTCTCCGCCTCGACTTGAATCTCTTCCCGCGGAACGAGCGGTTTTCCTGAAGCGTTTACCGGACCTTTTGCCGCGTCTTCGGCAAATTCGGCCCGGAGTTCCAGATACCGTTTCAGGGTCAGTTCGAGATCCACGGCGTCAAAATCTTCCTTGCCGAGTTTGAGTTCGATGTCGAGCGCCCGCCTGAAATTCCAGAGATTGCGGTCGGCCAAAAATTCCTGGAGCAAATCTCCGTCGACACGGACCACTTCCTCGCCTTTGGTTTCGGACAGAAAGTCGGTCAGGACGGAGAAATCATGCAATACCACTTTCACGGACTCGCCGTTCATCATCTGATGAAACAGATCCAGGATGATCCGGCTGTATTCATCAGACGCGACGATCGTATGGTTCATCCTGCGGCATTCGCTCAACAGCCGTTCTGCATAGGGCAACAGTTTGGTATAGGGGTCTAGCACACGCTCCATTTGGACCAGTTCCACACGATCCCGTTTCTCGAAGAGCAGGCGCCGCATCGTGTCGGCCGGTTTGATCAGATAATCGAGCCGGAGTACCAGTGCTTCCCGAAGGATATCCTCCACTTCTTTGGCTGGAAACACGGCCGCATCCCTGAGCACCTCGTCAAAACGATGCCTGATTCCGGTCAGATCCTCTGGGCGGAATTCAAAGTGAGGCGTGGTATGGACTGAAAACGGGGATTCGGCCAGCAGATAGTCTTCGACTTTCTGATGGAACAGGGCCTTGATGAACGGGGGGATGGCATTGTCTGAAGAGATCCTTGAAAACCGGGCTTTTGTTTCTGCCCCCAGGATCCGCTTTTTCAGGCTGATGACAAGAACGACGGTTTCATTTTCCCACATGATCTCCACCTTCTTCTAAATATCGAACAAGACACTGGCCTCCCACCACGGTTCGTTTTTCCTGAGGTAAAATCCGTGACGGGTGACCGCCTTGATTTCTTTGCAAACTTCATGCCTTAATTTAGAAGAAGGGAATCCCCCGAGATTCGCAACCAGAAAATACGCAGATACGTCTTTTTCGGTAATATTGGTGCTTTCAACTTGAAATTGTGTGTAAACAACGCTTTCATTTTCCATCAAATACAAAATTTCCCTGAGCCACAGCAATAAAAGTTCGCCGGGAGATTCCGCCTCAAGCCGGATTTTTTTTTCGATTCCAAGAGCCTCATCCGGCTTTTCGACCAGGATCGTCAACATGGCGATCGCCGCCTCTTCAAAAAGTTGAACTTGCGTCTTTGCCCAGACCCGAATACCGAGATCCGACGTATGATTCAATATTTTAAAACCACTGCCCATCGGCCGCATGACCCTTTTCGCCGTCTTTTTTTTGAGGCCGGGAATCGCCGCCAAATTGTTCCCCGTCTGCCATCACCCCGGACGGTTCACCCTATTCCTTCTCCTCCTCCGGACCGGCATCCTTCCCGTTCCCCGGACTCACGGTCCCGCCTTCTTCTCCATCATTTTCACGCACGACCCGCGCCACATCCGCAACACAATCTTCGGGGTTCAGCCGAATCAGACGGACCCCCTGTGTGTTGCGGCCGAGCACCTTGATGTTCTGAATCCATTGCCGGATGACCTGTCCTCTGGCGGTAATCATCAGCAAATCATCAGAATCGATGACATCCATGATGGCGATCATTTTCCCGATCTTTTGGCCCGTCTTCATGGTGATGATTCCCTTGCCTCCCCGGCCGGTGACCCGGTAATCGCCGATGGCGGACCGTTTTCCATATCCCTTGTCTGTCACGACCATGAGCGTGGCTTCCCGCCGTACCACCACCATGCCGATGACCCGGTCGTTTTCCGGCAGCCGGATTCCGCGGACGCCGGCCGCGGTGCGTCCCATGGGCCGGACATCCGATTCATGGAAACGAATGGCCTTCCCATCGGTCGTCGCGAGTACGATATCCTGGCTCCCATCCGTCAGCTTGGCTTCGATCAGCCGGTCTCCCGCGTTGAGCGTGATGGCCGTGATGCCCGTACGTTTGGGGCGGCTGAACGCCATTAAGCTGGTCTTTTTGGTGAGCCCGCGCTCGGTCGCCATGAACAAATTGTGCTCGTCCGAGAAGGTCTTCACGGGAACCACCGCGGAGATGCTCTCTCCCTTCTCCACCTGGATCAGATTGACGATGGCCCGTCCCCTTGAACCGCGTCCGGCCTGGGGAATGGCGTGCACCTTGAGCCAGTAACACTTCCCCTTGTCCGTGAAAAAAAGGATGTATTGATGCGTACTCGCGATGAAAAGGTGCTCGATCGAGTCTTCCTCACCCGTTCCCGCGCCGATGACCCCTTTCCCGCCGCGCAGCTGGCGTTTGTATCCGGACACCGGGAACCGTTTGATATAACCGGAATGGGAAATCGTGATGACCATGTCCTCTTCGGCGATGAAATCCTCCACCGTGAACTCTTCGGTGTTCGCGATAATTTCTGTGCGCCTGGAATCTGCATATTTTTCCCGGACCTCGAGAAGTTCTTCCTTGATCAGCGCCATCTGTTTGTCTTGGCTGGAGAGGATGGAACGCAACTTTTCGATCAGCTTGATGAGTTTGAGGTACTCTTCCTCGATCTTCTTGCGTTCAAGCCCGGTGAGACGCTGGAGCCGCATATCGAGGATGGCTTTGGCCTGGATTTCGGAAAGCCCGAAATTCCGCATCAGTCCGTTCTTGGCGGTTTCCGGATCCCGCGATTTCTTGATCAGCTGGATGATTTCATCGATGTGATCGAGCGCGATCTTGAGGCCTTCGAGGATATGCGCCTGTTTCTCGGCCTTTTCGAGTTCGAACCGGGTGCGCCGCAGGATGATTTCATGCCGGTGGTCGATGAAGTGCTGGAGGAAACTCTTGAGGTCGAGAATTTTCGGGAGTCCCTTGACCAGCGCCAGCATGATGACGCCGAACGTCGTCTGCATCTGGGTGTGCGCGTATAGCTGATTCAAAATGATCTGGGGCTGCGCGTCGCGCTTCAGATCGATCACGACACGCATCCCGTCTCTGTCGGATTCGTCGCGTATGTCCGAAATTCCCTCGATTTTTTTCTCTTTCACGAGCTCCGCGATGGAGGTAATCAGGTTGGCCTTGTTCACCTGGAAGGGGATTTCGGAGACGATGATCGCCTCTTTGCCGCTGCGGCTTTTTTCGAGCGCGGCCCGTGCGCGGACGATGACCTTCCCCCGTCCGGTCATATAGGCATCCCGGATTCCGGAGACGCCATAGATAATGCCGCCGGTCGGAAAATCCGGACCGGTCACATATTGCATCAATGTTTCCGGCCGGAGATCCGGACGGTTGATCAGGGCGACGAGCGCGTCCACGATTTCCCCCAGGTTGTGTGGGGGGATATTGGTCGCCATGCCGACCGCAATGCCCGAAGCCCCGTTGACCAGCAGATTGGGGAAAAGGGACGGCATAACCAAAGGCTCTTGAAGTGAATCGTCGAAGTTGGAGACATAATCGACGGTCTCCTTCTCCAAATCCTGAAGGATGAGCTCTGAAATCGGATTGAGACGCGCCTCGGTATACCGCATGGCCGCGGCCGAATCGCCGTCCACGGATCCGAAATTGCCCTGCCCGTTCACGAGCGGATACCGCAGGGAAAAATTCTGAACCATCCGGACCATCGCGTCATACACCGCCGCGTCGCCGTGGGGATGGTATTTGCCGAGCACGTCCCCGACGATGCGCGCGGACTTCCGGTACGGCCGATTGTAGCGGAGGCCCAGTTCATGCATGCCGTATAGAATACGGCGGTGTACGGGTTTGAGCCCGTCGCGTATATCCGGGATGGCGCGCGCCACGATCACAGACATCGAATAATCGATGTAGGAATTGCGCATCTCGTCTTCGATATAAATCGGAATGATCCGGTCGCGTTTTTCTGCCATACGTCCTTCTTTCGAACCTTTATGCGAACTTTCTCGATGAAATCAAATGCTCAGACATCCAGGTTGCGTACAAATTGTGCGTTGCTTTCGATAAACTCCCGGCGAGGCTCCACCTTGTCCCCCATCAGGATGGAAAAAATCTGGTCGGCCTCGATCGCGTCGTCGATCGTGACCTGCAGGATGGTCCGGGTCTCCGGATTCATGGTGGTCTTCCAGAGTTGTTCGGGATTCATCTCTCCCAGCCCTTTGTAACGCTGGATGGAGACCCCGTCTTTTCCCGTCTTCTTCAAAATCTCCTGGCGTTCATCCTCGTTGAAGGCATACAAATCCTGGCCACCTTTCCGGATGAGGTAAAGCGGCGGCTGGGCGATAAAGACATGTCCCTGCTCGATGAGTTCCCGCATGTAGCGGAAGAAAAACGTGAGCAACAACGTCCGGATGTGGGAACCATCCACATCGGCGTCCGTCATGATGATGATCCGGCCGTATCGCAGCCGGGTGATATCGAACGCATCGCTTCCGATGCTGGTGCCGAGGGCGGACACTATGGTCTGTATCTCGTTGTTCTTGAGGATTTTTTCGATGCTCGCCTTCTCGACGTTAAGGATCTTGCCCCGCAGCGGAAGGATGGCCTGAAACTGACGGTCGCGTCCCTGTTTGGCGGAACCGCCTGCGGAATCACCCTCGACCAGATAGATTTCACAATGCTCGGGATCCTTGATCGAACAGTCTGCCAGTTTTCCGGGCAGGTTGCCCGATTCCAGAACGGATTTACGCCGCGTGAGTTCACGCGCCTTGCGGGCCGCTTCGCGTGATTTGGCCGCCATGAGGGCCTTCTGAACGATTTTCTTGGCGTTGCCCGGGTTCTCTTCGAAGTATTCGGAAAGGGCCTCGCCGGTGACCGATTCCACAATGCCCCGGACCTCCCCGTTGCCCAGTTTGGTTTTCGTCTGCCCTTCGAATTGGGGGTTGCTCAACTTGACGCTGAGTACGGCGGTAAGGCCTTCGCGCGCGTCTTCTCCGGTGAGAGAAGTGTCACCGTTCTTGATCAAATTGTTCTTCTGTGCATAATAATTCAACGTGCGGGTGAGGGAAGTCTTGAAGCCCACTTCATGCGTGCCGCCTTCTGTCGTCGGAATGTTGTTGACGAAGCTGAAGATGTTCTCCTGATAGCTTTCGTTATACTGCAGTGCGATATCCACCACGACACCGTCACGCACCTTTTCAATGACGATGGGTCTTTTAATCAGCGCCGTCCGGTTTGCATCCAGATAATCCACAAACTCCTGCAGACCTCCCTTGGCATGAAACTCTTTTTCATTGTCGTCGCGCAGGTCTTTAAGGTGGATGCGGAGCCCCTTGTTCAGAAAGGCCAGCTCCATCAACCGCTGTCCGAGAATCTCGAATTTGAATTCCGGATTTTTAAAAATCGTGGAGTCCGGCCTGAAAGAGGTCTCCGTGCCGCGCTTGTTTTTGGCCTGGCCGACCACTTTCATGTCGGCCAGAGGAACACCGCATGCATATTCCTGTTCATAAATCCGGTCGTTTCGAAAGACACGTACCCGGCACCACTCACTCAGCGCGTTGGTACACGAGACACCGACGCCGTGCAGACCGCCCGAGACCTTGTAGGAATCACCGTCGAATTTTCCGCCTGCATGAAGCGTGGTCATCACCACCTCGAGTGCGGGCCGTTTCTGAATCTTGTGCATGTCGACCGGAATGCCGCGTCCATTGTCACGGATGGTGATTCCGCCGTCGGTCTCGATGAGCACTTCGATTTTCGTGCAGTGCCCTGCGAGGGCCTCATCCACACTGTTGTCGATGACTTCATAAACGATATGATGCAGCCCGCGCACCCCGGTGTCGCCGATGTACATGGCGGGCCGCTTTCGTACTCCTTCCAGCCCTTTGAGTACGACAATTTTCTGCGCATCATATCTGTCGGGTGCCATAACGATCCTTTAAATTAAAATGATGTCCCTGATCAGGGTTTCGCCGATATGCCGGTTGATTTTCAGGAGCAGCTCCGCCTTATGAAACACCAGCTCGTTCCGCCATGCATCACTTTTCACCCTGACAAACAGGCGATCCCCGGAAATGCGAGTTGGTTCTGTGACGGAGGCGATCTGTGGCCCGACGGCTTCCCCCCACCGGCTGAAAACGGCATATCGTTTAACCGGTGTGGTAATGCCTACTTTTCTAAAATAGTGTTCGAGTATGGTTCCCAGCGATTCCAATCGTTCAGGCGCTCAGTTTGATTGGCATGATCAGCATCAGAAAATCTTCATCTTCCTCCTGCTGAGCGGGAGATACGAGCGCAGCATTGATGGGGCTCTTCAACGAGAAAACCGCATCTTCCGTGTCGACATGTCTTAAAATATCCATCAGGTATTGGGCGTTATAGCCGATTTCCATGGGTTCTTCATGATATTCGACGCCCAGCTCCTCCCGCGCCTCTCCCCCCATATCCGCATCTTCAGAAAAAACCGCCAGTTTGCCTTCTGAGAGAGAAAACCTCACCTGGTGCGTCAGCGCACTCGAAAAGAGGGAGACCCGTTTTACCGTGGAAAGCAGCAGACTCTTGTTGACCGTGAGCGTTTTCTGATTGTCCCGCGGGATAACGCGTTCATAGTCCGGATACTGCCCTTCCACGAGGCGTGTGAAAAGCGTCGTATTCCCGAATGCCAGACTCAGGCCCCGGTCATCCATCCTGAGTTCCGTGGTCCCTTCTTCCGTGAGATGCTTTAACGCGATCTGGACCGCCTTGGGGGGGACGATCATTTTGATGGGTGTTTCGATGGGAGGAAAATTTTTATCGAGAATCTTCGAAAGCCGGTGGCCGTCGGTTGCGACCATGCGAAATTCATCGCCCATGAGCTGAATAAATACCCCCATCAATGCCGGCCGCAACTCGTCCGCGGAAACGGCAAAAATGGTTTTAGTCAGCATGCGCAGCAATTTCTCATTTTTGATCCGCACCGTGTGGTCGTCTTTCAGCGAGGCGATTTCCGGATAGTTGTCTTTGGAAATACCTGATACCTTGTAAAAACCCTGATCGGTGGTGATGGCGATCCGGTTGTTGTCATCCAGCTCGAACTCGATCGGGATATCGGGAAGGGAGCGGATCATCTCGGTCAGCACACGCGCCGGAACCGCCACCGCACCGGTTCGTTCGATGCGCTTGGGCAAGACCCGGGTCGTGACCGAAACCTCCAGATCGGTTCCTGTGATCTGAAGTTCCTTTTCTCCCAGTTCAAAGAGGATGTTTTCCAAAACCGGCGTGGGGGATTTGGAGGGCACGACGCCTGAAACCTTCTGAAGACCATCAAGCAGACTTTTTTGGACGATGGAAAACTTCATGACGCTTCCTCCCTTGAAAAACGCCCGCGTAAAACCATACAAATCAGAATGGATTCACAAAAAACAGACTCATCACAGCGTGGTTTTCGGATTCATTATTATTTTCTCCTCTCCTTGTTTTCAAGGAGAGAATCGAGGTGAGATCGCCTGAATACAATCCGAAAACCAATATATTGACTGAGTATAACAACCCATGCCGGAATGCTTTTCCGGCCGGCTGATCAAACAAAATAGTATACACATTTTTTTAATCATGTTCAAGAAAAATGATGGTTTCCAATTGTTTTTTTCCGTCCCATTTGACATACAAAAAATAATTACTTATCTTTTTGTTGCAATTGTACGCTCTTTGTGATTTTAATCGATTCGAAGGGTCAGTGTTTATGTCCATGAAAACAGGAAAACAATCCCATGCGATACTTCAACAACAAACAAAAGGACCTGGCCGGAAAAATAGATCATGACAGTGTCTGGAGAAACTGGAAAGACTGGAGATGGCAGAAAAAACACGCCATCAGTAATATCCGGGATTTTGAAAGGCTGACGGATATCCGTTTTGCCGACAAAGAAAAAATCGCGCTGAATCAAACCGTCCAAAAGTTTCCGATTTCAATCACACCCTATTATCTCAGCCTGATCGATTTCAAGGATTATCAAAACGATCCGATATTTCTTCAGTGTTTCCCGACCCCCTCGGAACTGATCATGCAGACCTGTGAAATGAAGGATCCCCTGGCCGAAGAAAAGGACAGTCCGGCGCCCCAGATCACGCACCGATATCCGGACCGCGTCCTTTTTCATGTCAGCAATGTCTGCGCCATGTATTGCCGCCACTGTACGCGCAAGAGAAAGGTCGGGGACGAAGATTATATCCCGGAAAAAATGACGTTGAAACAGGGGATCGACTATATCAAAAAGACACCTCAAGTCCGCGATGTGCTCCTTTCGGGCGGCGATCCTTTCATGCTCGGCGATGCATATCTAGATTGGATTCTGACCGAACTCGAAAAAATTCCCCATCTCGAAATCATCCGAATCGGCACACGCATCCCGGTGGTCCTGCCGTTTCGCGTCACCGACTCCCTGATCGAGATGCTCAAGTCACACCGTCCGGTCTGGGTCAACACCCAGTTCAATCATCCCCGCGAGATGACCGAATCCGCCAAGCTGGCCCTGTCGAAAATGGCGGATGCGGGCATCCCCCTCGGCAATCAAGCCGTCCTCCTGGCCGGCGTGAATGATTGCCCGCGGATCATGAAGCGGTTGATGCACAAACTGGTCCAGAATCGGGTCCGGCCCTACTATTTATATCAATGCGATCTATCCGAGGGACTGTCGCATTTCAGAACGCCGGTGGGAAAGGGAATCGAAATCATCGAAAGCCTGATCGGTCACACGAGCGGTTTCGCCGTGCCCACCTATGTGATCGACGCACCCGGCGGGGGCGGCAAAATTCCCGTGATGCCCAATTATCTGATTTCTTGGTCCACCAACAAGGTGGTTCTCAGAAATTTCGAAGGGGTCATCACCACCTATAAGGAACCCGACGCGTATCAGCCGATTTTTTGTGACCGGAACTGCGAAGAGTGTACATTGCAGCTCAAACTGGATGAGGCCGAAGAGACGGTCGCGACCGGAATCGCACGCCTGCTCTCCGATGCCGATGAAGCCGTCACGCTGGTTCCGAAAGACCTGGACCGCTTTGAAAGAAGGAATCGGCATCCGGCGGGAGAGGCCGAATGATCTGGCTCGATTATCTGATCTTCGGTCTGTATTTCGCGACCGTCCTGGGCATCGGTTTTTATTTTTTCCTGAAAAATACGGACCGCGACGATTACTTTGTCGGCAGCCGGAACATAACCGCACCTTACGTAGGCATGTCCCTGGTCGCCACGGATGTGGGCGGCGGATTCTCGATCGGCCTGGGGGGGTTGGGCTTCCTGATCGGGCTATCCGGAAGCTGGCTTCTCTTTACCGGACTGGTGGGCGCCTGGCTGGTGGCCGTGGTGATGATCCCCCGTATCAAGAAACTGGGAGACACCCATCGATTCCTGACTTATCCGGATTTCCTCCGCCTGCGGTACGGCAATACCGTGGCCCTCATCGCGGCGGTCATTTCAGGAATCGGTTATCTGGGATTTACCGGCGCACAAATCCTCGCCGGCGCCAAACTCGCGGCCGGAAGCATCTTCGCGGACTTTACCTTCATGGATCCGCTGCGGTTTTCTCTCTACGTCATGGCGACCGTGATTCTGCTCTATACCGTGCTTGGAGGAATCAAGGCCGTGATCTATACGAATGCGGTTCAGTGGATCATCCTCCTGGGCGGCCTGCTCTGCTTCGGAATCCCCTTTGCGTTGCGGGAAACCGGCGGCTGGCATGCCCTGAAATCCAGCCTGCCACCGGCCCATTTTACGTTGACCAACGTGTCTTTCGTACAGGTGTTCAATTGGTTCATCACCATCGTTCCGGTCTGGTTCGTGGCCATGACCTTGTATCAGCGCGTCTACGCATGCAAAAACACGCGTGAGGCGCGGAAAGCGTTTTTCATCGCCGGTGTGCTGGAATACCCGTTGATGGCCTTTATGGGCGTCTCGCTCGGGCTTCTGGCGCGTGCGGTCTTTCCCGGGGCGGAGGCGGAAATGGCCGTGCCCATGCTGCTACGGGAAGTCTTGCCGGTCGGGGTGACAGGGATCGTCCTGGCGGCCTATTTTTCGGCCGTCATGTCCACGGCGGACAGCTGCCTGATCGCCGCATCGGGAAATCTGGTAAACGATCTCGTGGAACGGATCGGTCGTATCATTTCGTCCCAGAAAACAGCCGTTCGCGTTTCCCAGATCAGCACATTGCTGATCGGCGGCCTGGCCCTGTTGATCGCCTCTGCCTTTGAATCCGTACTCGAAATCATTTTATATGCCTACGCGTTCATGGTTTCAGGCCTGCTGATCCCTACGCTGGGCGCCTATTTCTGGTCGAAAAGCCATCCGGCCGCGGCCCTGGCCGGCATGGTCGGCGGCGGCGGCCTGACCCTCATCCTGATCGTCCGACAGACACCGCTGTGGCTCGGGCTGGACGCGAGTCTTTTCGGCATTTGTTTTTCAGCACTTCTGTTTATCCCCATATCGCTATTGTTCCACCGGGAGGATCAGCATGCCGGATAAACTGGAGAAAATCGGACATTCCCTCGTTCAGCACGGCGATGAAAACCGGCGCGTGTATTTGATCAAACTGGACGAACGGGATATGGACAGGATCATTCCTCATATTGAACGGCTGGCACGGGAAAATCGGTATGAAAAAATCCTGTGTAAAGTCCCGGAATGGGGGCGGGAACGGTTCAAGAAGGGGCATTTCCAGTTGAGGGCCACGATCCCGGGGTTTTATCAGGGAAAGGAACCCGTCTATTTCATGGTGAAATTTCCTGCGCCGAGACGCATGCGCCTGACCGATGAACACAGGCGCAAAATCCAATTCAATCTGGACCTGGCGAAATCCAAAGCTTCCGATACGGCGGTGTCTGAAATTCCCTCCCATTGCACCATACGCCGGTTGAAGGTGTCGGACGCGGATTCCTTGGCCCGCCTGTATGACCGCGTGTATGATTCTTATCCGTTTCCGATCACGGAACCCGCGTATCTCAGAAAGACCATGAAAACACATGTTGACTATTTTGGAATCTTCCTCAAGACGACGTTGATCGCGGCCGCATCCGGAGAGAAAGATCTGGAAGCCGCGAATGCGGAGATGACGGATTTCGCCACCCTGCCCGATTATCGGGGAAAGGGTCTCGCCACGGCCTTGTTATGCCGAATGGAAAGCGAGATGAAAAGGCTGAAAATCAGGACGCTTTATACCATCGCGCGGGCTTTGTCGCCGGGCATGAATATCACGTTCGCACGCTGCGGTTATCACTTTTCCGGCACCCTGATCAACAACACGCAGATCGCCGGGCAAATCGAATCCATGAATGTGTGGTACAAACAGATCGGATAGCCGGACACGCCCTAGACCTTATCTTCCGACATTTACACTTCTGAAGAAACGCCATGGATCGCCCGGGAAGGACATTCATTGTATGAGGGTGATATGACTGCGCAGACGACCGGATCCTAAAAAAACCCTGCACCCCGGTTCGGTAATAAAGAACCGTGTCAGACACGGTGGGTGCTCTCCTGACCGTTTTTTACGTCCACGCTACGGAGGCATGTAATACGCGTTCAGAGTCGGGCTC
>Ga0209614_1001190_pt1 | contig 20238 bp, 16 predicted proteins | sample BlaSprsedimmetaG_FD_185484 | JGI IMG/M metagenome (GOLD analysis project Ga0209614, IMG submission 185484) | Hot spring sediment bacterial and archeal communities from California, USA to study Microbial Dark Matter (Phase II) - Blank Spring... ... | reverse complement strand
CCCGTGGCTGCCCGAGGACTACGGTGGTGCGGGAGGAGATTTTCTCTATACGCTGATCGCCATTGAAGAGGCATCGAAAACCCACTGCAGCGGGTTCGCCTTTCCCCTGCACTCGGACATCATCGTGCCCTACCTCTTCAATTTCGCCAGCGAAGAGCAGAAGCAGCGCTGGCTCCCCGGGTGCGTGACCGGGGATGTCGTGACGGCGATCGCCATGACGGAACCGGGAGCGGGCTCGGACCTTTCCGCCATCCGCACCACGGCGATCAGAAAAAACGGCAGCTACGTGCTCAACGGTCAGAAGACCTTCATCTCGAACGGGATCCTGTGCGACCTCGTGCTGGTGGCGGCGAAGACCGATCCCGGCGCAAATCCCCCCTATATGGGAATATCCCTCATTGCCGTGGAAGACGGAACCCCGGGATTTGAAAAGGGCAGAAATCTCGACAAGATCGGGTTCCACTCCCAGGACACCTCCGAGATGGCCTTCGTCGACTGCGAGGTGCCCTGCGAAAACCTCATCGGACAGGAAGGACAGGGCTTCTACTATCTCATGGAAGAGCTTCAGCAGGAACGACTCGTGTGCGCCATCATCTGCCAGGCGGCAGCGGAAGAGGCCTTGAGGCTCACCATCGACTTCACCAGGAGCAGGGAGGCCTTCGGCAGGCCCATCAGCCGATTCCAGTACATCTCCTTTGAACTCGCCAAGATGGCCACGGAAGTCGAGGTGGGCAGGGCCTTCCTCGAAAGCCTGATTCTCGACCACATGGAGGGGGCAAAAATCGTGAAGAAGGCCTCCATGGCGAAGTACTGGATCGCCGAGATGCTCAACCGCGTGGTGGCACAGTGTGTCCAGTTCCACGGCGGATACGGTTACATGGAGGAATATCCCATCGCACGCATCTTTCGCGACGCCCGGGTGCAGACCATCTACGCAGGGACTTCAGAGGTCATGCTGCTCATCGTATCCCGGCTCCTGGGTCTGTAATGACAACAGATCCCCTGCGCGTGTTCCTGGACCGTACGCCGTGATCAGCAAACAGAACGGAGCATGATGTTGGCACATTCCCGGGTCGGAAAGGAGAACAACCCCATGGCACGGAAGAGCTTTTCAGAACTGCTGGCCGACATGGCCCGCTACAATCCCCGCGGGCTCGCCGTGACCTGCGGGCAAACCAGGATCTCGTGGAAAGACCTGAACACGAGGGTCAACAAACTCGCGGGAGCCTTGAAGCACCTCGGTGTGCACAAGGGCATGCACGTGAACATCATGTTCCACGACTGCCCCGAGTTCATCGAGGTCAACTACGCCCTTCAGAAACTCGGGGCCGTACCGATTCCCATGAACTTCCGATTCGTCGCACGCGAAATCCACTATCAGGTCAGGCACTCCGACTCATCGCTGTTCATCTTTGAAAACCTCTTCGAGGAAGAAGTTCACAAGGCGCTCACCGGGATGGAAACCCCCATGCAGACAATCTGCCTGAGTCGAAACGGCAGTGTACCCCGGGGCATGCTCGACTACCACAGGCTCATGGCTCACTTTCCTCCCCACGAACCCGAGCCGTGCACGGGCGAGAGTGATGTCTGCACGATCTGCTACACCGGGGGAACCACCGGTATGCCCAAGGGGGTGGTGCTCACCTATGGCAACTTCTGGCACCTGGCGGAGACCCTGCTGGGTGATCTCCTGGGACGACTCGCCTCCCATGACGGGGTGAATTTCGGGAGAATCATCTCCCGGCTCCTGCCCGTTCCGGGGATCGAGAAGGGCCTCAACGCGATCATGCGCTCTGGCCGGGTTCGCGAACACCTCTCAACTTCTCTGCCCCGTTCCCTCAGAGACATCACGGGAACCCCTGCAGGCCCCATCCTGGCCCGCCTCTCGGGTGGCCTTGCCATGTACATGAACATGCCCCTGTTCCACATGGCGAACTATCAGCTCCTCGTCATCGGACCCATGTGCGGGATGCCCCGATTCATCCTCAGGGAAGGAATCCACTTCGATCCCAGGGAAGTGCTTGAAACCCTTGAACGGGAACAGCCCCTTGCACTCATCATGGTTCCCACCCAGTGGAAGATGGTCCTCGACTATCCCGAACTCGATCGATACGACCGCAGCTCCGTTCTCGTGGCCATGACCGGGGCCGGTGCCATGCCGGCCGAGCGGAAACGCCAGATCCTCACGGCCTTCCCAAACGCCTTTGTCTTGGATGTCTTCGGCCAGACCGAGATGACTCCTGATACCACCATCAGAATCGATGCCCGCCCTAATCAGATCAAGAACAAGGCCGTGGGTAAACCCCTCTCCGGCATTCGGATCCGCATTGTCGATGAGGATGGCAACGAGCTGCCCCAGGGCCAGACAGGGGAGATCCTCTACCAGAGCGCCACCATCATGAAGGAATACTACGGTGATCAGGAAAAGACCTCTGACGTGATCCGGGACGGGTGGTTCTACTCGGGAGACCTCGGATACTTCGATGAAGACGGAGAGCTCATCGTTGTGGACAGGAAAGGGGAATGCATCAACACCGGTGCGGAAAAGGTGTTTCCCCTCGAGATCGAGGAGATCCTCGCCCACCATGGAAAGGTGGATGCAGTCTGTGTGATCGGGGTGCCAGACGAGACCTGGGGCCATGCCCTCAGGGCGGTGATCGTGCTGAAATCCGGGGAGACGGCACGGGAAGATGAGATCATCGAGTGGTGCAAAGACAAGATGACCGGGTACAAGCGCCCGAAATCCGTTGTCTTTGTGAACGATCTTCCCTTGAGCCCGGTGGGGAAGGTCCTTCGCGCACAGGTGCGGGAACAGTTCGGAGAGGCGTGATTTTTTTGATACTCCGACACTGGAGCGTCTTCTGTGGCGGTGGGATGAACCTGTCATTGTCAGGAGGCAGCGCCCCTTAGCGGGGGCGGTTCGGACACCTCATCGATGAGAGAGTCACCCCACAGTCAAGATCTGATTCTCATGGCAAACAGGTGAAAGAATTGAACCATGCCCCCTGGTGTGGTATGGAAAGGATCCTGAGAACCCGACCCTGAGCAGAGCCGGTGAACCGTGACGGGGAGGGCTCCGGGGAAGATGGTAGGACACCATGCCGATAAATGAACAGCACGCTCACCCCTCGGCAAAACGCCGTGGATTGTACGACGATCGTCTCGATTTCTCGAAGCAGCTCCTGAAATGCACGACCCAGGGGCGTCCAACCATCGACTTTCTCGCGGATACCCTGACGCATGTGCTGAACGTCTCCGGGTGTGACGCCATCGAGCTCTGGCTGAAAGAGGGGAACGAGGTGTTTCGCTGCGAGACATACCGGGATCGGGGTGACTCATCCGATTTTCGGATCATACCGGCGTCTTGGCAAAGTGACACGGAACCGCTCACCTTCCGGGCCAGTGCATATCTCGACAGTCTCGGCATGATCGAACCCCGGGAGGTTCCCGAAGGATCTTTTTACTCGCGCACGACCAACCACAGCGTCTGGTTCCATGATATCAGGCAGCCCCTTCCGCAGGAAGGGATTCCTCCGTTTCTCCCGCTGGTGGAGGATCTGCGTGCCGAAAACAGGTACCGCTCGCTGTTTCTGATCCCGCTCCACTTCGGCGACACACAGATAGGCTGCCTGGTGTGCAAGCACACGAGGAAACTACGCCCCACACGGGAACGAATCGACTATCTGGAGACCATCTCGGCAAAGTTCGAACTCGCCCTTCTCCACCACCTCTCCCAGACAAAGCTGCAGGAACGGGTGAAAGAGCTCACCTGCCTCTCGGGTATCGCCCAGATACGGTCAGTCCGCGAGTTGTCTCTTGATAAGAAGCTCCAGGATATCGTCATGCTGCTGCCCCCGGCCTGGCAGTACCCCTCCCATGCCTGTGCCCGGATCACGGTGGATGGGGTCACGTTCCAGACCCCAGATTTCCAGGAGGGGACCAAGAGGCAGGTTTCCCGCATTCATACCGGTGGCATTGACAGAGGCGCAGCCGAGGTTCATTACCCCGATGACCTGAAGTTCCTCCAGGAAAACCCCTTTCTGGAGGAAGAGCAGAACCTGATCGACAACATCGCCGGCCAGATAGCGCACATGATCGAACACCAGGAGACTGAGCGGGCAAAGGTCGATCTTCAGACTCAGCTCATCCGGGCCGATCGTCTGGCTGCCATCGGTCAGCTCGCTGCCGGGGTTGCTCACGAACTCAATGAGCCTCTGAACACGATCCTCGGCTTTGCCCAGCTGTTGCAAAAAACCCAGGGTATTCCAGGAACCGCGTATACAGATCTGGTGAAAATCACCGAGGCCGCCCTTCATGCCCGTACCATCATCCGGGAACTGCTCATCTTCGCACGGCAGACACCACCGAGTCGGACCAGGTTCAGCCTGAACAGGATCGTCGAAGAAGAACTCCACCTGTTTGAGTCATTGTCCGGCAATTCCGGGGTGGAGATCAAACGCATGCTCGATCCCTGCCTGCCCGATATCGTTGCAGACAAATCCCAGATTCTGCAGGTTCTTTCCAACCTGGTGGTGAATGCCCTCCAGTCAATGCCCCAGGGGGGGGTGCTCACGCTCCAGACAGCCTCCCATGACCAGGCGGTCTGTCTGGTGGTTGAAGATACGGGCACGGGAATGAGTGAAGAAGAGAAGAACAATATTTTCGTGCCGTTCTACACCACGAAGGATATCGGCCAGGGTACGGGCCTGGGTCTCTCGGTGGTGCACGGCATTGTCACATCGCACGGGGGGAACATCCAGGTGGAGAGTGTTGCCGGGCAGGGTACACGCTTCACGGTGACCTTTCCGTGCAGCCTGACTGACCAACCCGGGGAAGGGACGCACCATGACAGCGAGTAAGACACGTATTCTGGTGGTGGACGATGCCCCCACGGCCCTCGATATTGTGGAGCGGAACCTTCTCCAGCGGGGCTACGTTGTGTTCACCGCGCCGAGCGTTGCCGATGCAGTGAAAATCCTGGACAGTTCATCCATAGACATCGTGATCACGGATTACAAAATGCCCAGGATCAGCGGCCTCGACCTCATTCGTCACATCAGGGAAAACTACCTGGAGATCGAGGTGATCATGATCACCGGGTATGCCTCGGTGAAAGGTGCCGTGGAGGCGGTGAAAATGGGGGCGGAGGAATATCTCCCCAAGCCGTTTACCGATGAAGAACTCTTCGGTGCCGTGGAGCGTGTCCTCAACAAACAGGAATTGCGCAAGGTGGTCCTGGGGGAAAAGACCCAAGTCGTGCCGAATTCATACGGCATCATCGGAGAATCACGAGCGATCCACAAGGTGCTCGCGGATATCGAGAAGGCTGCAGCCTCGTCTGCGACCGTGCTCGTGCTGGGAGAGAGCGGAACCGGAAAGGAGCTGGTCGCTCGAGCCATCCATTACAGCAGCAGTCGTGCCTCGGCCCCCTTTGTCCCGGTCAATTGCGGGGCAATCCCGGAAAAGCTCCTGGAGAGCGAACTGTTCGGGTACATGAAAGGCGCCTTTACCGGTGCCACGGAATCGCGTGCAGGGTTCTTCCAGACGGCTGACGGGGGGACCATTTTTCTCGATGAGGTGAGCGAGACGAGCCCCGGAATGCAGGTGAAACTCCTGAGGGTACTCCAGGACAAGCTGGTGAGCATGGTCGGCGCCAGGAGAGCGCAGAAGATCGACGTTCGGATCGTTGCCTCGAGCAACAAGGATCTTCGGACCATGGTGAAAAATGAAATCTTCCGCGAAGACCTGTTTTTCCGGCTCAACGTCATCACCATCACCGTTCCTCCTCTGCGTGAACGGAGAGACGATATCCCGCGCCTCATCTCCCATTTCGCAGCCAAGTTTTCCGAGGACATGGGAAAGCCTGCTCCGTCCTTTTCCGACGAGGTCCTCCAGGTGCTCTTGAACTATACCTGGCCAGGGAATATCCGGGAGCTGGAAAACCTCATCCAGCGGCTCACCATCATGGTGGATGCACCATCCATCGAGGTGCCGGACCTGCCGACCATCATGCGCTTTTCCGCCGGGTCCGAAGATGCTCCGCTGAGATCTTTAGCCGAAGAGGAAGCGGCGTATATCCGCAAGGTCCTGGCCAGCGTGGGCGGCAATAAATCCCGCGCCGCCCAGATCCTCGACATCGACCGCAAGACCCTGAGGGAGAAGATCAGGCAGGCAGACACCCCCCCTGAGTAGGGGTCGGGAAACTGGGGAGAATCTGCCCACTGAAGAGAAATTCCCCAGATTTTCACGGCTTCGAGCCGGCATCTCTGATCCATGCCATCACTGTTCTCCCGGGAAACCTTCTTAAAACATCATCTACTATCAAGCATCTAGATTTCATTTCGTTGTGTCCCGGCCACGGTATGCCCTGCTCGGCCGCCTGGCACATCCCTTGCCAGAAGAGATCATGCAAGGGAGAACCTTATGCAGAGATATACCGACGGATTATGCTCGAACTGCAGATTTTCCGCAGACTGCTCACTTGCGAGGGACTCTCTCGAGAACATCTTTTTCTGCGAGGAGTATTGCGTAGCAGATGCATCCCAGAAGAGCAGGAACGTAAAGGCAGCACCTGTTTCGGAACCGACGGGCGCTCCTGCCAGAACGTCTCGGAACACTGTCTTGCTCCAGGTCCTGGGCTTGTGCAGCAACTGCATTCACCGGAAAACATGCGGTTTTGACAAGCCCGACTCCGGGGTGTGGCACTGTGAAGAGTATGCATGAAGAACGGACAGAGCATCAGAGAAGGACATTCCATCGAAGATCGAGGAAGGAAGCATATGAATCCTGAACACATTGAAAAAATCGTGCAGCGCCACCGGGGTGAGCAGGGAGCGCTTTTTGCGATTCTGGAAGACATCCAGAACCACTGCCACTATCTCCCGGAGGATGCCCTGAGGAAGGTCTCACAGCTCACCGGGGAAAGCCTGGTGGATATCTTCGGGGTTGCGACGTTTTACAAGGCCTTCAGTCTCAAGCCCCGTGGGAACCATCACGTTTCTGTGTGCCTGGGCACAGCCTGTCACGTCCGCTCCGCACCGGGGCTCGTCGATGAGTTCACCCAGCAGCTCGGCATCACGCCCGGAGAGACCACCGGCGACGGTGAATTCACCCTCGAAACGGTCAACTGCCTGGGTGCATGCGCGTTGGGACCAATCGTACTCGTGGACGGGCGGTATTTCTCCAATGTGAAACGTCCCGACGTGAAAAAGATCATCAGCAGGGCCGGCGCCGGCTTCCGGGAAAGCACAGCGGAACGTGCCGGGAGTTCATTTCCGCTGGAGGTGGTGTGTCCCCACTGCCGGAGTGCCCTCCTGGATACGCAGAACCTCATCGAGGATCACCCCGCGATCTCACTGATGGCTTCTTCCAAGGGCACCAGCGGCTGGGTGAGGCTTTCAAGCCTGTTCGGCAGCCGTTGTCACGAGAGCGAGCATGCGTTTGCCGATGACACGCAGCTCTCGTATTCGTGCCCAACGTGCGGCAGAATCCTGACAACTGCGACTCCATGCATCGAGTGTGGTTTTCCCGTGGGAAGCCTGGCCTTTTCGGGGGGTGGCTCACTCCACATCTGCTCCCTGTGGGGCTGCCGAAGCCACCGGATCAGTCTGAACGGACTCGGTTCCCCTGGTGTAGCACACGAAGAAATCGTGACCCGGGTCTGACTCACATGTGCCGCCTGAACTCGATTGAAAATTTCACGGCACTCCAGGAGCGGCTCATTGCCGAGAGTCACCCGGATACCCCCACCATCGTCATCCCTGCCGGCACCTGCGGGCAGGCAAGCGGGGCCCTGAATCTCGTCCTAACTGCCCAGCACGAGATCCTCTCCCGCGGCCTGCAAAACAGGATCCGGCTGAGAGTCACAGGCTGCCACGGCTTCTGCGAGATGGAACCATCGGTGCTCGTCGAACCGAAAGGAACCTTCTACCCAAAGGTTGATCCGGCGGGAATGCGCAGAATCATCGACGCCCTGCTGAGAAACGACGTGGTGCAGGATCTCCTCATGGCAGACGGTTCCTCGGGCAGAAACTACGAGAACCTCGGCGATCTTCCCTTCTTCCGATATCAGAACAGGCTGCTGCTGAGCCAGAACGAGAAGATCGACCCCCTTGAGATCACCGACTACGTCAAGCTCGGCGGGTATGCTGCCTTTGTCAGACTCCTCGAGCACAACGCACCGGGAGAGATCATCGATGAACTGAAACAGTCCGGGCTTCGCGGACGGGGCGGTGCAGGGTTTTCCACGGGCATGAAGTGGGACTTCCTGGCCCGTGAAAAAAACGGCAAGGGGAAATACCTCGTGTGCAATGCCGATGAAGGCGACCCGGGTGCCTACATGGACCGGAGTATTCTCGAAGGAAATCCCCACAGCATCATCGAAGGCATGCTCATCGGCGCTTTGGCCACGGGAGCCGACAAAGGAATTCTCTATGTGCGCACCGAATACCCCCTTGCCATCAAACACCTGGGCACTGCCCTCACACAGGCCAGAAAGTTCGGTCTCCTCGGGACAAACATTCTCAATACGGGCATTAGCTTTGACATTTCCCTGATCAAGGGTGCCGGAGCCTTTGTCTGCGGTGAGGAAACCGCACTCATGCGCTCCATCGAGGGGAGGATGGGTGAGCCGCGACAGCGGCCTCCGTTCCCTGTTCAGAAAGGCATCAGCTCTCTGCCCACGCTCATCAACAATGTAGAGACATGGGCCAATATCCCGGTCATCTTCCGGATCGGTGCCCGTGAGTATGCCTCCACCGGAACAGGAGACACCGGCACCAAGATCTTCAGCCTGGTGGGCAAGATCAAACACACCGGGCTGGTGGAGGTGCCCATGGGTACTCCAGTCAGGGAGCTGATCTACACGATCGGAGGAGGCCCGTCCGGGAAGGTTGGAATTAAAGCCGTGCAGACCGGGGGCCCTTCCGGGGGTTGCATTCCGGCAGAGCTGTTCGACATTCCCATCAGTTACGAGGGGCTCTCCCGTGTCGGATCCATCATGGGTTCGGGCGGGATGATCGTCATGGATGAAAACACCTGCATGATCGACGTGGCCCGGTACTTCATGAAGTTCCTCATGGATGAATCCTGCGGCGCCTGCTACGTGTGCCGCAAGGGAACCCAGCGGATGTTCGAGCTGTTAGATGATATTGCTGCCGGAAAGGGCTCCCTGGAACACCTGGACCTTCTCGAGGAGCTGTCTCTGACGCTCAAGGACGCCTCCATGTGCGGCCTGGGACAGACGGCGCCGAACCCGGTTCTCTCCACCCTGAGGTACTTCAGGAACGAGTATCTCGAACACATCGAGCACAAGCGGTGTCCTGCGGGCGTGTGTAAAGAACTCATCAGCTTCTCCATCAACGAGCTGTGCACCGGGTGCATGGCCTGTGTGAAGGCATGTCCTGAAGGTGCGATCACGGGCGAAAAGAAGCAGCGCCACAGTATCGATCAGGATCTGTGCACCAGGTGCGGCGCCTGCAGGAGCGTCTGCAGGTTCGACGCGGTGGACGTGCAATGAGAAATTCACGACAGGGGAACAGACCATGGTAACAATCACGATAAACGGCCTGGAAGTCAGCGTCGAAGAGGGGATGACCATCCTGGAGGCAGCGCGGTTCTTCGGGTTCCCCATCCCGACCCTGTGCCATCACGAAGGACTCTCGCCCTACGGCGCATGCAGACTCTGCGTCGTTGAAATCGGTGAAGAGCCCAGGACAAAGGTGGTGTCTTCCTGTACCTATCCGGCGGAGAACGGTCTCAAGGTCAGAACGGCCTCCGAGCGGGTGCTGCGGGCCCGCAGGATGATCATCGAACTACTGCTCGCGAGCTGCCCCCAGTCAAAGATCATCCAGGACTTGGCATCCGCACACGGAGTGAGTCATCAGCGCTTCCGGCAGGAGTATGAAGACTGCATCATGTGCGGGCTGTGCGTGCGGATGTGTTCCGAGCAGATGGTGGCCAAGGCCATCGGATTCCGGGGCCGGGGCACGAACCGCAGCATCGGGACTCCCTTCGATGTTCAATCGGATGTGTGTCGTCTCTGCGGCGCCTGCATGTACATCTGTCCGGCCTGCCAGCTCAGGTGTACCTTCAACGAGCCCGAAAAGGCCGTGTGTAATGCGTGTGCGAATTTTCAGCCGCCCTGCATCGAACAGGATCGATTCCATGACATGATGTGTTACATGGACCCGTGCGTCGCCTGTGAACTAGCCAAGACCCCATAAAGGAGAAGACGTATATGGTAATCTCGAGAGTGAATGCTTCAGCAGCCACGCTTACGAAGAACAGGACAGAAGACTCGGTCGTGCCGTCCTCGGGCATGTGCGTGACCTGTGTGGACGGGTGCATCGGCATGTGCGAGATCGGCAAGTCTGCCTACCGGGGGCACGAGGTCATCTATCCCCAGCCCTTCGGCGTCATCACCACGGCCGGGGAAAAACGCTACCCCGTGGACTACTCGCATTTCAATATCATGGGATCCTGCGTGGGCGCCCATGGAATCGAAGCGGACAGCGACAAGGCCATCTTCCCGAACGTGAACCTCACGGTTTCCTTTGGACATGACGGCGGCATCAGGTTCCGCTGTCCCTGGATCATCCCCGGCATCGGCTCCACCGCCATCGCCAAGAACAACTGGGAGGGGCTTGCCATCGGCTCGGCGCTTATGGGCACCGGGCTTACCATCGGTGAAAACGTGGTGGGCATGGACCCCCAGGCAGAGCTCAAGGACGGACGGGTTATGGATACCGTGGACCTCAAGCGGAGGGTGGATCTCTACCGGAGATACCAGCGTGACGGCTATGGGGCCATCATTGTCCAGGCCAATATCGAAGACACGCGCCTGGGTGCCCAGGAATACGCCATCGAGAACCTCGGGGTCGAGTGTGTCGAGCTGAAGTGGGGCCAGGGCGCCAAGAACATCGGCGGCGAGGTCAAGATCCATGACCTGGAAAAGGCTCAGATGCTCTGCAGGAGAGGATACATCGTCCTGCCAGACCCCTTTGACGAGGATGTGATCCGGGCCTTTGAGCGTGGTGCGTTCAAGGAGTTCGAGCGGCATTCCCGGGTAGGCATGGTCACGGAAGAGTCCTTTGCGAAACGGGTCGAGGCGCTCAGGGCTGCCGGAGCACGGTACGTCTTCCTCAAGACAGGGGCATACCGGCCCGCCGACCTCGCCAGGGCCCTGTCGTTCTCCTCGAAGTACGGGATCGACCTCCTCACCGTTGATGGGGCCGGAGGCGGCACGGGCATGAGCCCGTGGAGAATGATGAACGAGTGGGGCGTCCCCCCCGTGGAGCTCCATTCCCTCCTCTACCAGTATGCAGCACACCTGGCCGGAAAAGGAGCGCATGTTCCGGCCCTCGCCCTTGCCGGGGGATTTTCCTTCGAGGATCACATCTTCAAGGGGCTGGCCCTGGGCGCTCCCTATGTGAAGCTCATCGGCATGGCGCGGGGACCCATCTGCGCTGCCATGGTGGGTAAGACCATTGGCCGCACCATCGATGCCTTCCAGGTTCCGGTCTATATCGAGCGGTTCGGCAATTCAAAGGACGAAATCTTTGTCACGGCGTCGTCCCTGCGCAGAGAACTCGGGAAGGAGACGTTCGACTCGCTGCCCACCGGGGCCATCGGGCTCTACACCTATTACGAGCGTCTCTCCCAGGGGCTGCGGCAGATCATGGCAGGGAGCAGGAAGTTCTCCCTCGAGCACATCTGCCGGGATGACATCGCGGCACTCACCCCGGAAGCTGCACGGGTAAGCGGCATCGACTACATCATGGATGTCGATGCACAGGAGGCCTGGAGCATCCTCGATCAGTGATCGGCAGGGTAACTCCCGGAGGGTGTATCAAGAAAGGCACCAGGAAACGGAGATTGAACCATGAATAAAACCATGATTATTCTCGCCCTGGTTCCCCTGTTTGTCACAGGCTCCTTCTTTGCCCACTGGATAACGCTTCTGAAGATACAGACCGCTGCTGAGCGGCTGCCCTACTGCAGAGGTGCATATCTGGCTTTCTCGTTTCAGCTCGTGCTCTACTCCTGGATAGGCTTCCAGGTGACAGGGGTCTCAGGGCCTGCAGCATATCTCGTTCCCCTGGGAATGACCTTCTCCTTTGCCGGGGATGTCTTCAACCTGCAGTTCGACGCGATTGCCCGGAGAATCAAGGAGCCCGTATTCGGCGGGATTATCAGCTTCGCTCTGGCTCAGTTCTTTTACATCGGGGCCATACTCTCCCTGATCGAACCGGGTCTCCTCATCAGTGACGGGTATCTTCTGCCTGTTCTGGCTGCCTTGATCATCGTACCTGCCGTTCTTTTCCGCCTCCGTGTATACAATCCTTCACGGCCCCCTGAAATTATGAGGGGTGCGCTGATTTACGGGTTCATCCTCGGAGGGATGTCGGCACTGGCCATATCAGCAGCCCTTGCAGCCGGTGGCGTGTGGTACTTCGTCGCAGCAGGGGCCTTCTTCTTTCTTCTCTCAGACGCGGTTATGGGAGAGACTACCATATACGGCAGACATCCGGTATTTGAATACCAGGTTCCCTGGGTCACCTATCTGGCTGCACAGGGGCTGATCATCTACGGAACCCTGCTTCTGGCGGGAGGAGCCCGTTAATTCAGTAGAATGCTGCCGGTGAACCTCACGCAAAGGGATACTGGATTACAGGAGGAAAATCTCCGAAGGACAGAGACCTGGATCAAAAGCGCGAACCATTGATGATACTACCTGATTCGAAGTCTTGAATCGTCTATCTATTTTATTGAGACCCTAGTGTATCTAGTATCCTGATATACAGCCTTTGTGCTAATCGTAATCATTCGGCTCTGCAAGAAGGAGATGATATGCCTCACATGCGACTGTCACTCAGAAGGTTATACTGGCTTGTTGCTCTTGGTGTACCACTGATGTTGGCCAGTTCACATCTTGTTTTTGGCGCTGATGTTCCAAGTATATCAATAATAGAAAACACGAACACTGATGTTATTCTACTCCTATCATATGTGTTGTTGGCATTGGGCCTCTCGTTTCTCTGTTCCGTGGCGGAAGCGGTACTCTTGAGCATGACGCCTTCATATATCGAAGCCCAGAAAGAAAGACTTCCTAAACGGGCGGCGCTTCTCAAGCGACTGAAGCTCGATAACGTGGACCGGTCACTTGCAGCCATTTTGACCCTGAACACTATCGCACATACGGTCGGGGCAATCATGGCTGGGGCCAAAGCAACAGTTATATTCGGAAGTGCTTGGTTCGGCTTTTTCTCAGCGGTCATGACGTTGATGATTCTTTTTCTTTCCGAAATCGTTCCTAAAACCCTAGGCGCCATCTACTGGTCCAAACTCGTAGGACCGACTGCGATCTTTATCCTGTGCCTGATCGTGATTCTCTATCCACTTGTATGGCTCTCAGAGAAACTGACGAAATTCATATCACATGGGAAAAACATACACATCTTCAGTCGAGCAGAGTTCCTGGCCATGGCACGTATCGGCGAACAGACAGGGCTCTTAAGCGATAACGAATCTCGAATTATTTTCAATCTGTTCCGGTTCAAAACGTTGAAAGTAACAGATATCATGACGCCAAGGACAGTGGTTGTAGGGCTCCCCGAAGACATGACGATAATGGATGCAATACAACGCATTTCTGCATATCCATTCTCTCGCCTGCCACTCTTTAAGAATGATATCCATGATATAACAGGTTTTGTTCTCAGGGATGACATTTTGCTCATGGAGGCCCAGAATCATGGTGATGAAACTCTTGCATCCATGAAGCGGGATATCTATGCAGTTCCGGAGTCATCGTCGTTGTCAAAATTACTGGTATATCTTCTCGAGCATCATCAGCACATTGCTATAGTAGTCGATGAATATGGAGCAATGAAAGGGCTCGTGACACTCGAAGACCTGTTTGAAACATTACTTGGTATTGAGATCATGGATGAAACGGATGAAGTAGAAGACATGCGGGTTCTGGCCCGTAAGCTGTGGATACAACGGGCCAAGGCTCTCGGTATCGATGTTGAAATTGCAGAGCAGTAGAAAGCCTCATAACGTGCTTGAGGCGCTTCTCCGCTTATATTTCTTCACAGATGATTATGCGGAGCTTCAAAGAAAAGAGTTCGTGCCAGTTCTGACGAGCCAACGTGGAAGGCTTGTCAGCATAGGGGTTTGCAGGCATGTGTAAATTAATTGAAAATCTGTGTAATTCTAATGTGAAAACAACTAATTAGATTGTTATTGCCTCCCGATTTACACTATGTCCTGTCTAGTATCTATTTTCGAGGAGAACCACAATGACCGCATCTATTCCAGTCGAACATCCGCTTGGAGCGCGAGCGAATATCCTTTTGACAAGCGTGTTTGGCCCATATGCCAGGGATGATGAATACGGCAGCCGGAAGATCAATCCCATGGAACTCTACCACAACCAGGTAACCAGGGAGCAGGGCCCGTTTTCCCTGCGCATGTTTCACCGTTCATTCGGATTGATGCTGCTGAAAGAGAATATCGATGCGCCGTGCACCTTGCTGGACTTTCCCGGTCAGGACCGGTTTATTGATGAGATCACCCATAATTCTTATGATGTTGTAGGAATCAGCGCCATCGTGCCCAATATCGGCAAGGTGGCACGGATGTGCGAACTGATCCGCACGTATCTGCCCCAGGCTGCGATCGTTGTGGGAGGCCATATTGCCAACATGCCCGATCTTGCAGACAAGGCTGATGTGGATTATATCTGCAAGGGCGAGGGTGTCCGCTGGTTCAGAAAATTTCTGGGCCTGGATGAAAATGCCCCGGTAAAACATCCGTATGTGTATTCCGGGTTCGGTACCCGCATCCTCGGGATAAACCCGCCTGAAAAGGCAGGGGACACCGCAGCGATGCTGATCCCTTCGGTGGGATGTCCCATGGGGTGTAACTTCTGTTCCACTTCGGCCCTTTTCGGGGGCAAGGGAAAATTCATCAACTTCTTTGAATCAGGTGATGATCTGTTCAGGGTCATGGTCGACATAGAAGAAAAACTCAAGGTGAGTTCTTTCTTTGTCATGGACGAGAACTTTCTTCTGCACCGTAGCCGGGCATTGAGGCTCCTTGAGCTGATGAAGGAGCACAACAAGTCATGGTCTCTGTTTGTGTTCTCCTCAGCCAATGTGTTGAAGTCCTACAGCATCGAGCAGCTGGTCCGCCTCGGCATCTCCTGGGTCTGGATGGGCCTCGAGGGTGAGAACAGCTCCTATGCAAAGCTCAGCGGTGTCAATACGAAAGACCTTGTCCGGGAACTGCAGTCCCATGGTATCCGCGTACTGGGATCAACCATCATCGGCCTGGAGAACCACTGCCCTGAGAACATCGATGAGATCATTGATTATGCAGTGAGCCACGACACGGTCTTCCACCAGTTCATGCTTTACACGCCTGTTCCGGGTACCCCTCTCTACAGGCAGCACCTCGAGGACGGGACTCTTCTGGGTGAGGATGAACGACCTGCTGCGGATAATCACGGCCAGTACCGGTTTAATTACCGTCATGAACACATCAGTCCCGGCGAGGAGACCGAATATCTTCGCAGCGCGTTCAGTCGCGATTTTGAAGTGAACGGGCCTAGTCTCGCCAGGATGATGCGGGTCCTGCTTGCAGGCTGGGAGAGGTATAAAAACCACCCCGATCCCTGCATTCGCCGGCGTTTTCAATGGGAGATACGATCTCTGAAGACCACCTATGCCGCGGCAATATGGGCAATGAAGAGATGGTATAAGGATGAGGCGCAGATGTACGGCACGATCGGATCGATACTGCGCGATATCTACAAGGAATTCGGGTGGAAGACCAGGATAGTTGCCCCGCTTCTGGGGAGGTTTATTCACGCCTCCACAAACAGAGAGCAGAAAAGGCTCGAGACCGGATGGACATATGAGCCTGCAGTGGTTTATAAGAAAAATGACCTTGCCTTGGCTCTGGAGACATCGGCTTGTACGGAAAAGGAACCAGGTGCAGCCACAAAAGGCGTATTCATCGAGCAGGCCGTGCAAAATTGATGAAAAAAACAGGCAGGCCGGGGGCTCCCGGCTCTGCCGCGAATATAGTTCCGGTTGCCCGAAGCGTCATGAGTTATTAATGATAGATCCTTATTTGTCCCATTCATGGATGACTCCAGATAACATATCCTGCACATGGATTTATAAAATCTTCGGCACGGACCAGGCCCGGAGGTGCGAGGCAGTTGCCGGGATTATCCCCGGCAGAGACTATTCGCTCACTCCTTCAAACAGCAGCAGGACCGGGAAGTACCCCTGCATGAATCTTGCGGTGGGGGTGTCGGGCGAAGAACGGGACTTGTCAATGAGAATGGGACACTTTCATTAAACATTTAGTGCCGGGAAAGGCTTTTGGGGATGCTCGGTTCTGCAAGCAGGAGAGCGACCGTCTTCGAGGTCATACTTGTGCCCCGATCGGAATGGATACACAGTTGTGCTAGCTGGACCATCTGTTTCTCGCAGGATTGTTCGATCAACTTTTCTGCCAGCGATCCGGTTTCCCGGGAGGCAACCATCCAGCCGACAACATTTCGACTGAAGATATCGAGGATAACCTAAAGATAAACGTAGGTCCATTTGACCGGTCCTTTGAGTTTTGTTATATCCCAGGACCAGACCTGGTTATGCCCTTGTGCGAGAAGTTCGGGTTTGGTGTATACAGGATGCCTGAGCTGGTTTCTTCTTTCATTGACTTCCTGATGCGCTTCCAGGATCCGGTACATGGTCCTGACCGAACACAGATATGTGCTCTCATCATCCAGCAGGGAGAGTCTCTTGCATATGAGAGAGACCAGCTAGGTCACCACAGCATACTGGTTACTGTTGATGTGTACGGGACATTTGGTTCCGGGCGGAAATAGACAGGCTGTGGATAAACTCGGTGAAGTCTCACCCGATTGCACCCTATACGCACCCATCTCGTCAGCTAGAAGTGAGAGGCAACAGTACCTGTTTGAAATTATAAGTGCGCCCAGCAAGACTCGAACTTGCGACCTTTGGATTCGTAGTCCAACGCTCTATCCAGCTGAGCTATGGGCGCACAGTGATGATTCACGCTTATAAAAGGATTTGCCCAGGGAGTCAATACGTCTGAGCAGAAAAAAAGAGGGACCATCCGGTCCCTCCCCGTTCTGTTCTCCGGCCTGCATCAAGCAGCCGTTATTGGTTCTTTTCCCAGTTCTCGGCCACCCGGATCTTCACCTCGGCATTGCGTGCACGGTTTTCCCAGCGGGAGTATTCAGCGTCTTCCTTCCCGAGAGACTTGAGCTTCGCTTCAGCCTGTTCCAGTTCCTGGGTGATTTCCTGGACATTGATGTCCTCAGCCTGGTCTGCGGCTTCCGCGAGGATGATCACCCGATCTCCGGTGACTTCGGCAAAGCCTCCGCTGACCGCGATATAGATGTCTCTGTCTTCCGTCCGTGCAATGATCTGGCCGGCCCTCAGCGTGGTGAGGAAGGGGGTATGCCCGGTGAGCACTGCAAATTCTCCCATGCTCCCGGGAGCCACTACCTCGGTGACTTTTCGGCTGAGAATCGCCTTTTCCGGGGTAACGACATCGAGCTGCATAAACTGTTCAGCCATGGTGAACTCCCCTTTCCTTTAATCTTCTGCCAGCCTCTTCGCCTTTTCTTCAGCCTCTTCGATGGTTCCCACCATGTAAAAAGACTGCTCGGGCAGGTCGTCCATCTCTCCGGCCACGATCATTTTAAAGCCCCGGATCGTGTCCTTCAGTTCGACGTATTTCCCCGGCATGCCGGTGAACTGCTCGGCAACGCTGAACGACTGTGAGAGGAACCTCTGGATCTTTCTGGCTCGAGACACGACCAGCTTGTCATCCTCTGAGAGCTCGTCCATGCCCAGGATTGCGATGATGTCCTGGAGCTCCTTGTACTTCTGGAGGATCTGCTGCACCTCGCGCGCAACGGTGTAGTGCTCGATGCCCACAATCTGCGGGTCGAGAATACGTGAGGTTGAATCCAGCGGGTCCACCGCGGGGTAGATACCGAGCTCCACGATCTGGCGGGACAGCACCGTGGTGGCATCCAGATGGCTGAAGGTGGTTGCCGGTGCCGGGTCGGTAAGGTCGTCAGCCGGCACGTAGATGGCCTGCACCGAGGTGATGGACCCCTTGGTGGTCGAGGTGATGCGCTCCTGGAGTTCGCCCATGTCGGTACCTAAAGTCGGCTGGTATCCCACGGCGGAAGGCATTCTGCCGAGGAGGGCTGACACTTCCATACCTGCCTGGGTGAACCGGAAGATGTTGTCGATGAAGAGCAGCACGTCCTGGTTCTGCTCGTCGCGGAAATACTCGGCAACGGCAAGTCCGGAGAGCCCGACACGCGCACGCGCCCCCGGCGGCTCGTTCATCTGGCCATAGATCAGGGCCGTCTTGTCGATAACCCCGGATTCCTTCATCTCGAGCCACAGGTCGTTTCCTTCTCTCGTGCGCTCACCCACACCGGCAAACACGGAATATCCACCGTGCTTGAGCGCGATGTTGTGAATCAGCTCCATGATGAACACGGTCTTTCCCACCCCGGCGCCGCCGAAGAGCCCGATCTTGCCGCCCCGCATGTAGGGGGTGAGCAGGTCGATCACCTTGATGCCTGTCACGAAGGATTCAATCGAGGTGCTCTGTTCGGTAAACTCAGGCGGTTCGCGATGAATGGGGTACCGCTTGTCGGTGTCGATGGGGCCGGCCTCGTCGACGGGGTTTCCCACGACGTTCATGATCCTGCCGAGCACCGTGTCTCCCACGGGCACCGTGATGGGCGCGCCGGTGTCTTTGGCCGGCATACCCCTGACCAGACCGTCTGTGGAGTCCATGGCGATGGTCCTCACGGTGCGGTTCCCGAGGTGCTGCGCCACTTCCAGCACCAGGTTGTCCTCCTGGTCCGAGATAAACGGGTTGGTCACGAACAGGGCATTATATATGTCAGGCAAATCTCCCTGGGGGAACTCGACGTCCACCACAGCGCCAATAACCTGTGAAACTCTCCCATTGTGCATACGTCCACTCCTCTCGATTTGATTGCTTGGGTCTTATCCCTTCAAGGCTTCAGCACCGCCCACCACCTCCATGAGCTCGGTGGTGATGGCCTGCTGTCTGGCCCTGTTGTATTTGATGCTCAGCTTCTCGATCATTTCGCCGGCGTTGCCCGACGCACTCTCCATGGCGGTCATCCGCGCCCCGTGCTCCGAGGCTGCAGACTCCAGCAGTGCCCGATAGAAAAAGATCTTCAGGCTCATGGGAAGCAGCGCATCCAGGAGCAGTTCTTCGGAGGGCTCATAGAGGTATTCCACTGTGAGCATCTCCTCGTCGGATTCAATGGGTTCCACCGGGAGAATGACATCTTCGTGGAGAACCTGGCTCATTGCCGAGCGGAACTCGTTGAAGATGATGGTGAGCTCGTCATACTCTTCGTTGATGTAGCCCTTGATGAGGTCGTCTCCGATCTCGGAGGCAAGCTCGTAGGTCGGGGTGCCGATCACGACGGCCTTCCTCTTGGTGAAGGGCTTCCGCTTGAAGAAGTCCACAGCACGTTTGCCCACCAGGACAAGGGAGAGCTCCTCGTATTTACCCTGTTTTGCCTTGATGAACGCCTCCGCCCTCCTGAACAGATTCTGGTTGAATGATCCGCACAATCCCCGGTCAGAGGCAATCACTACGAGCACCCCCCGCTTGGGTTCACGAACCCTCAGCAGCGGATGCATGTCGGGGTTTGTCCTGGTCACCAGAGAGACGATCACCTCGTTGGTCTTGATGGCATAGGGCCGCGCTGCAATGATATCGCTCTGGGCGCGTCTCAGCTTGGCGGCCGCGACCATGCGCATGGCCGAGGTTATCTGCTCCGTCTTCTTGACGGAGTTGATTCGATTCTTCAGGTCCTTTAGGCTCGCCATTGCAACTCCCTATTCTTCAGCCACGAAAATTTTCTTGAACTCGACAATGGCATCCTTGAGGGTCTTTTCCGTATCGGAATCTATGGCCCCGGTCTCCCTGATGGTCTTGAGAATCTCGGCATGCTTATTGTCCATGAACGCAGAGAACTGTTCTTCGAAGCTTCTGATGGCAGAGACAGGATATTCATCGAGGTAGCCATTGGTTCCCACATAGATGATGGCAACCTGCCTCTCGACGGGCATCGGTTTGTACTGGGGCTGCTTGAGCATCTCCATGAGTCGCGCGCCC
>Ga0209614_1001188_pt1 | contig 20244 bp, 17 predicted proteins | sample BlaSprsedimmetaG_FD_185484 | JGI IMG/M metagenome (GOLD analysis project Ga0209614, IMG submission 185484) | Hot spring sediment bacterial and archeal communities from California, USA to study Microbial Dark Matter (Phase II) - Blank Spring... ... | reverse complement strand
CCATTCCCCTGGCTTCATCACAGCCCGTTACCGGACTGGATGCAGGGTTCAGTTCTGAGGTGGTGGCTAGCCGTTCCTCAGGTTGGACTTTCACCAAACTGGATAGCATGGTCTTTCTCGGCGCACTTTGGTTCTTCTCCAAGTTTAGGAACGAACAGAGGAAATAAAAACCCCGCTAGGCATGCTATTTGGCGAAAATGGGCAACAGGAAAGCGTCTTTTCGCTGTCCCTGAAGGGGTTGGTTTTCACACGTTTTGCCGTAGCTGTCTCCATGGATCTATCAGGAGACAACGTGACCAAAGTGTACGTATACCACTCGAGAATATCGTAGAGATCGTTGCTGAGGTCTCACTCAACCCAAAGTTGCCAGATTCTCGTAAAATCCGCGATCCTGCGGTGGGATGAAACTGGCTCTGATCAGGGATTTCACGACGAGAGAACTTCAATCGTGCGTTTCTTCACCGCTCAATCCTATCCTAAATCGGGAGAAGTGCCCTTTCTTTTTTAATGGTGAAGACGAACCACCTGACAGTTACTCGAATCCTGTAAGCACGTATTTAAGCAGTAATGCCCTAGAGATCGTACACAATGATCCCACAGGAGCGCGATAAGAAAGCTGCTTTACTTTCTATTGTTGTATCGGCCTGTCTGGCAGTTGTCAAATACGGTATTGGCATCATCTCGGGAAGTGTTGCCCTGTTAGCCGATGCAATTCACTCGTTTACCGATATTATCAGTTCATTCGGCGTTTTTATCGGCCTGGTGATCTCAAGTCGCAAGCCTACCGAAGAGTTCCCTTACGGCTTTTATAAGATCGAAAATATAGCCAGCCTGTTCCTTGCGCTCGCGATCTTCTATGCGGGCTATGAGATCATCCTCACGTCGGTTGAGCAGTTTGGAACCGCAATCGTAACCAACCTGGGACCGGCACTCCTGGTGGCACTGCTATCGGTTGCGACCGCGCTGATCTTAAGCAGGTATAAGCTCACGGTCGGCCGCGCGATCAATTCGCCCAGCTTGATCGCGGACGGGCAACACACGCGATCAGATGCCTTATCGTCCGTAGCGGTAGTATGGGGATTGGTGGGCTATTATTTTGGGTTCTCGTCTCTTGATTCGATTGCGGGCATCGTCGTCTCAGTGCTCATCTTCCGGGCGGGCTACGAGATCTTCAAGGACTCGGTCAAGGTCTTGCTGGACGCGTCGATCGATTACGATGCGCTGAACCAGATCCGTGAGATCGTGACGAACAATTGCTGTGTCCGGAAGATCACCTCACTGAAAGCGCGGAGCTCCGGCAAGTTTATTTTCATCGAGCTGAAGGTGGAGACGAACCTTAAGGATCTTGAGCGGGCACATCACCTGAGTGAGCAGCTCGAGACGCAGATCAGGACCGCGGTGCAGCATGTGGACCGCGTGCTCATCCACATGGAGCCCGAGCTCAAGGAATATATCCGCTATGCCGTGCCCTGTACCGATAATAACGGGCTGCGCTCGAAGGTCTCGGCACACTTCGGAGAGGCGGCGTACTTCTGCCTCTTTGATATTCGGACGGCGAAGAACGAGCTGACGAAGCTGGAAATCATCAAGAACCCGTACCGCACGCTGGAGAAGCGGAAAGGCATGAAAGCTGCGGAGCTGCTCGTGAGCCAGCGGATCGACAAGCTGCTCAGTAAGGAGAGCATGGCGGAGAAGAGCGCGTTCTACGTACTGGACGATGCGTCTGTGGAGACAGAGACGACGGACGCGGCGACGGTAGAAGAGATCGTGGCATCGCTCATTCGAAGAGCGTGAGCGCGATCATCATCATGAAGATACCGAGCATGATGCCGATATTAGTGAGGTGCTCGCTACCGTAGCGGTTGGCGATAGGGATGAGCTCATCGAAGCAGATGAAGACCATGATACCCGCGACGAGCGCGATCGCGGCGGCGAGAACGAAGGTATTCAGAACGGGCAGGAGAATGAGTATGGCGAGAATCGCGCCGAGCGGTGCGGTCAGCCCGGCGAGGAACGAGTAGAGGCAGGCCTTTTTACGATTGCCGGTCGCGCAGTAGAGCGGTACGGCACAGGCAACGCCTTCGGGAATGTTATGAAGCGCGATGGCGATGGCGATCGGTATGCCCAGTCTGAGATCGGCCAGAGCGACGAGCGCGACGGTCAGGCCTTCCGGGAAGTTATGCAGCCCGATACCGAGCGTGGTCATGAGCCCACCCCGGTAGAGGCGATCGCAGTGCGCATCGACCTGCCCATCAAGGTGTACGTGCGGGATGAAGCGGTCAAGGCCGTGAATCACGAGCATTCCTATAAGGAAAAAGACATTGGCACGAAAGAGCCCGATGTCCACCTTGGCGCTGCAGAAGAGGTCCACGAATGCCACAAAGATCATGACGCCGGTGGCAAAGCCGAGACTGATCGAAAGATAGCGGTTATCCGGCTTGGGAATGAGGTAGGCAATGAGGCTGCCAATGCCCGTGGCGAGCGCGGCGAGCGTGGTAAGCAGGAGCGCCTGATAGATCCCGAGTGTGGTCACCATGGCGTAGGTATATACGGTGCAGGCGGCTAATAAATGTACGCTCTTTTCCGGAAACAGAGGTGGCATGAGGGCGAAAAGGCGAGGTGAAGGAGTTATGGTGAGTGGAGAAAGGAGTGGCGGTATTGGCGATCGGTTCCAGCAGGAGCTGAAGTATCAACGCGGTCATCTGCCCGCCTGGCAGCTTGATTGGAGACGGAAACCAGAGACGTATAAGGAGTACCCCTCGGCGCCACGGGTGGAGCTCGATGAACCTGATCACGCGGGCGGTGCACCGCTGTGGTCGGTTTTAGAAAAGAGACGAAGTGTGCGGCATTTCAGCACCGGGGAGCCGATGACGAAAGCGGAGCTTTCGCAACTCCTGTGGGCGGCGCAGGGTGTCACGACGGTGCAACAGGGCTATGCGTTCAGAACCGCGCCGTCCGCGGGCGCGCTGTACCCCGTGGAGACGTATATAGTCGTGAACGCCGTTGCGGACGTTAAGCCGGGGGTATATCATTATGCGGTGGCTAGCCACGAGCTGGAGCAACTCCGTACGGGTGATTTCCGCCTGGCTGTTGCACGGGCTGCGCTCGATCAGGAGATGGCGTACCATGCACCGGTGGTCTTCATCTGGACGGCTGTTTTTGCGCGGTCGACGTGGAAGTACCAGCAGCGTGCGTACCGGTACGTGTATTTAGATGCAGGGCATATAGCGCAGAACGTGGCTCTGGCGGCCGTGGGGCTGGGGCTCGGGAGTTGCCAGATCGGTGCGCTCTATGATGAGGACGTGAACGCGCTGGTGGACGTTGACGGTGTGGCCGAGAGCGTGGTGTACCTGACGGTCGTGGGGCGGCCACTCTGACCCGTGCAGGCGAAACGAGCAGGCTGCAGAACCCGGTGGCGGCATAAGAACAGTGCGAGTCGTCAGGTTTTAGGTTGGAGGAACTGAGATGACTGAAGGAGGAGGAGCAGGAGAAACCGCAAATCCGCTCTACGCGTTACAGGGCAGACGGGTGGGTGCGCACACGCTGCAGGTGGGAGCGGTGCAGCCAGGCGCATTCGCGAGCGTATACTCTTTCCGCTTGCAGATCCAGGAGCATACGATCGTAAGCGGGCTCTTTTACGAGGGCAGCAGACACATCAAGCCCTGGCTTGAGCTCGAATATATGCCCCGCTCAGGCGACGAGCGCGATCCAGATGGTGAAGCGCTCTTTCAGCTGCTCGCTGAGCTCATTCCACCCGGCGGGCACCTATCGGTCGCTTATTTGGAGCATAAAATAACAGCACGCGCGCTCATTTCGGGCGTGCCGGCCCCTGCGACGCCGATCGGGTACTTGCTGTGGCGCTGCGGCTGCCGGTGGTATAAGGACTGGTACTTCGCAGAAGGGTGGAAGGAAGGCGGGATCAAGCTGCAGGGCGAGAAGCCCTTGACCGAAGAACGGGCACGCAAAAACACGGTGAAGATCGTGACTGAGCTGACCGCGTATCTGAACAAGGGCGGGTATGCGGAGCCTGAGATCGAAGCGGTGTGTAAGGCGTTAGCACTACAGATTTTGGACCAGGTAGGTGCGGGACAAAGAAGTTGACAGGGGTATGTGAGCAAAGAGCGAAGACCGCCTTAACAACGAACATATCGGTTTCTGCCCTGCGAAAAAATAGCTTCTTAAGCCAGTCCCTTATACTCATAGCATAGTAGTACACTAAAGGAAAAGCGAACGTGATCGCGCGTGAAACGGGTAGGGGAACGAATCGCCGTGGCCACTCTTTCGGAAAGCCAAGAATCAGCTATTCATTCCTCAAAATCCTGACGGGGTCGGATTTATCGCGCCGACGGCTGCCGCTGATGGCTGCGGAAAGCCCCTGCTCCGGCCCCGTCGTCTGGCTCACCGCTTGCGTGCACGGTGATGAAGTCGGCGGTATCGTCGTCATCCAGGAACTGTTCAAAACCGTCCGGAAACGATTGCTGAACGGGAGCATCTACGCGTTTCCACTGATGAATCCACTGGGCTTTGAAACCGCGTCGCGCGACATTATTCTGAGCAAGGAGGATCTCAACCGCTCCTTCCCCGGCAATAAAAACGGCTCACTTGCAGAGCGAATTGCTGACAAAACCTTCAGCACTATCGCCCAAACGAATCCTGCGCTCGTTCTGGATCTCCATAACGATTGGCGAAGATCGATCCCTCATGCGTTACTCGACCCGTGCCCGCGCACCCTCGCGGGGACCGCCTATGCAACAACGCAGTATTTCAGTGAGAAAACCGGGCTACTGGTTATACGCGATACCGAGGAGTTGAAGCGATCACTCTCTTATAGCCTCCTCCAGCATGATATTCCCGCAATGACGCTCGAATTGGGTGAGTCCTATGTGGTGAACGAGCGAAACATAGAGTTCGGTGTGTACTCGATCGTCAATATCCTCGCTGATCTCGGGATGGTTTCGCCGCTGGAAAAGCCGTTCCACTATCCCGTGCCCGAGCTTGTGCGAGGTGAGATCCTGAACTACTCCCAGCTGCCGCTGAGCTCAACCAGTGGTATCATCCGATTTCTGGCCAAACCGGGCGATCTGGTCACCCGAGGCCAGGCCGTCGCGAAAATTTATAATACGTTCGGTAAGTTACAGGAGACGATTCGTGCGCTGAATGACGGTATCGTTCTCGGCCATGCGGATTTTTCGGTCGCATTCCCCGGCGTACCCGTCATTGCCTTCGGGGTGCTTTAAGTGCCGCTTCACCAGCCCAGCAACTTGACCGCCGCACGGCACGGCAAGAGCAATGCTTTTATTGGTAATCGGCCAACCGTAGCTTGAAGGTGTATATATGTATGATGACTAAAGATGAACAAAACGAGAAGATTATGGTAGGGGCCAAGAGCATAGCACTACTGAGCATGATACTTTTATTGGCCAGTACTTCAGCGGTCACGGCACAGCAGCCAGATACCGTTATTGTAACGGTTATTTCGTCGGATGCGACTGGAATGACGCTCAAAATCGATTTCCCGGCGTTTCAGTCAAGTCAGGTTCGGGTAGGAGACCATCTATTCGATGTTCTGGAGCTACCCGGGTGCGGCAAGACCAACGAACTCGGCAATACCGCGCTCCCGAGGTACGGCATGATGGTCGCTCTCGAGCAGCTTCCGGCTGGGTATTGGGTTACCGCATACGTTCAGGATAGCACGTCACTAAATTTGAGCGATTATTTCGTCTACCCGGTACAGGAACCGGGCGAGGATCAGCTGGAGCGTACCTATCCGCCCTTCCCTACGCCGGAATTCACGATGGATGAGACGTTCTATAACACCAGCCAGTTTTATCCCGACCCGTTGATCGAATACGGACCCATCGGGACACTGCGTGAGCTGAAGATACTCCCCGTGCTCGTTGCCGCCTTCCAGCATAATCCGGTTACGGGTGAGCTCATTGTTTATTCCTCGATTACCGTGCGAATCGATTACCAGGGAGAATTGCGGATGGCGACGAGACCAGGAGCATCGTCCTCGGATTCCGGCTATTTCGAAGGCATGTATTCGACGCTGGTCGGCTATGTGCCGTCACCAGACCTGGTAACAGGAGTTGATGCCGGTGCCGGTGCGGTACTAGCTACAGGTACACCGCTCGGCACTGGTGGCAACGGCGGCTGTGACTTCCTCATCATTACCGATCCCGAGCTGGAGCCCGCGGCGGATAACCTGTCTGCACGGCGGAACGCGCAAGGAATCAGCACGCTCGTCGTGAATACTACCGTAACAGGCACCACCGCCGAGCAGATCAAGGCGTACATTCAAACTGCGTACGATACCTGGAGTCCTCGTCCCTCGTTCTTGCTGCTGCTCGGTGAGGCAAACCATATCCCGCCGTTCTATAAAACCGTACACCTGAGCGTTTACTACCCCACGGGTCACCGCACCGGAACGGATCTTTACTACGCCATATTGAATGGACCCGAGGCGGCAGCACCATATTACCAGGAATACTGGACGCCCGACCTCTTCTACGGACGCATCTCTGTGGAAAACCTGCCAGAAGCGAATACGGTGATCGCTAAGATCTTTGCGTACGAGGATAATCAGTGGCTCTGCGGGGAGAACAAGGCTGCAGTCTGCGGCTTTTTCCAGGACGGCGAGACATGGATAGCGGGGGATGAAGACGGCTTCGAGGACCGGCGATTCATTCTGACATCAGAAGAGATTCGTGACTACCTCATCGGCGAGGGCTTTGTGGTTGATCGGCTGTATACAACGGAAGCTCATGTGGATCCCACCAATTACAACAACGGCGACTATGATCTGGGCCTTCCGCTGCCCGCGGCCCTTCTGCGACCCGCTTACCCGTGGAACGCCGGTACTGCGGATATTACCACCGCGATAAACGACGGCCGGTTCGTTGTCTTCCACCGTGACCACGGTGGCTCGCTGAATCGGCCCAGTTCCCCCGTCGAGGGCTGGGGTGATCCTGAGTTTGAGGCGTCCGATGTTCCGAGCCTCACCAATGAGGCGTATTACACGATCATCTTCTCGATCAACTGCGAGACGGGCTGGTTTGACGGCGAGACTGATGACGACTATACAGCTAGAAATTTCGACTGTCTCTGCGAGGCATTTTTACGTCAGCAGGATGGCGGAGCCGCAGGCGTATTCGGTGCTACGCGGATCAGCACGAGCGGCTGGAACGACGACCTTGCAAAAGGCTTCGTGGACGCTATCTGGCCGAACTTCGATCCCGTGCACGGGTCGGCGACCCCGCTGCTCAGGGCAGGCGAGATCCTGAATTACGGACGCCAGTACATGTACACGCACGACGGCTGGCCCTGGGACGTTAAGAAGCGGCAGTACGAGCTCTTCCACTACTTCGGCGACCCCACCATGGCGTTCAAGATCCCCACGTATGAGCCCCCGCAGATCCTGGTGGGCGGGCCTTATGCGGGCGATGAGAACGAAACGATCGAATTCACTGTTTCCGTTTCGGTTGCCTGCAGCCCAATCGTCAGCTACGAATGGGATTTCGACACCGATAGTATCTTCGAAGTGAACAGCACCACAGGGACGATAAACCATACGTGGTGCGACAACGGCATTTATCCCGTAACGCTGCGCGTCACCGACGAGGAAGGCTTCAGCAGCACCGTGAACATCTCGGTGAATATCAGTAACATCGCGCCAACCGTCACTGCCGGTCCGGACCTCATCACCGACGCATACAAACCCGTGACGTTCAACGGCAGCTTTATCGATCCCGGCTGTGACAACTGGACCTTCGAGTGGGACTTCGGCGACGGAAACTCAATCACCGGGACATTGACGCCAACACACGTCTATTCTCAGCCCCAGATCTACACGGTCAACCTCACGGTAAGGGACGATGACGGGGGTGTTGGGTATGATACGCTCACTGTGACCGTGTACAGTTCGGTGCCGGCAACGACCCCACCGGGGTTGGTGGTACTCTCTGGTCTACTCGCTGCATTCGCCGTGGTAACTCTGAGCAGGACGAAGAGGCACTAACATAAGCCAGCCGCTTCTTTTAGTTTGCCTTGCGGCTTTCTGCCACTTGTGCGCACGCTCGCACGGGACACACGGATCAAAGCCCGTTCTTAAGCTGTGCCCCCCACCCTTCCTTCGATACCGGTCGGCCCACCCATCTGAGAACGCGCAGGTGCGTGTCACGAGCCTCTTAGCTTACCGTCTTCGCTCACTCACTCACTCACTCGCTCCATCACGCCGAACCGCGGAGCTCACCGCAGTGCTGTGTGTGCACCGGCCGCTCTGTAAGCTAACTAAGCAGCTGCGTACGAAAGCACGTACCGCTACGTCACTTCACTTCACCACGCTCTCCATGGTGGTATCGATGATGACATCGAAGGGTACCTGCTTATCCCAGCCGGCGCGTTCGAAGATGTTCATGAAGCTAACCCCGATAATCTTCGGCTTCGCTTTGCCGGCGAGCTCCGTGATCAGCTTCGTCACCGCCTCGGGTGCGCAGCCGAACTTCGGCATCGCCAGTCCGCCGAGGACCACCACCACATCCGGGTTGTCAGGGTCGGCAGGCTCGTCGAGCACGCTGAACCCCACCTTCGGCACCTCGATGATCTTCCGCGCTTCCTTCGCGTCCGCAACAGGCACATAGATCATCTCAAAGCCCTTGTCACGGACGGTATAGGCGAGCAATTCGATAAAGGGCGTGCAGACCGCAACGGAGCCGGTAAAGACCACCTTCGCACCCGCTTCGACCGCACCGATCTGCTCGCGAAACGCACCGGTAAAGCCTACAATGCCACTCTTCTTCTCCATCTTCACCATCCCTCCACTTGTATTTGGTTATTTGGTCCTTTATAGCTTAATATAGGCGGTATATGCTCTTTAGTTATATCCAGATCTTTTGCAGGCACGGGAGCAGAGAAAGAGAGAGAGAGAGAGCAGGACTGGAGGACAGGTAGATAACAAGATGAGCACAGGAGAACGTGATAGTGCACACGGACCCAGCCGAACGATAGAGATCTTTGATACGACCCTGCGAGATGGTGAGCAGACCCCGGGCATTTCGTTCTCGCTCGAGCAGAAGCGAGCGATCGCGCGGCAGCTGGATAAGCTCGGCGTGGACATCATCGAGGCGGGCTATCCGCTAGCGTCGAAGGATGAGAAGGCGATCGTGCAGGCGATCGTGGCGGAGGGCCTGTCAGCACGAGTCTGCGGGCTCGCGCGTGTCCTGCCGCAGGATATTGACGCGTGCATCGACTGCGGTGTTGATCTGATCCACATCTTCGTGCCATCGTCGCGGATACAGCGTGACCATACCACGCGCATGAGCGAGGCCGCGGTGACGGAGCAGACGTACGCGATGACGCGGTATGTGAAGGATCACGGCTTCGCCTGTATGTTCTCCGCGATGGACGCGACGCGCACAGACCGTGGGTATCTCATTGAGCTCTTCAAGACCGCGGAATCGGCCGGTGCGGACATACTCAACGTCCCGGATACGGTCGGTGTGAGCGAGCCGTTCGCGATCTATGAGCTGGTGGACGCGATCTATCGCGCGGTCCACGTACCCCTCAGCATCCACTGCCATAACGACTTCGGGCTCGGTGTTGCGAACAGTCTGGCGGCCGTGAAGGCCGGTGCGTCACAGGTGCAGGTCTCGATGAACGGCCTGGGTGAGCGTGCGGGCAATGCGGATCTCGTGGAGACCGTCATGGGCCTGAGCGCGATCTACGGGCTCAGAACGAATATCAAGACGGTGTACCTCTTTGAGACGGCGAAGATGGTTGAGCGGTTCTCCGGGGTTCAGATCCCGATAACGAAGCCGATCGTGGGTGAGAATGCCTTCTCGCACGAATCGGGCATTCACGCGCACGGCGTGCTCGAGAAGAGCGAGACCTTCGAGCCGGGCATCATGACACCGGAGATGGTGGGGCACCGGCGGCGGATCGTGCTCGGTAAACATACCGGGCGGCACTCGGTGGAGAAGAAGCTGTCGGAGATCGGGATGTTCCTGCCGCGAGAGCAGGTGGACGATATTCTGGAGCGCGTAAAGGCGCTGAGCGCGGGCGGCAAGAAGGTCACGGATGACGACCTCTTCACGATCGCGGAAGTGGTTACCGGCGAGGTCGCGAAGCACGAGCGCGTGGTGGAGCTCAAGGAGCTCTCGGTAATGACCGGGAATAACCTGATACCGACCGCGTCGTTGAAGGCGATCGTGCGCGGCAAGGAGTGCTGCAGCGCGCAGATGGGCGTTGGCCCTGTGGATGCCGCGTTGAAGGCCCTGCAGGAGGTGATCGGTGACGAGCTGGGTGGCTGCATCGAGCTGAAGGATTTCCGGATCGAAGCGATCACCGGCGGCTCGGACGCGCTCGCAGAGGTCATTGTGGGCGTCAAGAAGGGCGACCGGATCGTGACCGCACGGGGTGCACGGGACGACATCGTGATGGCCTCGATCGAGGCGTATGTGAACGCGGTGAACCGGCTGTTGCAGCGCTAGTGTCATGACCATTTAATCACGGAACATAATACTTAGACAGCTTTTTATCAGCCCTCTCCCGGGTAAACTTCCAGTTGATCTTCTTTTTCTGGTCGTTCCTTCGCGCAGTCCATGCAGCTACTTCCCGGCCAATATCTCCTTGCTCACGATTCGTTCGTCCGTGCATTCGATATCCATCACATTGATCTCGATTTCCGCAGCATTGAGCCAACTTGCATGCTTTGGTGTGTGGTGGACTTCAATCTTGCTCAGAATTCGTTCCGCCTCATCTTTGCTGAACGTCTCATAGAATGCCGTTTCCCTGTGGGTGTTGAGGTTATCGGTGACCAATCTGATGACTTCAACACCCCGGTATTCTTCGTCAACAAGCATCTTCACGAACAATGCATAATCCTCCATAGTTCTTCGTTCAGTGACCTGCGTTACCCGTTTCCCTGCCTTGAATTCGACAGCCATGAAGATGTTTGCTGTACCGTTCCTCACATATTCATAATCATATTTTTCAGGACTTCCCGGAGTCATGGGGATTGCCATTCTCTTCTGCCCGAGAAGCTGCTTCGGTTTCTCATCAAGACAGACGAGAGGCTTTTTGTGATCGTACGGTTCTTCATACAGGTCAAGGACATCGTACATGCACGCTCTGAAGGGCGCATCAATCGTCTGGATGCACCACATCTTTTTCAGCCACGGTTTTGTTTGGCTTTTTTTAAAATGAGCCGAATACTCTCCCGATTTATGGTTTCAAACCCTTCCTTCTTCCTCATTTCTTCGGTGAGCAAGGTAAGCGACCATCTTTTGCGTCCATCGGGCGATTTGGTGCATGCCTGCGCTATAATTTCCGCTTCGTGCCGTTCTGTGTATTTTTTAGGCTGTCCAGACCTTGGTTTCTCTTTAAGGGCACTTTCAAGACCTTCTTCACGATATCTCTTCTTGATCCTCCAGATGGTGTTCCTGCCAACACCTAATATCTCTGCTATCTCAGTGTCCCCCTTCTGCTGGTTAGCCAGCAGCAGAATACGTGCTCTGGTTAGCCCTCTTGCACTTTTTCGTCCCTTTTTTATAAAGTTCTTGAGTAACTTTTCCTCGCTCTCTTTAAGCTCAATACCTCCCATGAGTATATCTCATGGTGTTCACTGATTATTAAAGTATTCTAAAATTAAATTGTTCAGACACTAGCCTGCAGATACCTTCCTTTCGGCCTGTACCTCACTCACTGCTCAGAGCTAAACCGAGCCAAGCAGAAGAAGCGAGGACTTTAGCGTTTCTCTCGCCGCTGTATTCCCAGGATAATGAGTGCAGCGAGCATGACGACGAGCACAAGCAGTCCCGGTGTGTTGATAGCAGGTACCTGGGGTCTGAGATATTTCGTTATGTAATAGTCCGCATTGCCGTTCAGTGATACGGTGCACTCCTCACTATATTTCCCAAACACCTCGACCCGGTCACCAGCGGAAAGAGTGGTCTCGAAATATCCCCAGGGGAATGGTGGGGAAATGTACAGTCTCACCTTCACTTCGGTACAGTTCGGGTACGGGCCACTGATCACCTGATCGACCGTTACCATGCACCACTTAGCGCCGGGAAGTGCATGCGGACCATCAGTTATGGTCCCCAGGAACAGGATCTCCTCGCCCGGATCGGCAAGGACGGCAACGGCCGAGCAGAGGATAGTCGCGAGGAGCACGATCGCCAGCGCACTTCCGATTGTCTTCAGGTTCATGAACCGCCCTCCAGATCTATTCATGTTTCATCCTTAACAAGGGTGAGATTCACGAGCTAGTTAAAGCTTTCGAGGTGTGGCGCGTATATTCGGGATGCGCACCACGGAGTTCAACCATTTTTATCTCTGCATAACTGTTAAGGTTAACGAACGAACAGAAGCAGAAGCAGAAGATCGCGATTCTGCGCTCGCACTTGTTTCGGCTGTAAAATGCAGGTAAGAATAGAGGAGCGTGAACGGCGGACATGAGAAACTATAAGATAGCGGTACTGCGTGGCGATGGCATCGGGCCTGAGCTCATAGCAGAAGGGATCAAGGTGCTCGAGGCGGTGTCTGAGCCGGAGGGCTTTGAGCTTGATTGGATCGAGTATCCGCAGGGTGCGGATCATTACCTGGCGACGGGTGAGTTGCTGAGCGAGTCAACGTTGAAGGAGCTGGCAGGGAGTGCGGCGATCTATTTCGGCTGCATTGGCGATCCCCGTCTGGCGCCCGGTATCCTGGAGCAGGGGATACTGCTCGCACTACGGTTCTACTTCGATCAGTACATCAATCTGCGGCCGGTGAAGCTCCTCGAGGGTGTGCGTACGCCGCTGGCGGGCAAAGGGCCCGCGGACATTGATATCAGCGTGGTGCGTGAGAACACGGAGGATTTCTATATCGGTATCGGCGGCCGCGTCAAGGGCACGGGCGCAGGCAGCACGAAGCAGCAGACGCTGGAGATCCTGCGGTCGCTCTATCAGGTCACGTTCGAGCTGGATATCGAGACCGATGCGGATGAGCTCGCTTACCAGATCGGTGTGCTCTCGCGTAAGGGCTGCGAGCGTGTGATGCGGTACGCCTTTGAGCTCGCGCTGGAGCGTGATAAGAAGCTCACGAGCGTGGACAAGGCGAACGTGCTGACGCACTGCTACGGGTTCTGGCGCGAGGTCTTCACGGAGGTCGCGAAGGACTATCCGGATGTTCAGACCGAGTTCAATTTCGTGGATGCGATCACCATGTGGTTCGTGAAGAATCCCGAATGGTATGACGTTGTGGTCGCGCCGAACATGTTTGGCGATATCATTACTGATCTGGGCGCGATGATCCAGGGCGGCCTGGGACTCGCGCCGGGCGGTAACATCAATCCTGAGGGTGTATCCATGTTCGAGCCGATCCACGGCTCCGCGCCGAAGTACAAGGGCAAGAACGTCTCGAACCCGATCGCGACGATCTGGGCCGGTGCGTTGCTGCTGGCGAATATCGGTGAGAAGCGCGCTGCTGATCGCGTGATAGCCGCGATCGAGTCGGTCTTGAGGGACGGCAAGGTGCGCACCTACGATCTTGGCGGCCGCTCGAAGACGACCGAGGTTGGGGACGCGATCGCGCAGCGTATCAGGGCACAGGAGTAGCCTCAGGAAGAGCGGATACTCAGGTGCCTCAGGAAGAGCGGATACTCAAGTGCCTCAGGAAGAGCGGATTCTCAAGTGCCTCAGGAAGAGCGGATACTCAGTGCAGCATCTCGATCGAGCATGATTGACAAAACGGCCATCATGCTTACCTGCAGTCCGAACCGAGCGGGTCAGCCAGCGAGTGAAGCGCTTCGAGCTTACGCAACTCGCGTCTGCGGAACCCGATAAAGAGCCCGGTGGCCTTGCCGCCCACGCAGGTCTTGGTCTTCAGACCCTGCGGCAGCACGGTCGTGAGTTGCGGGCTGAGGACCTTTACGGTATCGTTACCCTCGGTTCTGATCAGTATGCCGTCCGCGATGCCGATGATCCAGCAGAAGGTGCGTGCCTTTGGTGGTATCAGGCCGGCGAGTCCGGGATGCTCGAGATCGAGATGCGTCACGGTCGCGCGTGCATAGCCTTTCAGATGGAGGTAGACGCGTGCGCCGGTTAACTCCTCGGCGTTCAGGACTACGGTCGCCTCAAGCGGTACTTTGCCTGCTGGTGTTGGTATGGTCATGTCAGGTCACGGGTAGTACGGGAGTAGCCGGTTGCCGTTGCAGAGAAGCGTAAAGAAGCTCCCGGGGTTCGACAGCCAGGGTTCAATGTGCTCCTATTACCGCGCTCGTCACATTTTTTTATCGAACTACAACCAACGTATTCGCCCTCTTTCTCTGCATGCAGCAGCGGTAATCCGAGTTACGGCGTACCCTAGCTCGCGATCATGACATACCCAATCTCGCCTTGATCTCGCTGATCTCACGGTAGATGGTGGTGAAGTGTCTATCCATAAAGGACTTCAGATCTTCCCGTAGCGAGCGTATCTCACCGGTCGTTTCGTCTTGTTTATCGAGCATATGATCCTGTTTATCGAGCATATGATCCTGTTTCTCGATCATGATGTCTTGTTTATCGAGCATGTGATCCTGTTTCTCGAGCATGTGATCCTGTTTCTCGAGCATCTTCCGGCCGATCGCGACGGATTCTTCACCCAACGCCACGGATCGGACGAGCATGGCATTCGCAACATCCATGCGCTCACCCAGCTCCTCCGCCATATCGCCGCGCTTGATCGCGAAGTACGCGAATTCGCCCGTAGCAGGCTCAAACCGGACCTCGAGCTCGTCCACCGCGATGGGGTGCTTCTTGATCTTGATCTGCTCAACCAGCGCGTCAATGGATGATCGTTCACCCTCGCACACAATCCGCACGTCGTAGGGTAGAGCTTTCTCGACGAAGCCCGTGAGCTGCAGCTTTCGCGCGGCACGCTCCACCACGTCCCGGTAGCCGACCCGCTGTACCTCGCCGCGGGCAATGATCTCCGCTCGTTCCCGCATCGCCTTTACTTTCCCCAAGTCGTAACATGTTAAAAACAGTTGCGTTAGCTCGTACGCAGGATGGACAGGTTAGCCATGACTATCTTTACCGCACCCAATCTGCATCAAAAGGGGCAAAAGCGTCGCTATCACCGTCTTTGCACGCGAAGGTGGATAGAGAAGCATTCGTAACAGAACGTTCCGCCTCACATAAATAAATCCCGTGGGGTACCTGATCGCGTTCTCGCTAAGGCGCATGTTCCGAATCCTGGTCACTCTTAACCCGGTCGTGCCGCCGCCTAATCCCGGCCAATATAGCGTTAAACACGTCGAGCCGTTCGTCCAGCTCCTCCGCCAGGTCGCTGCGCTTGATCTCGAAGTACTCGAATTCGCCGGTTGGGGGCTCGAAGTGGATCTCGAGTTGCTCCACGCCGTCACGGGCGTCCGGTTTGTGGATTAGATTATGCTCACTTTTACTGTATTGGAATGACTGGACCGCGGATCCTGCAGGATTCCAGGCTGCGAAGACTCCAGCATACGTTTCTTCACATTTATTTCTATCCTATTCTATTCCTCTCGTATCCTATCCCCTCCGCGATCTCGGACGTGCGAACCAGAGTTTCCAGTGGAAACGCACCCTCAAGCTTTATATAATGTACTATAAGTAAGAATCTAAGGTAAGTACCTGCGGTAGCGGGATGCCCGCCCTACTGCTCGGGCCTGGTAGCACGTCAGCGGTGCTCTCGGGATACTTAGATACAGCAGCTGGAGGAGGTGAAACGCTATGAAGAACGTACTATTCGTTGCACTACTGGCACTGGGTCTCGCGCTCGGGACCGTGATCGTCGGTGCTGATGCGGGTGAGATCGAACCGATCGACGATTTTAGCGGGATGGATTGGGACTATTGTGCCGACTTCGAAGACGTCACCGGAGGAGGTTGGCCTGGAACGAACTATGACGAAATACTTTGTTCTGGCGACCTACAATTAGCTGAACGCTTCCTTGGGCAAACTCTGTTGTTACCCCACAAAGGCTTTGATGAGCTTTCAGGAACTCCTTTTGACCCACTAGCATTGCAGACAGGAGACCAGTATAAAAGCCTCTGTGTATACAATAGCAGTTTAACGCACAGTAATGCTGTGGCGGGTCTTGGACCGAATATCGGTTGGCCGAACGCTGGTGATATTGGTGAAGGATCAGTCGCCGTTCTGTTCCCGAGTCCACAATCTCGTTTCAAATTTGACATCGTTGGTAAAGGTTCCGTTACAATCCAGTTTTTCAGAGCCGACGGAAGTTTACTTGATACCTGTAACATTCCCACCACCGACCAAAAAACGTATGGCTTCAGATGCACTAGCGAAAATCCGGAAATCAGAGGGTTCTCCATCCACAATATTGCACCTGGTGGAGGACTATTATACGACAACATATGTTCTGCTGCCGATACGGTAGATCAGATGATAACCGTGACGAAGGACTACCGCTACGCTGATGTCTGCTTTGAGCAGGACAACGACGGTGATGGTCTCTTCGATGAGGACGATGTTGACTGCCCTGCGGGGACTTACGGTGGTGACGCACTGCCTATGGATGACGAAGACAATTACCTACTTGAAGCGGTCGTCAGCAAGGATGACAAGGTAAGAAGCTACAACCCGGGACAGTACTATGCGGTGTCCACCGTTACGGTTCTCGCGGATGTGGCTACACTGACCATCGAGGATGTATTTTGGGATTGCGCGGACGCGGATATAAGCACTCTCATCCCCAGTCAAGGCGGTGGCTCGGTCGTCATCGTTCAGATTGGACCTGACGACCCTGCTGAAGTAGCCTACCAGATCCTGGACGCCCAATCGGCAGCAGTGACGGTCGACCTCGAAAATGGTACCGCCAAAGTCGAGCTTACCGAAGTAAAAGCTGGCACGACGATACGCATGTATGTTAAGTTCGGGCCCGCACTAAGGGGAGAACTATGGGCAGGTCCCATTAGCTGCGCCAGCACCATGACTGCCCGGGCAACTACCGGTGGTGGTGATTCCGGAGAAACAGCCAGTGCAACGGCAGCGCTCAAGCTCATCATCAAGGCGTAGGGGAGATCAGATACTCGAAACCGTTTACCGGGGAGCCCCGTCGGGGGCTCCTTCTCTCTTTTTTTGTATACGGTGGGTGGTCACTTCGTTACTTTATCGTTCACATTCGTGATTGCACGGGTATCTGCCTTAACCCGATTGCTCGCCGTGCGACCCTCCCGCTGCGAGAGCGCCACACCCATGATGCTCGACGTGTAGCATTCCTCTTCCTGGGCGCCCCGCCGTTTTCGCGGCCTTCGTTCACCTTGCCGTGGCTTCTGCTCTCTTACGGGTTCATTCATGATCTTCATGGTCAGAGAATGCGGCAAACGAGACGGGTTCTTCCCGCGGGTTTTGTTAAAAAAAGGGTTGCGCCCGCCAGTGCCCGACGCCGTGTCGTCACGGCGACCGCGACCAGCGTACTTACGGTGTTATGCGTACCTGAACGGTGGTCTTATCGAGATGCAGCTTGATGTGATCATGGCCGCGAAACACGACCCGCACCGAGCCGTCGGTTTTGGTAAGTTCATAGTCAGATCCAGGCACCAATCCAGAGGAGGTGAGGGCGTTCTTCAGCCCGCTCTGCCAGGCCTGCGTATAGTTCGTCGTGATGTTTAGCGTTAGACTGGGATAACGGAATGGATCGGCGATGAGTTCGTAGTCCTCACGGTATATTTTTATGATGGTTGTTGATGGGCCACGGGACACACGGTCAGGAGGTACCGGGGGCCCGGTCAGGTCATAGAGCGAGACGCGTATTTCGGTAGTGCCCTCTGTTTTAGCGGCCGAGATGCTGAAATTCCCGAGCGTGAAGTTCCCTTCCCGCTGGCTCTTGATCACCGCACCATTTCCGTAGATGAGCAGGTGGTCCGGCAGATAGAAATAGGTGCTCGTGAAGCTGATAGCGCCCGAAGAGCGCGCGAGGACAACGCCGTCTGCGGGAGAGGAGTAAGCGATGCTCACAGTGAATAAGGTGGGCGTTAGATCGGGGTCCCAGGTGCTGAGCTCTGCGCGATACTGGACATACTGATGCCCGGGTGAGACCGATGCGATTTCACTGAGGTCCTGTGTATTAGGGCCGTCTCCTGATTCGATCGCCGGGCAGTCACTCCAGTTCTTAGCATGCGTCATAGTCGGGAACATATCAGTCCTCACCCTGAGAACAATGCGCGTGTCTCTCGGAAGACTGGTGTTCCATTCGAGGTTCTCGTAGACCGTGCTCGCACTTCCCGTATCGTAACCGATCTGGCCCGTTGTAGCAGTCAGGTTCGATTCCATGTAGCCACGAAGATGTGGCGGCCCGTCGAGCACGATGGTGCCTGCCATGCGGACGACTTTGAAGCCGGTTGTATTGGTGAACTCCTCATCCGTCCACACCGCAGAAGAGCCCGTGCCACTTTCAGTGACGCTTAGGGTCACCTGCTCAGAGGTAGGTGAGAAGCTGATCGTCCCGGATGATCCATGGATGCGCGCGATAAGCGACTCTTTCGCGGGGCCCATGCGGATAGGCACGGAGAGTGAGGCGCCGGTTGATGCGGAAGCACCCAGAGCGGTTATGCTGGTGCAGAGCGTGCTGAAATCAGCGGCGACCTCATCGGCGTGCTGATACTCGCTCGCTTTGGTCTCGATCGGCGCGTTGGTGGAGATATAGATAAAGGTCGCGGTAAGCACGATCCCGGTGATGAGGAGAGCGCCCACGGCGAACGCCTGGGCAGCTTCGGTTCCCGGTACCGATCGTTCTCGCAGGTTCATCTCGCTATCTCTTCTCGCTCAGTGCGGCTCCTTCTTTCGGGTCAGCTCTTTATCTCGACTTCCGCACGGGAGCGTTTCAACCACAGGTTCACGGGCCTGGTCTCGTTCCCGTAGAAGACGACCCGAAGCGCGTTTCCTGCGGTCGTGATAGTGTACTGCCCGGGTTCAGTGCCCGGGGGTATTCCCGCTTCGCCACAGGTCGCGTTGAACCAGTGCTCCCAGGCGTGGGGATAGCTGGTCGTGATCTGCAGGGTGATATTTTCGAAGTTCAGGGAGTTGGTGAGCAGGGTCTCCTCCTGGTATGAGGCGGCCACGGTGGCGCGGAGACGGCCACTGAGCGATCTCTTCGTGCCCGTAAGGGCGATTGCATTGATCTGGAGCGATATACCCGGGCCATTGGTACCCACAAAGAGTGGCGGTGCGAAGAGCATAAAGTCACCACCGTCCTGCGCCCTGATCGTGCCGCCCTGCGTGTGGACGAGTTGATAGTTCGAGAAATAGAGGTACTGGCTCTTGAAGTCCAGATGCCCGGCTGACGTAACGAGCACCGGTCTATTGCCATATTCATAGCTGATAGTGACCCAGTTGAGCAGGGGCGTGATGCGCGGATCGAGGGTGAGCAGTTCAGCGCGCCACTGAATATACCGGTGCCCGTCGGAGACCACCGGGAGGTCGGAGATGTCCTGTCCGTTAAGAACGGGCGGGCAGTCCTCCCAGGGCACGGCATCGCGCAGGTCAGGATACATCGAGGTGCGGACCTTCACGACGATATCAGTATCCCGGGGAAGGTCAGCCCGGTAGGTCAGATTCCCGTAGCGGATGAGGGTGCTGCTCGTATCGTAGCCCGTAGAGACGAGATACCCGGTGCTATAGTACAGGATACTGGGGAAATAGCGGGCTTGAGCGACCACGGGCGATCCGGGGGTGCCGTTCTCCCCGGGATCCGCCCCGCTTTTACCACTGGCACCACCCACGCCGTAGCTCACATTGATATGGTTCGTTTTGACGTTACTGTGACCGGGAACGATGCTGCTATCGTAATAGACATGGATCTCACCACCACCGCCACCACCGCCACCGGTTCCTTTATTGCTATTATTACCACCATTACCGCCCACCGCATAGAGCATGCCCGTGACATTGACGGTATTCCCTTTGATGATGATCTGGCCGCCGCTACCGCCGCCACCGCCACCACCAAAAAAGTTTTTATTTGTTTTATTACCCCCTTCTCCATTTGTTCCATTAGCGGAGAGGGTACCCTGCATATCAATGTTCGAAGCGTCTAACTGTATATATCCGCCTCCTGACCCACCATTACCACCTGACGAGAGCACGATCTTCCCATTAGGTTCCTTCCAATCGCCGCCGCCACCACCACCAGAGCCCATCAAATCATCCAAATGCGAGGCACTGCCGCCTGAGCCGGTGTTGTTCCCGCCATCGCCCCCCAAGCCGCCGCAGCCGCCACCAC
>Ga0209614_1001185_pt1 | contig 20256 bp, 15 predicted proteins | sample BlaSprsedimmetaG_FD_185484 | JGI IMG/M metagenome (GOLD analysis project Ga0209614, IMG submission 185484) | Hot spring sediment bacterial and archeal communities from California, USA to study Microbial Dark Matter (Phase II) - Blank Spring... ... | reverse complement strand
CCTTTTGTACGATATTCAATAACTTTATCGTTATTTTACACCCAAGAGCGGAAAAGGTAAAGGGTGATTGGTAACTGGTGGTGATAGTCTGATAGTCGTTAGTCTGGTAGTCGTCAGGCAGGCTGTTGCTTTAGCTGTGGCCGGTCTCCTGACCGAGCCGCCACAGGTTGATTGATCGTTTTGTTTAGCCACGAGGGTATGGCGAAAGCGCTTTCAGCATAGGGTAATGCCGGGTGTTGAATGTCGCCAATTGCAGATTGTAATGCGTCGCAGTGGCGGCGATGAGCGCGTCGGCAAGACCGGTATTGTGGGATTTTGCGTGCATCTTGCGGTAGTGCCCGCCAAGCCGTGCGATGGTTTCATCCACCGGCAAAATTTCGAAGGTTTGCAGAAAGTACTCGATGGCTTCTCGCTCTGGCTCATCGCGCACACCGGCCAATAATTCGGCCATACAGATGACAGACGTTGCGGGGCGTCGCTCCAGGGTCTCCAGAAAGAGGATAGCCGGTTCCGATCCACGCAAGTACTCGATCAGCACGTCGCTATCAATCAGCAGTTGCGGGGCGTGCGTCATACAGATGCCTCGAACTGCCGGTCCCACTCAGCGCGCAGGTCTTCTGCGTTGATGTCCTCACGATCCGCCCAGATGCCCCGCGCCTCTCTGAGCAACTGCACGCGATGGGTTTGCTGGTGCATAGCGATGTATTGGTCTATAGCCTCGCGGATCACCTCGCTCTGCGTTGCGCCTTGCACATCGGCAATCGTGCGCAGCGCGGTCTGCTCTTTTTCGGTCAGATAGATTTGTGTTCTGTTCATCGCCGTGTGTCTCCTTTTGTGTATACATCATCATTATACATCGTAAAAGAGGGGACGTCAATGTAGGGGCGAGGCATCCCCGCAGCGGTTCTCGGTCGACAAGGTGCGTCGTAGGGATGCCTCGCCCCTACCAGTTTCATAACGCCTCGCGCGCCTCGATCTTCGCCTCATCCAGCGCCAGGCCCAGGCCGGGCAGTTCCGGCAGCGCGACGCGCCCATACTCTGGCGCGACCATTGGCTTGTGGAAGAATTGCTTGCGCGCCTGGTGGCGGATGAGATATTCGATGTAGGGGACGACGGCGGGTGACTGCGCCCCGGCGACGTGGAGCGCCGCCAGCAGCGAGTGCCCGTGCGCCACGACGGGCGCTTCGAAGGCTGAGGCCAGCGCGCAAATCTTCACCAGCTCGGTGATGCCGCCCGTCCAGTCGGGATCGGTCTGCACGAAGTCGATGGCATTGTTGACCAGTAGCTCTTTGACCTGCCAGCGGGTGTAGACGTGCTCGCCCGTCGCCAGCGGGGTACTCGCCGCGCCTTTGAGCCGCTGGAAGCTGCCGACGCGCTCCGGCGGCAGCGGTTCTTCGACCCAGGTGATGTTGAGCAGGTTGAGGTGGTGGAGCATCTGCGAGGCGTATTGTGCATCCCAGCCCATGTAGGCGTCGAACATCAGCGGGTAGTACGGCCCCAGCGCCTCGCGCAGCGCGTAAGCCAGCGCCACGTTCTTCGCCATGCCGGCCTCACCGTCGCCGGGACCGTAGCGGAAGAACCACTTCTGCGCGGCGTAGCCCTGATCCCGGAAATCGAGCGCGATCTCGGCGGCGTTTTCCGGCTCGATGCTGTAGCCGAGCATACTGGCGTAGGCCGGGACCGTGTTGCGCGTCGGCCCGCCGAGTAAGCGGTACACTGGCTGATCCCACGCCTTGCCCTTGAGGTCCCACAGCGCGCAATCGACCACGCTCACGCCGGTCATGAACATCCCGGAGCGTCCGTGCCGGTGCAGGCGGATCATCTGGTCGTAGAGCAGTTCTGTCGCCAGCGGATCGCGCCCCACCAGGAAGGGCCGCAGGAATTTGTGGATGATGAACGCCTGGTAATCCTCGATGGGGCCGAAGAGGCCGCTTAGCCCCTCGTCAGTGAGGATTTCGACGTAGATTTCGCTGATGATCTCCGGCCCTTCGTCACGCCGCCGTCCGGACATCGCCTGCGCGTTGAACTCCGGGTAGATGTCCATCATCTGCGCCTGCCGGTCGCCCGGCGGAAAATACGGCCCGCTGTACGCGCCGCGCACTTTGAAGAGGGAAACGTCGGTGATTTTCATAAGACCTCCACTGGACTAAACCACGAATCTTCACGAATCTCCACTAATTTGGGGCGACTATCGATTTGCAGATCCGCAGCTATTTCTTCACCCTCAGAATCTCGAAGCGTGTAAAGCAGGCGCCAACTCCCATATACGTAGGAGAATTAGCCAGCACAATCATCTCAACCGGCTTATCTGGCGTTGAGTTCAAGATGCGCTCTGTTTCCAACTCGTGTAGTGTAGCAAGATCGAGGCTGATTACCGGCTGGTTTCGTTCGTTCTTGCTGTAGACGGTGTTGCCTCTATTCACCAGAGTCAAAACCGACTTGATGATCGCTTGTGAACCACCGACAATGACAAAGCTATCGCAAACATGCTCAATGTCATCGAAACTCGATTTCTCGATCTGTGTGTAATACCCTACAATGGTAGCCGTCCCAATGGGATAATCTTTGTCGAGCGCGTAGTCGGTTTTGAACATGCATTCTTCTATGCTACAGAATGTGCTTATACGTTCATATACCGGCGTAGCATCATTTGGAATATCTGGCGTCGGTTCCGCTGCACGAGTGGGCGTTGCGACTCTCGTAACCACGACCGGAGTACATTCGCCCGGCTCTATGGTGTGCGGGGGAATTGGCGGCGTGGTCGGCGTTGCGACTCTCGTAGCCATGACCGGGGTACATTCGCCCGGCTCTATGGTGTGCGGAGTGATTGACGATGTAGTCGGCGTTGGGCTGAGCTGTAATTGTGTTCGTAAAACTTGCAGGCATATCAGTATTATGATGCCTGTCAGGACAATTATGCCCCAGCGGTAGTGTTTCATGATGCAATGAATCTCCGTAGTTCTTGTTAGCGCGCACAAAGATTGGGATGTGGCCGCGATTTCCAAATCGCATTCCGATGGCGCTTCGACAGATTTCCTCTTGTCAGGCGCGGGCTGTTTTGCCCGCCGTATATGGCTGCACGAGCACTTCCGCCGGAATCCCAAGCCCTGTGTGCAGCCGTCGAATCATCGTCAGCGATAAGGGCCGGCGGCGATTGAGTACCTCTGCTACGCGCGCGCGACTGCCGATGTATGGTTCCAGATCGCCGCGAGATAATCCTCGGCTCTCCATGTAGTACTTAATCGCTTCTATGGGGTCCGGTGCAGGGATGGGGTAGTGCTGCGCTTCATACGCCTCGACCAGCGTGACCAGCACTTCCAGGCGATCCCCGTCCGGCGTGTTCGGTTCGGCATCGAACAGACGTTCGATCTCCGCCAGCGCTGCTTCGTAGTCTGATTCTGTGCGAATCGGTCGGATGTCCATAATTTTCATTCCCCTTTACTGCTTACACCTTCGTAGCATCAACCTTGTCGTATTCCTCGTGTGTCCCGACAAATCGAATGTACACGGCCCTGTGCTGGTATTGGATGGCAACGACGATGCGGTATTGGTTGCCCTTGATATTGAAGACCACGCGATTGTTGGCGACAAAACTGGCATTGCGATAGATCACTTTGATGTCGGTCGGCGTTCTCCAGATTGCCTTTTTGACGTCGTGATACCATGCTCGCAACGCTTGTTCGGCGTCGGGGTGTTGTTCCCAGAATTCACGCAGGGCCTTGAGAGCAATAACGCGCATACAGGTATTATACAGCGATCCCGTTTTGGGAGCAAGTTGTTTCGTTATTCATCACTCGTTTGCCTGTGGAAACGCCCACCGAAATAAAACGGCCTGTACTTCACCGGCCACGGCCGCGCGAGCCTCCCACCGCTCGAACCCTTGGGCCAATAGCTCATCGTAACTTGTGGCTTCATGCCGGATGTGGGCGATGACGGCGAGTCGAATGGCCTCTTCATCCAGCGCCTTGGCTGCCGCTGTACGCCCAACGCGCCCACTATATTTGAGACAGGCGTGTTCTGCAATTGCCTGTTCGACGCCTTCAGGACACCTCGGAAACAATTCCCGTACCCGCTGCGCGAAGCGATTCACGTACTCTTGATCTAATGCGATTCGTTTCTCGGCTTGACGCAGTCTGCGCCTTTCGCGCGCTTCACTATCTTGTAGACATGCTGCTTCGGCGGCCTGTAACGCTTGTTCTTCTACCAGCAACCCCTGTCGCTCATAGCGTTTCCGAGCGCGACTCCACTCCAAAACGACCGCTGACAGGGTCGACAGTTTCTTTGCCCGGCGTGTCAGGGCTGCGTCGCCAGATGGTAGGAAAACCAGATGATCCAGGTCCGCGCACGATAGGCACAACGCGCCTTTATCTTCGAGCAGGGTAATCCAGGCTTTGCGCCCCAGGTCTTCGCCACACTCACCACAGATGGATTCGCGGTGGGAGATAAAGACCTTTATCGCATTGTCCTGCGTCATATTTTGGCCCTTTTGGTTGAGGTTTATGCTGGTTCCTGTTCTTTTGGGCGTTTGCCAGAAAAGATATAACCTCTGACCTTCTACGATGTTACCTCAAACTAAGGTTCCTGGCAAGTGTAAGAAGTTACCAAAATGCTTATCGGTCAGTGTCGTTGGGGGGTACTTGAGGACGATGCGGAAAGCATATATTTTACACGTCGTGAAGAGTTATGCGTTTGCATTATATCTCACGTTGTGTATAATGATAGGCGTTTCATCAAAAGCGAAAGGATTTAAGGTAGCATGAAACCTATACAATTGCTCCTACAAGAAATTCTTGACCGTTATGGCGACTCCCGTGAATTACTAGCGCAAGAACTAGGTGTTTCCCAGTCTACGATTGGGCGTTGGATGAATGGAGAAAGCCATCCCCGGCCTCTCGTCGAAGGAAGACTAAGGGAAATACATAATAGGATCCGCGTTGCCAACCAGGTAGCTGAACAGAAAGCATTTTATGCCGTGCCGCTTTTGATGGACGAGTCGTACATTAAAAATGCTCTCGATCAAACTTTAATGGAACTCCGTGAGGCGTTGCATAGGCGGGGGCGTTTATCGTCACGGAATGAAGCGTTGGATGAACTCTCCAAGTTACTTTTTGCGCATACGATGATGGGGGGCGGTATATCCAAAAAGACTGTGATGGGTGAAGATGCCAGGATCGAACAAGCGGCGCAATGTTTGGTTAACTTTGTAAGGAAAGCCTTTGACCTGTATCTCCCGAAGTCGCTTGGTCACGAAATGACACCGGCTGATTTTACGCTGAATCTTAAGGAACAAGAGAATGTCCTGGCTATTGAGATTATGGAGTCATTTGAGCGATTGACGATGACGAGTTTATCGAAGGGTATTGATAGCATCAGGGGAGTAGATGTTCTCAACGAGGTGTTTGGCAAGTTTCTGGCCGATTCATTCGCCAACGAGAAGGAATTGGGACAATATCTAACCCCGAGTGAAGTTGTGCGTTTTATGGTAGGACTCGCCATTCAGGATATGTCTTCATCTGAGCTGGATATTCTTTGTGATCCTTCGCGGTGTATCAACTTCGGATTGGTTTTAGACCCTTCTTGTGGAGTAGGTTCATTTCTGACCGAGTTTATGCGAACGCTCTATGCTGAAGTTGGTAGGAGAAATGATACTGAAGGTCAGACTTTATGGCTCGATAATATGGCGGCGCACGTTATTGCCGGTATAGACAAGAGTGAGCGGATGATTAGATTGGCGCTTACGAATATGGCTATGTTTGGATTCCCTGTCGCTCATCTTCATCTTGCCAATTCGTTGGCGCGTGTTGGTTCGGATGCCGAACTTACACGCTCACTGGAGGGACAAGTAAGATTGATATTGACGAATCCGCCTTTCGGCGCCGAGTTTTATGGGGATGATCTCCTGAAATATGAAATCGCTAACACTTGGTCTGAAAAATCGGCGGCATCGATAGATTCGGAACTATTGTTTATCGAGCGGTATCTAGATTGGTTGGCTCCTGGTGGGCAATTTCTGGCGATTGTTCCTGACAGTATTCTAACGAATAAAGGTGTTTATCAACATCTCCGCGAGCATATTCAGGGCAGTATTGATATACGCAGTGTCGTTTCTTTGCCAGAAGTCACATTTCGCGCAGCCGGGACGAATACGAAAACCTCAATCCTTCATGTTCGCAAGTTGAGTACGCCTACTGCGAGACGTAGCAACACATTCTTTGCCGTATGTCAAAATGTAGGATTTGACGTGCGTACCAAGAATGCGCAGCGTACCAAGACCGGCAATGGACACGGCGATCTACCGAAGATACTAAAAGCCGCTTCCAATTTGGAGAGCGCAACGGCCTATGGCCGTCAAGTCAGCGGCGTTGAGCGAGCCGAGCGTTGGGATGCAAATTACCATGTGTCTTTGCCTGTAGCCATACAGCAAAAACTCAATCATCCGGCTTACGATGACCTTTTTGTGTCTGACGTTGCTGAATTGGTCAACGAAAAAACGGACCCGCGCAGATGGGGCAGCGGTTCTTTTCAGTATATTGAGATTTCAGATATTGATGCTGAGACTTGTATGATCTGGCCGAAGACAGTTCCCTGTGTGGAAGCGCCTAGCCGGGCCCGGAAACTGGTGCGGGCAGGTGATGTATTGGTCTCTACTGTGCGGCCCGAACGCCGTACTATAGGCGTTGTGCGCGCTGAGCATAACAATGCAGTGTGCTCAACCGGTCTAGCGGTACTCCGCCCACGCGGGATACACCCTTTGACATTAGCTTACTTGTTAAAAACCGACTTTGTGACAATGCAAGTGCTACGTAACACTTTAGGTATAGCGTATCCGGCTATAGATGAACAATGCTTGCTCAACGTTTTATTGCCGATTAAGCGGGAAGCGCTTGAAGAACTTGGGGGGCAAGCTGAATCAGTCTTGAGTTTGGAAAGACAAGTTCGCTCAATGCGCGCCGGATTTGCGGAACTTATCACAGTTCTGACGCAACGTTGGAATGGCGCTGATGTAGAAGATGCTGTTCAATCCAGGTACCAAACCTCGTCCAGCGAGCCAAACCAGGTACCGTCGCCGATCTCACAAGAAGGATTTTGATTCACGTGTTCCGGGTAGTTCGATGCGGGCGGCAAGCCGTGGGGCTTGACCTCGATCGGCACTGAACGCGCAAAGGCAAAATCTCGGATGTCCCCGGTGCGCAAGAAAAGATTCACTGCGAAAATGTCTTGTGTGTCAAATTTGCAACTGCTTGTCGGATATTCTGCGGTCTTGCTGTGTATCAGACGAGCGTACCTGGTATTCGTGCCCCAGAGAGACTTGACTTCGACTCTTTTCATAACATCGTTGCGCTCGAGTTCGAAGTCGTAGTGATAGTAAACCCCAAGATGTCTCGCCATATCTTCAGGCATTCGTGTGACTTTGTACCCACTTTGTTTTGCAATGTGGGCAAATGAATACTCAACCAAACCACTCAGCACTTTAGCGGCCGCCCCATACTGGTCAATCTCAAGGTAGTCGCCTTCCGTCAGTTGTTCAAGAGCATCAGCCAACTCTTTTCTCGTTCCGCCGACGTAAACTTCGCCGGCGGCTGTTCCGTTTGCGTGATCAACCTCAATAATCCGGCCTTTGGCAATTTCGCGCCATACACCACCGCCAGCGTAATCTCTTGGTACAAACTTGCCAGTTCTACCTCGAATAATGAGTTCCTCGTTGGAGTCATCAATAGCGATCCAAAACGAAGCTCTGAAGTGGTTTTCACCAGGTACTTTGAATACCGTTTTGTCAAGGCGTTGAATAGGAATCAACGTTGGACATAGTACCTGGAGGAGAGCTTGGGGATCAGCGCCGCTGTACCGGCTGGTAAGTTGCTCAAATAATTCTCTATAGTCAGTTTCCACGGATCAAAGTCTCCCTTTGCTGAGTTGTGAGTTTAAGTGGCCATTGTGTGATATTTATCTGGCAACGAGGGGCCGGATTCTCTCCAGCCCCTCGCACATTCTCCCCTCTACTTCGCCTTCACCACGATGCTCACCAGCTTCTTGTTCGGCACGATGACCTTGAGCACCTGTTGGCCTTCGAGATGCCGCTGGACGTTCGCATCTGCCAGCGCGGCGGCTTTGATCGCCTCCTCGCCCGCGTCCGCCGGGACGGTGACGCGCCCGCGCACTTTGCCGTTGATCTGCACCGGGATTTCGATTTCGTCCTCGACGAGCATCGCGGCATCCCAGGTGGGCCACGCCTGCTGGTGGACGCTGTACGGCTTACCCAGGAAGGCCCACAGTTCCTCGGCCATGTGCGGCGCGATGGGTGCGACCAGGAGCAGCAGGTTGGCGACGGCTTCGTCCCACAGCGCGCTGCCGTAGTGTGCGGGCCTGGCCTTGATGAGCGCGTTCGTGTACTCCATCAGCCGCGCAATGGTGGTGTTGAAGCTAAAGTTCTCAATATCCTCGGTGACGCTCTTGACTGCGAAGTGCATCGCACGCAGCAACTCGCGCTCGCTAAGCGTCTCGGTGCCGCCAGTTTGCGGCGCTTCGGTGACGATGTTCCACACGCGGTTGATCCAGCGCACAACGCCTTCGATGCCGTGGCTGTCCCACGGGCCGCCCTGCTCCCACCGCCAGCCGAACATCAGGTACGCGCGCACGGTATCGGCCCCGTACTGCGCCACCAACTCGTCCGGCGCGACGACGTTTTTCTTGCTCTTGGACATCTTCTCCACGTCCAGGTGATAGAGGATGTCCTTCGCCGTCCCGCCCTTTTCTTTGCCGGGGATGACGACGGGCATATCCTCATCGATCAGAACGACCGTCAGCTCGCCCGCATCCGACGTTTGCACTTTGAGGCTGACGTCGTCGCGGTCGATCACCTCGCCGCGCACCAGCGTCGCGCCGCGCTCGGCGGGGGGCCACGTGGCCTGATCCTTGAAGCTGTAGACGGTGATCCCCTCGGCTTTGAAGGCCGCGCCTTCCCACGCGCCGGTCACTTCGACGCAATCTCCGCAGCGCGGCTCGCCCAGGATGATGCCCTGATTGCGCAGTTGCAGCATCGGCTCGTCGAAGTCCACCACACCCGCATCGCGCAAGGCTTTGGTGAAGAAGCGCGTGTAGAGCAGGTGCATGACGGCGTGTTCCGCGCCGCCCGTGTAGGTGTCCACCGGCACCCAGTATTTCGCTTCCTCCGCGTCCCAGGGCAGCGCATCGCCGCTCACCGGCTCGCCCTCGCGGTAGTAGGGGCTGAGGTAGGCGTACTGGTACCAGGACGAGCAGACGAACGTGTCCATCGTGTCGGTCTCGCGGGTGGCGGGGCCGCCGCACGTGGGACAGGTGGTGTGCAGGAAGCCTTCGTGATACTTGAGCGGGCTTTCGCCGGTCGGCATGAAGTCCACGTCGTCGGGCAGCAGCACGGGCAGGTCTTCGTAGGGCACGGGAACGACGCCGCACGTGTCGCAGTAGACGACGGGGATGGGCGCGCCCCAATAGCGCTGGCGGCTGATGAGCCAGTCGCGCAGGCGGTAGTTGACCGTGGCCTTGCCGCGCCCACGTTCGGCCAGCCACGCGGTGACGCGCTGCTTGGCCACGTCGCCGGGCGTGCCGCTGAACTTGCCGGAGTTGATCATCGTCCCGTACTCGGCGTGGAAGAGCGCGTCGCGGTAGAACGGCAGGCTGTTGAGCATCTCCATACACGTGCGGTTGTGGCTGACCGGCGGGTAGATGGCCTTGCAGCGCGCCAGGATTTCGGCGTCGCTCTCCACAGAATCCAGTTCGCGGACACCATCCGAGAAGATGAAGGCCCACCGCGCGCCGACGATCTCGTTCCAGTTGCCTTCCAACAGGTATGCCTGCATCAGCGCGATATAGCGGTCGATTTGTGCGTTCCCATGCAGCGTGACGAACAACCCTTCGCCCATGTCGCCCGCCGGCGCGGAGGTGAATTCGATACCGGCGTCTTTCAACGCGTCAGCGAAGCCCTCGCGGACGGAGCCGGGGAATGCGAAGCTCTTGGCGAGGCCGTCCACCCGGTCGATCACCGGGATAATCGGCAAACCAAACTTGATGGCGAAAGCGAAGTCGCGTTCATCGTGGGCGGGGACGGCCATGATCGCGCCGGTCCCGTAGGTGATCAGTACGTAATCCGCGATCCATATCGGGATGCGCGCGTCGTTGACCGGATTGATGGCATACGCGCCGGTAAAGACGCCGGTCTTTTCTTTCTCGGTGCTCATGCGCTCGATCTCGCTCTGGCGGGCGGCCTGCACCTGGTAGGCTTTCACGGCCTCGCGGAACTCCGGCTTGGTGATGCGGTCCACCAGCGGGTGCTCCGGCGACAGCACCATAAACGTCGCACCCCAAAGCGTGTCGGGCCGAGTGGTGAACACCACCAGGTCGCCCTCTTCGGGTGTGGCGTCCGCGGGGAGGTCTTCCGGCGCGACCGTGAACGTCACTTCCGCACCCTCGCTGCGCTGAATCCAGTTGGTCTGCGCGAGGCGAATCTTGTCGGGCCAGTCGATCTTCGAGAAATCCAATAGCTCGTCGGCATAATCTGTGATCTTCCAGAACCACTGCTCCAGATCTTTCTTGAAGACCGGCGTGCCGCAGCGCTCGCAGATGTGTTCCTCGCCGATGACCTGCTCGCGTGCCAGCGTGGTCTTGCAGTTGGGGCAGTAGTCCACCGGCGACTTCTTGCGATACGCCAGCCCCATCTCGTAGAACTTGAGGAAGAACCACTCGCTCCAGCGGTAGTAGCCGGGCAGGCAGGAGATCGCCTCGCGCTCCCAATCAATCATCATCCCCATCGAGCGCAATTGGCGGCGCATATTTTCAATATTGGCGAGCGTCCACGTCTTGGGATGGATGCCGCGCTGGATGGCGGCGTTCTCGGCAGGGAGGCCGAAAGCATCGAACCCCATCGGGAAGAGGACGTTGTAGCCCTGCATGCGCTTGAAGCGCGCGCGCACGTCGCTGGGCGACATCGCGTACCAGTGGCCGATGTGGATGTCGCCGCTGGGGTAGGGCAGCATCGTCAGCGCGTAGAATTTAGGCTTGCTGTGGTCGATCACCGACCGGTAGAGGCCATCGGCTTCCCAGCGCGCTTGCCACTTTGGTTCGATCTCTTGCGGATTATAGGGGTCAGGCATTTCTCTCTCCTTCTGTTGCCATTTTGTTATCTATACCCTGGCGAAGGTTCCAACGAGTTTTGGAATACAAAGGGTTTGTGGACAGCACAACGACCGCGTAATTCACACGAATTTAAAACCTTTGCCAGGGTGACGGAACATTTTCTAAACCATTCTACCGCAATGGGCCGAAAAATCCAGTTGCCCTGAGCTTTGACAGTCACTAAAAATCGCTTATCATAGGGGGGACATTTCGTCAGTTTCAGTAGATCGCAAAATGGCAAAGACTACAAAAGTCTCACAAGGCGCCTGATTGAGCAGGTATCTGCGTTAAACGATAGTTTGGCAAAATGCAATACGTGCTGAGACTTTTGTAGTCTGGCTCCGGCCTAAATTTTGATCTTCTGAGTCTCGTTGTTTCCCAAGTGACATACTTCATCTATCGTTTGAACCTGAAGGAGGTTATTGTGATGAAAAATAAGCGTTGGATTGTACTGGTTGTGACTTTTTTGATGATCCTTTCATTGGCGTGTAATGCCTTCCGCGGGACGCCGACGCCTGCGCCCGCCACGGTTGCCCCAACCGAAGCAGCGAAGCCGACGGAAGAACCAAAGCCGACGGCGACCCCGGAGCCGACCGCGATGCCGGAACCGGCGGCGACCACTGCGCCTACGGCTGTGCCGGAACCCACGGAAGTCTCCGAAGAGGGTTTTGAACTGGAAATCATCAACGAATCCGGGCGCGAGATATGGTACGTCTATATCTCCTCGAGTGAGGCCGATAGCTGGGGTGACGACTGGCTCGAGGCTGATATCATCTCCGTGAATGGCAGCTACGTCCTGACCGGCATCCCTGCCGGCGTTTATGATCTGCAAGTCGAGGATGAGAACGGCGAGGTCATCGAAACGCTGTGGGAAGTCGAGATCTCCCAGGACAACTTCTGGACAGTGGTAGGCGGAGGCTCGCTGGAAGTGCTGAACAACTCCGAAGACATTATCGCCGAACTGTACGTCTCCCCCTCCGACAGCGACTCGTGGGGCGAGGATTGGCTTGGCGGTGTGGCACTCAAGAGCGGTGGCTCCTACGTGGTCGAGGGGTTAGATAACAGCGTTTTGTACGACGTGAAGGCCACGGATGCGGATGGTAACACCGTCGAATCCATCTACAACGTTTCGATCGACGGGTGGTACACGTGGTACGTTGTCGGCAAGATGGATCTGCCCTCCAACGCGGTATTGCGCTTTGAAGACGACTTCAGCGATAACCGCAACAACTGGGGCGCGACTGCCGAAACCGATGCTGTGAACTATATGAAGCCCGAAAACGGGGAATATTGCATCCTGATCAAGAGCACGCAACTGACCGCCTGGGAATGGTACGAACCTTTCCGCCCGGATCAGTTTGTGGCCGAGGTCGCCTGTATCCCCGACGCAGGGACGGATGCCACTTGTGGCATTGGATTCGGCCCGGATGGCGACAACCTCTACTGGTTCGAAATCGCGCCCGAGCAACAGAGTTATGCCCTGTTCTTGCTCCAGGATGACGAGTGGCAGAGTGCCCCCATTTCTTGGACGGAATCCAAGAATATTATTCCCACCGGCTGGAACTACCTCAGCATCGAGCGGGTGGGTGGCTACTTCTCGGTCTTCGTCAACGGTGTGATGCTTGGGCAGGTGGAAAGCAACATCTTCCCCACCGGGCGGATCGGCATTGGCGGGGCGACGTATGATGACGGCAACGTGACCGTGTGCCTGGATGACCTGCGTGTGTGGCGGCTCGAGTAGTGATGCGTGGTAACGAAGACGTTATCCGCGCGCTGCAAGCCGCGGCGGCAGCGACGCCCAACTCCGCACCACTGCACAAGCACCTGGCCGACATGCTGCTGGCAAACGGCGACTATGTCGAGGCTACGAAATCCTATCGCCGCGCGTTGGACCTCACACCGGACGACGACGCCATCAAGATAGCGCTCGCCGATGCCTATTACCGTCAGGACAAGGTCGATGTGGCGCTGGTGATCCTGGAAGAACTCTTGCGGGGGCCGCAACCACCGGCCCCCGCGCTGCTGCTGGCGGCGCGGGCTTATCTGGCGGCCGGCGAACAGACTGCCGCCGCGCGCGTCTACGGGCACGCCATCGCCGCCGATCCGGCTTTGGCGGACAACGATCTGGCGCGCTGCCTGACCGGCGATGTGCCGCCGGCCGATGCCACGTCTCTGCCGGAGAACGAGCTGGTGTTCGTCACAGCCGGTGAAGAGGCCGCGTCGCCGCCATCGTCCGATGTCGAGCGCCCCCAACTGACCTTCAAAGACGTGGGCGGCATGGACAAGCTCAAAGACGAAATCCGCATGAAGATCATCCACCCACTCACCCACCCGGAAATCTACCGCGCCTACGGCAAAACGCTCGGCGGCGGCATCCTGATGTACGGGCCGCCGGGCTGCGGCAAGACGCACCTGGCGCGAGCGACCGCCGGCGAGGTCAACGCGCACTTCCTCGCCATCGGCCTGCACGACGTGCTGGACATGTACCTGGGCCAGAGCGAGCACAACCTGCACGCCATCTTCGAGCTGGCGCGCAGCAACACGCCCTGCGTCCTCTTCTTCGATGAGGTGGATGCCCTGGGCGCGAGCCGCTCCGACATGCGCTACAGCGCCGGGCGGCAAGTCATCAACCAATTCCTCTCGGAACTGGACGGCGTGAATACCTCCAACGAGGGTGTGCTCGTTCTCGCGGCGACCAACGCGCCGTGGCACCTCGACGCGGCGCTGCGCCGTCCGGGCCGCTTCGACCGCGTCATCTTCGTCCCCCCGCCGGATGCGGACGCGCGGGCCGCCATCCTGCAAATCCTGCTTGACGGCAAACCCATCGAAAAGATTGACTACGGGCGGCTGGCGAAACAGACGGAAGACTTCTCCGGTGCGGATTTGCGGGGCGTGATCGACGTCGCCGTCGAAAACAAACTGCGCGAGGCGATGCGTACCGGCGCTGTCGCCCCCGTGCGCACCAGCGACCTGCTCGACGTCATCAAAACCATTCACCCGACGACCAAGGAGTGGTTTGCCACCGCCCGCAACTATGCCATCTACTCCAACCAGAGCGGCCTCTACGACGACATCCTCGCCTACCTCAAGCTGCCGGGCAATGCATCTGGTAGCCGCAAAGGACTCTTCGGATGAGCTTCAATTCTCGCTCACTGCCCCCGTCCCGGGGGCAGGCAAGCCAGGACGGAAACCCGTGAGTACACATTTAGCCCAAGCCGAACTTTTGCTGCAACGCGCGCGTTACCAGGATGCGGAGGCGGTGCTGCGGCGCGCGATTGCCGGAGACCCCACCGACGCCGAAGCGCACACGCTGTTGGCCTTCGCCTTGCTCTACCAGGGACACGAAACCGATGCGCTGCTCGAAGCGCAGGCCGCGGTGCGCTTTGCGCCTGGCGACCCCGCCGGACACTATGCCGGGGCCATCATCCTCACGGAGATGAAGAAATACGACGAGGCCCTCTCCGCGATTCGTACCGCCATCCGCCTCGTCCCCGAAATGCCGCGCTACCACGCCGTGATGGGCAACATCTACATGCGCCAACGCAAGTGGCAGGCCGCGCTCGACGCCGTGGAGACCGGCTTGCGCTTCGATCCGCAGGATATCCAGTGCAACAACATCCGCGCCATGGCGCTGGTGAAGCTCGGACGGCGGGATGAAGCCGGGCAGAGCCTCGAGTCGATCCTCGCGCTGAACCCGGAAAACCCGATGACCCACGCCAACCAGGGTTGGGCGCTGCTCAACGGCGGGCAGCACGAGCGGGCGCTCGAACACTTCCGCGAGGCGCTGCGCCTGAATCCGCAGTCGGCGTGGGCGCGGGAGGGCGTCGTCGAGGCACTCAAAGCGCGCAATCCTATCTATTGGGTGATGCTGCGCTACTTCCTGTGGATGTCGCGTCTGGGTCCGAACACGCGCTGGGGGCTGATCCTCGGCGTGTACTTCCTGAACCGTCTGGCATCCGGTGCGGCGCTGCAATACCCGGGACTCGCCCCAATTTTCGTCCCGCTGAATTTGTTGTATACGCTCTTTGTCTTCCTCTCGTGGACGGCGCGCCCGCTGTTCAACCTGCTCCTGCGCTTCAACCGTATGGGGCGGCTGGCGCTCTCCGATGAGGACATCACTGCGTCGAACTGGGTCGCTGTCTGTCTGCTCGCCGGGGCCGGTTTCTTGGGCGCGGGCCTCGTTCTGGGGCTATCGCCATTTTTGACGGCGGCACTCAATATGCTGATGCTGGTCGTGCCCGTTGCCTCGCTCTTCAACTTCCCCGCCGGAAAACGACGCTGGTTTCTCGTTGCCTACACGATCATCCTGGCGCTGCTTGCGGTCGGTACTTTGGGCCTTCGTCTAAGCGGGGTGGCGCTGAGCGCGCAGTTGAGCGAAGCCTTTTTCTGGGGCTGGATTTTGTACTCGTGGATCGCCAATGCTGTGTCGTCGATGAAGTAGCCCCAGCTGTTTTCTGTCAAAACCTGACAGGTCTTCCGATACCTGTCAGGTTTGGAAATGTTAGATGAACAAACACCTTGCCCAGGCCCAACTTCTCCTGCAAACCCGGCGCTACAAGGACGCGGAATCCGCACTGCGCCAGGCGCTCGCCGCCGCGCCGAACGACGCGCACGCCCACGCGCTCCTGGCGCTGGCCCTCTACTACCAGGATCGCAACGAGGAAGCGCTGCGCGAGAGCCGTACTGCCATCGGTTTGGCCCCCGACGCCGACTACGCCCACTACGTCCGCGCGTTGATCCTGCTGGACCAGGACCGCGCCGCCGACGCCCTGCGCGCCATCCGCGAGGCGCTGCGCCTTGACCCGAACTCGGCGACGTACTACGCCGTCGTCAGCCGCATCCACATCCGCAAACGTGATTGGAAGCGCGCGCTCGCGGCAGCGGAGGCTGGCTTGCAGTGCGATCCGGAACACGTCACCTGTCTCAACCTGCAGGCGATGGCTCTGGTACGGATGGGCCGCAAGGTGGACGCCGAGACGCCGCTGGCGGCAGCGCTGGCCCGCGCGCCGGAGAACGCGCTCACCCACGCCAATTACGGCTGGGCGCTGCTCCACCGCGATAAGGTCAAAGCGGCATTCGACGCCTTCCGTGAGGCGCTGCGGCTCGATCCCACGCTGACCTGGGCGCGCGAGGGCATCGTCGAAGCGCTGAAGGCGCGCAATTTTGTCTATCGCCTGCTGCTGCGCTACTTCCTGTGGATGTCGCGCCTCACCGAAGATGAGCAATGGGGTGTCATCGGTAATCTTGCACGGCATCCGCGTGGCGCTGCGGGTGGCGGCGCGGGCGTTCCCGCCGCTGTGGCTCGTGGCGTTCCCCGTGCTGCTGCTCTTCCGCCTCTTCGCGTTCCTCACGTGGGTCGCTCGCCCGCTCTTCGCCCTGCTCCTGCGCTACGACCGTTTCGGGCGGTTGGCGCTCTCCGACGAAGACATGGTCGCCTCCACCTGGATAGCCGTCTGCCTGCTGGCGGCGGAAGGCGGCGTGCTCCTCGCGCTGCTGGCGCGCAACTGGGGCTTCCTCGCGCTGACGGTGGGCGCGCTGGCGCTCCTCGCGCCTGTCGCGGGCATCTTCCACGCGCGCAAGGGCAAGGGGCGCGTCGTGTTGGCTGTCTACACCGCCGGGTTGGCGCTGCTTGTGCTGCTCGCGTGCGTCGCCGCCGTCATCGGGCATCCCGTGGCGCTGGGATTTGCTGTGCTGTTGGCGGCGGTCTTCGGCTTCGGATGGATCGTCTACTCCTGGGTGGCGAATCTGGTGATGATCTTCCAGACCTGACAGGTTTCCGAAACCCTGTCAGGTCTTAGGTCTGGAAAAATTGCCAACTTTCCCACTTTACAGTACAATAAAATCATCACACGCCGCTCCCGCCATTCGCCATTGGCCGTTCAACTTTCAACTTTCAACTTTCAACTTTCAACTATTCCCGGAGGATTGCCATCATGCCCCATAGCTACGCCGAATCCCCCACACTGACCTGCTCCGCCTGCCAGCACACCTTTACCGCCGACGTCTACCTCATCGTAGACCTCGCCGCGCGTCCTGACCTGGAAGAGCGCGCCCGCACCGGAACGCTGCACACTTTTGCGTGTCCGTCGTGCGGCCACGAAGTTGAACTGGACGCGCCGCTGCTTCTCTACCGCGCTGAAGCCGATCGTCCCCTGCTGTTTTCCCCGGCGCAGAACACTGCCACCGAGCAAGATCAGCAACACGCCGCCGGGCTGCTGCATCGTCTCCAAGCCAGCCTGGGCGACGCCTGGCAGGACAATTGGTTGGCTGAGGGACTGCCCGGCATCCCGCGCGCTTTGCTGCCCACCGTGCTGGACGGTGACGCCGACCCACAGGCCGCACTGCAAGCCATGCTGGAACAGGCGCAGCAGGAAATGGAACGCCTGCGCGTCGAAGACCCCGAACGCTTTGCCGAGCTGGAAGCCGCCGCCCGCCAAATGGCGGAAGAAGCGGCTATTGATGCGCCGCTCCCTGACTTTGAGGGGACGCCTGAAGAAGCGCAGGCATTGGCGGACAAATTGATTGCCTGGATTCAGCAAGAAACTCTCGAAGACGCTGAAGCCTATCTGCGCCAGCACGAAGCTGAACTGTTGACCGACGAGGCCGCCGCCGTGATGCACATGCTCATCCATGTCAATCCGCAAAATCCCGGCTTGCACGATCACCAGAACCGCCTGACGCGCGCCCGCGAAGTGAGCATCGCGGCGATGTATGGTGAGATTCGTAGTCAACGGCGGCTTGAAGCTATTGGCAAAACCTTACAACAAGCCGGCCCCCTCGGCGAGGCCATCTGGCGCTTCGTCCAGGCCGACGACGCCCAGGCCATCGCGCTCTTGGAGATCGAATCCGCCCTGCTTTTACACACTGACGCGGCCAACCTGTTGCGCCAACTCACCGGAGCTGCGCGAGCTGCAGGCGATGCAGACCTCATTGCCCGCCTGTCCGCGCGCCGCGAACAGCAACAGGCGGCGTATTACGCGCGCGCCGGCGGCCCCAAACGCGCCGCGCCATCCGAACCGGACACGCATCCGGCGCAGCCCGAATCCTGGCAGGAGCGCGCCGAACAACAACCCGTCCAGGCGGACCGTGGCAGTACGTATACCGTCATCAGCGCCAGCCAGTGCGCCATCGGCGATAACGCTGTGGTCATCAACAACATCGGCCGCTTGCCCCTGCGCTGGAAGCGCCCCGCCGAAGGCCGCCCGCTCTTGGCGCGCTTTGCCGTAGGCCGCGCAACAGAACTGGCTGAATTGCGCGCGCGGCTGGCCTCTGCCCAGGGCGTCGCCCTCGTCGCGCGCGGCACGTCCGCCGCGCTGCGCGGGCAGCCCGGCATCGGCAAGACCACCCTGGCGGCGATGTACGCGGAACGCTACGGCGCGCAGTATCCCGGCGGCGTCTTGTGGCTGGACGTTGGCCCCGACCGGCGCACGCCCGACCTGGTCGCTCCTATCCTGCAACGCATCGCCACCTACGCCTACGACGCCGACCCGCAGGCCAATGCCCTCCTCGCCAACGCCGAATTCGCCGCCGGCGCGGTCAAGGCGCTCCTGAGCGGCCACGGCGCGCTGCTGGTGGTGATTGATGATGTGTGGGCGCCCGCCGCCCTGCGCGCGCTCCAGGAGGCCCTGCCGGAGAACGCCTGTACCCTCCTCACCACCCGCGACTACGAGGTAGCCTACGCACTGGAAAACAACCCCAACGCCATTCAAACCCTGGATGTGCTCTCCGCACCAGATGCGCGCCTGCTGCTGCAACAGGGCGCGCCCGGTTTGCCCGACGACCTGGCCGATACCATCGCCAAAGGCCTGGGGTATCACGCGCAAGCCCTGACCCTGGCTGCCGGCGCACTGGCCTCGCGCAAATCCCACAACTACGCGAAGACCGCCGCCGAACTGCTGCGCCGCGTGGCCGCCGGAGAAGGCTTTGGCGATCTGCCGCGCCTCGATAAAACCGACCAGGTCACCGCCGTGGAAATCGCCTTGAAATACAGCTATGACTACCTCGGCGAATCCGGCCCGCACGCGCAGGCGCAGTTCCGCGCCCTGGGCGCCTTCGCGCCGGAAGCCGATTTCGACACCGCCGCCGCCGCCGCTGTATGGGCGCTGGATTTCGCGCTGGCCGAGGAGTTCCTGCTGTTGCTCGATGGCCTGGGGCTGTTGCAAGAAACCGAGCCGGGTGCGCGCTGGCAGCAACACGCTATCCTGCGCGCCTATGCCCTCAGCTTGCAAAGCGCCGAGGAGCGTATCCACTACCCGGAACGACACACCGACTACTATCTGGCGCTGACACAGCGTTGCTACGAAAGCAAACCCCGCGACGACGACCGCGTAGAGCGCGAATTCGGCCAGATCCAACACGCCTTTGTCTGGTGCGAGGTCAACAGTCCACGCCGCGCCACCCGCTTGACCTTGCTGTTGAACGACTTTATGCGCAACCGTGGCCGCGCCGCTACCCTTCACCAATGGTTGCAAACCGCCATGCAGGGTGCAGAACTTCATGGGGACCGTTTGGGGAAAGCCAACACGCTGAAGAGTCTGGGGGATTTGGAAAGCCGCCTGGGGAACATCGCGCAGGCGCGCGGGCATTACGACGCGGCGCTGCCGCTCTACGAAGCCGAGCAAGCCCGTTTGGGGAAAGCCAACACGCTGCAGAGTCTGGGGGATTTGGAAAGCCGCCTGGGGAACATCGCGCAGGCGCGCGGGCATTACGACGCGGCGCTGCCGCTCTACGAAGCCGAGCAAGCCCGTTTGGGGAAAGCCAACACGCTGCAGAGTCTGGGGGATTTGGAAAGCCGCCTGGGGAACATCGCGCAGGCGCGCGGGCATTACGACGCGGCGCTGCCGCTCTACGAAGCCGAGCAAGCCCGTTTGGGGAAAGCCAACACGCTGCAGAGTCTGGGGGATTTGGAAAGCCGCCTGGGGAACATCGCGCAGGCGCGCGGGCATTACGACGCGGCGCTGCCGCTCTACGAAGCCGAGCAAGACCGTTTGGGGAAAGCCAACACGCTGAAGAGTCTGGGGGATTTGGAAAGCCGCCTGGGGAACATCGCGCAGGCGCGCGGGCATTACGACGCGGCGCTGCCGCTCTACGAAGCCGAGCAAGCCCGTT
>Ga0209614_1001184_pt1 | contig 20265 bp, 15 predicted proteins | sample BlaSprsedimmetaG_FD_185484 | JGI IMG/M metagenome (GOLD analysis project Ga0209614, IMG submission 185484) | Hot spring sediment bacterial and archeal communities from California, USA to study Microbial Dark Matter (Phase II) - Blank Spring... ... | reverse complement strand
GGCCGCAGCGCCACTTCCTGTCTCAACCGCTCCCCCACCTCGACCGGGATAAAGAACTTGAAGGCGACGTTGGACGCTTCCAACAGGGGCCGCTCGCTGACCAGGGGTTTCAGCAGCGGCACGGCCGCCTCGGGGCCGGCCGCTGTTTCGTCCACCCGGTCTATCAGTACGTAGAGAGCCTGATACCGGGTCTCGGACGACTGGCCCAATTTCGTCACCAGGTCGGCCAGCAGGTCGAGGATCTCTAGGGGGGAGAGGGCCTGCCAATCCAGCGCCACCGGCTCGACTGGCAAGACCCGCCCCAGCTTGAGGCGCGAGATGGGATCCGCGAACTCGGCCGCACCGCCCATCAACAGGCCGCGGTCCACAGGGTCCAGCAGATCGAAATAGGTGGGCGGGACGTCCTCGACCAGCGCCTTGAGGGTGTAGCGGGCGATGACCCGAACGTGATGCCGGGCCTCCAGGCGAGCCAAATCGCCTTCCACCAGATCCAGGAGCGGGGTAAAGTCATAATACCGCACCGCCAGGGCGCGGCGGCGCAGCCGGGCGTGGGCGCACTCGTAGGCCACCATCTCGCGGGTGGCGGTCTTGCCCGCGCCCCGTCCGGCCATGAGGAAGGCAGCCTGGGGCCGGGAGGGATCGCCCAATACGTCGTGCAGGTAAGGGCGATCCACAAAAAAGTAGGGCAGGTAGGAACGCTCCTGATCTGCCTCGTACAGGGCAAAGGGGTCGTCGGTGAACCCGAACCGTTCCAACCAGCGTCCCAAACGACGGCTAAAGTCGTACTCTCTGGCTGGCAATTGATCTCCTTGGCAAGCAGCGTGTCACACGATTGTCACAAGGATACCATAAAATCGGGTGGGCGGCAAATTTGTGGGAAATGTGCATAGGAGTATAATTGCGGTAACCGTTCAGGCCAGGGGAGCATAGGACACAGATTTCCACGGATTTACACAGATGGAGGTCATCAAGCAAGCCGCACTTGGCGCGCGATAGAAAAAATCTGTGTCATCTGTGTCGATCCGTGTCCCATAGCCCAACCACCTGAACGCTTACGAATTGTGTTAGCGAGAAGTATCCCAGAGTAGATGTTATCGCCTAACAATGGCGCTTGCATTTGGGATAAATTTGTGATATGCTTTAGACATTCACCCCGACTTGAGCGCGACCAACTCGACCGAATAGACCGCTTGATCCAGATGAACTAGTTTTCACCAGGAGTACACGACTATGCTCATATTGCTCCAAGTTTTGATCGAGATCGCCGTACAGATTCTACTGGGAATGCGGGTTCCCTTCGCACTGGCTATTCTGGGAGCAGCGGCCTTGGCGGTTTTACTATGGCTGGCGACGTTTCAATGGCTGGAAATCCGCCGCATGATACAGATTTGGCTGGTCGGGCCTATGTGGTTTTTCCCTATCCTGGGTCCGGGATTCCTCTGTGCTTTCCTCTACTCCTTGTCCATATTTCTAGTCCCAGCGCTCCACAGTGCGTCATTTCTCTTTGCAGTCAGCCTAGTAGCAGGTGTAATCCTGATCATGTTTTTCCCTCGCAGCCCTTCCAACAAATGGTTCCGCTGGTGGGTTCCATACGCCGTGTGGGTCTACTTTTGGTGGGCGGCGACGCGAGGACTGCACTATGGGCTGACCGGCATCCTGACCATCACCCTGCCGGCCCTGGTCATCGCCGAACTGGCGCTGCTCATCGTATCCAACTTTGTCCTGCCCTTTCCGGACAATGAACCCTACCGAGGAGAGAACTCGAAATCTCCCCCCGGCCTCGTGCCTACCTTCAGTCAAGAGCTTGATGACTTGATCGCCCTGTTCCGCTACCCCGAGAACACCGAGATCTGCGAGCAGTGGATCCAGAATTTGCGCAAGGCCCTGCGCTGCCTGATCACGTATGGGCTGGGGACGAACTATCCCTACCACGTCGTCATTGACGAAAAGTTCACCGAGCGGACCGAGGGCATCCGCACCTGGCTGCCCGCCGAGGACAAGTTGGTCAAGCGGGCCGATGGAGATAACTTTGGGGATTTCCTCTCTGGCCCCGGCATCGTGCTCACCGGCAGCGACCACGCCGTGGTTCTCTCGACCGGCCTCAAGTTCAAGGGCGCCAGAGGCCCCGGCCTCGTGTTTACCGACATGTCGGACACTCCCACCGAGGTGATTGACCTGCGGATCCAACTGCGGGCCTTCCCAGCCCAGGCCCGCACCAAGGACGGCATTGGGGTCCGGGTGGTCACCTTCATCCCCTTCCAGATCGGCGCGGGTGGGCAGAAACCCAAGCTGGGGGAGGGATTCCCGTACCGGACCAGTGACGTGTTCAAGGCCGTCCAAGCCCAGCAGGTGAAACACCAAAAACTCACACAGGCGCCGGGCGACGTGGAAAAAGTCGCCTGGTACGACCTGCCCCAGGCTGTCGGCGAGCACATTATGAACGAAAATCTCTCTCGCTTCGAGTTCGACGATTTTTACGCTCCTTTCGAACTGATCGACAATCCCAACGACCACCCCCGCTCTCGGATCGCCAAAAACCTGCGGGACGAGTTGGACAAGGTGCTGCCGGGCTGGGGCATCCAGCGCATCGGCGGCGGCATCAGCGACATCAAGCCCCAGGATCCCCAGGTGATCGAGCAGCGCATCGAGGCGTGGAAGGCCGACTGGGCGCGCCAGATCACCATCCACCGGGCAGCCGGCCAGTCCCGGCGCTTGCAGATGGTGGAGCAGGCTCGAGCCCAGGCGCAGATAGACGTGATTCTGTCCATTGGGGAGCAGATCGAACAACTGCGTGCCGCTGGCGCGGACGGCATCGTGGGGTATTTCATCGACCTCCTGGAAAACCTGAGCAACAGATCACAGGTCCGGGGACTCATTCCGGGGGAGACGGGCAGACTCGTCCGGCGCTTGCGGGGCGTGGATGGCATAGAGATGGGGGAGGAGTACACCGATGCTGCGTAGAAGGCTAAAAGATCAATTTTCAAATCGCACGTTCGTCCTTTTGGCGACCGTCGTGCTGGTGCTTCTCCTGGGTTGGCTCACGGAATACCATTACCGCCAGATCAGCCTGCTGGATTACCTGGGCCTGGCCGAGTTCCGGGGTCGGTCGCTGCTGGATATCTGGCTGGGTATCAGCATGCAGCAGGCCACCGGGAGCCTGCTCGGCACGCTCAAGCTAATCCTGACCTTGCTCCCGGCCGCCCTGTTCAACGCCCTCCCGGTGCTGGTGGCGCTGGCGGTCACTGCTTGGCTGGCCACGCACTTTATCCACACCCTGTACGAAACCCAGGACCGCAAGGAAGCTTTTGGCTTCTTGCGCCAAAATATATTCGGTATGACCGAACTCAGGCCGATCATGATCGTCAAGGAAGGGGACATTTTCGTCGGCAAGGGCAGCCTGTACGACCGCATCGGCGGGCGAGGGCTGTTCATCGTCTACAACGACAGCGCGGTGGTGATCGAAAAGGGTGGGCGGCTGGTGCGCGTGATGGGGACTTCCCTGAGCTTTCTCAAGCGGTTCGAGCGGGTATGGGAGGTGGTCGACCTGCGGGTGCAGCGCTGGCCCTTCCTCGTCAGCGGGATGACCAAGGAGGGCATCCCGGTCGAGTGTGTGGCCGACATCACGTTCAAGATTGACGATCGCTACCTGGATGAAGATGGAAACGTGCAAGTGAAACAGCCCGTCAAGGCCCGGTATCCAGAGGATATGGACAAAGAGATCGCCGCCGAGCTGGACCAGGGCGGCATCGGAGAACCCCTGCCCCACACCGAGGAGGCGGTGTTCAACGCCGCCACCGCTCTGTGGGTACGCATCCACCAGCCGGATCACGAGGAACAACTGCGCAAGTGGACCGGCCGGGTGATCATCACCCAGTTGGAGGGCGACCTGCGCACCATCCTGGCGAACTATCGGCTCGATTGGCTGCTCAGGCCGTATCCAACCGGCAGCCAGCATCCCCGCGAGGAGATCCGGGAGCTGTTGGAAGCCAAGCTGCAAAACGCTTTCCCGCCAGGCAACCCGGTCGGCGCCCGCATCCTGCGGGTGGACCTAGGAGAGATCAAAGTCAAGGACGAGATCGCCCAGCAGTGGGTCGAGGCCTGGCAGGCCGGATGGGAGCAGAGAACCGCCGAGAGCAAGGCGGAGGGAGAGGCCGAGCTGATCTGGCTGGAGGCGGCCCAGGTGCAGGCCCAGGCGGAGATGGTCATCACCCTGGCGGAGGCGATCCGGCCGCTGGTGAACAGTGAGGGGGAACTGTCCTCCTATACCCTCGCCATGCGCTTCATCGAGACGCTGCGCTGGATGTCCTACAATCCCTGGACGCGCAACTTTTTGCCGCCCGAAGCCATGCGGTCGCTGAACGAGTTGGAAAAGCTGCTGCCTGGTGGGGAGGGCACAACTTGAGGCCCACGACTTTTTAGCCTTAACATAATAGGAGACAAGAGAGTGATAGAGTTATACGATTCTGAATACGCTCCTTCCTCGCTATTAAACTATGAAGGAATACCATCAATTATCAACGATCTACTCCACGAATCTCGCACTTATCGTGATGGATACAAATGGTTAGAAGCTGAGCAACGCGCATTGGAAGCAAAAAAGCTTTGCCAAAAAGAAAACTGGCAAATTGGCTTGGCATTGGCCCAGATTCATCTGGGTGATTGTGACGCCGAAGTAGGCGAAATTGGACAAGCTCTGGAACAGTACAAAGCAGCTCATCGAACTCTTAACTGGCTTTCGTCCAACTCGAGAAAACAGCTACAAAACAGGGCAGTAGCAGCGTATGCTCTGGGTCTGTTGAACGAACTACAGCTTTTTGGCGACCGTGTCGAAACCCTGCGCCGATATGAAGAGGCATTGCGGTTGTTCAAGGAAGCACAAGAGTTTTGGTCTGCGCAGAGAGATCAAGAGCATTTCAACACCTGCAAAAAAGCCCTCGAACACATAGAAAAGCGAGTTCAAGACATTCGCACCAGTAGACAGATGGTAACAGGCACTTTAGACGTTTTGCATCTAGAAAGCGTCAAGACGCCGTACGATAGGGATACTCGGGGATATGTTTTAGACAACAGTTACGTTGAGATTGGCAAAACCAGTTACCGTCTCCATTCTGGTACGCTCTCTAACAATGATGTCGGTGATGCCCGTTATTGCTTTGCTCTACCCGTTGGTGGAAGACTGAAAACCGCTTTCTCTGCAGCTCAAGACCAAGATTATGTGATTGTACGCTTGCAGTGGCGGTTAAGCAAAGAACTAGCCAATGCCTGGATGCCTGGTGTTGTATGGTTTCCCAATATTGGCTGGGATGTGGGAGACCTTACAGTTACTCCTGCTAGTGGCAGAATCTGGTTCTACCCACAGATCGTTATAGGCAAGGAAGGTGAGGATTCCGACAAGGAAGTTAAGGACCCTACTGGTGCCATAAAGGGATATATTATTGGCCTGCTGAAACCAGATACCACTACACCGCCGAGTTCTTCCCCTGAACCTCCTTCGTCAGAATCATCTCCACCAAGTGAGCCCAACAAGACAGAAAGAGGTACATCTCTGGTTCCCGAAGATGAGAAAATAATGGATGAAAAAGACAAGCCAACCATCTCTTCTACACATATAGAAGTGCTTGATCCTGTTTGGCTGTTTTCTGATGACCTAGATGCACTTAATTCTCTGCTGGAACCTTTAGGTAAAATCGATATTTCCACGAACAAAGCGGTACTTGAAAAACACACTCAGGTCTTGCAAGCTTTACCTGTGGACTGGCTGCATCTGTCAGTGCCCGAGTTCGAGATGTCAATCACATTCCGCCCTAGACAAGTCGATGTCCGGAGGCCTCACGAGTGGGATCAATCCACTGCGGAGGCCAATGTAGTGGATCACGTTCAAGAATTTATAACCTCGCGACGTCATCCACTTCACTTCCTGGGCAAAAGAGGATGGCAATTAGTGACCGCGTTCCTTGCAATTGGGTTATTTTTGCCAACAACATTTTCCCAATTGGTGTCTGGAGGAGTGAGCGATATACTAAAAATTGTGGCCTTTTTGGGTGTTCTTGTTGCAGGAATTTTGGGGGCACTTGCGTTTGTAGGAAGATACATACCAAGTCGCTCTAAAGTGACACTTTGGAATTGGAGGCGTGAAAAATTCTCTCGGGGAATCCAGATAATTGCCTACTCTATATTGGGTGTTAGCAGTATCTTTTGCTTCGGTGCCATTATAGGCAGTTGGATGCGGACTGGTGGAGGAAGATGGTTGGCTATTCTGGGTCTGATGATAGTTGCGAGTGCGGCGATTTGGTTCTTTGGCTTGTCAGTGCAGAGGGTCAAGCACTAATCTATCATTTGGTGAATCTGACATGGTTGATGGGATACAGAAAAGTCACAGAACAGTGTCATAGGGAATCTGGTTGAGCTTGATCTAGGGAAATGGACGGAGCCTTTACTGTCTGTGGACGGTTGAATGAGGTCGCGACGTGAACGCCGCTGAAATTCGACAGCGTTTTGTGGATTATTACGCGGGACTCGATTTTCATCCACTCCCCCGCGCCCCGATGCTGCACCCTTCCATCCCCATGTCCTTCGTCATGAGCGCTGGCCTGGTCCAGGTAGAGACATCCCTCGCTCGCGCGGAAAATAGAGACGGGGATCGCTTCGTCCTCGTTCAGGAATGCTTCCGCCACTTCGATCTGGACCGAGTAGGGAGCAACGACCTCCACCTCAGCCTGTTCGAGATGCCGGGAGCGTTCGTCTTTGGCCCCGATGGAAAAGCGGACACCATCAGGCGAATGTGGGAGCTGACCACCGCCGTTTTAGGGATCGATGAGAGCCGGATCTGGATTTCGTACTTTGAGGGCGGCGAGGTGTTGAACGAACGTCTGCCCTGTGATGAGGCGACGCGTCAAGCGTGGATAAAAGTCGGGGTACCCGAAAGCCGTATCGTGGGGCTGGGAGCACGGGATAACTACTGGGTGCAAGGAGGCGGCATCAACGGAAAGGAGACGACCCGTAAAGCAGGCCCCAATACGGAATTGTTCTACGATCGGGGAGCTGAACGGGCTTGTGGTCCAGGTTGTAGACCGGGCTGCCGCTGCGGACGCTTTGTAGAGTTTTCCAATTCTCTGTTCATCTGTCTCGAACAGGATCGCTGGAGCGGCGAGCTGCGCCCAATGGCGGAACCTTTCGCCGAAACGGTCATCGGCACGGAGCGCGTGGAGATGATCCTGCAAGGATCGCCGTCAGTCTTCGACACCACCGGTTATCGCCTGATCATGGAAGCGATAGACCGTTTCGTCTCTGCCCCGAACGTGACGGAACCCTTCGTCACGGAAAGCGAACGCGTGATAGCCGATCACCTGAAAGCTCTGTACATTCTGGTCGCGGATGGCGCGCCGCCGCCAGGCAAGAACGGGCGTGAGCGGATTATCAAACTGCTGATTCGAGACGTAGTGACGCGCCAGATTCTGCTGGGCATTCGATGTCCCGAGTTTTTGCCGACAATCATTGATCGCATCTCTCGAACTGTACACAAAAGCGTTCAAGCATCGCCACAGGATAAAAGTCGTCTGATCACGTATTTCTCCAGCGAGTCTGAGCGTTTCTCGAAAACAGTTCAGCGTGGTCACAATCAACTCCAGCGTTTCCTGGATGAGAATGATGGACGTACCCTTTCTGGTTCGCAGATTGTTTTTTTGGAGAAGAGGAAGGGGTTGCCTTATCTTCTGACAGCTACGGTTTTGCGAGAAAAGGGGTTGGTGTTTGCGGAAGCGGAATATAGAGAGGCGCTGCAAGTTTGGGAGCAACAAGCCCATAATTGAAGCTTCGAATTGGCAAACAACCTCCAAGCCCATCGCATGATGCAGGCACAACTTGAGTAGTGGTATTTCGTCAAGGAGGGAATTTATGATTATCCCTACAGAACCCGGCAAGAAACAGTTTCTCCAACCGTTGGTCGAGACGATCAGCCTGACCCTGAACCTGCCAGCCAGCATCTGGCTCGTTGATGAAGACCAGAAATTTTTGCACATCGCTGCAGCGACAGAGTTGCCCAGCGACTATATGCGCGAGGTGATCCTGGATCTTGACGAACCAAGCGTTGGCTCGCGAGTTTTCAAGAACGGCGAAACGATCGTCGTGCAAGACATCGCCTCTGATGAACGGTGGCAGTACAAAGAACAGGCCGCTGCTGTGGGATTAAAGTCAGCCATGGTCGTCCCACTGCGGGCGGATGAAGAGGTGGTGGGAGTTCTCGATGTTTACACGCATACCGCGAGAGATTTCAGTGACCTGGAGAAAAAGCTGGTAGAGAACCTGGCTTCTCGCGTGATAACGGGCATCATTCGAGACGCCCGACTCTTTGAGCAAGCATCCACTCGAATGGGGATATTGGAAAAGATTCACCAGATTGGAAACCGCATATTATCCGCCGAACTCTCCGCACAGGGATTAGAGGAGGCGCTGGCCCAGACAGCGCGAAGCGCCAGGGACACATTAAGAGCTGATTTGGTGGACATCTATCAATATATTGAAGCGGAAGATCGGTACGTTCTTCCGCCCATTTTAGAGGGAGAGAGACGCGACCCAACCGTCGTGAAGGACAGGATTTACGAGGATGATGTGGTCGTCAATGTAGTTGAAGGAGGCCGTCCCCTATACTCTCCTGATGCTCAAGCAAAGACCGTGCTCACCAGCCCTTTCACCGTCGTCCGCCCCGACAGCCCGGGGAAACGTTTCGTGGTGCGTGAAGGCATTCTTTCGTCAGCGGCCCTACCCCTCAAAACGGCGGGCGAGACGGTCGGGGTGATGTTTGTCAATTACCGGACACGGCAAGATTTCTCCGCTGAACAAAGATATTCCATTGAATTGTTTGCTAATCAGGCAGCGGTTGCAATTCGCAATGCCAGGCTATACAGCGAGATCAACCGTCGTGCTCAAGCACAAGCAGTGTTGAATGAAATTGGACGGACATTGACGTCCGGTATTCGTTTGGAAGAAGACGATATCCTGGAACTGATCTATGAGCAAGCCAAGAAACTGACCGGCGCACAGGATATGTACATCGCGCTTTACGACGAGGAAACGAGTATGATACGTTTCGGCTTTGCAACTGAACACGGTGAACGTGTGACATACGAATCCCGAAAGGCGAATATGGACGAGCGCGGCAAGACCGAGGAGGTCATCTTCACCCGGCAGCCTATCTTGCACCGCACCTTAGAGGAATCGCAAACCTGGTATGGACAGCCAGGTCACCAAGAGTTTATTGGACATGTTGCACCATCCTGGCTAGGCATTCCTTTGATCGCGGGGGAGAAAGTACTGGGCATGATCGCCCTCTACGATTGGGAGCGTGAGCACGTCTACGACGAACAGTATCTACAGATATTCTCCTCCATGGCCAATCAAGCCGCCATCGCTCTGGATAATGCGACCCTTTACTACGAGGTCAATCAGCAATTAGAGCGACGTGTAGAAGCTCTGGCAGCCCTGAACGAAGTGGGGCAATCGTTGACATCCGGCATTCGTTTGGGAGAGAACGAGATTCTGGAATTGATCTACGAGCAGGCGAAAAAACTGACCGGCGCACAGGATATGTACATCGCGCTCTATCACGAGGAGGCGCACACCATTCACTTTGGCCTCGCGACAGAGCATGGCAAACGTGCGGACTATGAATCCCGAGCAGCCAATATGGACGAACGCGGCAAGACCGAGGAGATTATTTTCACTAGAAAACCCATTTTGCATCAAACCCTGGAAGAGTCCAAAGCTTGGTACAGCCAGCCCGGACATGCAGAGTTCATCGGAGATGTTCCACCTTCCTACTTAGGAGTACCAATGATCGCTGGTGAAAGCATACTAGGAGTGATTGCATTATGGGATTGGGACCATGAATATGCCTACGATAAGCAGGATTTACAAATTTTCTCATCTATGGCTGACCAAGCCGCTATCGCGCTGGACAACGCGCGACTCTATGCAGAAACCCGTCAACTACAAGAAGAAATCATTGCAAAAGGGCAAATAGCCACGCTGGGCACCGCCATCGCCGCTTTGCAGCACCGGATCAACAACACCTTCAACATCATCGTTCCCAACGTGACGCGCTTGCGGAAACGCGTTGATATGAAGGACGAGACGATCGTGGAAATCCTTGACATCATTGAGCGCAACGCCCGTTACACGTCCGATATCATCGCGCGCATTCAAGAACCGCTGCGCGAGGTCGAGATGCAGGATGTAGACATCAACGCTGTGCTGGGTGAAGTGATTGATATGATAAAAAAGCAGTGGGGGGCCGAAATCATCGTCGAACAGGAGCTGGACGACAACATCCCCCTCATCCAGGCGCCCATCGGGCAGATCACCGAAGTATTCAGCAATCTGTCCGACAATGCCTGTCGTGCGATGGATGGGAACGGCCGACTGGTGATTGCTAGCTGTCTCAATGGTGGTATAATCAAAGTACGCATTCAAGATACAGGACCTGGCATACCACCTCGTATACAGGAACGTCTGTTTCAAAAGCCTGTTCCATCTAGGACGCCGGAAGGCGGCGCGGGCCTGGGTCTCTGGCTCAGCCAATTGATGTTGCAGACCCTTGGCGGCGGCGTTGAAATAGAAAAAACCGGTTCCACAGGAACGACCATGCTGGTTCAGATTCCAGCGTAAGGGGTGGGAGGAGTATATAGTTATGAAGACTCGAATCTTGATCATAGATGATGAGCCGCGCTGGATCGAATTCGCCAAGAGCGATCTGGGTAATTTCGAGATCGTCGTCGCCTCGGATACGGATCAAGCCCTCGCCGAATTGGAAGGGGATCAATTCGACCTGGTCATCGCTAGCTCACGTCGCCTGGACGTACTCGAGATCATCGCCGAGAAATACTCCGACAAGCAGGTGTTCGTCACAACTGTGCGGCCCTCCACTCAAGAGGCCCTTGCTGCCTACCGGCTGGGTGCCAGGCGCTACTTTGCCAAGTCCTTCGGCCCCCAGGACCTGTTCGAACACGTCAGAGACGTCATACCCGCTTCTGGTTCTGCGTAGGCGTTCGATCGCCAGCAAAGGAGAGCAACATGTCGGAAAATCACAGGATCCTGGTGGTTGACGACCTGCCCGATTGGCGCGCGACCCTCAAAGGTTTGCTAGAGGATGAAGGGTACAAGGTTCAAGCCGCCAAGTCCGCGCCTCAAGCGTTAGAATTCCTCAAATCTGACCGCTTCGATCTGGCCGTGTTGGATATCCGTCTGGATGAAACAGACGAAGACAATACGGAAGGTCTTGATCTGGCTGCTGAGATCAAGAAACACTGGCCTGGAGTGAAAATCGTCATCATCACGGGTTATGGCACGCCAGAGATTATGAGAGAGGCGCTAGAGCCTGACGCCGAGGGCGACAAACTGGCGGCAAACTATGTGCCCAAGACGGAGACTGAAGACTTGGTCAGCATCGTGCGAGCAACGCTGGCCCAGTAGGAGGAACGTTTGTGTCCAAAGGACGCGTGCTTGTCGTGGACGACATACCCGACGTGCGTGTGACGCTATCCGGTCTTTTGTCAGATGAAGGCTATGATGTGCGCTCGGCACCCAGCAAAGAAGAAGCGCTGCGGATGATGGCTGCCGAGCGATTTGATGTCGCGGTCTTGGATGCACGTCTGGATGATACAGACGAGGATAACCGGGATGGTCTCTTGCTAATGCACGAGATCAAGGAGCTAGATCCTGCCACTGCCATCATCATTCTGACCGGTTACGCGGACGTTCAAATGGTGCGGGATGCGCTTCAGCCCAACGCCCAGGGAATTGCACCGGCGTTTGGATTTCTCGAAAAGTCCGAGCTAGACCAATTATTGGCGTACGTGGATCGCGCGTTTGAGCATACAATGCTCAATGACCAGCCCCAGGTCGCCGACTTGATCGCGCAGGGCGAAAGTGAGCGCGTCGAGTTCAAATCCAGTATGCGCTGGGATTACAAGCGCAATCAGGTCAACAAAGACCTGCAAGAAATGATCGCCAAATCCATCGCCGGGATGCTGAACCAGGCGGGAGGATATTTGCTCATCGGAGTCACAGACGATGGCGAGATATTGGGTCTCGACAAAGACCTGCAAACCCTGCCCAAGCCGGATAACGACCGATTCCAACTGGTGCTGACAGATATCGTGACCACCCACCTAGGTATGGAAGTGGTGTCGTATATTCACCCCCATTTTGAAGACGTGGGGGAGAAATGCATTTGTGTCGTCGCCATCAGGCACAGCCCTAGGCCAGTTTTCTTGGTCAAGGGGGATGTCTACCAATTCTGGGTGCGGATGGGAAATTCGACCCGGGGTTTGGACGTCAAAGCGGCCACACGCTACATTCAGGAGAAATGGGGCCGGGTCGAATAATCTCCTGATGAATGAGACAGGGGGGTAAGGCGGTGTACAACATTCTGGTCGTAGATGACACGCCAGACTTTCGGCATACCTTGATAGGGCTGCTTGCCGATGAAGGACACACCGTTCACGAGGCGACGAACGAGGGGGAGGCATTGGATGCCGTTCTCCAAGACGCTTTCGATTTCGCCTGCATCGACGTGCGCCTGCACGGAGAGGACGAAAGCGACGAGAGCGGAGCGAGCCTGGCGATGGCGCTCCACGCCCTTGCCCCCCAAATCCGCGTCATCCTGCTCACCCGCTACGTGCGAGCCAAACAAATCGTGCGGGCCATTCGATACCTTGGCGTCGTCGGTTTTGTCGACAAGGAAACGCCGGATTGGGGTCAACAAATTCTACAAATCATCGCGCAAGCCGAAGAGAGACGGGAAAAGCCCGAGCGGCCGAGCGTTGAAACGACGGGAGGCGCAACGCTGCTCTCCATCTTCTTGGCCCGAGATCGCCCTCTGATGGTCAGAGCGCGTGGCAACCACGTCTGTTCCGGATGCACGTCTCGCACGTTGGCGGTGGATCTCGATCATTACGCTCGGAAAACCGAGATCGCCCGGCGGGATTCTATCAACTTGCGCTTTCACGTGAAAGAGATCGGTCGCGACCTGTGGCGCGAGATATTCGTTGATCACCCCGAGGCCGAAAGAGCCTACGTAGAAGCGCGGATCAAGGGCCAGCCGCTGGCGCTGCTTTTCGAAAGCACGCGGGAATTCCTCGGCCTGCCCCTCGAGTTCACCCGTTCGGATGAGCCAGACGAGTACCTGATCCTGCAGCATCCCCTCTCCCGCTTCATCTGCCGAGCGACGCCCAAGCGCGAAGCGATCTCGCCCTGGCTGCTGGCGCGGACGGGGGAATTGCGCATCCTGCTCATTGCGTCGAACACAAAACCCCCGATAGGCGGCGTGGATATCGAGACGCGGAGACTGCGGGATTACTTGCAGTCCCAAGATTGCATTCCCGTCAAGGTCTCCTTTCTGCCCACGGAACTTGCCACGTACCAGCGGGTCCAAACCGAGTTGAAAAAGGGAAGCTACGACATCGTCCACTATGCAGGGCATGGTCACTACAAAGGAGATTCTCCCGAGGAAAGCAGCCTCTACTTTTGGACGGGGGAAAACAAATGTGGCAACGTCGTGCAGATGAAGGCGACAGAGCTCAAGATGTTGCTCGCTCAGTCGGAGGCGCGGCTGCTCTACCTGAGCAGTTGCTATGGCACAACCACTGGCAGTCAGGCAGCGCTGCTGGACGATGACTTTCTTGGGCTTGCGGATGCAATTGCCCAAGCTGGCGTGCCTTCGGTGTTGGGCTTCCGTTGGCCGGTCTCGGATAGGGGCGCGTGTGAAATGGCGCTGGCCTTCTATCGCTCTTTATTGGATCAGGGCAGCCCCGAGGTCGGGCTCTGGAGCGCACGATGCAAATTAGCCGCTCTCGATAGAAACGACACGACCTGGATGTCTCCTATCCTCATCCATCAGGTATAGATATGACCCAAAATACAATCGCCCTCCTAGCCTCCTTCGCCTACGTCTTTGCCGCCATTGGCATCGCCGAGGGGCTGCGCGCGTGGCGCGGCTATTCCGTTGATTTCACCCGCAAGTTCATCCACATCGCCGTCGGCATGTGGGCCTTTGGGACGGTGCTGCTGTTCGAGCGCCGCGCCGTCGCCATCATCCCACCGGCCGCCTTCATCCTCATCAACGCCCTCTCCTACTGGCAGGGGACCTTCAAGGCGATGGAGACTGGTGAAAAGGGCCAACTGGGCACCATCTACTTTCCCATCTCCTTCGCCGTCCTGATCTGGCTGCTGTGGGATCGCCCGCACCTGCTGGCGGCGAGCCTGATGCCCATGACCTGGGGGGACGCCCTGGCCGCCGTCGTCGGGCAGCGCATCGGGAAGCGGCACTATACCATCCTGGGGAGCCGCCGCTCGCTGGAGGGATCGGCGGTCATGTTCGCCGCCGGGTGGATCGCCGCGCTGGCACCGCTCCTGCTGCTGGCCCCTGCTCCAATTGGAATGGGCACCGCGATCAGCGCCGCCGCTGTGACCGCTCTCGCCGCCACCGTCGTCGAGGCGGTCTCGCCGTGGGGAATTGACAACCTGACCGTGCCGGCGGTGTCGGCGCTGGCGCTGCTGCTGATGCTGGGCTAATCATCGGCGATCACGAACTGGGCCACGCCCTGCAGCCGTTCCCCGATAAACACCCGCATCTCGTACACGCCCGGCCGGTACCCGCCAGGCGGGGTGTAGTAGAGGGACGTCCGCCCATCCGGCCCCCACTCCCACAACCTGGTCGTGCTGTCCAACAGCTCCCCTTCCCGGTAGATGGCAAATGTCCAGGGAACGCCATCCGCCATATCCGCGTAAGAGATGAAAAGGTAGACCTGGCGATTCCCCGGGGCAAACTCGTCCCCCGCATCCACCGGCTGTCCCTCCTCGTCCCTGTCGGCCGCCAGGGTGACGATGGTGATGTGCGCATCTTGGGACGGCGATGCGGCCGAGGGGAGCGGCGTCAGGGCCGAAGCTGGCGGCGAAAGCACCGGCGTCGGGGTGGGGATGAACGGCGGCGTGGCGGTCGGCCGGCGGGTGGGCGTGGCGGTCGGCGCGCTGGTAGGGAGCGAGACGAACGTCACCGCCATCGCTGGGGTGGACGGGGGCACATCCAGCGGCTGCTCCTCCTCCCGTGCCCCCGACAGCATCTCGATCAGGTACGGAGGCAACACGAACAGGCCCGTCCCCAGCACCAACAGCAGCGCCAGCGCCAGCAGCCAAGGCTTGAGCCGTTGAATGGCCCCCTGGCGCACCGCGTAAAACGGGGCCTGGCGCGATCGCACCAACAACCTGATCACCATAGCCAGGGGGATCGCGGATGCCGCCAGCAGTACGTAGCCCAACCACCGCAGCCACTCGATCAACATCACACGTGCTCCTTGATAGCCAAAGCTACCGCCTGGGAAATACCGGGCACAGCCGCCAACTGTTCGACGCTGGCCGCGCGAATTCCGTCGAGGGAACCGAACGCCTTGAGCAGCGCGGCGCGCCGGGCCGGGCCGATGCCGGGGACGCTGTCCAACTGAGAGGCGACCCCCGCTCGCCGGCGGCGAGTGCGATGATGCGTGATGGCAAAGCGATGTGCCTCATCCCGCACCCGTTGCACCAGGAACAAGCCCTGCGAGCTGCGAGGCAGCAGGATCGGTCTGGCCTGCCCTGGCACGAAAATCTCCTCCCGCTGCTTGGCCAGACCGGCGACCGGCACCCTGGTCAACAAATCAAATTCCTCCAACACCTCACAGGCCACGTTCAACTGCCCGCGACCGCCATCCACGATCAGCAGGTCCGGCAGTTTGGCCCAGCCCTTGATGTCCCGCTGGCCCAACATCTCATCCGACGTAGCCATCCACCAGCGACGAAAGCGACGCTGCAGCACCTCCCGCATGCTGGCGTAATCATCCTGCCCCTCCACCCCGCGCACCACAAAGCGCCGGTAGTCGGACTTGTGGGGCACCGCGTGCACGAACACCACCATGCTGCCGACCGTCTCGCTCCCCTGCGTCGTCGAAATATCGTAACACTCGATCCGCACCGGCGGCGCGGTGAGCTGCAGAGCTTCCTGCAGCTCGGCCAGGGCTTGCTCATACTTGTGAGCGTCGGCCTGCCATTGGGAGCGCAGGGCCGCCAACGTCTCGGCGGCGTTCTCGGCCGCCATCGCCACCAACTCGCGCTTCCGTCCCCGCCGGGGCACTCGCAGCGTGACCTTGGCCCCCCGCTTGTTCCTCAGCCACTGCTCGATGATCAGCGCCTCCTCGATCCGTTGCGGCAGCAGCACCTCGGGCGGAACGTAGGCCGCATCCTCGTAAAACTGCTTGAGAAAGGCCGCCATCACATCCCGCTCCTCCTCGTCCTCGGTTCCCTCCAGCACAAAGTACTCCCGTCCCAGCAGCTTGCCCCCCCGGATGAAAAAGACCTGCACGCAGGCATCCCCCTCCTCGCGGGCAAAGGCGATCACGTCTTGATCGGTGCTGATCGAGGAGACGATCTTTTGTCGCTCGACGACCCGCTGCACAGCCTGCAACTGGTCCCGCAGCACCGCCGCCCGCTCAAAATTCAACGCCGCCGCCGCCGATCTCATCCGCGCCTCCATATCGGCCACCACCTCGTCGCTGCGACCCTCGAGGAAGCGGGCCAGTCCTCCGATCATGGCCCGGTATTCATCCTGGTTCACCGCGCCGATGCACGGCCCCAGGCATAGTTTGATGTCGTAATACAGGCAGGGCCGCTCATCCCGCCCGGTGATCTCCCGATTACAAGTCAGATACGGGAACGACTTGCGCAGCAGATCCAGCGTCTGGTGGACAGCTCCAGAAGAGGTGAAAGGGCCAAAGTAGCGGCTGCCGTCCTGCTCCATGCGCCGGGTGATAAACACCTTGGGAAACGGGTCCGACCAGGTGATCTTGATGTAAGGATACCGCTTGTCGTCCTTGAGGCGCACGTTGTAGCGGGGGCGGTGCTCCTTGATCAGATTCGCCTCGAGGATCAGCGCTTCCAGCTCCGAATCGGTGACGATGAACTCGAGGTCGGCGATGTCGGACACGATGGCCCGCACTTTGGGGTTCTCCCAGGCCGACGGCTGAAAGTAGGAGCGCACCCGACTGCGCAGGTCCACGGCCTTGCCCACATAGATGACCGTCCCGCCCACGTCCTGCATCAGGTAGACGCCCGGCTTGCGGGGCAGTGTCTCGACTTGCGTCTGGATCCGTTCGGGGATCTGCATGCCGATCACTCACCACTGCGTCAACCCTACTGCACGTGCCGAAAGGTCCACAGCCGATTGACGAAAAAATTCCAGAACAGCACCACCCCAGTGGCGATCACCTTGGCGCCGTTGTAGGCCAGGTCAAAGTGAGCCATACCGATAGTGTGGGCCAGCGCCCCCATTGGCCCGGCCAACAGACCTGCCTCGCCCAGGAACCAGCGGTCAGCAGCGTAGAAAATCGCAGTGTTGATCGCCAGGCCGGCGACGTTGACGATGGAGAACTGGACGAACTGCTTGCGCAGCGGGTCCGCCCGCGTCTCCGGGTAGACCCACAGCCGGTTCCAGATGAAATTGCTGATGACCGCCGCACTGAACGAGCAGGTGTTGGCGATGACTTTGGGGAAGCCCGCCCATTGAATCAGCAAGTTGAGCACGCCAAAATCAATCACCGCGCCCAGCGCGCCGACGGCGCTGAATTTGAAAAACCGCCCGACTTCCTTACGGTTGGTGTGAACTGTGTGGATGAATCGGGTAGTCAATGGGATGTCCTTGGTTTTGGCATCATCGTTTGCTTATCTCCATCCTCAGTATACGCGACGACGCGACAGTCGTCAAGCGGACGCAGGTGTGGATTCGGACGAATGATCGAGCCAGGCCAGCAGGCCAAGCATCACCCCCACGTGGAGATGGACGTTGTTGACGTAGAGATTATCCAGCAGGTGATGGACCGTCAAGTGCGTCCACGCGCCCAGCAGCCCGATGGCGACGCCGCGCTCGATCCCTTCGGCCTGCCGGGTGACGCGCCAGGTCTGCCAAAAGACCGCGCCCCACAGGAGCAGGTACGCCAGCAGGCCGATCAGCCCCGTCTCGGCCGCCAGGTTCAGGTAATAGTTATGCGCGTGACCGAGCGCGATGGGCCAATTGATCAGCGCAAAGCTCCAGTAGACCGGTTCATAACAGCCAAAACCGATCCCGGCCCAGAAATTGTGCCGCCACATCTCCAGCGCCGCCTGCCAGTGGGCCAGCCGCTCCAGGACCGCATAGTTGGCGTCGTTGATGCCGACCCCGCGCACATCCTCGAACCGCACATCCTGCACAAAGCTGGTCAGGCGGGCCGCCACCGACGCGGGCAGCAGGCCGGTCGCGTACAACCCGACCCCGCCCACGACCAGTACCACCGCCAGCAATAGTCCCCACTCCGTCTTGCGCGGCAGCGCGACCGCCATCACGGCCGCCGCTGCCGCGAACCCCAACCACGCCCCCCGGCTCCAGCTCATCCCCAACGCAGCGCCCATCGCCAGCGCGACCAGGAGAGCGGAGGACAGAGGGGCGAGGAGACGAGGAGACCAGGGGACTTTTTCCAGCTTGTGCCGAAAGACGCCCCACGCCACGCCAAGGGCCAGCGCCAGCGTCACCCCGACGTAACCGGCGTAGGGGTTCGGCTGTTCGAAGGTGCCGTAGGCCCGGTAATAGCCGCCCCCCAGAATGGCGAAATGGTCCGGCCCATCGCCGCGCAGCCCGAACTGGTAGATGCCTACGGCCGCCTGGAACAGCCCGGTCAGGAGCAGCGCCCCCAGCAGCCAGGGCAGGCGGCGGCGGGTGAGATAATCGCAGACAAAGAGGCACAGTAACAGCACCTGTACCCACTTGATCAATTCCAGCACGCCGTAGGCAGCCAGGGCGTCCGGCGCCACCCCACCCGCCAGGGAAAGCAGCGCCGCCGTGATGAAAGCGACCAGCGGCAGGAGCAGCGGCGTGACAGGGATGCGCACCTCCCGGCGGGCCGCGCCGCGCGCCAGCCAGCTCGCCAGCGTCAGCGCGAAGAAGAGTTGTGCGATCTGGGCCGGAACCTGGGGCACTTCGGCCTGCAGGTAGGCCCGCAGCGGGCCGAGGAACAACAGGGCGCCCAGCCCCACCATTGGCTCGATCACCGTCGCTCCGCCCAATACGACCAGCCCGACGAACAGCAGGCCGTCCAGCGGCGTCAACTGGGTCAGCAGCAGGCCAGCGAATCCCGCCAGCGCCAATCCTGCGGCGGTGATGAGCGGGCCATTCCATCCCAGCGCGCGGCGCAGCGGCAAGGGGCTCACACCCGCTCCCGGAAATAGGCGATCGTCTGTCGCAGCCCCTCCTCCAGCGGCACCTGCGGCTCCCAGCCCAACACCCGCTGCGCCTTGCTGATGTCCGGGCAGCGCACCTTCGGATCATCCTTGGTACGGGCATCGGTCGGGTGGACGAACGCGATCTCCGAACTGCTGCCGGTCAGCGCCAGCACCCGGTGCGCAAAGTCGAGGATCGTCATCTCGGCCGGGTTGCCCAGGTTGACCGGTTCGACCTCGTCGGAGTGGAGCAACCGGACCATACCCTCGACCAGGTCGGAGACGTAGCAGAAAGAGCGCGTGCGCTTCCCTTCGTCGTAGACGGTGAGGGGTTCGCCGCGCAGCGCCTGGCAGATAAAATTCGGCACCACCCGCCCGTCGTCCATGCGCATGCGGGGGCCATAGGTGTTGAAAATGCGCACGATGCGCGTATCCACGTTGTGATACTTGTGGTAGGCCATCGTCAGCGCCTCGGCGAACCGTTTGCTCTCGTCGTACACGCCGCGCGGCCCGACCGGGTTGACGTTGCCCCAGTAATCCTCCGGCTGCGGATGCACCAGCGGGTCACCGTAGACCTCGGACGTCGAGGCCAGGAGAAAACGGGCTTGTTTCTCCAGCGCCAATCCCAGCGTCTTGTGGGTGCCCAGCGCCCCGACCTTGAGCGTTTGGATCGGCAGGTTGAGGTAATCCACCGGGCTGGGCAGGCTGGCGAGGTGAAACACCGCGTCCAGCGGCCCTTCGATGAAGATGTAATTGGTCACGTCGTGTTTGATAAAATGGAACCGTTCGTGCCCGGACAGGTGGGCGATGTTGTCCACGCTGCCGGTGCTGAGATTGTCCATCGCGATGACCTGGTGCCCGTCCGCCAGCAGCCGGTCGCACAAGTGGGAGCCGATGAACCCGGCCCCGCCGGTAATCAGAATGCGCATCTTTAACCTCCCGGTCAATGTCGTCAGGATTATACCCCAGCGTGGAGAAATTACCAACCAGGCTGGA
>Ga0209614_1001182_pt1 | contig 20297 bp, 14 predicted proteins | sample BlaSprsedimmetaG_FD_185484 | JGI IMG/M metagenome (GOLD analysis project Ga0209614, IMG submission 185484) | Hot spring sediment bacterial and archeal communities from California, USA to study Microbial Dark Matter (Phase II) - Blank Spring... ... | reverse complement strand
GGGTAAAGGGGGAAGGGCAAACACCCGGAGTCCGGAAAAGAGGGACATCCGGGGTTTGCAGGGGCTCACTTTCTTTTCTCGTTCCAGCTGAGCCCACAAGAACGAGATGAATGGAATGTTGACATTCGGCACACAGTTTTGTATATTCAAACATGATTTATAATTGGGATAATGATAAAAACCAACGCTTGAAGAAAGAAAGGCGAATTTCATTTGAGGAAATTATTCTTGCGATCGACAACGGACAACTGCTGGACGTCTTGTCTCATCCCAATCCAGAGAAATATGGGAACCAGAGATTGTACCTTGTCGCGCTGGAAGATTATGTTGTGGTTGTTCCATTCAGAAAAGAAGGCGATGAAATTTATTTAATCACTGCATTCCCGAGCCGCAGATACACAAAAAGATATTTTGGAAAGGAAGATCAATCATGAAAGCTTTCGATAAACAGGAAAAAGAACTCATGCGTTCCGTCGAAGACGGGGAATGGATTTCCGACGCAAACAACACGGCTGAAATCCGCAAAGCCGCACAGGTGGCCAGAAATACATTCACCAAGGATCGAAGAATGAATATACGAATTGCCAGCAGGGATTTATACTTGTTGAAATTAAAAGCCTTTGAAAACGGCATGCCCTATCAGACATTGGTTTCCAGCATCATACATAAATATCTCAATGGAGTGCTGGAAGAAAAATAGTTGATTCCTATTAGCCGTGACCATTGGCCCCCCGGGGGCGGGGGTTCGGATGATTGATCACCTCCCCTGATCACACCGGGGCTCAGACCCCGCGTTCCTTACGGGAATCCAGGGGGAGTTAAAAGTTGAAAGTTCGTAAAGTTCATAAAGTTGAAAGTTCATCAAGTTATAAAGTAACGGAGTGCAATGCCTTTATGCATCGCCGGTCCGGTTGCCGCGCATCTTTACCGCGCGATACCGGGTGTCTTTGGGGGGGCAGGGGCAAAGGGTGGATCCCCGACAGAGAATTTCGGGGAAGACAGGGTTGTTGAGGTTTTTGCGACAATCGTACACCCCATTTGTCCTTCCCGCGATCTTCAAGCGGGAATCCAGGGGGAGTTAAAAGTTGAAAGTTTATAAAGTTCATAAAGTTGAAAGTTCATCAAGTTATAAAGTAACGGAGTGCAATGCCTTTATGCATTGCCAGTCCGGCTGCCGCGCATCTTTCCCGCGCGATACCGGGTATCTTTGGGGGGCAGGGGCAAAGGGTGGATCCCCGATAAAAGCATTTCCCGTAGAAAGCACGGGACAGGCGGGGAAGACAGGGTTTCCGATGGTCCCAGGTTTCACAACCGGGTGCATTAGGCTTTATTCAAGAGGATCGATATTCCAGAGGGGTTGCTGTGACTGAGATCTTCTCCAGTCCTCCATCAGTTCTTGTTGATGAAGAGAAGCCCATTCCACAACAAATCCGGTAACTCGCGGAGGCAAGCGGCCTGCAAAGGCGGATAAATTTACAATTTTGGTTTTAAGAGTTACGGTTTTGATCTACCCCACCTTCCTATTGGCAGCGTAGTTTATCGATTTGTATGCCAAAGAAATGCCGTTCGAATTTTTTTGCCTGTAAAAACTATTGACGAGGAGAATGATTGGCTCATGCCTGACTATCGCCGGGTCGCAGTTTGCCATCGTAAAACGCCCTGGACCGGGAAGTTCCAGGACAGTCATCAGAGGTTGGAAAGCGGAGATGGTTTCCCCTTTCTTCGGGCAACGACAAGTCGTCGCACTCCGGGGAATTCCCTTTTCCGATGTCCTGAGGAGCGAATCCGGGGCGATGAGGATAAATAAAAGGGGGCCTTTCTCAAGAAAGGTCCCCTTTTTTTATGAAGATCCCGCTTGATCCCGGCGCCGTGCCGGTTTCCCGTTATTCATCCCCAAAACGCCGTTGCCATTCAACCATTATTTGTTTATCTTAATTATTCCAAAAGCCTCCCCGAAGCATCCGTCCGCGCGGCCTTCCGCGCCGGCCGGGCGGGGGAGAGAAAACCAAGGCTGAATCCGCATATTCATTCAAACGGGGAGTCGTTATGCTGGCGAGTTTTTCCGTGATCCCGATCGGCGTGGGGGAGGAGCTGAAGACCCATGTCGCCGCGGTCATCGACCTGATCGACCGGTCCGGTCTGGACTACAAACTGGGCGCGATGCAGACCACGGTCGAAGGCGATCCCGAGGCGGTCATGGCGCTGATCCTGAAATGCCACGCGAAGATGAAAGAAGCCGCGCCGCGCGTGCTGACCTCCATCACGCTGGATGACCGGCGGGGCGCGGAGGGCCGGCTCGAGGGCAAGGTCCGCGACGTCGAAGCCGAGCTGGGCCGGAAGTTGGCGCATGAGTGAGACGCGCGCCGGCAAACCGGCTCCCGCGATCCTGGACCATCTCCTGGCGGGGCGATTCGGCAAACCCTCCGGCGCGGTGCTGGTCGGCCCCGGTCCGGGGCTCGACGCGGCGGTGCTCGATTTGCAAGACGGGCGGGTGATGGCGATCGCGGAGGATCCCATCTTCCCCGCGCCCAATCTGCCGCTCGAGATCATGGGATTCTTCACCGTCCATATCGGGGCGAGCGACGTGGCCGTGACCGGGATTCCGCCGCAATTCATGACCTATACGCTCCTCATGCCCCCCGGATCGCCGGAGTCGGACGCCGAACTCCTCATCCGCTCCATCTCCGGGACCGCGGAATCCCTCGGCATCACCATCGTCGGCGGACACACGGGATGGTACGGCGCGGTGACCGTGCCGATCGTCGGCGGGGTCACGGTCTGGGGCATCGCGGACCGGGACGCGTGGATTTCGCCCGGCGGCGCCCGGGACGGCGACGTACTCCTCATGACCAAGGGGCCGGCCATCGAGGCCGCGGCGCTGCTCGGCATCCTGTATCGCGACCGCATCGGGGACCGGATGGATCCCGCCCTGCTGGACCGGGTGATCCGCCGTACGGACGAGATCACCGTGGTCGAGGACGCGCTCTCCGCCTTCTCCGCGGGGGGCGTTCACGCCATGCACGACGCGACCGAGGGGGGGGTGCTCGGCGGATTGTGGGAGATGCACGCGGCCTCCGGGATCCCGGTGTACGCAGACCTGGACAACGTGCCGGTCCCCGAAGACATCGCTTCCCTGGCCGGCGCGCTCGGCTTCGATCCCTGGCTGGCGATCAGCGAGGGCACGCTGCTCGCGGCGGTCGATCCCGGATCCGTGCAGGCCGTGCTCACCACCTGGGAAGGACTCGGGATCCCCGGTTTCGTGCTCGGACGGTTCGACGCCTCCCTCGGCCGGAACACCTTGAAACAGAACGGGAAGACGGGAGCCCTGCCCGATCCGCAGGAAGATCCCTTCTGGAAGCTGTTTTTCGCCGGACTGCCGGGGTAGAATCCATGCGGGAAAGCCTGAAACGCCTCACCAAACATTCCGCGGTGTACGGGATCGGCCACATCGTCAGCCGGTCCATGGGTTTTCTGCTGCTGCCGATCCATACCAATACATTGTCACCGGATCTGTACGGCATCGCGTCGCTTCTCTTCTCCGCCCTGGCCATCCTGAACGTGTTCTTCAGTTACGGGCTGGATTCGGCTTTCCTGCGTTTTTTCGTGCTGGCCGGGTCGGAATCGGAGAAACGCCGCCTGTTCAGCACGGGCTGGTGGACGATCTTCTCCACGAGCCTCCTGTTCTCGTCGCTCCTCGTTTTTTTTTCGGCTCCTTTTTCCGCGCTCATCTTCCGCAGCCCGGATTACACCCTCCTGATCCGGCTGGCCGCCGGAATCCTGATCGCCGACGGCCTGGCCCTGCTGCCGTTTCTCCTTTTGCGGGCCGAGGAAAAATCCAGGCTGTTCGTCGTCCTCAAGACCCTGAATCTCGCGGTCACACTCGGCCTGAACATCCTGTTCGTGGGCGTGCTCCGGCTCGGCGTGCCCGGCATATTCCAGGCGAATCTGATCGCGTCCGCATTCACGCTTCTGACGCTGATTCCCATCCAGATCCAATGGCTCCGCCCGGTCTTTCACCGGATCGATTTCGCGGAACTGATGAAATTCGGACTCCCTTACATCCCGTCCTACCTCTCCGTCGTAGTCATGGACCAGGTCAGCCGGTTCTTCATCGACCGGATGATCGGGACCGAGGCGACCGGCCTCTTCAGCGCCGGTTACAAACTCGGCATGTTCATGGCGCTCGTGGTGGCGGCGTTCCGCTTCGCCTGGCATCCCTTCTTCCTCTCCACCTCCAGGCAGCCCGACGCCAAACGCATATTCGCCCGGATCCTGACCTATTTCCTCCTCGTCCTGGGCCTGTTCTTCCTGCTCGTTTCCTTCTTCGTCCGTGAAATCGCGGGCCTCCGGCTGTTCGGATTCCGCCTCTTCGGAGAGGGATTCGACGCGGGCCTTTCCATCGTCCCGATCGTGATGCTGGCCTACATCCTGTACGGTGTATACGCCAATTTCGTGATCGGCGTGTATCTCGAAAAGAAGAGCGTGTACATGCCGCTGATCACCGGACTCGGCGCGGCCGCGGCCCTACTCGGCAACTACTTTCTCATCCCCCGGATCGGACTGACGGGCGCGGCCTGGGCCACGGCGATTTCATACGGCGTGATGGCCCTGTCCCTCTATCTGGTCAATCAGCGGCTCTATCCCATTCCCTATGAAGGGCGGAGGATACTGAAACTCCTTTTCGTTTACGCTGGAATCTTTTTCATCGGATACGGGGTCCTGCGGGATGCGGCATTCTGGATCCGGGGGGTGCTGATTCTCTCGGTTTTTCCGGGATTGTGGATCGTCCGGTTCTTCTACGCCGAAGAGCGGGCGGCGCTCCTCCGCGTTTTCTCAAGGATCGGCCGGAGCCGACCCCGAAAGTCCCTGTAACACGGGGTAAAGGGTGGAAACCATGAAACGCGTCCTCGTCGTCGCCTACTATTTTCCGCCGATGGGCATGGGCGGGGTGCAGCGCGCCCTCAAGTTCGCCAGATATCTGCCCGAATTCGGATGGGAACCGGTGGTCCTCACCGTCCGGGAGACGGCGTATTACGCCCACGACCCCACGCTCCTGGACGAGATTCCGGACGTCCGGATTCTCCGCACGGAATCGCTCGATCCGCTCCGCGTGTTCCGCGGAATCCGGCCTGGGCGCCAGAACGTCCCTGTCCTCCGGGACCGGGGGGCATCCCGGTTCGTTCGTTTCATTTCCAGCCTGAACGAGAAACTGATTCCGTGGCTGCTCGTCCCCGACTCCAAACTGCTCTGGCTGCCGTTCGCGCTCCGCGCCGCCCGGAGACTATGCCGGACCGAACGGATCGATGCCGTGTTCACGACCTCCCCGCCCCATTCGGCGCATCTGATCGGGCACCGGCTCCGGAGCCGGTGCAACATCCCCTGGATCGCGGATTTCCGCGACGACTGGACGGCGGAATCCTGCGAACGCCTGCCCACGCCGCTTCACCGGGCAGTTGACGAACGGCTGGCGCGAACGGTGCTCCGAAACGCCGACCGGATCCTGGCGGTCTCGCCCCGGATCGCACGGAGCTTGTCCGAAAGACGGGGCGCCCCGGGAGGGACGGTCACCACGCTTTACAACGGGTTCGACGCGAACGATTTCGCAACCGTCCCGGATCCGTCCCGGAAGAAATTCACGATCGCCTACGCGGGCACGCTGAACGCCCTCTGCGATCCCGAACCGTTTTTCGCGGGCGTCCGCGAGCTCTTCGACCATCATCCGCGGCTCCGTTCCCGGATTCAAATCCGGCTGGCCGGCAGCGCGTACGGGATCGATCTCGGATCGCTGCTGGGCCGCTACGGACTCGAAGAGACCGTCCATGAAACCGGATATGTCACCCATCGGGAAAGCGTCCGTTTCCTGATGCAGGCGGATCTGCTGCTGCTCATCCTCTCGCCCGGATCGGGCGGGGGGATGGTGACGGGAAAAATTTTCGAGTATCTGGCCTCCGGAAAACCCGTCCTGGCCGTGGTGCCCGAATCCGAGGCGGGACGCCTGATCCGAAAGCATCGGGCTGGGCGTGTGGTGCATCCCGGAGACACCCGGGGGATCGCGGAAGGAGTGCTGTTTTATTACCGGCTGTGGGAATCGGGGCGGACCGTTCCTCCCGGAATCGACCGGTCGGAACTGAAAAGCTATGAACGCCGAGAACAGACACGGATCCTCGCGGGGATGCTGGATGAGGTGTCGCATGTGGGTGAGTCATCGAATCCGTTTCGGCGCGGCAACCGGCAGCCGCCGGAGGGCGGGGGGGTAACGGGGTAATGTGTCTTTCATCCAATCGGATGGATGTGTTTCTGTCCGCAATCACAGGATGTTTCCCATGGATCTGAAAAGAACCGGCCGCGGCCTCATCACAGGTTTTTTTGTCCTTTTTCTCTTTTCCGGCTGCGGCCCGACGCGGCGGGACTGGAAGGAAGCCGAAAAACGGCATACCATCCTGGGATACGAGCGGTTTCTCGAAAAGTACGGCCGTACGGCCCTGGCCGACTCGGCCGTAATCCGGATCCGGCGGCTCTATTATGAGGAGGCGGTCGGGCTGGATATCCTCCCGGCTTACGAGGCGTTCCTGGCGCTATATCCGCGCGGGGCGCTCGCGGATTCCGCCCGGCTCCGGATCGAATCGATCCGGTTTGGGGAAGCCCGGCGCAAGCACCGGATCCCGGCCTACAGCGATTTCATCCGAACCCATCCGAACAGCCCCCGTGCGGCCGAGGCCCGGCGCGCGGTCGACAGCCTTATGGCTGCCCGGAAACCGGAATATCGCGACATCCATCGCGTCGGCATCTTCCTGGATGAACGGTATGAGGGGCCGTTCGGCCCCCTCCGGGGGATTCATCCCGGATTTGTCGAAACGGCGGGACGAATCCTCGAAGCCTGCGGATTGACGGTCGTCCCGCAGGAATCCGATGCGTTCGACGCCGTGCTTACGATCCATGCGCGCGGCGTGATTTCCGACGTCGATTCCGTGACGTCTGATGCCGTGCTGTACGGCGTGGAGGCCGGACTGTCCGGCGCATTCACATTCCGGTTCGGCGGAGAGGGTCAGATCACAGATGTCTTTTCCTCCGGGAAAGCATGGCTCGACAACCGGTCGACCCGCGGCGCGGATGCGGTGAAAATCTTTGAGACCCTGTTCTGGCGGAGCGGTTCTTTCGCCGCCGCGCTGGCGGATCTGGCCGCCCGGGAGTTCGGACCGGCCGGACTCGTGGGGTTGATGGCCGGACAGGATTCCCTGGCGGTCCGCCTCGAGGAACTGTTCGTCCGGATCGGTAATCCGGTCCGCAGCGACCTGGAACGCGCCGTCCGGTACGGGGATCTTTCCCTCCGCCGTCCCGCCGTGCGGGGGCTCGGCCTCATCGGCACGGATAAGGCGGACTCTCTCCTCGTTCCGCTCCTCGGGACCCCGGATGCCGTCCTGAGAAACACGGTCATCGAGGCGCTGGGACGCCTCGGGTCACCCAAGGGCATTCCGCGCATCACGCCGTTTGTCAACCATCGGGACGCAGACACACGGTATGCCGCGGCCGTGGCGCTGGGGCTAATCGGAGGCAGGGAGACGAGCGAACCCCTCCGGAGCCTGTTGGATGATCCGGTGCAACGAGTGGCCTTCGCCGCGGTGACCGCGCTCGGCCTGAACCGGGACAGCACGGCCGTGGACAACCTGATCCGGATATTCGACGGGGAAGAAGAACCGATCAAGATTTTGGTCATGGAGGCCCTCGCACAGATCGGCACGGCCGCCGAACCGGCCCTGCTCGCCGGTCTGAGGACCGGTTCAAACCGGATGCGGTGGCGCTGCGCCAAGGTGCTCGGCAGACTCCGGTCCGAGCCGGCCATACCCGATCTGGCGCGCGCGCTGGGTGATCACAATTCATTCCTCGTCTGGACGGCCAAGGACGTGCTGTCCGAATACGGACTGCCGGCCCTGGAGGCGGTGCTCGAAGCGGTCGCCGACGATACGACCCGTGAAAAAGCCCTCGTCGTTTTGGGGTCGATCGATGATCCCCGGTCCTACGATGTGCTTGTCCGATATTTGAATGACGCGGATCTCGATGCTTCGCGCAGCGCCGCGGAGGGGCTGGGTATTCTGGGCAGGCGTGAGGCCGTTCCGCATCTTTTGGAGGCGCTCGACAGGGGCGATTTGATCCTGACTCTGAAATCGCTGATGGCGCTCAGGGAAATCGCCGATCCCGCGGTTTTTCCCAGGATGAAACGGCTCATGGATACGGACGACTTCGCGGTGCGCCTCCATACGATGAATGTGCTCGGTGCGCTGGAGACCCGGGAAGCCCGGGATGTGATCCTCGCCGAACTCGATTCATTGCCGACCGATCTGTTAATCCGGGCCGTGGAGATACTGGGTGAGAATCCCGATGAAGGGACGATCCGGCGTCTGATCCCGCTCTGTGCGCATATTTCTCCGATCCTCCGTCGCAAGACGCCTCCGGTCCTCATGCGCCACCGGATCCTGGCGGCCGGACCGCTGCTCGAGGCATTCCGAACCGGTCCGCGAGAGGTGCGCCGTGAGGCGGCCGTGCTCCTGGGACGCATACGCGAAAGCCGGGCCATTCCCGATTTGATCCGTTCCCTCGATTCGGAAGACGAGTACCTCACGAACGCGGCCAAGACTGCCTTGTATCAGATTCAGGGACCGGCGGTCATGCCGCTTGTCGAGGCCCTCGGACATTCGAGCGCGCGGATCCGGCTGCGCGCCGCCGAGGCCCTCGAGCAGGTTACCGATCCGCGCGTGCTGGCGCCGATGATCCGCGCCCTCGAGGGAAGAGACGCACGCCTGTCGGCAGTCGCCGCTAAAAACCTCGGGGAATTCGGGGACGACGCAGCCGTTCCTTCCCTCATCCGGGCGCTCGGCCGGTCCCATATGCCTTTGCGGGTGAACGCGGCGGACGCCCTGGGAAGGATCGGAGAAAGAGACGCGGTGGATGCGCTCCTCGCGCTTCTCGATGCGGAAGAGGCGGAGGTGCGGAGTGCGGCGGCAACGGCACTCGGGAGAATCGGGGATCAGGCCGCCATCGAACCGCTCACACGGAGGCTGGCGGATCCGGACATCTTGGTTCGCAGGGCCGCAGGCACGTCCCTCGCCGGTTTCGGCGAACCCGCCGTCCGGCCTCTGGTCCGCGTGCTGACGAACGCGTCCCCCGCTGAAAGACTGGAGGCGGCCGGGTTATTGGCCCGAATCGGATTTCCCGCCGTCCCGGAATTGATTCCCCTCCTGCGAAGCGGAGATACCCTCTCGATATGGTATGCGCTCCTCGCCGTCCACGGTATCCGGGATTTGCGCGCCGCACCGGCATTGGCGGAAGGACTCCCGGAGAACAACCGGTTTCTTTTTATGTCGATCCGGCAGGCGTTCGTGAATATAGGCAGGCCGGCGGCGCCGTTTTTGATACCGCTGCTGTCCCGTCCCGATCCGTATACGCGGTGGGCCGCGGTGGAGACGCTCGGTTTCATCAAAGATCCCGCCAGCACACCGTTCATTCCGCCGCTGTTGTCCGATCCGGATCCGATCGTCCGAGAGGCCGCGGCCAAGGCGCTGCGCAAAATGTCGCGGAAAGATTTCGGAATGAACCGGAGAAAATGGGAAAAATGGGTTGCGGGGAACTGACAATACCGGTCAAGCCGGAGACGGGGAACGGGGAATGCGTGTCCCGTCCTGACAAGATGGACAATTACCGAAGGGAGGTATTCGATGCAAGTGACGGACATCCAGCGCGCCCTCGCGGAGGCCGGCATCGACGGCTGGCTTTTTTATGATTTTCACAACCGGGACGCGATCGCCTACCGGGTCCTGGGGCTGGATTTCGGCAAATTCACCAGCCGCCGCTGGTGGTACTGGATTCCGAAGTCCGGGGAGCCGGTGCGGCTCGTCCACCGGGTCGAACCAACCAAACTCGATTCCCTGCCCGGGGAAAAACGGTTTTATCTGGCATGGGAAGAACTCCATGCCGGGCTCAAGGAGATCCTCGGCGAGACGCCGCAGAAAATAGCGATGCAATATTCCCCGCTGAACAACATCCCCTATGTGTCAACGGTGGACGGCGGCACCGTGGATCTGGTCCGTTCCTTGGGTCACGAGGTCGTCTCCTCCGCGGACCTGGTCCAGACGTTCGAGGCCGTGATCGATGCGGCCGGATACCGGTCCCATCTCGAAGCGAGCGGGAAGGTTTACCGGATCAAGGACGAGGCGTTTAAAGAAATTGAGGCCGCCCTGCGATCCGGGCGCGGGGTCACCGAGTACGACATCCAGCAATTCATTGTCCGCCGGTTCGGGGAAGAGGGCATGACCTGCGCGGGCGAGAATCCCATCGTGGGCGTGAACGACCATCCGGCCAATCCGCATTTCGAGCCGACGCCGGAAAACGCCTATCCGATCCGAAAAGGGGATACGATACTCATCGACCTCTGGGCGCGCGACGAACAAGACGGATCGATCTGGGCGGACATCACTTGGTGCGGATTCGCCGGGAAAAAACCGCCGGCGAAATATATCGAGATTTTCCACGCCGCACGCGACGCGCGCAGGGCCGGACTCGCCCTCGTCCAAAAAAGATTCGCCGAAGGCGTCCCCTGCCACGGATGGGAGGTGGACGAGGCGGTGAGAAACGTGATCCGCGCGGCGGGTTACGGCGATTTCTTCATCCACCGCACCGGCCATTCCATCGGCACCGAAGTGCACGGCAACGGCGTCCACATCGACAATCTGGAGACCCGGGAAGAGCGGCGGCTCATTCCCGGCATCTGTTTCTCGATCGAGCCGGGAATCTACCTCGAGGGCGAGATGGCCGTCCGCACCGAGATCGATGTGTTCATCACGCTCGACGGGGAGGTCACGGTCGCCGGACCGGAGCAGGACGAATTGATATTGATGGATGTGTAATCGGATCAAATCCCGGTCGCCGGATATCGGTTCCTGTTGAAACCGGCCCGACGATCCGGTTTTAAATATCCGGAAACCGAAGCGTTTCCAGAGGAGGTTCCATGCATCTGTATCTGTATATCATCCTCGCCTATGTCCTGACACTCCTGGCCTTCAACATCATCCGTTCCAGGCGGGTGAAGAGCCATGACGATTTCATGGTGACGGGACGTTCGCTCTCGATCCGCGTGATGGTCTTCACCCTGATCTGCACCTGGATCGGATCCGGTACCTTCATTTCCGGCGCGGAATACGCCTACCGGGCCGGATTCAGCTCGCTCTGGCTCCCGGCCGGCGCATGGATCGGCATCGCGGTCATCTATTTTCTGGCGGGGCGCATCCGCACGTTCGGTCAGTACACGATCGGCGACATCCTCGAAGTCCGCTACGGCCGTTTCGCCCGCCTCTTCGGCGCCGTCGCCCTGGTGATCGCGTTCGTCACGATCGTGAGTTATCAGTTCCGCGCCGGCGGCTACATCCTGAACGTGGTGACGGACGGCGCCGTTTCCGTGGCCTGGGGACAGGCGCTGAGCGCCTTTTTCGTCATCACATTTACGGCCCTGGCCGGCATGATGGCCGTGGCCTACACGGATCTGCCGAACGGCATCCTCATCCTGGTTGCCTGTGTGCTGGCGGTTCCCTTCGTGGTGCACGCGGGGGGGGAATGGCCGGGGCGCAGGCGGCCCTTCCGGCGGGCCATTTCCAGGTGTTCAGCGGGGATTTCGGGGCGCATCCGGCACTCAAGGCGGGCGGTTATTTCCTCGCCACCCTGATGCTGCTGCTCGGCATCCAGTCCATGTATCAGAAATTTTACAGCGCCAGGACGCCGAAAGACGCGCGCCAGGCCGCCGCACTCTGGATCGTGGGCACGATCGTCGTCGAGATTGTGGTGGTGGTCATCGCCGTGTTTGCAGCGGCCCGGTTCTGGGAGGCCGGAAAAGATCCGGCTTCGATGGTCCTTCAGGCCGCGCGTTACATGGTGCCCGCGCCCGTCGGCATCCTGCTCCTGGCCGCGGCGTGCGCCGTCGTGATTTCCACCGGCATGAACTATCTGTTGTCGCCGAGCACGAATGTCGTGCGCGACATCGTCCAGCAGTTCATGGGGAAGAAACTGGAGGACCGGAAACTCATCCTCCTCCAGAAAGCCGTCGTAGTCGTGCTCGGACTCTGCGCGTTCGCCATGATTTTCATCCCGACCGTGCTGAACCGGCCCATCTCGGTGCTTCGGTACAGCTATTTCGCCTACACGATGTACGGGGTCTCCATCACGCCGGCCCTAATCGCAGCCCTGGCCTGGAAACGGGCGACCCGGGCCGGCGGCATCACCTCTATCCTGTCCGGGGCGGGACTGGCGCTGATTCTCGAACTCATCGTTCCCGCCGTTTGGCCGCAGGTCATGCGGGGAGGCGATCCGTGGGGAATTCCGAGCATTTACCCGGCGCTCCTGGTATCCATCCTTGCGCTGGTGGTCGTAAGCTGCCTGACCCCGCCGCCTGACCGGGAAACGGTGGAAAAGCTGTTTCGATCGGACGCGTAAACCGTTTCCGTGATGACGAAAAATCACTTGCTTTTGGGTGAAACATGTTTTAAAATCCATTGTCTTTACGGGTCTTGACCAATTGAAAGACCCGTTATTCAGGAAAACAGGGAGGATCTTTTCATGTTCAAACGGGTTGCTCCGGCCGTTGCGGCGATAGGGATACTGTTTTTCATGATCCGTTGCGAGATCAAGAATCCCGCCGAGAATCTCAAGCTGATCATCAGTTTCAGTCCCGTTTCGACCGCGGTCGCGGTGGAAGTCACCGATCCCCGGACGCAGGAATATGTCCCCGGCGAAGTCACGATCCGGATCGAGGGGCCCGACAGGGCGTTCGTCGTGGATGAGACCGGCAAATCCCTCAGGACGCTGACCACATCCACCGGCATCGTCAGTTTCGCCATTTCGGATGAAATCACGCCCACCCCGGAGAATCCGGTCAGTCTTTTCCTCGTGGTCGAGGCGGACGGTTATCTCACGACCGGTAAAACCGTCCTCATTCAGGATACCGAACGGCAGGCGGTGACCGTACATCTGGTGTCGGTTCAGGATCCGCCGCCCGGCGCCGGAGCGGTCACAGAACAGGCCGGAATGACCCATCCGGTTTCAGGGACCACGGCTTCCATTCTGATCGAGACGCCGCGGACGACCGTGGCGGATTTGTCCGCACGGGTTTCCATTCTCCAGAATACGCTCATCACGGATGGAAATGATGAGCCGCTTTCCGGGGCGCTGACCGCATCGGTGATTCATTTCTCCGGCGGAAATACGGAAGCGCTTCAATCCTTTCCCGGCGGGCTCACGGCCCAGTTGACAGGCGGTTCAGGCGGTATTGAAGAAGGCCCCTTCATCACGGCCGGATTCGTTTCGATCGAGATCCGGGATGAATCCGGAAAACAGGCGGAGAGATTCGATCCCCCCATTGTCGTCACGATGGAGCTGACCTCCGGACAAACGGATTCGACCGGTAAACGGATCGTTACCGGAGACATCGTCCCAATCTGGAGTTATGACGAACAGACCGGCAGATGGAAACAAGAAGGGAAAGGCATCATTTCGGGGCCGAACTCGAACGGCCGTCTCTATGTGGAATATACGGTCCGGCATCTGTCTTTCTGGCAACTCGGCTGGTTCATGAGAAACCATTGCCTGAAGAGTCGCAAGATTGTCCTCGACGGCTGGCCGGAGGAATACGGCGGCGTCTATCTGACGTTCTCGGCGGCCGGTTACTGGCGGGACACCCATGTGTGGGGCAATAACTGGACCTATCTCTTCCACGCCCCCGGATTCCCCGTGACAATCGGGGCGTATGCCGGCGGTCCCCGCGGGACATTTCTCGGCTCATGGACGGGCAGACGTCTGTGCGAGGGCGGCGATCTCATTCTTCCCGTTCAGATCCCCGCCGCGCTTCAGAATAGAATGGGAAAACGGATCATCCATGTTTCAGGGATCTGTCCGGGCCAGGAACGGCTCGATGTGCGTCCGACCGTGCCGATCTGGTACCGTAAGGAAACCGAAGCGAACTGGACCTACGCCGGGATGCTGAAAGACGGCGTGCTGACCATCAACGGGCTGATCTTCGGTCAGAAATATCTGTTTGCCACCCGTTATGAAGGACAATGGTACGAGGCCGGTTTCGAAATCAATTCGGATTCCACACTGCTCATCCCCGAATATTCCGACCGGATTCATCTGGATCAAATCGATGGGAATCATATCTACTATAGCGTCGATCTGCCGGACAGTATCTGTGATGAATTGAACCGGTAACCCGGACTGGATTACACAGTCTTCCGGATTCGGAAGGGTCCCGGATCTTCAGGATCCGGGACCCTTCTCTATGAACGAATGTGTCTTGACTTTCTGTCACATTTCCCCTATTTTTAGGTGTCTGATTTCAAAACAATAAACGACCACCGGCAAAGCCAGTGGTTTGCAAAGATCAATCAACGGGCGACGAATCATCGGGGAGGATGTCATGAAGGGTCCGATTCAGAATCGCGCACAGCGTCACGGGTTGTCCCGCAGAGAATTTTTGTGGCTGACATCTGCAACCTCGGCCGGCATGCTCGCCGGATGTGCCGTGAATCCCGTGACGGGCCAGCGTCAGCTCATGCTCATGAGTGAGGGCCAGGAGATTGAGGCCGACCGTCAGTATGCGCCCCATCAGTTTTCCTCCGATCTGGGCGTGGCGCAGGATGCCGGACTGAACCGGTATCTTTCGGATGTCGGGGAAAAACTGACCACGGTTTCCCACCGGACAGAGATGCCCTATTCATTCCGGGCCGTGAACGCCGTCTATGTCAACGCATATGCCTTTCCCGGGGGCAGCATCGCCACGACCCGCGGCATACTCCTCGCGATCGAGAATGAAGCCGAACTCGCCGCGCTGCTGGGGCATGAAATCGGGCATGTCACCGCCCGCCATACGGCCGAACGGATGAGCAAAGCCATGCTGTTGAATGTCGCGGTGGGCCTGGGCAGCATGCTCGTTTCTCAGAAAAGCGAGACCGCCGGGCTCGTCACAGCCGGCGTGGGCATGATCGGTTCGACCCTCCTTCTCGCCAAATACAGCCGGGATGACGAACGCCAGGCCGATGCGCTGGGCATGGAATACATGGTCAAGGCGGGATACACGCCCGAGGGCATGGTGGGCCTGATGAATGTCCTGCGCAGCCTGTCGTCGCACAGCCCGGGTGCGATCGAGATGATGTTCGCCAGCCATCCGATGAGTGAAGAACGGTATCAGACGGCCGTGAACCGGGTCAATACCGTCTATGGCGACAACAAATCCCTGCCCGAAGGACGGGAGCGCTATATGGATCATACGGCCGGATTGCGCAGAATCCGCACCGCGATCGAGGCCATGCAGAAGGGGCAGGAAGCCATGGCGCGCAAGAAATATGCGGACGCCGAATCCCTCTTCACACAAGCCCTGACCGAGGCTCCGGACGATTATGCGGGACTCGTGATGATGGCCCATCTGCAAATCGCGATGGACAAACCCAAAGCCGGGGAAGGATTCGCGGAGAAGGCCAGACAGGTATATCCGGACGAAGCCCAGGCCCATCATATCGGCGGGATCGCCAAACTGGTTCAGAAGAAATATGCCGCGGCATTCGAGCGTTTCGACGCGTATGAGAGGATTCTCCCCGGGGATCCGAACCCCATCTTCCTCAAAGGATATTCACAGGAGGGGATGCAGCACAGGCCCGAAGCGGCCCGGGAGTATACCCGCTATCTTCAGAATGTGGATCAGGGTCAGCAGGCAGATCATGCCAGGCAGCGGCTCACCGAATGGGGATATATCCAACAGGAAACGCCTGCCACAACCCGATAAAATAATCTCCATACCCGGTTTCCATCCGAAAGATGGAGAACGGAAACATTTTCACTCAGGGACGGAACATTCCGGATTAACTGCATCCGCATGAGCGAATCGCATGACGAGGACGACCGGTTCCCGGAAATACGCCACGGAGGAGAAATCGACATGGCCAGAAAGCCGATCATCATCACCAAATACGATAAAGACCGCCTGGCACTCTTCGTCAATGGAGGGCTGCGTCACGAGCTCGAGCGGGCGAAAATCGTCGATCCTGAAAAAATTCCTGACGATGTGATTACGATGAATTCCCGGTTCCGGCTTCAAGATATGGATTCGGGCGAAGAGATGATATACACACTGGTTTTTCCAGAGGAAGCGGACGTGTTCGAAAACAGAATTTCAATCGATGCGCCGATGGGTACCGCACTCATCGGATACCGGGTGGGGGACGAGATCGAATGGCCGGTGCCGGCCGGGACCCTTCGAATCAAGGTCCTGGAAATCCTGTATCAGCCCGAGGCTTCGGGCGATTATACCTTATAACCCTTTTCTGTCGGAAGGAAGCATTCTCATGCAGGGTCCGTCTGGCGGAGAAAAATCCCATGCGGGAACGAGAAAATCTTCTCCCGGCCGCAGACAGGATCCGCATATCGGCCGTTTTGCCCTTACCCTGTATCCGGATTGTCCCCAGGACGTCTCGGAAGACTGTTTTAAGCCTTTCCGCAGACAGATCATCGGATACGGCCACCTCCATGAATTCCCATGTGGAAGGCGTCCGATACTCTATGCCGACTGGGCGGCGAGCGGCCGGTTGTACCGTCCCATCGAGGAGTATCTGACGAACGATCTCGGCCCTTATGTGGCCAACACCCATACCGAGACCACGACCACGGGCACCGTGATGACCCGGGCCTACCGGCAGGCACACGATATCATCAAGCATCATGTCCATGCGTCCGACGACGACGTGCTCCTCTTCGCGGGTTTCGGGATGACCGCGGTGATTAACAAATTCCAGCGCATACTCGGGCTGCGCGTGCCCTCCCTGCTCAGTGAGGCGATCGTCCGGAAACCATCCGAGCGGCCGGTCGTGATCATTACCCATATGGAACACCATTCCAATCAGACCACCTGGGAGGAATCCCTGTGCGATGTCGAAATCCTCCGGCGGGGAGGAGACGGACTGCCCGATCTGGATCATCTCGAAGACATTCTCAAATCCCATGCGGGCCGGAGACCGCTCATCGGGTCCTTCACGGCCTGTTCCAACGTGACCGGCCTTATCACGCCGATTCATGAAATGGCCGCACTCATGCACCGGTCCGGCGGGCTTTGTTTCGCGGATTATTCCGCTTCCGCACCCTATGTGCCGATCGACATGCACCCTCCAAATCCCGAGGCGCATCTGGATGCGGTTTTCTTTTCGCCGCACAAATTCCTGGGCGGACCGGGATCGTCCGGCGTGATCGTATTCGACCGGTCCCTGTACCGCAATCCCGTACCCGATCACCCGGGCGGAGGCACCGTGCTCTGGACGAATCCCTGGGGCGCGCACCGGTACTTCAGCGACATCGAAATCCGGGAAGACGGCGGCACGCCCGGCGTGTTGCAGGCGGTCCGGGCCTCACTCTCCGTCCTCCTCAAAGAGGAGATGGGCGTACGCCGGATGCTTGCGCGGGAGGACCTGATGAAGACACGCCTGCTCGGGGGATTGGAGGAGATACCGGGCTTGCATGTACTCGAAAGAGAGAATATGCACCGCCTGGGATATTTATCCTTTTATGCGGAAGGCGTGCATCACAATCTGATCGTCCGGCTGCTCAACGACCGGTTCGGCATCCAGACGCGCGGTGGCTGCTCCTGCGCGGGCACGCTGGGGCACATCCTGCTCCGGATCGATTCCGAAGCATCACGGCGCATCACCGACCGGATCGACCGGGGAGACCTGGGCTGCAAACCGGGCTGGGTACGGGTCTCCCTCCATCCGACCATGACGGATGAGGATATCGGATTCATCCGCGGCGCGATCCGGGAGGTGATGAAATGTCATGCCGAATGGGGCCGCGCATACCGGTTCAATACCCGGACAGGCAATTTTGACCGGATGGACGGTGCGATGGAGGAGGTTGATCTCAAACGGGTGTTCAGAAGCATGGATTCCGGACACGCATGATACCGGAAAGGAGCGTCCATTCTTGCATGCGTCCCGTACCGGAACTCAGAGGCGATCTATCCTGTTTGATTCAGATTCAAAGTAATTGTCGATCGATGTTTGGCGTGTGCAGCAGAAACAGGACAGTGCGTCAACGACCATTCGGTATTCAGGATCTCCAGAATCAACTATCCCTCATCGAGAGCGAGATCCAGATGGCCCGCCGGTATTACAACGGTACGGTCCGGAACCTCAATATCCTGATCGATTCTTTCCCCAGCAACCTGGTGGCGGGTTTCTTTGATTTCAGGAAAGCGGACTTCTTCCAGACTGACGAGGCGGATCGTGCCGTTCCGAAGGTTGGATTCTAAGGCCGGGCAGAAAGACGGGGAGCGACGGAAAGCAGAAAGCAGAAAGCAGAAAGCAGGATGCTCATGACCGCCTTATCACAGGGGGCCGGATCGAATCACGGGTCACGATGAATCACACCGCGAACATTCGGAACGGTATGCCTTTTTCGTCCTGGACCACGGCGAATTGGATGAGGGGCGTCGTCCTTGTTTTGTCTCTCCTCGTCGGAAGGGTGGACGGTTTCGCGCAGAGCGAGAAGATCCACTCCTTTCACAGCGAGATCACCATCCATGCGGACGGGTCCATGACCGTGGAAGAGACGATCGATGTGGTCGGCGCCGGCCGGCAGATCCGGCGGGGGATCTTCCGCACCTTCCCGACCCGGTATCAGGACCGTTTCGGCAACACCCTCCGTGTCCGTTTCGAGGTGAAAGAGGTGCTGCGGGACGGGCGGGCCGAACCCTATTTTATCGAGAAGGCAGGCCATGGCGTGAAGGTGTACATCGGGCAGAAAGACGTCTATCTCCAGCCCGGCGCTTATACCTACACCCTGGTCTATCACACAGATCGCCAGATCGGTTTCTTCGAAGAATTCGACGAAATCTACTGGAACGTCACCGGCGTGGATTGGGACTTTGTGATCGATCAGGCCGGTGCGGTCATCCATCTTCCGGAAGGCGCACGGATCCTGAATACGGCAGCCTATACGGGTCCCGCGGGCGGACGCGGACAGGATTTCTCCATGCACGACCTGGGCTCAGGCGCCGTTCAGTTTCAGACGACCCGGTCTCTCGCACCCGCCGAAGGATTGACCGTGGCTGTCTCCTTCAACAAAGGCGTCATCGCCGCACCGACGACGCGCGACAAGGCGGGATCCTTGATGCGGCACAACCCGGATACCATTGCCGCACTGGCCGGACTGGCCCTGTTGCTCCTCTATTATGGGGTCGCCTGGATGCGGGTGGGTGTCGATCCGCCCAGGGGCACGATCATTCCCCGTTTCGCCCCGCCGGAAGGGTATTCACCGGCCGCGGTTCGTTTTGTCATGAAGATGGGATATTGTTCCCGGGTGTTCGCCGCGGCCGTCGTGAACCTGGCCGTCAAGGGGATCGTAACCATCCATGAAAGCAAGGGGAAGTTCACCCTGAAAAGGGTTCATACGGAAGGATCGAACCTGTCCAAATGCGAACAACAGATCGCGAACAAGCTGTTCGGTTCGGGAGACCAGATCACCTTCGAGCAGGACAATCATCAGCGAATACAGGAAGCGGTCCTGGCGCAGAAGAAATGGCTGAGAACGGAATTCGAGAAGATGCATTTCAGGAGCAACCGGGCCTGGCTGATTCCGGGATATGTAATCAGCTTGTCGACCCTCGCCGCCATCGTGAGATTCGCCCCGGCCGGCGCGGGCGCCGTTTTCATGATCCTGTGGCTTTCGGGATGGACGGCCGGCTGTTATTTTCTCGTGAAGAACGCCCTGACCGCATGGAAATCCGCCCTCTCTCAAGGCGTGAAACACGCGGGTCAGGCGATCGGGATTTCCCTGTTCGCCCTGCCGTTTCTCGCAGGCGAACTCATCGGGATCTGGGCCTTTTCCACGATGGTCTCTCCGGTGAGTGCGATTCTCCTGCTGCTCATCATCCTGGTCAACATCCTTTTTTATCAGCTCATCAAAGCCCCGACCATTTTGGGGCGCAGGGTCATGGATCAGATCGAGGGATTTCGGATGTATCTCGAAACCGCGGAAGGGGAAAGGCTCAACATCCTGAATTTCCATCAGAAGACGCCAGAACTTTTCGAAAGATATTTGCCCTATGCGATGGCCCTCGGCGTGGAAAACGCCTGGAGTTTAAAATTTACCGGCGTGCTGGCCCGGGCCGCAGAGGAACGAAATTATTCCCCAGCCTGGTATTCGGGACGGGACTGGCGGACCCTGGGCGCCATCGGCCTGGCGTCCCGGATGGGGTCCTCGTTCTCATCCGCGATTTCCTC
>Ga0209614_1001180_pt1 | contig 20307 bp, 26 predicted proteins | sample BlaSprsedimmetaG_FD_185484 | JGI IMG/M metagenome (GOLD analysis project Ga0209614, IMG submission 185484) | Hot spring sediment bacterial and archeal communities from California, USA to study Microbial Dark Matter (Phase II) - Blank Spring... ... | reverse complement strand
TCTCCATTCTGAAAGTCTTCATAAAGATTTTGAGCAGCTTTAAAATCAACGCCGGCTTTTATATAAAAAAGCTCATATTGTTTTAAGTATTTGACCACAGTAGTTTTCCTTTTTTATCAATGTCCATATAAACTGAACCGAATTCATCTTTATAAAAATCGTATTCACTTTTTGAAGGTATAAGAATGTCTTTTGCTATGGGGAGGCCTTTAAGTAATTTCCTGGCTTTTCTTTTTTCCTCAATTTTAGATTTTACCTTTTCCTTAACAATGCAAATATCAATATCGCTGTTATCAGTTGGGGTGCCATAAGCATAACTTCCAAACAAAATAATTCTGAGCGGCTTAAGTGGTTTTAAGCGTTTTACAATTTCGTTATCCAGGTCGTTTATATGCTGACGATTCATTTTATTATCTTTTTTCCAAATATACTATTTTTTGGTGTTTGTGGGTTCCTTCTGACTTCCGACTTCTTTCTAATTCCCGGGCAAAAATGTCTTCCATTCCTTTCCTTCGGTTAACCAGGACAGGTTGAACCGGGCGATTTTTCCGCCGCCGTCGCTTTCGTAGAAGAGGTAAATCATTCCTTCCGAAGCGGTTCCTGCGCGGCCTGCGGTTAATGATGAGTAGGCAAAACTGCCTTCGTCCGCCACGCGTTTTACCGGCCAGGTTTTGCCTCCGTCGAAACTGGCCCAAACCGTTCCGTTAAACCGGTGGGAGGTGCGCAGTTCAAAGGGTACATCCTCGTCTTTTTTATCTGCCGGAACATCGATGTTGCTGAACAGCAGGATGTCGTGCCCCTCAACCGGCAGGCGCACCAGCCCGGCCATCAGTCCGTAATCGGTGTGCTGGGCGCCGTCGGGCAGCTCTTCGTCTATCCATAAATTTTCCCACGTTTGGCCGCCGTTGTAACTGTAAGCGATGTACCTGCTGCGCGGGTTCAGACCGTCGGTGGATTTATGGCGCCGCGAGTTGTAGTACAACGTTCCGTCAGAAAGTTCGGCAATGGCTGCTTCTCCGGCACCATACGCTGGAAACGGTTCGCCTGCCTGCCAGGTTTTGCCGCCATCGTCGCTGTAAATGGCGTTGGTGTAATGTTCGTCCCAGAACTCCCGGCCGTTGCCGCTGCCGTACCAGCGCGAGGGGCGAATCAGCCGTCCGGCATATTTCCCCTGTTTTAGTGTGATGCCATGCTCGTTCATGTGCATGGACGGAATGTGTCCCAGGCTGTTGGGTTTGATGGTTACTTCCTCAGCGTTCCATGTTTTTCCTTGGTCTTTGCTTCGGTAAACGGTGAGCGGGGCAGGAGGGTGGCCGCTCTCCACAAAAGCCAGGATGTCGCCGGTGTTTTCATCCACGGTTGTTCCGCCGCCCTGAAAACCGGGATGAGCCACCGTTATTTCCGGCCCCCAGGTTTTTCCGCCGTCTTCGCTGCGGCGCACCCTGAAATGTTCACGGCCCCACGTTGCCACAATGGTTCCGTCGGTTGCTGTAATCACATTGGGAAAGCGTTCATCGGCAAACAGTTGCTGTACCTCAAAAACAGGCTGCCCGTCGTTCCAGAACGGATTTTTTTGCGCGGTTTTGCATGAAAAGAAAAGGATAAACAGAACCAGAATTGCGGCTGTGTTATGTTTTTTGATGTTCATTTTTTTTATGTTTATTGTTTGACAAATCGTATAAGATGCTTATTTTTAAACCCTAAATAAATCAAAAATTGAATTCAGAACCTGAAATAACACGAAGAAACAAAATTTTTCCAGGCACTGAAAATTACGGTAGCAGTGAAATTAGGGAAAAGTTAGTTGGGGTGAGACGAATTATTTTTTTAGCGAAAAAGTTGGGTTATTCGCCTTAATTAAGGGTGTATCCCAACCTGACAATAGAGAAATAACCCAACTTAACAGTTACATAACCGTTATGGCACATAGTGGAAAAGAAGAAAAATCCTCAATAATATTTTGATTTTATACATCAAGATGTTTACAAACTTGTTAACTTTGCAAAATGACCCGAGAAATAAAATTTTATAAAAGCTATTTTATTGACTTCTATATTTCGCTTAACTCATCGGTTCAAGAAAAAATAGAATATGTGCTTAAAGTGATAAAAACTTTGGACTTAATCCCTCAGAAATTTTTTAAGCATATCGAAAGTACGGATGGACTTTATGAAATAAGAGTAAAAGTTGGGTCTGACATTTATCGAGTATTTTGCTGTTTTGACTCTGGACGGATTGTTGTTTTATTCAACGGATTTCAGAAGAAAAGTCAGAAAACACCAAAGAAAGAAATTGAAAAAGCATTAAAAATTAAAAAGGATTATTTCAAAAATAAAAAAGGAGAAGGAAAATGAAAACAATAAAAGATGCAACAAACTTTGATGAATTATTAGACATCAAATATGGAAAACTTGGAACTGAAAAACGTGATGAGTTTGAAATGAAAGCAAAAGCTTTTATTGTTGGAGAAATGATAAAAGAGGAAAGAAAAAAGGCTCATCTCACCCAAGAAGACCTGGCTCAAAAAACAGGGACGAAAAAAAGTTATATCTCGCGACTGGAAAATGGTAAAATTGACATTCAGATTTCTACTCTGTTTAAAATTTTCGAGGAAGGATTAGGTAAAAAATTAGGACTGACAATAAACTGAAAAACAATTAAAAGAAACAAAAACTATACTACGACGCCATACAAAATACATATTGGCAGTACGGCCATTACAGGGTTAAAATCCAAACCCACCATCGATATTTTATTGCAGATTTCGGAGCACCTGGCACTTCGCAAGCTGGAAAGTACATTTCATTCTCTCGGGTACCAGGTAAATCGCCGGCCCGAAAATCCACCCCCGCACCTCACATTTGTAAAAGGGTATTCGCCCCGCAGGTTAGAAGGGGGACGCGTTCTGATGAACTCCAGTTGTCTTATGAAGCGAGCCTTTTCAGCTTTTTCTCAGCGAAAATGCCCGTCCGGCTTTGAACGCTTCCACATTCATTTTCACAATTTTATCGCCTTTGGCTTTGAAAATGGTTTTTATGCCTTTAATGATGATTTCCTCGTGAATGGCAATAAACGGCGAGGCGGCGCCCAGCATCACCATGTTGGAGGCCTTGGGATTGCCGGTTTCTTTGGCAATCTGGTCGGCATCGATGCGGATGATGTTTATTTTTTTGCTGAGTTCGTCAAAAGTGTTTTCCAGCTCCGGGTAGTTGGGGATGTTTACAAACTCGGCGGTGTTGGTCACAAGGCTTCCATGCGGCGAAAGGTAGGGCAGGTAGCGCAACGATTCCATAGGCTCCACCGACAGAATGAGGTCGGCATGCCCAGTGGGGATTAAATCGGAATAAATGGGGTGGTCGGCAATGCGCAGGTGCGACACCACGGCGCCCCCTCGTTGGCTCATGCCATGTGTTTCGGCCTGTTTCAGGTAATAGTTTTCGTTGAGGGCGGCGGCGCCCAGTGAGGCGGCAATGGAAAGAATTCCCTGTCCGCCCACGCCTGCCAGTATAATGTCTGTCTTCATATCTTATTCTTTTTTTTTAGCCGTTTCATTTTTGCCACACGCTGCACACATTCCCTGCGCCCTATAATCACCGAAACGCCTTCAAACGCCATTTCTTCGCGGATGATTTTCACGATTTCACCGTGGTTCTTTTTCAGTGGCACAAACAGCCGGATGTGCTCCGGGTCAACGCCCACACCTTCGCAGATTTTTTCAATCCGTCCTTTGGCCGACGAATCCTGTCCGCCGGTCATGGCCACGGTTTCGTTGTCCACGATGAGAATATTTACATTCGATTTTTCAATCACGCAGTCGAGCAGGCCGGTAATTCCGGAGTGGGTGAATGTGGAATCGCCAATCACGGCAAATACAGGAGTCAGTCCCGCATCGGCAGCGCCTTTGGCCATGGTAATAGAGGCACCCATGTCAACGCAGGTGTTGATGGTGTTGTAGGGCGGCAGTGCTCCCAAGGTGTAACATCCGATGTCTGAAAATACTCGTCCGTTGCCCGCTTCTGCAATGATTTCGTTCAGCGCCTCGTAGGTGTCCTGGTGGCCGCAGCCCGCGCAAAGCGACGGTGGCCGGCCAACCAGTGTTTCGGGCATTTTGAGCGGTTCTTTCAGCTCTCTGCCCAGGGCTTTGGCCAGGTGGTCGGGGTTCAGTTCACCCCGGCGTGGCAGCGCTCCGTTCAGCTTTCCGGAAACTTTGGTTCCTTTCCCGAAAAAGTCGGTGAGCAACTCTTCCACCAGCGGGTAACCTTCCTCCACCACCAGCATTTCGTCGCACTCTTTTTCCAGTTTCAGCAACCATTTTTTGGGAACCGGATAGTGGGTAATTTTTACCACCGGATAGGGGCAGTTGCCTTCCGGGTAGTTTTCCATTAAATAATTGTATGCAATACCGCAACATACAATGCCCAGGCTTTTGTCTTTTCCTTGGGTATAGGAATTGAACGTTGATTCTTCCGACAATTCGGTAAGCCAGCCCTGTTTATCGAGCAGGTTCTGGTAATATTTTCGTCCGTAAGCCGGAAGCAGCATAAACTGCATCAGGTTTTCGGGCAGTTTGAGTGGATTTTCATTCTGAACCGGTTTCTGAACCACACCTGACCGCGAGTGTGCCAGCCGGGTTGGGATGCGCATCATCACCGGCAATCCGGTTTTTTCGGAAAATGCAAATGCGTCGTAAGTCATGTCGTAGGCTTCCTGCTGGTTGGAAGGCTCGAACACGGGAATCATGGCGAACTTGCCGTAAAAGCGGGAATCCTGTTCGTTTTGCGATGAATGCTGCGACGGGTCGTCGGCAACGGTAACCACCAATCCGCCGTTGATGCCGGTAATGGCCATGTTCATAAACACGTCGGCGGCCACATTCAGCCCCACATGTTTCATGCAGGCCATGGCGCGTTTGCCTGCATACGACATGCCCAGTGCGGCTTCCAGCGCCGTTTTTTCATTGGCCGACCATTCGCGGTGGATATTCCGTTCGCGTGCCAGTTTGTTGTTTTGAATGTATTCCGTTATTTCGGTTGACGGGGTGCCCGGGTAAGCGTAAACGCCTGAAATTCCTGCGTCTATCGCAGCCTGCCCGATGGCTTCAACCCCCAGTAAAAGATTTCGTTGCATACTTTTTGGTTTGTTTAAGGCGGCAAAATAGGGTTTTTATTGCACGCAAAAAACAATAAATCTCAGGTTATGGTAATCGCCCGCAGATTTCGCTGATTAATGCAGAATTAAAAAATACCAAACATCAATTTTCAAAAAACAAATAAATTCCAATTATTGAAATTCGAAAATTCAAACAAGAAGAGTTCGTTTGAAATTTGATATGTTGAGAATTATGAATTATTTGAGTAAAATACTTATCTTTGGCGTTAGTATTGCAAAGCGTTATTATGATTGTTTCTTTTCATTCTAAAGATACTGCTAAGATTTGGCAAGGAGAAAGAGTAAAATCAATTCCTGCTGAAATTCAACAAATTGGGAGAAGGAAACTGCGAATGATAAATAGTTCGCAAAATTTGAATGACTTGAGAGTTCCGCCTGCTAACCGTCTTGAAAAGTTAAAAGGAGATAGGAGTGGTTTTTTCAGCATAAGAATAAATAATCAGTGGCGAATAATTTTCAGGTGGGAGGATAATAACGCTTACGAAGTTGAAATAATTGATTACCATTAATAATAAGGATTTAAAAATGGAAAAATTAGAAAACATTCATCCCGGAGAAATTTTACTGGAGGAATTTCTGAAACCTTTAAATATCAGCGCTTATAAATTATCGAAAGATACAGAAATACCACAAACGAGGATTTCTTTAATTCTGAAAGGGAAAAGAAAAATTACTGCCGATACGGCTTTGCGGTTTGGTAGTTATTTCGGCAATTCAGCCAAATTCTGGCTGGGATTGCAGGATGATTATGATTTGGAAGAAGAACGTAACAATAAAAAGGATTTGCTTTTAAAAATTCGTCAGAAAGCTCCGCAGATGGCATAAAATCCAAAATGGAAAATCTCAATAATCAATTTCCAAATAACAAATCCCATTGGGATGCCAATGGCATAAATTCCAACGTTTTAAATCCGAAAATCCAAACGCATCACGACATATTGGAATTTTATTCATCGGAATTTGGAAATTATTTGCGATTTGAGGTTTGTGTTTTGGTATTTCAGACTCCCTCAATTACGAATAAATAGTCAGTACCAGCTTCCTGCTTCCTCCGTAATTGCGAAATTCACAAAAATAGATTCCTTGCCAGGTACCCAGGTTCAGGCGGCGATTGGTAATCGGAATAGTCACTTCTGCGCCAATAACCGACGACTTCAAATGGGCAGGCATATCGTCTGAGCCCTCGAAGGTGTGCACGTAAACCGAATCATTTTCGGGAATCATTTTGTTGATGAACGATTCAAAATCGGTGCGCACTGAAGGGTCGGCATTTTCGTTAATGGTAATTCCTGCCGACGTGTGCTTCACCAGAATGTGCAGCAATCCCTTTTCCGGCAGTTGCGGCAACTGCTTTTCAATCAGCGAAGTGATAAGGTGATAGCCTCTTCTGAATTGGGGTAGTGTTATTTCAATCTGCTCAATCATTTTATCCTCCAAATCGTTTTCCCCACCACTTTTGCAACCGTTCCAGAATTTTCAGCTCCGACTGGTTTTCCCTCGGCCGGTAAAACCGTTCGTTTTTAATCTCCTGCGGAAGAAAATCCTGTTCCGCAAAATTGCCTTCGTAGGAGTGGGCGTATTTATAATCTTTTCCGTATCCGATCTCTTTCATGAGTTTGGTAGGCGCATTGCGGATGTGCAGCGGAACCGGTAGATTTCCGGTTTTTTGTACCAGTGCCAGCGCCTTGTCTATGGCCATGTAGGCCGAGTTGCTTTTGGGCGATGTGGCCAGGTAAATGGTACATTCCGAAAGTACAATCCGCGCCTCCGGGTAGCCAATCTGGTGCACGGCGTCGAAAGTACTTTGTGCCAGCAGCAGGGCATTGGGATTGGCCAGGCCGATGTCTTCGGCAGCCAAAATCAACAACCGGCGGGCGATGAATTTTACGTCCTCGCCGCCTTCAATCATTCGCGCCAGCCAATAGACCGCTGCATCGGGGTCGCTGCCGCGCACGCTTTTTATAAAAGCCGAAATGATGTCGTAGTGCATTTCCCCCTGCTTGTCATACATCGCAAGATTTTTTTGCAGGCATGCGATTACTTTATCGTCGGTAATTTCTATTGTATCGCTGTGTTCTGAAAGGACCACCAGTTCCAGTACATTTAAAAGTTTCCGCGCATCACCGCCTGAGAACCGCAGCATAGCCACATCTTCTTTCAGCGTAATTTCCTTCTTTTTCAGTTCTGCGTCTTTTTTAATGGCGTTGTCAACCAGTTTCAGCAGTCCCTTTTTGTTGAGCGGCTCCAGAATATACACCTGACAGCGGGAGAGGAGCGGGGAGATGACCTCGAACGACGGATTCTCGGTAGTCGCGCCAATGAGGGTGATGGTTCCGTCTTCCACTGCGCCCAATAGCGAATCCTGCTGCGATTTGCTGAACCGGTGAATTTCGTCGATGAACAGAATGGGGTTGGGCTTGTTGAAGAACTGTTGTTTTTTGGCTTTTTCAATCACTTCGCGCACATCTTTCACGCCTGAATTAACGGCACTTAGCGTGTAAAACGGACGTTCCAGCGTGTTGGCAATGATTTTGGCCAGAGTGGTTTTTCCCACACCCGGCGGTCCCCACAAAATAAGCGACGACAGATTGCCCGACTCGATCATTTTTCGCAGCACGGCATTCTTTCCCACCAGGTGCTCCTGCCCGATGTAATCGTCGAGTTTCCGGGGCCGTAATCGCTCTGCCAGTGGTTGGTTTACCGCCATTTTTTCTTTATTTCTGCCTGTTTGTAAACGAAATTTTTAACACAGGTTCAAAGGTAGGATTATTTTTTTTGGATGTTTTGATTATTTTCAGTGACGCTGCAATTTAAGGTCATATTTGACTATTTAAAGAGTACATCGGTTGATTGATTTAGTAATTTTTTTTATTGGGCAATAACCTGAAAAAGTTAACAACCAAAACTAGAAAAATATCGTAATTTCGTTCACCCAGAGAATTTGAAAATTATGAAAACGATTGAAAAACATTTGACGCAGTGAAATATATGCGTCAGCATAGAAATAAAATAAGCGAAAAGTTAGCCCAAATGACTAAAGAAGAAATTTTGGAATACTTCAAAAAGAGTAAACAGAATTGACAAATAAACCTGGTGCTTAATTTCCCTGCCATCCAAACAGAGTTGTCCAGGCAAAGAGTAAATTTATCGTTTTTTGTTCCAAAAGTTCAGGATTCAGATACTATTATTTTTTTCTGAAAAAATTCAGTATCACGAATAATTTTCAACAAATAAATTCCGGAAGTAAGTTCACGGGTCGAAATCCTGATGGAGTTTTGTTCTGATATATCCAACGTTTTAATAACACTTCCTTTTGTATCAACCATGCTGATTGAAGTTTTACCCGTCGCCGGCAAACCTTCTATAAATAACATATTCTTTGAAGGATTTGGAAAAACTTTTACATCGCCAAATACTTTAAGCTCAACAGAAGTTGGAACTGTTGTCACTTTAACGGGAGTGGAAATATTTGTACACCCGTTTTCCGGATGGGTAGCATGAACCATATAAATTCCTTCTTCCGTAATTTCCAGTTCAGGCTGATTCCCATCTGGTAAAGGTTCATCATTCTTATGCCATTCGTATTGGAGGGACGGATGAAATAGTGCTTCAATACTGATGCTGTTTCCGGGTTCCAAAACAAGGGTAGTATCTTCGGCCAGAATTTTTGCTACCGGTTTGCAGTCGTCGGTTTCAGTTAATTTGTAAATCTCGCCGGCGTTTTTATCGGCAAAATAAAGTTCTCCGTAACAGTCTTCGCCAAAGGTTGAGATTCTCATTTCAGTAATATTTGAAAGCTGTTCACCTTTAAATTTTTACGGAGTTTGGATGATGGTGAAAATATTTCCGGTACAGTAATCGGTGAAAATATAAACGCCAAACAATTCGCTGAAGAGCGCACCGCGATAAACAAAACCACCGGTAACAGAGCCGGTGCAACCCGAGCCCTGGTGTGCATATTCAAAAACCGGAAACACATAATTTTCCGCTTCCAAACAATCTGACTGATTATAAGGCTTATTCCCTTCATAACACCGCCAGCCATAGTTTTCGCCCCCTGTGCTGCCGGCTGGCTGAAAGTTGATCTCTTCGCGGATGTTTTGACCCACATCAGCAATCCAAAAATCGCCGGTCAACCTGTCAAAACTGTTGCGCCAGGGATTTCTTAATCCCCAGGCCCAGATTTCATCAAGTGCTGTTTCGTCATTCACAAAAGGGTTGTCTGGTGGAATGCCGTACCCTGTTTCATCCTCAACATCCACATCAATACGCAACAATTTTCCCAGAAACGAAGTGCGGGTTTGGGCACGGTTCTGAGGGTCACCGCCACTGCCTCCATCACCAAGCGCAATGTACAAATAGCCATCGGGCCCGAAAAGCAGTTGCCCGCCATTGTGATTGGAGTAAGGCTGATTCACGGTTAACAACTGAATTTCACTTTCCCGGTTGGCCAGATCCGGATTATTTTTATCTGCTGAAAACCGCGACACCACCGTACTTCCATCCGATGCACGGGTATAGTTCACAAAAAAATATCCGTTTTCGTAGTATTCAGGATGAAAAGCCAGACCAAGCAACCCGGTTTCTGAACCCGACTGGCTGACAATACCCGAAAGATCGAGAAAGGGGGTTTCAGAAACATTTCCTTCCAAATCAAGAATCCGTATTAATCCCCGCTGCTGCACTACAAAAAGCCTGTCGTCGCCGGTGTTTACTATGGCGACAGGATCAGCAAATCCGGTGGCGAATGACCTGAAATCCAATTGCACCTATGCGCCGAGCGGAACATACAAGAAGAAAAAAAAGATGCTTTGTAAAATTTTTGTTTTCATTATAACCAGGTTTAAATTTAAGATACCAACCGCATGTAAGAAATACAATTTGGCAGGTTTATTTGTTTAATCCGGTGCAGATTCAAAATTTATAAAGATTCATTTAATAAGCCTTACATCATTAATAATTTATTTTGTATTTTTAAATGTCACAAAACCAGACTGTTTTAGGATATTAGTTTTGAAAGTAGAAATACCGGAATTTGATTATTATACCAATAATTGGTATGTTTGAAGTAAAAATAAAAAAATGAATAAGAATACATCAATTTCACTCGGAAGCTATTTTGACACTTTTGTTCAAGATAGTATTGCAAAAGGACGATATAAAAATGTTAGTGAAGTTATTCGCGCAGGATTACGGCTTTTAGAGGAAGAAGAAAGTAAAGTGGTTGCATTAAAGAAGGCGGTTAAGGAAGGAATTGACAGTGGAATTGCCTTTGATTTTGAACCCAAAAAACATCTTGAATCATTAAAAGTAAAAAAACGAATTAATGGCTAACTTTTATTTTACAAACAAAGCCATTAATGATTTAACTCAAATTTGGGAATTCACTTTTGAGAAATGGTCAGAAAAACAAGCTGACAGATATTACAATGATATATTAAATGCTTGCAAAAGAATCGCAACAAACTCTGATATAAGCAGAAAATACTTTAAAGTGGTCCCGGATCTTCTTGGGTTGCAAATAAACCGGCACATTATTTTTTTCAGGAGAATAGATTCTGATTTTGTTGAGATTACAAGAATTTTACACGAAAAAATGGATTTAAAGAATCGAATACTGGAGTAAATGTGGATTGATAGTGTAACTATACCGGTAATCCAGAGATTTGTTTAAAATGTTTTTTTACACACAAGATGTAATCTTTTTTTGAAAATTTTTAATGTCATTTTGCCTGTAAAGTTTTGCATTTACCTATTTTATACAAGCAGAATTCCCTGCCAGCCAGCCGGTTGACCAGGCAATCTGTAAATTATAGCCGCCGGTTTCGGCATCGAGGTCGATGATTTCTCCGGCAAAATACAAACCTTTTACCAATCGCGACTCCATGGTTTTTGGTACAATTTCTTTAGTTGGTATTCCGCCTGCCGTTATGATGGCCTCTTTAAATGAGCGGTGTTTTAAAACCTCAAACCGTAAATTTTTAAGCAGGTACCTGATTTGTTTCCGCTCGGCTGACGATACCTGATGACACTCTTTTTCGGGGTCCAGTTTCAGTTCTTCAATAAAAACCGGTATCATGGATGCGGGAAGCCAGTTGCGGAAAATATTGGCGAGTTGTTTTTTCCCGTGTTCATTCAAATCGCGGAGCAGCCGGTTATTCAGTTTCTGCTCGTCGAGCGCCGGTTTTAAATCGACGGTAATTTCAACTTTATTTTTGTTCTGTAGCGCTGCCACTGCAATACGGCTTAACGTGAGAATAATGGGCCCTGACAAGCCGAAGTGTGTGAACAGCATTTCCCCAAAAGCTTCCCCGGCTTTTTTGCCATTTACCCAAACCACGGCTTTCACATTTTTCAGGTTTAATCCCTGTAATTTTTGCGCCAGGTTTCCTTTGGTTTCCAGAGGCACAAGCGCAGGAATTGGTTTTTCAATGGTGTGCCCCACGCTTTTGGCCAGTTCATACCCATCGCCGGTGGAACCTGTAGCCGGATACGATTTTCCACCTGTGGCCAGTATCACTTTTGGGGCGTTAAAAACAGTGCCGTTTGACTGAACACCCTGCACTATTCCGTTTTCGGTCAACAGCTTTTCAACCCGCTGACCACATCGGATTTCAACATTTAGTTCATTCACCCATTTGAGCAACGCGCGCAGCACATCCAGCGATTTGTTGCTTGCCGGGAAGTAGCGTCCGCCACGCTCAAGGGTCGATCCTACCCCGTATTTTTCCAACAAACGGATGATATCTTTGGAATAAAACTGCGAAAAGGAATTGCGCAGAAAGCGGCCTTCGGGAAAAACGTGTTTGATAAATTCAGCGGGGGAGGCGTCGTTTGTAATGTTGCAGCGACCTTTCCCGGTAATCAGAAGTTTCCGCCCTTCGGAGCGCATTTTCTCCAGAACCAGTACCCTGGCTCCCTTTTCCGCCGTGCGTCCGGCAGCCAGCAGCCCGGCAGGCCCGGCGCCAACAACTATAACATCAAATTCATTCATGCCCGGCAAAGATAAGTTTTAAACATGTAAACTTAATCCCCTATCTTTGCCGAAAATTTTTTGCATGATCCGTTTTTTTGAAAATTACAGTTTAAAATTACATAACACTTTTGGCGTGGAAGCCAATGCCCGGTATTTTTTTGAGTTTACCGAACCCGAAGATTTGGAAGCGTTTGTTCAATCGAATGAAACATGGAAAGACCTGCCCCTGTTTGTACTTGGCGGAGGAAGTAATGTGCTTTTTCAAAATGAATTCAGCGGTCTGATTTTGCATCCAAACATTCCGGGAATTATAAAAGTTAAGGAGGACCGTCAAAATATATGGTTTGAGGTTGGTGCAGGCGAGGTTTGGGACGATTTTGTAAAATACTGTGTGGATTACGGAGTTGGTGGAATAGAAAATCTGTCGCTCATTCCGGGCTCGGTGGGTGCAGCGCCGGTGCAGAATATAGGGGCTTACGGCCAGGAGGCAGCAAATGTAATTGAGCAGGTTAAAGGATTCGATTTGAAACAGAATGTTTTTTTGGAAATTCCGAAGGCAGCCTGTGAATTTGGTTACCGCGACAGTTTATTCAAACGCAGTTTAAAGAACCGTTTCATCATTACTTCCGTGGTTTTTAAACTTGAAAAATTTCCCGAATTTAATTTGAAATATGGCCAGGTTGAGGAGAAGGTGAAGGAACTCGGTGAAGTAAATCTTCAAAACATTCGCCGGGCAGTAATCGATATTCGTTCTGCCAAATTGCCCGATGTGAACGAATTGGGGAACGCCGGCAGCTTTTTCAAAAATCCAGAAGTAAGCGTTGAGGTTGCCGAAAATATAAGGGAGCAGTTTCCTGATGCACCGGTTTTTCCGTTAACCGAAAATGAAGTGAAGCTGGCTGCCGGATGGCTCATTGAAAAGGCAGGCTGGAAAGGTCGCCGTGAAGGAAATGTGGGGATACATGAAAAGCAGGCGTTGGTGCTCGTAAATCATGGAAATGCCACAGGTATTGAAATTTTTAATTTTTCTGAAAAAATAAGACAGTCTGTTTATCATTTTTTTGATATTTGGCTGGAGCGGGAAGTAAACCTGGTTTAACCGAAGTTGTAATTTTAGAGGCCGAATACATAAGTTTTGCCTGTCTTTTGTATTTTGTTGACAAATTAGTGCTGTTTTATTTGTCCGTTATCTATTTTTCCGTACTTTTAATGCTAAACCGTAAAATATTTTTATTATGGATGGAAAAACAAAAGCTATTGTCGCGCACATTACCTTTATTGGTTGGATTATCGCGTTGGTATTAAACAGCAGTGAAAAAGATGAATTTGCCAGTTTCTACATTCGTCAGTTGCTTGGCCTTTACCTTCTGAACCTTGTGTTATGGATCATTCCAATTGTAGGATGGATTCTTAACATCGTGGTTTTTGTGTTTTGGATTTTGAGCCTTATTGGTTCCATCCAGGGAGAAAAGAAAGAAACTCCGGTAGTTGGAAAGTATTTTCAGGATTGGTTTAAAGGGTTGTAAAAAGTTTTGCCCACAAAAAAGACAGGTTTTCGGCCTGTCTTTTTTGTTATATACCCTTCGCGTCATTCCCCGTTTCGTCGCCGGTCTCTGAATTTTTTAATCATGTGCATCCTGAACTCGTTTTCTGCTTTGTAAAGTTTAAGCACTTTGCCCGGAGGTAAAATATCCAGGAATTTTTCGTTGTATTCGACTGCCATATCGGCTTCCTTTTTCAGACTGCCTGCAAACTCGCGGGTGAGTTGTTTTATTTGATTGTCTCTCATGGATTCACTGGCTTCCAAAACCTTTTCTTCCAGTTCTTTTCGCGTTTTTTGCGCTTCCCATCGTTCTTTTTCGAGCTGGTTGTAAACCGGCCAGAATTTTTGCGCTTCGGCAGGGGTAAGCTCCAGGTAGGTGGTTAAAAAAGCAACTTTTTCCGAACGGAATTTTTCCCACCTGTCTTCATGCTCCTTGTCGCCGGGCTGTGCAAAAGCCGAAGCAAAAAAAACAAACATTGCAGATAAAATCAATATTCTTTTCATGTTATTTAATTTTCAGTTTGTAAATACAGTTCGTAGTCAGAAATATTGGCGCTGAGGTAACCCATCAGCTCATCGTCGGAAAAACCGGCTTCAGCGGTTTCATTTACAGAACCAGGTTCTGCAAGCACGGCAAAAAATAAAGTTTCATCCAGTCGTTCAAGAATGGAGCGGAAAGCATCATCTTCGGTTGTGGATTCAATAAAGGTGTTTGTTTTAGCCAGGTAGTTGGGAAGGAACGATTTAAGCGGCCAGTACACCAGCATAAAAATGAGGGCAAAGCTTGCAGCCATCCCCAGCACTGGTTTCAGGTACCTAATAACGGTGTTTTTGGGTTGTGGAAGAGCCTTTTTTTCCGCTTCCAGTTTCACTGCCAGGCGGGCAGAAAAATCATCGAAATAATTATCGGGAACCCTGAAAGGATTCTCCTTTTTTATTTTCGACAACCTGGGTGCTATTTCTCTTAATTTATTCATTTCTTCCAAAATTTACATGTTTGACTTTTTATAATCGGAAAAGTTTAATTTCAGTTTGTTAGTCGGTATTTTTAATGAACTCTTCAACTTTTTTTGCCGCGTGGTGGTAGCTTGCTTTCAGCGCTCCAACCGATGTGTCGAGTATTTGAGACATTTCTTCATATTTCAAATCGTCAAAATATTTCATATTAAAAACAATGCGTTGCTTTTCAGGAAGTCTTAAAATGGCCTGCTGAAGTTTCATCTGAAGCTGGTCTCCTTCAAAATAAGGGTCGGAAGTGAGGTTTTCCATTAAATAATCACTGACGTCGTTTAACGGGAGCAGGTTTCTTCGTTTTTTCGAGTTTAAAAAGGTGATGGCTTCGTTGGTAGCAATTCGGTAAAGCCAGGTGTATAGTTTCGATTCTTCGCGGAAACCGCCAATGCTTTTCCATACTTTCAAAAAGGTATTCTGAAGTACATCGTCTGTATCCTCGTGGCTTAACACTATTTTCCGGATATGCCAGTACAACCGCTCCTGGTAGGTTTTTACCAGGCGGTGAAAAGCAAGGTCCCTGGTATTCTCCTGCTTGAGTTCAGCAATAAGCTGTCGGTCGTCTGTTTCCATAGTGCGACGTTTAACATGTATGACCGGGTGTTTGGCTAAAGGTTTAACCGGCTATATTCTGAAATTCAGTCCTTCTTCCACCAGTTGGTTGTAGGTTTCCGGATCGAATGAGTACAGTTTGGCTGCCCGGTGCGCCACGTTTTTTTGTTTCTCGTTGGTGTCAATCAGGAGCCCCATATTTTGAATTTTTTTTCTGAAATTCCGGGTATCCAGTTTTTTATTTAAAATAACTTCGTATAACGTTTGAAGTTGCGACAGGGTAAATTTTTCGGGCAAAAGATGAAAACCTACCGGATGATACTGCGCTTCATGCCGGAGTTTTTTCAATGCTTTGCCAATAATTTCCTTTGTGTCGAAAATAACGTTTGGCAGATTATCGATATCGAACCATTTCACCGATTTGGCAATCGACGAAAGCTCCATGTCGTGGTAGTCGGGATTAATCAGGGCATAATAAGCAACGGTAAGCACACGAAAATGAGGCACTCTGTTGAGCGATCCGAAAGTTTCCACCTGTTTCAGATATACATGGTCGAGCCCGGTGGCAATATGCAAAATTTTCTTTGCGTAGCTGTTCAAATCTTCCTCCGATGGCAGGTGGGTTCCTATTAATCCCCAGTAATCGTCCGATTTTAGGGCAGGGTTGTTTTCAAACAGAATTTTTATTTGTTCGTACTCTTCCCGCGTAGTCAGGAAATTTTCAAGCAGTTCCGGTTCTGCCTGCCAGAGCAAAACGTTCAGCTTATCGTTGTTGAACCCAAATATTACGCAATCGACAGAAATATTCTTTAAAATCATATTATGTTGTAAGTTTAAACAAATGTACAAATTGAATTTTTATTATGTGGAATAAACAGAAAGAAAAATGTGGAATATGATCTAAATTTTTGTTTTGTATGATTTAGCTGAAAAAAGGGAATTAAAAATCAATAAACAATTACCTTTGCACGGCAAATTTTTAAACGAAAAAAATGGCATTGAAATGCGGAATTGTGGGTTTGCCCAACGTAGGGAAATCGACCTTATTCAATTGTTTGTCTAGTGCAAAAGCCCAGTCGGCCAACTTTCCTTTTTGTACCATTGAACCCAATATGGGAGTAATTACAGTTCCCGATGAGCGGTTGATTAAACTGGCCGATATATCGAAACCCAGGAGGGTAGTTCCTACCACCGTTGAAATACTCGACATTGCCGGGCTTGTTAAGGGCGCCAGCAAAGGAGAAGGACTGGGCAACCAGTTTTTGGGAAACATAAGGGAAACCGATGCCATTATTCATGTGCTGCGGTGTTTCGATAACGACAACATTACCCATGTGGATGGTTCTGTAAATCCGGTTCGCGATAAAGAAGTTATTGATGCCGAACTGCAGCTGAAAGACCTGGAAACCATTGAGGGCCGTATTGAAAAGCTGGAAAAACAGGCCATGCATGGCACCGACCCCAAAACAAAAAAAATGTACGAACTGGCACTTCGGTATAAGGAAGTGCTTGAAAAAGGTCAGTCGGCCCGTACCCTTAAGCTTTACGAGGAAGAAGCACGGCTGGCCAAAGATTTTTATCTGCTAACCAACAAGCCTGTTTTGTATGCCTGCAACGTGGACGAAGGCTCGGCCAAAGCAGGCAACCAGTATGTGGACGCGGTGAGGGAGGCCATTAAAGATGAAAAGGCCGAATTGCTGGTTATTGCCGCAGCTACCGAGGCCGATATTGCCGAACTGGAGGAATACGAAGAAAAACAGTTGTTTTTGGAAGAACTTGGTCTGGAAGAGCCGGGGGTGAATAAACTTATCCATTCAGCTTATCAGCTCTTAAACCTGCAAACTTTTTTTACTACCGGCCCCGACGAAACCCGGGCATGGACTTTTGTGAAAGGAACCAAAGCACCCCGGGCTGCCGGAAACATTCACTCCGATTTTGAGAAGGGTTTTATAAGGGCTGAAGTAATAAAATTCGACGATTTTATCAGGCTCGGTTCGGAACATGCCTGCCGCGATGCAGGGAAAATAGCCATCGAAGGAAAAGAATACGTGGTTCAGGATGGCGATATTATGCACTTCAGGTTTAATGTGTAATCCGAAGTTTTGGTATTTAACCTTTTATAGATACAAAAAAGGTTGACAAAATGAATTGCCAACCTTCTTTACGTATTATTTTTCAGTTTTTTAGCGCTGCTGAGGTGCGTCGGTCATATCTTTTATAATTCCGTTTTTATCCACTTTAATGTGAACATCCTTGGCAATTTCAAGGATAATATGGGTTTCTTTTACTTCCACAATGCGGCCGTAAATTCCACCCGTGGTTACTACTTTATCTCCTTTGGCAAGGCTTTCGCGAAACTTGCGAACCTCTTTCTGGCGTTTCATCTGCGGGCGAATCATGAAAAAGTAGAAAACGACCACAATCAGGAGCAACGGCAGGAAACTCATTAACGGGTTGGCGTCCTGGCCTTCGGGTTGCATCATCAATAAATAATTTATCATTTTTTCAGCATTTAAATGTTAATGTTCAAACTTATTTATGGCTGGCAAAAATAACCATTTGTTTTGGTTTTGTTGCCCGGTTTTGCAATGATTTCTTAAGCCTCCCCAATAAGTCCGCGTCCGGCTTTGGTAATTTTACCCGATTTTTTCAGTTCTTTCAGGGTTTTATCAAGAATTCCGTTAATAAAGTTGCGGCTTTTTTCGGTACTGTAAAATTTCGAAAGCTCAATGTATTCGTTCAGTGTAACTTTGGTAGGAATCGACGGAAACCAGATAAACTCGGTGATGGCCAGTTGCATAATCAGAATATCCATAAAAGCAATGCGGTCGAGGTCCCAGTTGCGCGAGTGCTCTTTAATCATTTCGCGCAATTCATCGTGGTTGATTATGGTTTTTCGCAGCAAATCTTTGGCATAGTCGCGATCGTCCTGGTCTTTGAACATAGGCATCAACTGTTGGTCAGAACCTGTGTGTGGATTAAATTTTTTCAGGGTTTTTGTAATCATCGACACCACAAATTCCATATCGTCGTTCCAGTAAATGCTTTGTTCTTCAAGCACATCATACAAGTCTTCGGTAACCAGAATAATTTGGGTGAATACTTTTTCAATGAATTTTCGGTCGTCTAAAAACGAACGATTTTCGTCGGCCATATACGCCTGATAAAACTCCGACTCGATGAGGAAATTATAAAGGTCTTTAATTAGCTCAGGGTTGTTAACCCAACTCAGTTTTTGCTGCTGAATGTAAGTTTGCAATTGTTTGTTTTCCCGAAGCTGTTGAATAACCTGATTGCTGATGAACTTTGTATTGGGATTAAGGTCTTCGGGTGTTGGCTGGTGTTTGTTTCTTTTTATTTCGATTCGTTGTTCGGCATAATCGGCCATTTCTATAACCAGTGTAAGCAGGTAGTGGTATAAATCGTACGATTTTCGGATACAAAAAAACAGCTCTTTCTCTGCATTGTCGAGCGTTTTGTCGGTTGAAGTATAATAGGCATACAACACTTGCAGTACCTTGGTGCGAATAATTCTTCTGCTAATCATGCTTTAATGAACTTCTTATTTCTGGTGCAAAAATAGTACTTTTTCAGAAACATATCTGGTTTCTGCCGGATTTTGAAACATCAGTAAGTGAAAGTTAATTTTGCATAAAAGGCGTTCTAAAATTCTCCGGTATGGCTGGTGTTTCCGGGTTTATAATGGGTATAGAAGGGCTTGCTTTCGCTTTGTTTTCGATTTTCCGGTTCGGTTTCTGAAGATAGCCCGTTGTTGTCATTTGCTTGAGTTTGTTCCTGTTTTACTTCCTCAGGCACATCTTTTTCATCTGACTTATCTTCATCTTCATCTTCTTCCTCTTCATCTTCCCAGTCAAATTTATCTCTGCGTATAATATAGTTCCGGTAATAAAAAGCCAAAACCACACCCGAAACGGCACCCCACAAGTGGCCTTCCCACGAAATTTTCGGGTCGATGGGAAAAATGCCCCAAATTAACCCTCCGTAAAGAAAAACCACAACAACAGAAAAGGTTAACAGCCTGACATCGTTGCGGATAACGCCGCTCACAAAATGAAAGGCAGCCATAGCATAAACCACTCCGCTGGCGCCAATGTGCCAGGCTTCGCGGCCGGCAAACCAAACCAGCAGCCCCGATAAAAAGTAAAGCAGAAAAAATATTTGGTACGAAATGCGCCGGTAATAATAGATGAGCATCACCATCAGTATGAAAAAGGGAATGGAGTTGGACATCAGGTGGTTGAAACTGGAATGAATAAACGGCGAAAGGAAAATGCCGGGCAAACCTTTCCAGTGCAGCGGGTAAACTCCAAGCTTAACAAAACTCAGCGATGTGCTTACTTCAATAATTTCTACCATCCAGAACAAAAACACAAACGCTGCCGGAAGTACCAGGCTGTGGAAAAAAATCCTTTTTTCCATTTCCGGGTCCAGTTTGCGCGGATTGCTTGGATAGTAAGTAAATAATCGCATAACAATAAACTACAAATTTCAAAAAACAAAACTCAAATAAATTCCAATTATTCACTTAAGAAACAAAATCGATTCCCAAAGGTTAAAATAACCATTCCTTCCTGTTCCTGTTTGAAATTTTATTCATTGGATTTTGGCTATTGTTTGTATTTTGATAGTTGTTAATTGGAGCTTTTTTCAATTAGTTTTTTTATTAACTTCACGAACTCGTAAATTTCTTCTTCAGTAGTATCAAAGGAAGTCATCCAGCGCACTTCCGATCGTTTTTCATTCCACATATAAAAGAAAAACTTTTGCTGCAACGGTTCAATAATTTCCGGCGGAACTTCGGCAAAAACGCCGTTTGCTTCAACAGGTTGGGTGATTTTTATTTCCGGAATTTTTGAAGCTTCAGCCTCCAGCAGTTTGGCCATTTTATTGGCATGGATGGCCGTTTCTTTCCATAAATCATTCTCGAAATAGGCCACAAACTGGGCGCCAACAAACCGCATTTTAGAGTAAAGCTGCATGCTTTGTTTGCGCAGGTATTTGGTGTAAGTGGTCAGTCCGGATTAAAAAACAAAAC
>Ga0209614_1001179_pt1 | contig 20315 bp, 18 predicted proteins | sample BlaSprsedimmetaG_FD_185484 | JGI IMG/M metagenome (GOLD analysis project Ga0209614, IMG submission 185484) | Hot spring sediment bacterial and archeal communities from California, USA to study Microbial Dark Matter (Phase II) - Blank Spring... ... | reverse complement strand
TCTTGGTACAACAGCTGCTGCTGCAGCAGGGATTACAATTTTGCCCAGCCATGTGGTGGCTGGATTGGGGCATAAAGCTCCCAGTGATAAACTCAACGTTGTAGGTGTAGGCGTTGGGGGTATGGGTTTTGCTAACCTCAGGAACATGGAGTCTGAAAACATCATCGGACTTTGTGATGTGGACTGGAAATATACCGGAGGAAACGGTGTATTCGATCGTTGGCCCAAAGCTAAAAAATACAAAGACTGGCGCCGGATGTACGACGAAATGGGTAAAGATTTTGATGCGGTAGTGGTTGCAACAGCCGACCACACTCACGCCCTTGTTGCAGCCCATGCCATGACGATGGGAAAACACGTTTACGTGCAAAAACCATTGACTCACTCGGTTTATGAATCGCGCCTGTTAACCAAACTGGCCAAGAAATACAAAGTGGCCACTTCAATGGGTAATCAGGGTTCTTCGGGCGAAGGTGTAAACCTGATAACCGAATGGCTGGCCAACGGCGAAATTGGTGAAGTAACCAAAGTGGAAGCTTTTACCGACCGTCCCATTTGGCCGCAGGGTTTAAACACACCTGAAGTAGGACATTGGGTACCTGATACACTTGACTGGGATTTATTTGTGGGACCGGCAAAAATGCGCCCGTTTAACGAAATTTATCACCCATGGAACTGGCGTGGCTGGTGGGATTACGGTACAGGAGCTCTTGGCGATATGGCCTGCCATATTCTGCACCCGGTATTTGTAGGGCTTGAATTGGGTTACCCGATTCATGCACAGGGTAGTTCAAGCTTGTTGTTAGAGGACTGCGCTCCGGTTTCGGAAGTTGTGAAACTTACGTTCCCCTCCCGTACACCGAAACGTCCGTGGAAAGGAATGAATCGCAATGCCCAGTTTCCACAGGTTGACGTTCACTGGTACGATGGTGGTATTAAATGGGATTTACCCGAAGGCTGGCCGGCAGGTAAAAATCCGAATGACAGCGGCGGTGGTGTAATTTTCCACGGAACAAAAGATAAACTTATCTGTGGTTGCTACGGCGTAAATCCGTGGTTGCTTTCAGGTCGCGTTCCTGATGCTCCGAAGTTCAGAAGAAGAATCGACAACGCCACCCGCGGCGGTCATGAAATGGACTGGGTACGCGCATGTAAGGAAAGCCCTGAAAACCGTGTTCCTACTGCTTCCGATTTCAGCGAAGCCGGACCATTCAACGAAATGGTGGTTATGGGTGTATTGGCAGTTCGTTTGCAGTCGTTGAACAAAGTTCTTGACTGGGATGGTGAAAAAATGGAATTCACCAACCTGACCGACGATGAAAAAATCCGCTCCGTAATCAAAGACGGATTCGAAATCAAAGACGGTCACCCTACGTTTGCCAAAACATGGACTGACCCTGTTTCTGCAAAAGAATTTGCAGCTGAACTGATTAAGCATACTTACCGTAAGCCTTGGAGCTTGCCGGATATGCCTGCATAGTCAGAAAAAATAAAAACAAAAAAGGGTGCTCATTTCAGAGTGCCCTTTTTTAATGCAATTTCAGCTGTTTTTCCTCCTAAAAACTGTTAATTTAAGGCAGTGAGCAAAAAAAAGTAGGAAGGGAACGTATTTTTTATCTATTTTGCATCAACCAGTTTCTGGTGTTGAATGTTTTGAAAAAATGAGTAAGAAATTGAATACAGTTACACGTCGAAAATTTTTAGGACAAGCGGTTGCGACAGCAGCCGGGTTTACCATTCTGCCGTCGCACGTTGTGGGAGGTTTAGGGCATCAGTCGCCTTCCGATAAATTGAACATTGCAGGCATTGGTGTTGGCGGAAGGGGATACATTAACCTGCGGAATATGGAAACAGAGAACATTGTGGCTTTGTGCGACGTTGACTGGGATTACGCAGGAAATACCTTCAAGCGCTGGCCCATGGCCAAACAATACAAAGATTACCGGGTGATGCTTGAAACACAAAATGACATCGATGCAGTAGTCATTGCAACTCCCGATCATTCACACGCATTGCCGGCCATGCTTGCCATTCGTGCCGGGAAGCATGTGTTTTTGCAACAGCCGCTGGCGCATTCAGTTTATGAGTCGAGGATTTTAAAAGATACGGCCCTTCGGTATGGGGTAGCCACTCAAATGGGGAACCAGGGAAATTCGGGAGAAGGTATTCGCCGAATTTGTGAATGGATTTGGGCCGGTGCAATAGGCGAAGTAACACACGTCGATGTATGGACAACCCGGCCGGTATGGCCGCAGGGACTTCGAATGCCCGACCGGGGACGTAGGGTGCCCCGCGATATCGACTGGGAACTTTTTGTCGGGCCTGCCCCCTGGCTGGAGTACAATCAGGATTACCACCCCTGGACCTGGCGCGGTTGGTGGAATTTTGGTTTGGGCGCCCCCGGCGATATGGGCACTCATTTGCTCGATCCGGTATTCAAAGCCCTGATGCTCGGCCACCCAACATCTGTTGAGGCAAGTTCGTCATCGTTCAGTACCCACTCTGCTCCAAATTCCGAATTTATACGTTTTGAATTTCCCCGCCGCGACAACCTGCCAAAGGTGGCCATGCCGGAGGTAACCGTTAACTGGTTTGATGGCGGATGGATGCCTCCGCGACCTCAGGAACTGAATGATGGTGAAATGATGGGGGATGAAAACGGAGGATGCATTTTTTACGGAACACGCGGAAAACTGATGTGCGGAACTTTTGCGGGCAATCCAACCCTTTTGCCTGTAAAAGAAATGGAGCATTTTCAGCAACCTGAAAGATCGATACGGCGGATTTTTAACACGGAAGACGGTGGCCACGAGAAAGACTGGATAAGGGCTTGCAAAGAACCACGGGAAACCCGGCTTCAATCGACTTCTAATTTTGAATATGCCGGCCCGTTGAGTGAGCTGGTGGCACTGGGGGCTGTTGCTGTGAGGGCGCAGAGCCTGAACCGGAAACTGCTTTGGGACGGACCCAATATGCGTTTCAGAAACATTTCAGGAACCGATGTGCTTCGCATTCACACCGGCAGCGACTTTGGGCTGATGAACGGAAACCCCCGGGTGAACAACGAATTTGCCTCTCTTCCTGCCACTCAGACAATAGAAGAATGGATTCGTCACAATTACAGGCAGGGATGGGAGCAAATATAAATTTCAATGACTTCCTTTTTTGGTTATCCAATTTTGCCATCCTCTTATTACCGTCAACATGAGATCAGACAGATTTAAAGGATATTTTTTCGCTATTATCGGTACCCTGGCGTTCTCAAATGAATATATTTTCAGCAAAGCGGCAATGAATGAAGTGCATTTGGCACAGTTTGGCGTTTACTGGTTTGCCATTAGCACAGTACTGATTTTTTTATATGCTTTGAGCAGCAAAAGTCTGTCACAAATAAAATTTCTCACCAGGCGGCAGGTACGTATTTTGGTAACTTTGGGATTTCTGGAGATTGTGACCACTACAACATTTTACCTTTCCATTCATATTATTCCCGACCCGGCAGTTACTTCATTTTTGGGAAACATGTACCCGGTGATGCTGGCTCTGGGAGGAATTGTGGTACTTGGCGAAAAATTTGGTCCGGTTGAAATTTTCGGCGCTTTTCTGGCCCTGGCAGGAGCGTTTATTATAGGTTATACGGGAGAAACGGAGCTGAAGAAATTGTTTATTCCCGGCACCGGGGTGGTATTGTTGAACGCATTTTTTGCCACGGTAGCCTCGTTGGTGGTAAAAGTGCATGTAAGAAAGTTAAGTCCCGAGTTGCTTAACCTGAACCGCTCGGTTTGGTTGCTGGTGTTCTCCTTCATCATGTTTTTCGTGTACCGGCAATCGTTTGCCATTCCGTTATCAGCCTTAAAAAATATTGCTGTTGGCGCCACCCTGGGGCCTTTTCTGGCCATTCTAACCATTTATTATTCTTTTCGTTACCTCGAGGCTTCACGGTCATCGGTAGTGCAAAGCCTGAAAGGTATTTTTGTGCTTCTTGGCGCATATTTGTTTTTCGGAACATTGCCACTTGCACATCAGCTTCTGGGAGGTTTTCTTACTGTGATAGGGGTTTTGGTTATGACACTGGCACGGGCCGGTCTGATTCGGCGGAAATAAATTAGCACAAAAAAACCGGCTACTTTACAGCAACCGGTTTTTTGGGTTTGAATTTCTGCGAAATTATGCGAGGTTTAGTTTTTCTTTCACCAGTCCGGGAATTTTACCCGGTTCATTGGCAACGGGAACACCGGCCGCATTAAATGCTTTTATTTTTTCTTCGGCAGTTCCTGTACCGCTCGAAATAATGGCGCCGGCATGTCCCATCCGTTTTCCGGGAGGGGCCGACTGCCCGGCGATAAATGCAACCACCGGCTTGCTCATTTTTTCTTTAATATAAGCAGCGGCTTGTTCTTCGGCATCGCCTCCAATTTCACCAATCAGCACCACAGCTTCGGTTTTCGGGTCGTTTTCATACATTTCCAGCAGGTCGATAAAGTATAACCCTGAAACCGGGTCTCCGCCAATTCCCACGCAGGTCGATTGTCCCAGGCCGCTTTCGGTAATCATATTAACCACCTCGTAAGTGAGTGTGCCCGAACGTGAAATCAACCCTACATTTCCTTTTTTGAAGATCATTCCGGGCAATATGCCAATGAGGCATTCATCCGGGGTAATCAGGCCCGGGCAATTGGCGCCAATCAGTTTGGTGCCGTTTTGTTTCAGCACAGGCATGGTTTTCATCATGTCTTGCACCGGAACGCCTTCGGTTATGCAAACCACCAGTTCTACCCCGGCATAGCTTGCTTCGAGGATGGCATCGCCGGCAAACGGGGCCGGTACAAAAATGACCGATGCGTTGGCCCCGGTAGATTTTACCGCTTCTTCAACGGTATTGAAAACCGGAACGCCTTCAACTTCAGAACCGCCTTTGCCGGGAGAAATTCCACCCACCACAAGGGTTCCGTATGCTTTCATTTTACGGGTATGAAAAGCGCCGTCGCGACCGGTAATTCCCTGTACAATTACTTTTGTGTCTTTATTGATAAGTATGCTCATTATAAATCAATCTTTAAACCTTGAACTTTGAACCTGCCCGACTGTATCGTTTATGCGGGCTTTAAACTTTAAACTTTAAACTCTGAACCTGCCCGACTGAGTCGTTCAGGCGGGCTCTGAACTCACCCTCTGCTCATCTCAATGGCCTTTTGTGCTGCTTCGCTCATGGTAGCTACGGTTGGCAACCCAAACTGCCGGATAATATCGAGTCCTTCTTTGGCATTGGTGCCCGACAGCCGGATTACAACCGGTATATCGGTTCCGATTTCTTTCAGAGCGGTAACCAAACCCTGGGCCACATCGTCGCAACGGGTAATGCCGCCAAAAATGTTTATCATCACGGCATTTACATTGCTGTCGCTCAGCAGAATATTCATGGCTTCCACCACTTTCTGCGGGTTCGACGAGCCTCCGATGTCGAGGAAGTTGGCCGGTTCGCCGCCATACAGTTTTATCATGTCCATGGTTGCCATGGCCAGTCCGGCGCCGTTTACCATACAGCCAATGTTGCCGTCGAGTTTAATGTACGACAGTCCTTTTTCGTTGGCTTCAATTTCTTTCTTTTCATCTTCGGTAGCTTCCCGCATTCCCAGAATTTCAGGCTGGCGGAAAAGGGCATTGTCGTCGAAGTTCATTTTTCCGTCGATGGCCAGTACCTGCTTGTCGGGTGTGAGTACCAGCGGGTTGATTTCTGCCAGCGAGGAATCGGTTTCCACATACAGGCGATAGAGCTTAACCAGAATGGCAGCAGCCTGACGCATTTGTTTGGGATCGCTGAACAATTGAAGCGCAACTTTACGGGCCTGCCAGTCCATAAGCCCCATGGTGGGATCGATGCTGAGCTTAATGATTTTTTCCGGCGACACACGGGCTACTTCTTCAATTTCAACGCCTCCTTCGGCACTGGCCATGAGGGTTACCGATTTGGTGTTGCGGTCGTTGATTAGTCCCACGTAAAATTCTTTTTCAATGTCAACGGCTTCGGCAACCAGCACTTTTTCCACAGTCAGGCCTTTGATGTCCATTCCAAGAATCTGACTGGCTTTTTCCACTGCTTCTGCTTTGGTTTTGGCCAGTTTCACTCCGCCGGCTTTTCCCCGCCCGCCAACATGAACCTGGGCTTTTACTACTCTCAGTTTGTCGTCGTTGGGCACATTTTTTTCTACTTCTTCCACCGAATGGCAAACTACTCCATCCGGAACAGGAATTCCGTATTTTCTGAATAAATTCCGTGCCTGATATTCGTGTATCTTCATTTCAATAATTTTGGTGCACTAAAGTGATATTTATGCTCAAAAGTATCAAATATTTAATAATCCAGAAACATCAATACGTGCTATTTTCTTTAATTTTTAGTTTTTGTCCGATCGATAGTCTTGTGTTGGTGCTGAGGTTGTTCAGTTTCAGAATTTCATCGGGGGAAATCCCTGCATATTGTTTGGCAATTTCCCAAACGGTATCCCCTCTTTTTACGGTGTAATATTCAAACCTGGGATCGAGCGGTTCAGGCTTCGGAGCATTGTCCGATCCCGGGGTTTTTCCAATCATGGCCTGCTTTTGTTCAAAAGTCATGGAGTTTACACGTTCATATTTTTCTTTTTGAGCTTCATCCACATAAATGGATAGTTTTTGACCGACGCGAATCAGGTTCCGGTTAATGTTGTTCCAGTACCTTAAATCGGATGCCCTAACGCCAAACCACGAGGAGATAAAGCCTACATTGTCGCCCGATTTTACGGTGTAAATGATTCTGGCTTTTCCTTCAACGTCGGACGGTGTAAAATAAGTGCTTGTACTGGTGGTTGGGTTTACCAGCGTATTGTCGGGGAAAAATGTTTCCCGCTCGTGTGCAAAAACCAGTGTGTCCAAATCAATAAAACTCATGATGGTTGGGTTGGGCAGGGTTAGCGGATAGGGTTTATCCGGTTTTGCCGGAATGACATCGCGACGGTACATGGGATTTAGGGTGCGCAACTGTTCTTTTTCGATGCCCAGTTTTGCTTCCAATTGGTTAAAATGAAGGTAGTCGTGTACAAAAACGGTGTCGGTTTGAAGCGGTATTTCGGGGAAGAGGGGTTGCAGATTGTGTTCCCTGTAATAATTCATTACATAAGCAGCTGCAATAAAAGCCGGCACATATCCGCGTGTTTCGCGGGGAAGCAGGTAGTAAATCTCCCAGTAATTTCTTTTTCCACCAGCACGGCGAATGGCGCGATTTACATTTCCCGGTCCGCAGTTGTAGGCTGCAATGGCCAGAAACCAGTCGTCATACGTATTGTACAATTGATTCAGGTACCTCACTGCCGCCTCGGTAGATTTTGCCGGGTCGCGGCGTTCGTCAACAAAGCTTGTAATTTCGAGGCCCATTTGCCTGCCGGTTCCGTACATAAATTGCCACAAACCATTGGCTCCAACCCGCGACATGGCTCTGGGATTGAGAGCCGATTCTATAACAGGCAGGTATTTTAGCTCGAGTGGCATATTGTAACGATCGAGCGCTTCCTCAAATATGGGGAAATAATAGGCCGAAAGTCCCAGCATCATTTCTACCTGACTGCGTCGTTTTTCAGTATATAAAACAATGAAATTTTTCACCACATTGTTATACGACATGTCGATTACCTGCTGCATTTCCTGCAGCCGGTTAATATAAACCGAATCGGGCAGGTTGGTTGGGTAGTGGTCCACCACTCCGGGGGTTGCCTCGTCGGGGTGGAAGAGGTGCCTGATGTACCAGGTATTGGCAAGGCTGTCGAGTTTTTCGGAAAAAATGTCGTTCAGGTTTTCATCTGGTGCCGGAATGTTATCAAAAATCAGAGTGTCGGAAAGTTCGGCTGTAAACATGGAATCTTTGGGCACAATGGCCATTGTGTCGGCAGCTAAAAGGTCTGCATCGAGCCTGTTTATGCGTGGCAGCTCTATTCTTTGTCTGCCGGGTTCTTGCGCTGTAAGAACCTGAAAAATAAATAGTAGAATAAGTGTTCCTGCAAAATTTCTGATGTAGTTTACCATACGCTAAAAATTAAACCGAATATTCACGCAATAAAAAGATTTGTTGTCAAATTGAATCATCGACGGCTGCCAGTTCATGGTCAAGTCGTCGCCGATATCGAAATCAAATAAATGGGCATCTACACTGGCATCAATGATGTTAAGTCCGTAAAACCCTACGAAGCTGATAATGAGCAAATCGCGATTACGGCGGTAGTAATCCTGTCGCTGCGACAGTGCATTTTTTAAATTGTTGAAATCGGTTGGATTGTCCACATCGTAGTTGATGCGCCTCACAGCCTCAATCTTCAGGTAATCCTGTGTTTCAGGGTTTCCGTCGGTAAGGTGCTGGTACCCCACTTTAAACAACTGGTAGTTTTCGTTATTCCAGTTGATAAAATACCCAATGGTTCCAAAGCCAATATAGATGAGTGGAATTTTCCAATATTTTTTATTGTAAGCCTGCCCCAAACCCGGGAGAATGGCTGAATAAATTGTGGCTTTCCGGGGCGAGTGTATTTCTTCCTCCGCGTCCTGCTCCGTAAGTTGCTGTGTAACCTGCAGGGTGTCGGCCTCAATCAGTTGTGCCTGCAAGGATGTTCCCGTCAGAAACAGAATTGTCAGCAACAGTACATTCAACAAATATTTTCCGCTAATCACGCTTTTTAATTTTGCCCAAAAATAGAATTTTCAGTTCACAGCAAACCTTGTGCCGGAGCTTTAATCCCTGTTTTCAATTATTTTAACTATTCGCTCCAGGTCTTTTTCTGATTTAAAAGGAATTACAATTTTTCCTTTTCCTTTTTCGTTCACAGAAATACCAATGCGCGACCCGAGCAGTTTTCCCAGTTGGCCTTTATATTCGCGGTATTCTTTCGGTATTTCCTTTTTATTTTTTCCGGATTTTTCGGCATCACTTCCTTCGTTCAGGCTTCGCACAATTTCTTCCACTTTTCTTACCGAGAAACCATACTTCACAATTTGTCCGTAAATCATTTCCTGTACATCGGGTTCATCGATGTTGATGAGCGCCCGCGCATGGCCCATACTGATTTCTTTTTCGCGAAGTGCTTTTTGAATAATCGCCGGAAGTTTCAGCAAACGCAGGTAGTTGGCAATGGTTGACCGCTTTTTTCCTACACGGCTGCTCAAATCTTCCTGCGTAAATCTGAGCTCTTCCATTAATCGCTGGTAGCTGAGGGCTATTTCAATGGCATCGAGGTCTTCCCGCTGAATATTTTCAACCAGTGCCATTTCCAGCATAGCATCGTCTTTGGCATGTCGAATATAGGAAGGAATGGCTTCAAGCCCGGCTTTTTGTGCTGCCCTGAAACGGCGTTCGCCGGCAATAATCTGGTAGTTGTTGGGCCCGGTTTTTCGTAAAGTTATGGGTTGAATTAATCCTATTTCGCGGATAGAAGCAGCCAATTCTTCCAGCGCTTCTTCGTCGAATTTTGAACGCGGCTGAAAAGGGTTGGCCTCAATTTTACTGAGTTCAACCTCATTAATATCAGCTTGTTTCATTTTTTCGGCATCGTCGATAAGCGCACCTAAACCCCGTCCGAGTACATTCCTTTTAACCATAACTCTTCATTTAACTGTTAATGATTTTTTTCTTTTGTGCCATGCGTGTCATTCCGTTTCGCTGAAGGATTTCACGGGCCAGGTTCATGTGGTTGATGGCCCCCCGCGAACTGGCATCGTAAAGAATTGCCGGTTTACCGTAGCTGGGCGCCTCGCTTAGTTTTACATTGCGTTGAATAACGGTTTCAAAAACCATGTCCTGAAAATGATGCTTTACTTCTTCATACACCTGGTTGGAAAGATTCAGGCGTGAGTCGAACATGGTAAGCAGGAACCCTTCAATTTCCAAATTGGGGTTCAGCCGGTTCTGAATGATTTTAATGGTGTTCAGCAATTTTCCCAGCCCTTCCAGCGCAAAATATTCGCATTGTACCGGTATAATTACAGAATCGGCTGCTGTTAAGGCATTTACAGTAATGAGACCCAGTGAGGGTGAGCAGTCGATAAAAATGAAATCGTAATTGTCTTTAAGCCTTTCGATGGTGTTTCGAAGCACTTTCTCCCGATTGGGAAGATTGAGCATTTCAATTTCAGCACCCACCAAATCGATGTGGGAAGGAATGATGTGGAGATTGGCTATATCGGTTTTCATCACCACTTTTTGCGGATCAATCTCATCCACAATGCATTCGTAAATGCTCGTCTGTACATTTTTTACATCGAAACCAAACCCCGAGGTAGCATTTGCTTGCGGATCGGCATCGATGATTAAAACCTTCTGTTCCAAAACTGCCAGGCTCGCCGCCAGGTTAATGGTGGTTGTGGTTTTCCCAACCCCGCCTTTCTGGTTCGCCAGTGATATAACTTTTCCCATCAGAATTTCATTTTTTTTGAACGGCTTCAAATTTAATAAATTAGCCTTATTAACCTCATGCTATTTTTCGACATCCAACGTTGGTAACTGATTAAGAAGCTGGAAGTGAGCAGGAAAAACGTTTATAAATTTTGTGATTTCATTAGCTCCATCAACCGGTTTTTATCCACAGGCACCACACCGGGTTCTTCGCACACCATGCCGCCGGCAAAATTCGACATTAGCGCCATGGTTTTTGGCGGAATTCCGGCAGCCATTGCCAGACTGGCCACACTAACTACTGAGTCTCCGGCGCCGGAAACGTCGGCAACATGGCGAACAACTGCCGGGTAATACTGTTCTTTCACTCCGTTGCTTATAAAAACGCCCAATTCCGACAATGTTATGAAAATGAGACCGAAATTTTGTTTTTCACGGAGTGCATGTGCTGCTTCGCGCAACGAATCCAAATCGCCTTTTTTCAGGGGGTATCCCGTTCCTTCAACAAATTCGGTAAAGTTGGGCTTAAACAAACCGATATTTTTGTAACAGTTAAAATTGCGTTTTTTGGGATCGGCTGCCGTGTAAATTCCGTGCTCGTGTGCCAGTTGATTCACCTTTTCAAACAGGGTTGGTGTGATTACTCCTTTGTCGTAGTCCACAAAAATAATGACATCCACTTTGCTGTTTTCAATCTCCTTGCGAACACCGGCAACAATTTGTTCCTCCAACCGGGCATCGATAAATTTATCTGTTTCCTCGTCAACCCGGGCAATGTGCTGGCCTTTGCTGATGATGCGGCTTTTTACAGTAGTCATTCGGTTGGGGTCTTCAAAAATTCCATGTTCAGGCAGGTTTTTTTTCTGAAGAATTTTTCTGAATTTTTTTCCTTTGTCGTCGTTTCCTACTACTGTGAAAAGCACTGGCTCGGCGCCCAGCTCCCGAAGGTTCAGCGAAACGTTGGCTGCACCTCCCAGACGGTGTTCCCTGTCGGTGATAGAAACGATGGGAATGGGCGCTTCAGGAGATATCCGTTCAACTTTACCCCATAAGTAGGTGTCAACCATGGCATCGCCAACGACTATGGCGCGCATTTGACTGAATTGTTCAAAAATCTGATGTACTGCTTTTTCGTCCACCCCACATTTTTTAAAGTTGACAAAACTAAGAAAAATTGGGCTTCCATAAAAGTTCACCGGCATTATTTGAAATGCACTGAACAGTTGTTTTCAGGCGGGATCTACGTCGATATTTACCATGCAACTGCTGTTTTCGGGACGTTTACGTACCATTTCGATGGATTTAACCAGAAACCGTTTTACCTCGTCGGGCGAAAGTCTGCGGCTGATTTTGATCCATATTTCCTTGTGGTACCACAACTGAATGCGGCTCACCAGCGGGAATTCAGGCCCCAGAACGATCAGCGATTGGTTTGTCCGAAGCCTGTCAGCCAGTTGCCCTGCCATGCGGTTTACGTTTTCTGGTTTTTTGTGTTTCACAACCACTTTTATCAACCGGTGGCCGGGCGGGTATTTAAACAAACGGCGTTCTTTCATTTGTGCCTGAAATGCAGCCATATAGTCCTGGTTTTTAATCAGTTCAATCAGCGGGTGTTCGGGTTGTGCTGTCTGCACCACCACTTTGCCACGGCTGTGTTTTCTTCCGGCGCGTCCACTCACCTGCGATACCAGTTGATATGCCCTCTCATGTGCCCTGAAATCGGGAAAGTTTATCAGGTTGTCGGCGTTTAAAATTCCCACCACACGCACATGCTCAAAGTCGAGGCCTTTGGTTACCATTTGGGTACCAATAAGAATGTCGGTTTTTCGGCTTTCAAGATTGTGAATGATTTTTTCGAACGCATTTTTTGAGCGCGTAGTGTCCAAATCCATTCGTTCAATATGTTTCCCGGGGAATAGCGGCTTCAGTTCATCTTCAATTTTTTCGGTTCCAAACCCCCTTGTTTTTATTTCGGGCGAACCACACTCGGGGCATTCGGCAGGCATGGCAATGCTGAACCCACAATAATGGCAGTTCAGCCGTTTTTTGTATTTGTGGTAGGTGAGGCTTACATCGCAGTTGTTGCATTTGGGAATCCATCCGCAGGTAAAACATTGTATGTAAGGAGAATATCCCCTCCGGTTTTGAAACAGGATTACCTGTTCCCTGTTGTTGAGCGCTTCGTTCATCACCTCAAATAGCTCGGGGGTTAGTACCGAGTGCATCTGTTTTTTCTTCCAGGCACGCTTTAAATCGGCCACAATAATTTCGGGCAGTTCCATGTTCGAGTGCCTTTTGGTGAGGTTCACCAGTCCGTATTTGCCGTTCAGAGCATTGTAAAAACTTTCGAAGGATGGGGTTGCCGAACCAAGAAGTACGTTTGCATTATTTTGTTTGCCCAGCACCACAGCCATGTCGCGTGCATGGTATCGGGGAGCGGGATCAAACTGCTTAAACGAGTTTTCATGCTCTTCATCAACAATGACCAGCCCCAGGTTTGAAAAGGGCATAAACAGCGCCGACCGGGCTCCCAAAACCACTTGGTATCCTTCTTTTGGATGGGTTTGAAAACGGAGTACTTTTTTCCAAATCTCCACACGTTCCTGGCTGTTTAGCCGCGAGTGGTAAATGCCCACTTTTGGTCCAAAAACACTTTTAAGTCGCTCAATAATTTGTGTGGTGAGCGCTATTTCGGGCAACAAATATAAAGCCTGTTTTTCTTGTTTTAAAACTTCATCAATCAGATGTATATAAATTTCGGTTTTGCCGCTGGCAGTTACGCCATGCATTAAAGTTACCTGGTTTTTATTAAAACAGGTTTTGATTTCTGTTAATGCCTGCTGCTGGTGCTTATTCAACAAATTTAAATCCGCCTGCTGCAAGGTTTTCTCTTTAATACGTGAAACTTGCTTTTGAAATGAATTCAGAATCTTTTTGGCTATCAGTTCATTTAAAACCGATGCACTGAATGTGGTTCCTTTCAGCAACTCTGTTTTACTGATAAACGGTTTTTGTGCAGGTTGAAATGCATGGGTTTTTTCGATAAAATGGAAAAGCAGCGCCTGTTGCTTTTTGGCTCTTTGCAGGTTATCGGCTATTTCGTTAAGAGCTGATTCTGTTTTTATGTCGGGGTGCAGTTTAATGCAGGTTCCGGTTTTGGGGGTGTATTTTGCATTCAGTTTTTCTTCTGCCTGCACCAGGTTTTTTTCGATGAGTGATTTTAACGCGGGATATGAAAAATTTTTACCCAGTGTTTTTTGCAATGCATCTAACCTTGAAACATCCTTCTTTACAAGTTCAAGTATGCGGAACTCTTTTTCGGAAATTTCCTGTTCCTCTTCGTTTCCGGTAAGAAAAACTTTCGACTTGCTTTCCAGTTTCAGCCCGGTGGGAAGTGCTGCCCTGAATACATCGCCCAGGGTGCAGCAGTAGTAAGCTGCCATCCATTTCCACAGTTCCAGGTTTTGAGGCAAAACCACTGGTTCGTCATCCAAAAGCTGAACAACTTCTTTAAGTTCAACATTTTGCGGAGGAGTTTCAGAAAGAGATAAAACCAGTGCCGCATAATACTTTTTGGCACCAAACTGCACCACTACCCGCTGCCCGGTTTTAATTTGGCTACGCCACTGTTCCGGCACACGATACGTAAAAGCATCGTGAAGCGGAAGGGGTAAAATAACCTGTGCAAACAACTTGGGCATGGGTTTTTTCTTTGAATCTTTTTTCAAAGAAACGAAAAAAATCCCTCATTTATCAAACCTTTGTTTGATCCATTCGGCAACTTCTTCCATCAGCCAGTTGGGGGTGGAAGTTGCGCCGCAAATACCCACCGATTCTGCTCTCTTAAGCCAATCAGGATCAATCTCCGAAGTTTTGGAAATATGATGTGTCTGTGAATTTTCTTCCTTGCAAATGGTGTGCAAATATTTTCCATTGGAACTTTTATGCCCGGCAACAAACAGAATAACATCAAACTCTTTGGCAAATTGCTTCAGATGGGGAACCCGGTTTGACACCTGCCGGCAGATGGAATCTTTGATGTCAAGCGGAACTCCGGGTTTCATGCTGGCTTTTACTTTATCCGCAATAGCGTAAAAATCTTCCACCCGTTTGGTGGTTTGCGAATAGAGTGAAACCGGCCGCGAAAAGTCAATCAGATTAACATCGTCAATGCTTTCCAAAATTATGGCCTTTTTTTCCACCTGCCCGTCGAGGCCAACAATTTCAGCATGGCCTTTTTTTCCATATATCACAACCTGTCCGTTCAAGTGTTTATTTTTTTCATAAGACCCTTTCACTTTCTCCTGAAGGGTTAAAACTACCGGACAGGTAGCGTCTATCAATTCAATGTTATTTTTTTTTGCATGTTCGTAAGTTTCCGGCGGTTCGCCATGAGCCCGAATCAAAACCCTGCAATCTTTCAATTGCAGGTATTCCTCCCGGTTGATGGAATGCAAACCCATTTTCTTCAAACGTTCTACTTCCATTTCGTTATGCACAATATCACCCAAACAATATAATTTGTCGGAGGTTTTTAGTTCATTTTCGGCTGATTTTATGGTTTTAATTACGCCAAAACAAAAGCCCGAGCGTTTATCTATTTCAACTCTCATTTTTCCTTCATTTTTTCTTTTGCTCTTTCTAAACTCCACTGCAACTGTTGTTCACGCGTTAAATAGCTGTTGTCCAACGCAAGTGCATCGTCAGCTTTTCGGAGAGGGCTTACTTCGCGTCCCGAATCGATGGAATCGCGCTCTTCCACATTTTTCAAAATTTCGTCAAACTCCACTTTCTGGCCTTTTTCTTTTAGCTCCAGAAAACGGCGTTGTGCCCTTATTTCGGGCGATGCCGTTAAAAAAATCTTCAACTCTGCATCGGGAAAAACAACGGTGCCAATGTCGCGGCCATCCATCACAATGCCTTTGTTTTTGCCGTTTTCGCGTTGCTGTTTTACCATTTCGTGGCGCACTTCGGCAATGGTGCTTATGGGGCTCACGTTTTGCGAAACTTCCAGTTGCCTGATTTCTTCTTCCACATTTTCGCCATTCAAAAAAGTTGTATTTTTTTCCGTTTTTTCGTCCCAGTCGAATGTAATTTTAATGTCTTTCAGTCCGGCAATCACCTTCTCCCTGTCGGGTTGTCCATTAACAATCCAGCCATTACGCAAAGCATGCAAAGTAACCACACGGTACATGGCGCCGCTGTCGATATAAATATAGCCCAGCTCGCGGGCCAGCGATTTGGCCAGTGTGCTTTTTCCACACGATGAGTGCCCGTCGATGGCAATTACAATCTTTTTTTCAGTCATTTTTTTGGATTTAGCGCAAAGATAAAGGATTTTTTAAATCAGACCCAATGGTCTTTAATTAAAACCGTTCATTTAAATTGATGGCCAGAGAGAAGAGGTTGGAAGAACCGGCCAGGTGGAAACGGGAGGTGGCAAAATCGAGCCGGAAGCGTTTGACTTTCAGGCCGAATCCCATTGAAAAGCCAACCGTGGAAAGGCGTTCCTCAAATTTTAGTTCCTGCCGGCGCTGGTAATTGTATCCGGCACGCAGGGTAAAATTGTCGGATGGTAAAATTTCCACACCCAACACCGCATGTCGCATAATTTGTTTTCCAAAACTTTCCTGCAGTTCGTGCCAGTTTTCAAGGCTCTCTTCTTCGGCTTCGTTATACCCCAAATCCCAGTTGGTGAGGTGCTGCATGGTAAGTGAAAGAACAACAGGTGCGTATTTCAGCTTTGTGCTTATTCCGGCCTGCAGATTGAAGGGGATGGGTTCGCGATTTCCGTCTTCGTAGTAGGTGGTAATTTGTCCGCCAATGTTACTCGCTACAAGTGCCACACGGGTCAGACTGTCTTTGCTGCTGTAACTCACACCCAAATCGGCCGCCAGTCCAAACGATCGGTAACTCTCGAAAATTGAAAAAACCGGTTTGAGGTTTGCCCCGTAACTGAGCCGTTGGTAGTGGTTGGAATAAATCATGTTCAGGGCATATTCAGCCGCATTGAAAAAATTGCCGGTGAGTTCGCCCAGTTCGGTGGCTTCTTTAAATTCGCCGTAATTGATGTAGTGCATCCCCAGGGCAAAGTTGCCGATTCCGTTAAAACTGCGGGCGTAGGAAGCGTAACCGTAATTGATGTCCATAAAGTAAATCACGTAGTTGGTCAGCACCATGTTACTCATCCCGTGGTGCAGCAATGCCGGATTATGGAAGGGGAGATTTAAATCGGAAGTGTCGGTCAGCGCAATCTGGTTTCCACCCAGTGCAGCTATGCGGGCCGAATTGGTCAGCTCCAGAAACTGATAGGTGGTTTCGCCGCCAATCTGGGCTTTCCCCGAAAAAAAAGCAATAGTAAAAAGCAGTATCAGGTAAAATCTACGGTTCATTCACTTTTTGTATATTCGATAAAACGCCAAATGTAGGGAAATATTACCCAACATGAAATGGAAAGATTGGTTGAATTACTACCCAAAAGATTAAAATAAATCAGAATGAGTTCCGGTTCGGGTGAGCCAATTTTCATTTTCCTTTTCAAGGATTTTCCAAATCAGCAGCCAGTCATTTTTCAAATGAGCTTCCCAGTATCCTTTATATTTTCCTGACAACTTATGAGGATTTTTCGATTTATTTAATGTTCCTGTTTTTTCCAGTTCCAAAATACTCACTTTTAAAACATTCATCTCGTAACCTCGTTTTAAAAGATTTTTCACATCCTTTTGAAAACGGTTTGTATATATCAACTGAAACATTATGAAAGACGCTGGTTTAAATTCCTAACCTGGAGAATAATTCTTTGGAATCTTTAACATGAACTCCCTTCTTGTTCTCAACATCTTCCATGGCTTTAATTGTTTCATAATTTGGAACAGGCTCTTCAACAATGTGTGTTTCAACCTTCATTTTTTTTAGAAGTTTTTTCAGAAAAATTTCTTCCTTTTTATTCCTGGGTTTTATTACAATGGCTGTCATTTACGAATTGTTTTATACAAATTTAAAATTGTTTTTTCAAAGGTGTCTATGGATTGACTTTTTTAAGTTCCTCAAAAACTTCATACACCACTGGGCAGGTTTCGCAGTTTTTGTGCGACAGATTCAGGATTTGCACAAACCGTTTGCGGTTGGTGTGCGGGTATTCGCGGCAGGCTTTGGGGCGGCTTTCGTAAACCATGCAGTAGTTGTCGGGCAGTAAAAACGGGCAAGGATGGTCACGGAAAACAAAATCACCGTCTTCATCGGTTTTTACATATTGTTCCAGAAATGCAGAAGGTTTCATTTTCAGGTGTTTGGCCAGCCGGTCGATATCCTTGTCAGTAAGGCGTGGACCAATGGTTTTGCAGCAGTTGGCGCAATCGAGGCAACTGAATGAATCGAAAGCTTCACGGTGCAGGTTGTGAACCACATCATCCAGGTTTTTGGGCTTTTTCTTTTTCAGCTTTTTAATGAATGTAGTGGTTTCCTGCCTGTTTTTATCGGTGAGCAGTTTCAGTTCTTCGGGTGATTTGTATTCTACCTTCTGCATCACGAAATGTTATGTACTTCAATAATTTTTTGTTTTGGAGGTCTTCTTCTTCGGGCCTGAGCAAGGAACAAGCCGGCAATTACAATCCCAATGCCCAGTACTTTCTGTAATCCGAGTTCTTCATTCAAAACAAAAAACGAAAGAATAGCCACAAAAACCGGAATGAGGTTCACGAAAGTATTGGATCGGTTCACCCCAATTTGCCGAATGCTTTGGGTGAAAAACACAAAGGCCAGCGTAGAGGCAAAAACTGCCAGCAAAATGATGGCCCGGAAAGCCTGCGGATGAAACGGCGTGGCTAAAAAATCATTCATATCAACCACCAGCCAAACAGGCAGGAACAGCCCAATGCCAATAAGGTTCTGGTAGGCAATAATGGTAAGGGTGTTATACCGCGCAACCACATGACGCAAAACAATGGAATAACCAATGGCAGCAAAAACCGCCAAAAACTCCAGTCCTACCCCAATTGGCGCTGCATCGAAACGGAAAGAGCCATCGAGCACCACCAGCGCCACACCAAAAAATGAAAACACAAATCCGGCAATGTTTTTCCAGCTTACTCTCTCGCGAAAAAAGTACCAGGCAGCAATGGGCGATAAAAGCGGAATGGTTCCCACAATGACCGAAGCAACGGTGGAAGAAACATAAGTTAACCCGTAACTTTCGCCTAAAAAATAGAGAAACGGCTCGAAAAATGCCATCAGCACAAACAGTTTGAAGTCTTTTTTTGTGGGTTTTTGCAGACGTTTCAGCGCCCAGGCAATCACCAGAATGAGTGCGGCAGAAATGATTAGCCGGAACAATACAACAGTGATGGGCTTGTAGGCCAGAAATGCAATTTTGAACCATACAAACGAAAATCCCCAGAAGAATGCCGCTCCAAGGGCCGAACCGTAAGCCAGAAGATCTTTATTTTTCATTGAAAAAATCTGGCTGCAAAAATAAGGTTTTATGCCGTATGTTTTACTTCAAAAAAATGAAATATAAGGTAGGTGAATGCTGCCAGCAGAATGCCGTAAAAATTGGCGTCGAGCCCAAGCGGGAGGCTTAATCCGCTGTGGATGAGGGATAAGGTGGTTGTCCCGCCCCCAAATCATTGCCCAAAGCGCTCCGCGGAAACTTCTTTTTTTCAGAAAGATACCGGCCAGCACCGGAATAAACAGGCCTGAAACCATAAAAGAGTAGGAGTGAAGCATTAGTTCGAGCACATTGGGTACTTTCCAGGCAATCATGAGGGCTGTAATACCTAAAACCAGTTTAGTTCCCTGTGAAAGCAGCATTATTTTACCGGAGTTGTGCCGGTTGAAAATATCGGTGATGAGGTTTCCCGATGCAGCCATCAGACAACTGTCGGCTGTGGACATAATGGCCGAGAAATAGGCAGACAAAATTAATCCGGTTAGTCCGATGGGAAGAATGTTTCGAAGCAAAAGCGGCAATCTCATTTCGGGGTCGAAAGCTCCTTCCACACCTGCACCAATAATACCGTTTTCGAATGTCACCCTGGCAAATAACCCGAGCATTACACCTGTAAAAGCCATTAAAGGGTATTCAAACAATCCGGCTACAAACCAGGCCCGCTGGGCGGTTTTTTTATCGCCGGCAGCGTAAATCCGCTGGTAAAGTGTCATTCCGATAAACCAGATGGGGACGATGGTAATAAACCAGTTCACAATTTGTTGCCATTTGATGGTTGTTAAATCGAAAAAATTATCGGGGAGCGCTGCCTTCAAGGCTTCCATTCCGCCAACCCCGAAATAGGCTACAGGCAAACCGATAAACACCAGGCCTCCCATCAGGAGCATCCACTGGTAGGTATCGGTATAAATGACGGCTTTAATTCCCCCGATGGAAGTATAGACCACCGCAATAATTCCCATCAGAATGAGGGCGGTTTGCAGTGAAATGTTCGGGAAGGTTGCCGATGCCAGTTTTGCGCCTGCCAGAATTTGCGAACTGGTGAAGCCCAGATAACCGATGGCTGAAATGATTCCGGCAATAAGTGCCACCCTTGGGTTGTACAGTTGCTTTAAAAACTGTGGAAACGAAAGGAAGTTGTATTTTGCCGCCATTTTCGATACTTTGGGAATAAGCAGCACTGCGCTGAGCCAGGCCCCGATAAGCCCGGTAAAAAGCAGCCAGGTTCCCGAAAGGCCCATGATAAATCCAAGTCCGCCCAACCCGATGGAAAAACCGCCTCCCACATCGGTGGCCACCACAGATAACCCAATATGAAACGAACTCATTTTTCGTCCACCCACAAAATAGTCGTCAGCCGACCGGTTTTTACGCATAAAATAAAAACCAATACCCAGCATAGCTGTCAGGTATATTCCGAAAATGGCGTAGTCAATCCAATGCATGGTTTAATCTGAA
>Ga0209614_1001178_pt1 | contig 20321 bp, 19 predicted proteins | sample BlaSprsedimmetaG_FD_185484 | JGI IMG/M metagenome (GOLD analysis project Ga0209614, IMG submission 185484) | Hot spring sediment bacterial and archeal communities from California, USA to study Microbial Dark Matter (Phase II) - Blank Spring... ... | reverse complement strand
GGGACGCTCACAATCACGCCGATGCTTTGGATCGTGCGCGCTGCCTGCACCTCAATATCCAGCCCATCGCCAAAGAAGGGTTGGAAGACCGCCGTCATCGGCGCCATCTTGTACTCGATCGCCACCACCACCCGGTGGCCGACCGCCACCTGATCCAGCTCCCCCCAGAAGACGGTGGTCCCCGGCCCCTCGTCGTAGCCCACCCAAATCGTGGCATCGGGACCTAAGGGATTATTCTGGTCGTTGACGGGAGATAGCACGATAAGGTCGGTGGCCTCGGTCCAAATGCCGTTATAGTCACGCGGACTGGTGATCCCGTAACGCGCGCCCTCGCGAGCGGCGTTGAAGAGATTCACGTAGATAAAGAAGGCGCGCCCAAACTCAAAGATGCCGATGATGATCAAGAGCAACAGAGGTAGAATCAGCGCGAACTCTACCAACCCTTGTCCACTTCGCTGTTTGCCAAAGATCCTGTTCATAGTTCTTCTCTCCCACTTGTTAAAACGCTTGCTTATGGCTGCCCTAGAAAAATCGTATCTACTCAGGCTCTAGCCGGATCGCCAGATCCGGCGTGGATGCATAGGTAAATTCCAGTCTGACTTGACGGGGATCTGACGATCCCCTCGGAGCCAGGGTGAGTAGTTACGAAAAATCTTCCGACCACAAAGGACACTAAATGTTGGACAGGTTGCCAACCTGTCCAACGACTACTCCCATTATAGCTACAGAGGGGAACGCCGTCAACGGTACTTTGGTCAGCGTCAGACCCTTTTCCGACTCTATATATAACATCGTTTGAAGGGCGCGCAGCGTTACGACGAATTCACCGTAACTGGTCGCCTCTGAGCAGCGATATATAATGTGAGGGTGCGAATCACTACACCCAGAGGGCACATCCTGTAAAGCAAAGGGACTGGAAAACTATGCACCCTCAGCCAGAGGAGCTGGCTTTGATTGCGCGCGCGAGCGCGGGCGACCGCGCCGCGCTGGGCGAACTTTATCAACGCTACGTGGCGGAAATCTACCGCTACATGCTCTACCGCACCGGGGAACCGATGGCGGCGGAGGATGTCACGGCGGAGGTCTTCGCCAGCATGATCACCAGCATCGCGCGCTACGAGCCGCGCGGCGTTCCCTTCCGCGCCTGGCTCTTCCGCATCGCCCGCGCGCGGCTGGCGGATCATTGGCGCAGCTACGAGCGGCACGCCGGGCGGCAGGTCCTCCTGAGCGAGGCGCTGGCCTCGGTGCTGGCGGGCGATGCGCCAGAATATCACGACTACACGCCCCTGGTGCAGGCGTTGGCCTATCTGACCGAGCTGGAGCGCGAGGTGGTGCTGTTGCGCTTCGCCGGTGGGCTTTCCAACGAAGAGATCGCCGGCGTGGTGGGAAGCAACGTCAACGCGGTGAAGGGCCGTTTGCACCGGGCGCTTAAGAAATTGCGGCGGATTTTAGAAAATCGCGCCGCCCAAGATGAGGAGTGAAGACCATGTGGCGCTGGTTACTACCAAGAGGTGAAGAGGATGAAGCGTTGGACGCGGTGCGCGCGCGCCTGGCGACGCTATCGCAGGTGCAGCCGGATGCGGCGGCCCGCGACCGGATCTGGCAACAGGCCCAGGTCAAAGCCGTCCAGGCAGCACAACCGGCCCCCCGTCGCCGGCCACGGTGGTCGTGGCGCACCGGGCTATTGACCGCGCTGCTGGTCATCACCCTGCTGGGATTCGGTAGCGGGGCCTACGCCGCCGGCCGCAGCCTGCCCGGCGAGCCTTTCTACGGCGTCAAACGCGAGGTGGAGGCGCTCTGGCTCACCGTCACGCCTGCGCCGCAACAGGGCGAAGCGCAGCTACGGCTGCTGGAGCGGCGCGCCACCGAAGTCGAAATCCTGCTCTACGAGGGCCGGCCCATCCCCGCCGAGGTGCTCGCGGAGCTGGAGAGCATGTTGGCGCTCGTGGCCGAAGACCCCGCTGCACTGGGCCTCACCCGTGGGCGCGCGCTCCCCTACGTCGAGCGGCTGCGCGTGCGCTTCCTGGGCCTCTCCCTCAACTACCCGGAGGTGCGCAGCCTGGGGCGGCTCCTGGCCGCATCCAGTTACGCCCGCGACACCCTCTGGGGGCCGTAGGCGATTAGATTTGTTCCTGAATAAACCTTGAACAGATATTGGACGCAGATTCGCGCAGATTTCCGCTGATTTTAAGTGCTATCAGCGTGAATCCGCGAAAATCTGCGTCCTAATCCTGACTCCACTGCAAAGACTAGAGAATCTCATGCCAAGGCGCAAAGACGCCAAAAAATTCAATACTTAAAGGACTTACGTGAGTATCGAGAACCTAACCGCAGAGTACGCAGAGAGCGCAAAGAAAATTATCTGTCAGCACTTTTCGACATCTTGACGTGATAAAAATTGTCTTTTTAAGCCGCTTCGGCTGATTTTTAAGAAAAAACTCCGCGTCCTTTGCGTGCTCTGCGGTTAAAGATGTGCAGGTCGCGCGATTGCGTAAGTCCTAACTTAATTCAACATTGTTGATATTAAAACTGGACTTCATTAAGGCCCGCTGTCGCTGCCGTAGCGCGGTGCGTCTGCTCCGCACGCGAACTGACAGTTCGCGCTACATTTATCCCCAACACAACTCTTGTGCTATAATCATCGCATAAACAGCGATACCCCCATTCGCCGACTCATAAAAGGAGAAATTATCATGGATTCATTGAAAGCACGCATTCGTCAGGAAGGGCAATACCTCGGCAATGGCATCCTCAAAGTGGATAGCGTCGTCAACCACCAGGTTGATGCGGAGCTGATGCTCGAAGCGGGCGCGGAGTTCGCCCGGCGCTTCGGGGCGCTCCAGCCCACGCTCGTCCTCACCGCCGAGGTCTCTGGCATCATCCCGGCGCTCACCACCGCCTTCGCGCTGGGCGTCCCCCTGGTCTTCGCCCGCAAGCACAAGCCTATCACCATGCAGGAGCCGACCTTCGTCGAATTCGCCCCTTCCCACACCAAAGGCAGTGAAGTTTCGCTTATGGTCTCCTCGGAATTCCTCAAACCTGGGGATCGCGTCCTCATCATTGACGATTTCCTGGCGACCGGGCAGACCATCGCCGCGATGGGGCGCATCGTGGACGACGCCGAAGCCGAATTGATCGGCATCGGCACCTTGATCGAAAAGCAGTTCGAGGGGGGCCGCGAGGCGTTGCAACACCTTGACGTTCCCATCGAATCGTTGGCCGTGATCACCGAGTTGCGCGATGAAGGCACCATTGTCTTTGAGGATGGGGAGACCGCGACCGCGAAGCCTGCCAAGCCCGCCAAAGCCAAGGGCAAAGGTGCGGAAGTCAAGAAAGCGGCGATGAAGAAGGGCAAGAAGCAGCGCCACATCGCCAAAGACAAAAACTGAACATCGCCATGCCCAACCGCGAGACCGTCGTTATCCTTGATTACGGGTCACAATACACCCAGCTGATCGCCCGCCGCGTGCGCGAGCAGCGCGTCTACGCGGAGATACTGCCCTGGGACGTTGCCCCGGCGCGGCTGACAACGCTGCAACCGCGTGGCCTCATCCTCTCCGGCGGCCCCAACAGCGTCTACGATGTTGCCGCGCCCACGCTGCCGGAGGCGGTCTTGACGCTGGGCGTGCCGGTGCTGGGCATCTGCTACGGGATGCAGCTGCTGGCCCACACACTGGGCGGCGCAGTGGCCCCCGGTGCGGAGCGCGAATATGGCCCGGCGCAGGTAACGCTGCTCGATCCAGACTCGCCGCTATTCGCGGGCCTGCCCTCAGAGCTGCCTGTCTGGATGAGCCACGGCGATCAGGTACACACGCTGCCACCGGGCTTCATCCCACTGGCGCGCAGCGCGGGCGGCGTGCTGACCGCCATGGGCCACCCGGAGCGCCAGCTCTACGGTCTGCAATTTCACCCCGAAGTGGTGCATACCCCCCAGGGCGGCGCGCTGCTGCGGCGCTTCCTCTACGATCTGTGCGGCTGCACGGGCGATTGGACGCCGGAGGCGTTCATCGAAGCGACCACAGCGCGCATCCGCCAACAGGTGGGCGCGGGCGATGTGGTCTGCGGCCTGAGCGGCGGCGTGGATAGCGCCGTCACCGCCGCGCTCGTCCACCGGGCGATAGGCGACCGGCTCACCTGCATCTTCGTGGATACCGGTCTGCTCCGCCAGGGCGAAGTGGCCCAGGTCGAGCAGACCTTTCGCGAGGCGCAGGGGATGCGCCTCATCGTGGTGGATGCGGCGGCGCGCTTCCTGGGCGCGCTGGCGGGCGTGACCGAGCCGGAAACCAAACGGCGCATCATCGGCGAGCTTTTCATCCGCATCTTCGAGGAAGAGGCGGCGCGCCTGCCGGATGCGCGCTTTTTGGCGCAGGGGACGATTTACCCCGACGTGATCGAGAGCGCCGGCAGCGCCCACGCGCACCGCATCAAGAGCCACCACAACGTGGGCGGCCTGCCGGAAGACCTGCGCTTCGAGCTGGTCGAGCCGTTGCGGGAGCTCTTCAAAGACGAAGTGCGCGCCGTGGGGCTGGCTCTCGGCCTGCCGGAAACCCTGATCTGGCGGCATCCGTTCCCCGGCCCAGGGCTGGCCGTGCGCATCCTCGGCGAGATCACGCCGGAGCGCGTTGCCATCCTGCAAGCCGCCGATGCCATCTACCTGGAGGAGCTCCACGCGGCGGGCCAGTATCGCCAGACGGCGCAGGCGTTTGCCGTGTTGCTGCCCGTGCGCAGCGTCGGCGTGATGGGCGATGGCCGCACCTACGCGCACGTCCTGGCCCTGCGCGCTGTCACCACTGACGACTTTATGACCGCTGACTGGGCGCGCCTGCCCTACGACCTGCTCGCCCGCATCTCCAACCGCATTGTCAACGAAGTGCGTGGCGTCAACCGGGTCGTCTACGACATCAGCAGCAAGCCCCCGGCCACCATCGAGTGGGAGTAGCGCACAGCCCATTTGCCTTTTTGACAAAGTGTGGTTTCATATAAGCAAGTATGAGGAGAAACCGCTATGATATCTTATGAAAAGACCGTAGGCCATCACTTCGACTTAGCCATCCGCGCTGAGGATCAGGCGCGCGACTTTTACATCGGGTTGATGGAGCTGTTCCAGCCCTATCCCGAAATCGCCGCCTTCTGGCGCAAGATCGCCGCCGAAGAGGTCGAACACGCCCGCCAGCTCAAGCAAATCCGGGACAACCTCACGCCAGAACAACTCTCCGCCCTGGCCGATCCAGAGATGCTCGATAACAGCCGCCGGGTGTCGCACTTCCCGGTGCAGGAGACCCTGGCGAATATCACCAACCTCGAAGAGGCCTATCAGATCGCCAACGAGCTGGAGAACGCGGAGATCAACGCAGTTTTCGAATTTATGATGGTGCGCTTTATGGAAGATGAAGAGACGCGCGCCTTTGTGCTCTCACAGCTCCAGGATCACATCTCACAGTTCATTGACGTCACTGATAAATTCGGCGGCCCGCAAGAACGTCGCCTGATTTCGGTAGCAAAATAACACATACCGGCTCTGTATTAGAGCCGGTCTACTTTGGAGGCTATATGCAAATCACAGTCACCACCGGGAAGATTCAACAACAAACCGCCGCCGCCATCGTCGTCAACCTCTTTGCCGGGGTCGAGAAGCCGGAGGGCGCTACGGGCGCGGTGGATCAGGCCCTCGGCGGGCAGATCAGCGCGCTGATCGCCAGCGGCGATTTTCGTGGGAAGAAGAACGAGGTCGCCGTGCTCTACTCCAACGGCGCGATCCCCGCGCAGCGCGTGATCGTGGTGGGGTTGGGCAAGGCCGAGAAGTTCCATGTGGATGTGGTCCGCCAGGCCGCCGCGACCGCTGCGCGCAAGGCGCGGGACCTCGGCGTGACGGCGCTCCACACCATCATCCACGGGGCCGGCATTGGCGGCTTGACCACCGAGCAAGCCGCGCAGGCCGTCGTCGAAGGGACGATCCTGGGCCTCTATCGCTTCCACGAGCTCAAGACGCAGCTGGAGGAAGAGCGCCCCGACATCGAGACGCTGACCCTGGTCGAGTATGACGCGAATAAGATCGCGGACATCGAGACGGGCGCGCGCGCCGGGCAGATCATCGCCGAGTCGGTGCTGCTGGGCCGCGACCTGACCAATCGCCCCGGCAACGTGGCGACGCCCTCCCACATCGCGCAGGCTGCGGTGCAGATGTGCGAGGAGACCGGCCTGACCTGTCGCGTGATGGAAAAGCCGGAGATGGAAGAGCTAGGTATGGAAGCGCTGCTCAGCGTCAACAAGGGGGGTGGGGAACCCGCCAAGATGGTCATCATGGAGCACAACGCGGGCGCGGATTTGCCCACGGTGGCGCTGGTGGGCAAGGGCATCACCTTCGATACCGGCGGCATCTCGCTCAAGCCGGGCGCCGATATGCACCTGATGAAAGGCGACATGGGCGGCGCGGCAGCGGTCATCGGCGCGATGCGGGCCGTGGCCCTGCTTGACCTGCCCTTGCACGTCGTGGCGCTCACCCCACTCACCGAGAACATGCCCGACGCCTTTGCCACCAAGCCCGGCGACGTGGTGAAGTCGCTCAAGGGACTGACCATCGAGATCCACAACACCGACGCGGAGGGCCGCATGGTCCTCGCCGATGCGCTGACCTACGCCGGGGAGTACAACCCAGAGGCCATCTTCGATATCGCTACGCTCACGGGCGCGCGCGTGATTGCGCTGGGCGCCCACGCCGCCGCCGTGATGGGCGATGAGGGGCTGCTCGAGCGCCTGCAACAGGCGGGGGACGCCACCTACGAGCGCGTCTGGCCCCTGCCGCTCTTCGAGGAGTACGGCAAGCAGCTGGAGAGCCTGGTGGCCGACGTCAAGCACCTCGGCGGTCGCCCCGCCGGCACGATCACCGCCGGCTTCTTCCTCAGCAAATTCCCGCCCGACGATACCCCCTGGGCGCACATTGACATCGCCGGCCTGGGCCTCGTCGAATCCAACGACGCCGCGCCCTACGCCCCCAAAGGCGCAACCGCCTTCGGCGTGCGCCTGCTGGTGGAGCTGTTGCGCAACTGGTAGTAAAGATAGATGAAAGATTGGCATACGATTCGGGAACGTTACTTACAAGATGCCTTGCCAGTACGGCTAGGCGGATTGGCGGCAAATCTAAGCCGTATCAAGTCCTTCGCACAGCACGATGCGCATCAAGCGGCTGTTGCCAGCCTGTTGGAAGAAAGTAAGTTTTTTATCGAATGGACAGCTGCTGAAGCCGATGTGAGTACAGCGGCGGAATTAGTCGAACTGCAAGTGCAACTGGCGCTTTGGGCGCACGCATGGGATGAAATCTGGCATGATACGGCACAACGGCAAGAGGTAGCGCAGCTCTCAAGTCGCTGGTCACAACGAGTTTTGGAGTTATCCGGTTTACTGTAAGATGCTCTGTTGAGCGTGCATAGATAGCCGGCATCCATCATGGATGCCGGCTTTTGCGTGCCGCGCCCCAGCGAATTTGGCCGCGCGCGCGTTCCGGTGTATACTGTGCGTACTTCCCTTGTAAAGGGAATAGCTCCCAAGAGAACATAATGGCAACACTCAACGAACTGATGACCGCAATGAACCAAATGGTAGCGGAACTGGGCTACTATGGAGAGAACTCGGCCAAGCCCCAGACGCCGCGCAATATCGCCATCTCGCTGGCGCTGGAGGCTGCCGAGGTGTTGGAGCACTATCAGTGGCAAGAAAGCGCCCCACCCGCAGCCCTGGCCGAGGAATTGGCCGATGTCGCGCTCTATCTGCTGCAACTGGCCTACCTCACCGGCATTGACCTGGAGGCCGCGATTCAGGAGAAGATCGTGCGCAATTATCAACGCTTTGGAGGGAAACCGTGATCCAGCGTCGCCTCCATCCCCTGGACGATCATGCGCATCCTGGCCGTTAGTGATGAGGTAATCGGCGCGCTCTACAGCCCCGACGTCCGCAAACGTCTCGGGCCGATTGACCTGCTGCTCTCCTGCGGCGACCTGCCCTACTCGTACCTGGAATATCTCGTTACCATCCTCAAAGCGCCACACGCCTTCTTTGTACATGGCAACCACGATACCGAAGAGATCCAACATTGCGGGCGCACACTTCGGGATCCGGGCGGCTGGGTCAACGCCGACCGCCGCGTGCTGGATGCGGATGGTGTGCTGGTGGCTGGCCTCGAAGGCTCCATTCGCTATCGCCCTGGCGGGGCCTATCAATACACGGAGTTGGAGACCTTCGCCCGCGCGTTGCGCCTGCTGCCCGCCTTCCTGCTCAACCACTCGCGCTATGGCCGGTATGTGGATATTTTCATCGCCCATTCCCCGCCCGCCGGCATCCACGATGGCCCTGACGGCCCCCACAAGGGCTTCCGCACCCTTTGCCTGATCATGCGCTGGTTCCGCCCCCGACTGCTCTTACACGGTCACAAACACCACTACGGGCCGGAACCCTGGCACAGCCGTTACCTTGAGACCGACATCGTCAACGTCCATCCCTTCCGCGCCCTTGAATTGGAGGGAGATAAAGTGACCTATGGCCGAATTTACCGCCGCTAGAGAGAGCTTCAAACGCGCCCGCCGCAAAGCTCTCTGGAACGCCCTGCTGGCCGCGCTGACCGGTCGCCCCAATCAGCTCCTCGCCTGGGACGAGGTCAAAGATAAGCTTCACATGGGCGGACAGATCTATCGCGGCATCCAACAGGTGCCAATCAGCCAGATCATCGGCAGCGTCAACCGCTATCGGGATTTCGACCGCGCCTTCCTCCCCGCCCAGGAGTTCACCGCCGACCGCTGGCGAGGCATCAGTCGCGCCTTCTACCGCGAAGAAAACCTCCCGCCGGTCACACTCTACCAGATCGGCGAGACCTATTTCGTGCTGGATGGCAACCATCGCGTCTCCGTCGCCCGCGAGCGGGGGCAGGAGTTCATTGATGCGGAGGTCATCGAGGCGCAGACGCGCGTCCCCATCGGCCCCGACCTTAACGCCTCCGATTTGGAGATCAAGGGCGAATACGCCGACTTCCTGGCGCGCACGCATCTGGACGAGCTGCACCCCGAAGCCGCCATCGAGTTCACCATCGCCGGCGGCTACCAGCGGTTGCTCGAGCACATCGCCGTCCACCGCTACTTCATGGGCCTGGAACAACAGTGCTTCATCTCCGAGGCGGAGGCCGTCACCGATTGGTACATCCATCTCTACCGCCCCGTCGTGGATGTCATCGAAGCGCACGAGCTGAGCAAGGAGTTCGCCGACCGCACCCCTGCCGATCTCTACCTGTGGGTGATCGAGCACCTGCACTTCCTGCGCGAGCAGGATGCCCAAATCACGGCAGAGGAGGCCGCCGAGCATTTCGCCGGTCGCTATACCGCGAATCTGCTCAAGCGCGCCGCCCATCTCATTGGCGAATTGTGGAAAGCCACCGCTGGCGCTGGCGCTGTGGATGCCCGCACCGAATTCCTACAACAAACACAACTGCATATCTCGCGCCCCGGACAGCAGATCCAATGCACTGGCGAGGGCTGCTACCAACGGCTGCTCGAACACATCGCCGTGCATCGGCACTTCATGGGGTTGGAACAACAGCGGGAAGTCAGCCTCTCCATCGCGGCCAACGATTGGTACGATAATCTTTACCAGCCGATCATCGCCGTGGTGCGCGAAGAGGCGCTCCTCCAAGAGTTCCCCGATCGGGAGGAAGGCGATCTCTACCTGTGGATCAGCGAGCGCTTTCCTGAGGGGGGGCGTCCCATCCCCGAAATGGTGGATGCGTTCACTCGCCAGCACACCACCCGCGCCGCACAACAGGCCATCGCGCAATTGCAGGCATTCCAGAACGCTGCTTCGCCTGAGCGCCCCTCCCTCCTCGCCGCTGACGAGGACGATCTGAGCCAGCTGGAAGCCGCGCTGCCGGTCACGATCCCCGGCGGACACCAACGGCTGCGCGAGCAAATCGCCGAACATCGTTATTACCTGGGCCAGCAACAACAGCGCCACATCTCCGCTGCCGAGGCGCAAGAGGATTGGTACCATCACATCTACCAACCGGTGGCGCAACTCATCCGCCAATACGCCGTCCTCGCCGAATTCCCCAACCGCACGGAAACCGATCTCTACCTGTGGCTGATGGAACACCGCCGCCGCCTCCCTACCGCCGACGAGACGCCGCTCCTTGCCGACCTCGCGGCCCAGCAGGGCGGCCCGCCCCTGGCCCGCGCCGCCGACCTGATCCAACAGCTGCTCGCCAGGATCACGACGACGTTTGAGGAGCCGGAACCGCCCGCCGAGGTTGACCTAAATGACGCCTTGACGTAGAATCGTAAAACTGCATTTATCCCGGAAAGTGAGAGGTGAATCATGGCTGATTTTCTAACGCCGCAAGGCGACGACTTTTCAAAATGGTATAACGAGATCGTACAAAAGGCCGATCTGGCCGACTACTCCCCCGTGCGGGGCTGCATGGTCATCAAACCTTACGGCTACACCCTTTGGGAGCGCATCAAAGAGGAGCTCGATCGCCGCTTCAAGGAGACCGGGCACGTCAACGCCTACTTCCCGCTCTTTATCCCGATGAGCTTCCTGGAGAAGGAGGCCGAGCACGTCGAGGGCTTCTCGCCGGAGCTGGCTGTCGTCACCCACGGGGGCGGCAAGGAGCTGGAAGAGCCGCTCGTGGTGCGCCCCACCTCCGAGACGATCATCGGGCACATGTACGCCAAGTGGATCCAATCCTACCGCGACCTGCCGGTGCTCATCAATCAATGGGCCAACGTCGTGCGGTGGGAGCTGCGCACCCGGCTCTTCCTGCGCACCACCGAGTTCCTCTGGCAGGAGGGGCACACGGCGCACGCCACCCGCGAGGAGGCCATCGCCGAGACGCTCCAGATGCTCGATGTCTACACCGACTTCGCCGTCAACGAAGGCGCGATCCCCGTCATCCCCGGACGCAAGAGCGAGAGCGAACGCTTCGCCGGCGCGATTGACAGCTACACCATCGAGGCGATGATGAAGGACGGCAAGGCGCTCCAATCCGGCACCAGCCACTTCCTGGGGCAGAACTTCGCCAAAGCCTTCGATATCAAATTCCTAGATGAGAACAACGCGCTGCAATATGCCTGGACGACCTCGTGGGGGGTGAGCACGCGCATGGTCGGCGCGGTCGTGATGACCCACGGTGACGACCAGGGATTGGTGCTGCCGCCGCGATTGGCCCCCATCCAGGTGGTCATCGTGCCCATCTGGCGCAAGGACCACGAGCGCGCCGCCGTGCTGGAAGCCGCCGAGGCGCTCTACCATCGCCTGCAACCGCGTGTCCGCGTCAAACTCGATGACCGCGACGGCTTCACCGCCGGCTGGAAGTTTAACGATTGGGAGATGCGGGGCGTTCCCGTGCGGCTGGAGCTCGGCCCGCGCGACATCGCCAACCAGCAGGTCATGGCCGCTCGCCGCGACATCCCCGGACGTGAGGGGAAGACGCTCCTCCCGCTGGAGGGGCTGGAAGCGGCGCTGGATGCGCTCCTCGCCGAAGTGCAGCAGGGCATCTACCAGAAGGCGCTCGACTTCCGCGAGCGCAACACCCACGAGGTGACGGATTACACTGCCTTCCAGAGCGCCGTGGAGACGGGCTTCGCGCGCGCCTGGTGGTGCGGCGACGCCGCGTGCGAGGCAGCCATCAAGGATGAGACCAAGGCGACGACGCGCTGCATCCCTCTGGAGCAGCCGGGCGGCGCGGGACAGTGCGTGCGCTGCGGTCAACCGGCGGCGGAAGTCGCCATCTTTGGCCGCGCCTACTGAGTTCAGCGGATAGATCCCAACACAATGCCGATCCTGGATGCCAATACCCTGGAGTTCATCAGCCGCAATCCCGACCAGACCCGCCGCCTGGGGGCGCGTCTGGGAGCGATGTTGCCGGGCGGCAGCATCGTGGCGCTGGAAGGCGAGCTGGGGAGCGGCAAGACGGTACTGGCGCAGGGCATCGGGCAGGGGTGGGGCGCGCTCGATCCGCTGCTCAGCCCCACCTTCATCCTCATCCGTCGCCACCAACGCGCCCACGACCGCCAGCAGCTTTATCACATTGACCTCTATCGCCTGGAATCGCCATTGGAAATCGAAGACCTGGGCCTCGAGGAAATCCTCGGCGCGCCAGAGGCCATCACCATCGTCGAATGGAGCGACCGCCACCCCGACTTCTTCCCTCCCGAACGGCTCCAGATTCAGCTGCGCTGGCTCGATGAGTACCGCCGGGCGCTCACCTGCTTCGCCCACGGGCCGCAGCACCAGGCGTTGCTGGATGAATTCCGCAAGGAGATTGTAGGACACTGATGTTGCTCGCCATTGATACTGCCACCCATCAAGCCAGCATCGCGCTGCACGACGGCGTGACGCTGCACGGAGAATGCACCTGGACGGCCCGCAATCGCCACACCGTCACGCTGGTCCCGCACATCCACACGCTGCTCGCCGAAACGGAGCGCACTGCCGAGGCGCTTACCGCGCTGGCGGTCTGCATCGGCCCTGGCTCCTATACCGGCGTGCGCATCGGGATCGCTGTGGCGCAAGGGCTGGCGCTCGCGCGCCATCTGCCGCTCTACGGCGCGCACACCCTCGACATCCTCGTCGCCGCGCAGCCCGCGGATCCGCGCCCGCTGTACGCGATCTTCTCGGCAGGAAGACGGCGGATCGGCTACGCACGTTACGGCTGGCAGGAGGACCGCTGGGTCGCCGAGACGAAGGTGACGCTCGCCGAGTGGGACGAATTGCGCGCCGCGCTCACCGAGCCGGCGCTGGTTGTTGGCGAATTGGGCCGTCAGGGGCGCGCGGCGCTCGCTGCATTGGGCGAACAGCTCGAAGTGCCCCCTGCTGCACGCCACTTGCGGCGCGCCGGTTTCCTCGCAGAGCTGGCCTGGTCTCGATTGCGCGCGGGCGAGCCAGGCGATCCGGCGCTCATCCGCCCCCTCTATGCCCAATGAACGTCGGCGCGCACCTGTGCTACCAGACGCGCCGCATGACGCCGCGCGATATCAAGGCTGTGCATCAGCTGGATTGTGAGGTCTTCAAGGACCCTTGGCCCGAATCCGCCTACATCGAAGAGGTCTACTTCAATCCGAACGCCTTCTACTTTGTGTTGGAGAGCAACACTGGCACCGATTCGCAGGGACGGCTGTTGCCCTGGAACTGGCTCCAGCGCCCCAAAATCGTGGGATTTGTGGGCGGACGCCTGAAATTACCCAGGGGCCATATCAGCACGTTGGCGGTTAGCCCCGACTTGCGGGGGCTACATTTAGGCGAGTACCTCCTCGTGACCGAGCTGGAGGCCCTGTTGGAAGCAAGCGCGCAGTTCGTCACACTGGAGGTGCGCGTCTCCAACGTGGCGGCCCAACGTCTGTATCAAAAGTACGAGTTTACCATCCAGGATCGTCAAAGGCGCTACTACGCCAATGGCGAGGATGCCTATCTGATGCGCGCTGAAACGCACACGACGGCCTATCGCCGCTGGGTGGGTCGCCAGCGCCGCGCCCTGGAGCACAGCTTCGCCTGGCTCGAAACTGTTACCGATGAGGAGGTAGTATGAACACCGACCGCGAAAGACAACTCGAAGCGCTCCACGCCGAAGTCCGCCTTTGTGAACGTTGCCCCTTGAGTCAGGGGCGCACGAACGCCGTGCCGGGCCGAGGCCCGGCAGATGCCGAGATTATGTTCATCGGCGAAGCGCCTGGCTTTCACGAGGATCAGAAAGGCGTGCCCTTTGTCGGCGCTGCCGGTAACTTCTTGAGCGAGTTGCTCGAAAAAGCCGGGATTGACCGCAACCGGGTCTACATCACCAACGTCCTCAAATGCCGTCCGCCTGGCAACCGCGATCCTCAACCGGCAGAGGTAGAAGCCTGCAAGGATTTTCTCGACCGCCAAATCGCGCTGATCCAGCCGCGCGTCATCGTCACGCTGGGGCGGCATTCGATGGCGCGGGCCTTTCCCAACGAAAAGATCTCCGCCGTCCACGGCCAGCCCCGCAAGCTGGGCGCTTTGATCTACTTCCCCATGTACCATCCGGCAGCCGCGTTGCATCAGCCCAGCCTGCGCAGCACGGTGGAGGCGGATTTCGTCAAATTGCGGCAATTGCTCAATGGCGAAGGCCCCGTCGAGGATTACACGCCGCCCCCGCCAGCGGAGCAACTCTCGCTATTCTAACGCACGCCCTGTCCCCACTATGACCGAGGCCGGCGAATCAAGCGCCGGCCTCGTCGGTGTCTGTCATCCTTGCCACTCCCCTAAAAGCAGGTAGAATGCCTCCTTGTGATGGATGCAGAACAGCGATACTCAGTGCAAGCGCAACAGATGACGCGCGCCGCTGCGCTCGTCTCGGTGGGCAATGTGACCAGCCGGATATTGGGGCTGGCCCGCGAGATCGTCAAGGCCTATTTCTTCGGGGCAGGCGGCGCGGTGAGTGCCTACGACGTGGCCGCGCAGGTCCCCACGATGCTCTACGATTTGCTCGCCGGGCAGCTGCTCAGCTCCGCCATCATCCCTGTCTTCAGCGATTATGTGCGCTCCAAAGACCGCGAGGAATTGTGGGAGCTCTTCAATCTGTTGCTCTCCTTGCTCGTCATCATCTTCGGGGCCTTCACCGTGGGCATCGAGCTCGCCGCGCCGCAGGTGGCGCAGCTCTTGGGGGCCGGTTTGCCCCCCGAATATCTCACGCTCGCCACGCAGATGCTCCGCATCACCACGCCCGCTACGCTCTTCCTGGGCGTCGCCGCGCTGATGTCCGGCGCGCTCTACGCGCTCGAACGCTTCGAGCGCCCCGCCTTCATCAGCACCGTCTCCAACTTTACGCTCGTCGTCTGCGTCATCTTGCTCGGCGGCACCCGTCTGGGTACGAAAAGCCTGGCGATTGGACTGTTGTTGGGCAGTCTGGCCCAGGTCTTGTTCCAGCTGGGGGCGCTGCGCGATGTGCGCTTCCGCTTCATCTCACCGTTACAGGGCCATCCTGCGCTGCGCACCATCGGACGGCTCTACCTGCCCATCGGACTGGGCCTCATCGTAGATCAGACCGCAGTGGCGCTCAGCTACAATCTGGCCTCACGCACCGGTCCCAGCGGCATCGCCTGGATGAAGTATGCCGCGACGTTGATCCAATTCCCGCTGGGGATGGTCGTCACCGCGGTCTCCGTGGCGATCCTGCCCACGCTGGCCCGCTATGCCACCGACGCGCGCGAGGAGAACTTCAGCGCGACGCTGGCCCAGGGGCTGCGCCTCGTCCTGATCCTCGTGCTACCGGCAGCGATGGCGATGCTGGTGCTGGCCGAGCCGCTGGTCGCCCTCGTCTTCCAGCGCAACCAGTTCACCTACGTGGATACCCTCGCCACCGCCGAAGCGCTGCGGTTCAATCTGCTCGGCCTGGTCTTTGCGGCGCTCGATCAGCCGCTCATCACCGCCTTCTACGCCCGCAAGGATACCTGGACTCCGGCCCTGGTGGGCGTGATCACGGTGCTGTTCTACACCGGCCTGGCGCTGGCCCCGCTGCTCTTTGGCGAGCTGTACCTCTGGCAATTGATTCTGGCTAACTCGCTCAAGCTGACCGCGCACGCGCTCTTGATGCTCTATCTCTTCAACCGCAAAGTCGGCAGCCTATCCGCTTATCAGGTGACGCGCACCACGTTGCGCGCGCTGGTGGCGGCGATTATCATGGCGCTGCCGATGGCCGGCCTCGTCCATCTGTTGCACGATATCGCCCAAACCGGTGCGCTCGGCGGGCTGCTACAGCTCACGGCAGCGGGCGGCATCGGCTTACTCTGCTACCTGGGCATTATAAAATGGCTGGGCGTCGAAGAGGTGGCCCTGCTGCGCCAGCTGCTCAAGAACCGGCGGCGGAACTCTCGATAACCCTGAACACATTCATGCAAGGAACGTATATGAAGTCGAATTATCGTATCCTATCGGTGCTATTGTTGCTGGCTCTGCTCGCTGGCTGCGCGCCTGGCCCGCAGCTACCGCCGGATGATCACATCGTCGTGCTCTGGCACACCTTCGCCGGCGTGGAGCGTGAGGCCCTGGAGACAATCAGCGATCAGTTCAACCGCGCCAACCCGTGGGGTATTCAGCTGATCATCGAGTACCAGGAAGATATCTACACCAAGGTGCGTGCAGTTGCTCCCGAACACCGCCCTGACTTGGTCGTCATCTGGTCTGAGGATCTCCACCGCTATGAAGCGGCGGGGCTGCTCCCCGCCACCGATGCGCTTCCCCGCGACGTCTCGCTGGAAACCGCCGATCTGTTGCCGATGGCGACAGCGCTTTACAGCAGCACCGGCGCGCTTCGAGGCATCCCCCTGGGGCTGGCGACTTATCTGCTCTATTACAACAGCGATTGGCTGGGCGGCCTGGGCTACGATGCCGCCAACACCGATTGGAATGGGCTGCGCCGGGTCGCCTGTACCTCCACCGATCCCCTGGTCGGGCAAGTGGGGTTGGGAATACCCCCACAGCCGGGTGTGTTGCTGGCTATCCTCGCCGCCGGTGAGGCGCCGCTGGTTAATGAGGCTGGCGACTACACCTTTGCCAACCCTGCTGGCGTCGCAGCCACCACCGCGCTCCACGAACTGCTCGGCTCCGCCTGTGGCGCGATCTATCCGACGCCCGCCGCCAGTCTGCTGGGCCTGCAAAACGCCCATCAGTCCATGCTGCTGGAATCCAGCCTGCAGCGCCAGACCATCCAGACGGCGCTGCAAGAGGGGCGCAGTTTCACCCTCCAGATCGCTCCGATCCCCGGTCCTCACGGGCCTGGCCCCACGCTGTGGTACGGCCCTGGCGTCATCCAATTAGAGGGGAGCGCCACTCGGCGCGAAGCGGCCCGTCGCGCGCTCAGCTGGTTCCTCACGCCAGAAGCGCAGACAACCTGGAGTAACACCACCCATTACCTGCCCGCGCGTGCTTCCCTCATCACCGAACGTCTGGCCGATCCCGATCTCGAACTGGTGGAAGTGGAGCTGCTGACGCTGACCCTGCGCGCTGCCGAGCGCGGCTATTGGCGCGCCTGGCCCTTGCGCACCAATGCAACCACTTGCCGCGCTGCCTTCATCCAGGCGCTCCTGGCGCTGGGGCGGAACCGCCTGCCGGACGCGGTCCTGGAGGCGACGCTGCACAGCTGCACTACGGGGGAGCTGCCATGAACGAAGCCGCGCACTGGCTCGAGGTGGCGCAGCATACCGCCATCGCTGCGGGCGCGCTGTTGCGAAGCCGCTGGCAGGAGGCCCACACCCTACACTTCAAGGGGCCGCGCAACGTCGTCACCGAGGCCGATCTGGCCTCGGAGCAGTTGATCACCGAGCGGCTGCACGCGGCCTTCCCGCACCACACCATCATCGGCGAAGAGCAGGGGCGGATGCCCGGCAGCGATACGGTCCACTGGCTGATTGATCCGCTGGATGGGACGACCAACTTCTCGCGTCATCATCCCACCTTCTGCCTTTCCATCGCCGCGGTCGTGGCGGGACAGCCCATCGTCGGTGTGATTCACGACCCGCTGCGCGGGCATACCTTCGCCGCGCAACGCGGGTGCGGCGCGACTCTCAATGGCGCACCGCTCCACACCGCAGAGACGACCACACTGGAGCAGGCTATCTGCGCTGTGGATTGGCCCCGCGACAACGCTCGCCGCCAACAACTTGGGCAGCTCTGCATCCGGCTTCTGGGGGAAATCCGCACACTGCGCGCGCTGGGTTCGGCGGCGTTGGGCATGGCCTACGTCGCTGCTGGCTGGCTTGATCTCTATTTCGCCCTGCAGCTATCGCCCTGGGATCAGGCCGCGAGCGGGTTATTGGTGCAGGAGGCTGGCGGCGCAACGCGCACCTTCAGCGGTGATCCCTGGACGCCACAGGCCAGCGCCCCGATTATGAGCGCCACGCCCGCCTTGCTCGAGGCTTTCCAGGCCCGTTTAGCAGAGGAGAATTAAACATGCACAAGAAATTATCCTGGCTTTGGCGAATCGGCCTGTTGTTGATCTTATTCGTGAGCGTTGCGCCTCCGGCCTACGGACAAACGGACCCCGCGCGCACGCTCTACGATGCTATCAACCAGGCCCGGCTCAACGAGGGATTGGCCCCGTTGGGCTGGTCGCGCCTGCTGACGCAGGCCGCGCAGCGCCACGCGAACGATATGGCCACCCATTACCTCATCCAATCGGAAGGCTCCGATGGGTCAACCTACCGCCAGCGCATCCGCGATACCGGCTATCGCGCCTGGAACGATGGGCTGATAGTCTACGAAACGCTTTGGGCCGGCTTGGGCAATGCCGAGAATGCCTTCAACTGGTACCAAAATCATCCCAATGAGTGGGAAAAGTTTTTTGATGAACGCTTTCGTGAGATCGGCGTGGGGTACGCCACTGACGATCAAGGCGTCAACTACTTTGTGCTGACGCTGGGATCGCGGCCCAATGTACTGCCCATCTTCATCAACGACGGCGCGGAGACCGCCACTTCCCCACAGGTAAGCGTCCGCCTCACCAATGAGAACACCGAGCCGTTGGGGGAGGGGACCTGGATCGGGCAGGCCATCGAGGTGCGGCTGAGCGGTTCGCCGGAGTTTGATAGCGAACCCTGGCAACCGTGGAGCGCGCTGCTGCCCTGGATGCTACAGGCGACCGAAAGCGGCGAGTATGCGGTCTACGTGCAATACCGTGATGGAGCCGGGCGGACGACCGTCTCCGAGGATACCATCCGGTTGGAACTCAACGGGGCGGAATTGCCACAGCCGACCCCAGAGATTACCTTGCCGCCCACCCCCCAGCCCGAAATCACCCCGGATGTGGCGGAAGCGACGCCCATCCCCAGCGAGATCGGCGAGACGCTCCCCACGCCGGAAAGCGTGCCCACTGTCACGCCGTTAGCGCCTGTGGAGGCGCCGCTCGTATCGCCCGAACCGCTGCCCACCTGGACACCCTTGCCCTTCGATACGACGCTGCAAGGTGAACCATCCACAACCGATTGGCCGTTGCTCATCATCCTGCTTTTGCAAGGGTGCGCCTGGCTGCTGGGCATCGCCCTCTTCCTGCGGCGGCGCTGAGCGCATCCCATAGGGAGACGATGATATGCAAACCTCAACCAAGAAAATTCGCCGCACCCGTTGGTGGATCGGACTTCAGGATTACCTGCTGATCACCATCGGCGCGCTGATGTTGGCTGCGAATGTCAGTCTCTTCCTGGCCCCCAACCAGGTGATCTCCACCGGGGTGACGGGGTTGGGTATGTTGGCTTACTACTTGTGGCGCTGGCCCATCGGGTTGGTCACGTTATGCCTCAACGTCCCGCTGCTGCTGGCAGGCATCAAATGGGGCGGCGGGCTGCGCTTTTTCTTCCGCACGATTTACGCCGTGGTTCTGATGACCCTGGCGATTGACCTCCTGGCCCCCCACCTGCCCCCGATTCAGGAAGATCCGCTGATCTACACCCTCTTCGGCGGCCTGTTGGATGGCGTGGGCATCGGCCTGGTACTGCGCGGGCGGGGCACGACCGGCGGCACCGATATCGTAGCCCAGCTGGTCAACCGCTATCACGGGGTGCCTTTTGGACAGTTCTTCATCATCCTCAACGGCGTGATTTTGCTGCTGGCGGCGATTGTGGTGGGGCTGGTCCCTGTCCTCTACGCGCTCATCGTCAACTTCGTCTCCGGGCGCGTGGTGGATGTGGTGCAGGAGGGCGTGTCATATGCCCGCGCCGCTTTCATCGTCTCCCAACACTGCGCCGAGATCCGCGAAGCCATTTTCACGGAGTTGAATCGCGGCGTGACCGTCCTGGAGGCGCGCGGCGGCTACAAGCTCGACGCCCGCCCTGCGCTCTACGTCGTCGTCTCGCGCACGCAGATCACCCGGCTCAAGCGGCTCATCGCCGAGCTCGACCCGGAGGCCTTCGTCGTCGTCACCGAGGCCAACGAGGTGCTTGGGGAGGGGTTCCGCCCCGTCCAGGCCGCCGCCGACTGATCATCCCCGAAAACCACAACGCGGAGGAGACCCCTCCGCGTTTTTTATGCGCCAAATAGGGTATAATGGCGCGCCAGAGGTAACTACTCACCCTGGCTCCGAGGGGATCGTCAGATCCCCGTCAAGTCAGAATTATCTAGGACTACATTGTATAGCAGCCTGGAATTTGCTTGTGCCTCCACGCCGGATCTGGCGATCCGGCTAGAGCCTGAGTAGATACCGCCAGAGTGCATACTGAATATCTAGGACTACATTGTATAGCAGCCTGGAATTTGCTTGTGCCTCCACGCCGGATCTGGCGATCCGGCTAGAGCCTGAGTAGATACCGCCAGAGTGCATACTGAAAAGGAGCGTATCA